>ERZ802830.5259-NODE-5259-length-10035-cov-5.50731_pt1 | contig 10035 bp, 9 predicted proteins | sample MGYA00345654_ERZ802830 | MGnify/ENA primary metagenome ERZ802830 (study PRJEB30503, sample SAMEA104212375) | marine metagenome | biome: Westerlies Biome; feature: [SRF] surface water layer (ENVO:00010504) within the epipelagic zone...; material: water...
CTGGTCTGTGGTGCGTTGGCGCGGTAGGTGCTCATCCCCCACAAAAGGGGGAACGGCACTGACGCGGTTGACCCGTTAGCCGGCTTCCACCCGTTGCAGCACGTCAACGATGTGCTGGTAATCGCCGGTTCCCACAATGGCCTTCGCTTCCGGGATCGACTCCAGCAGCTCCTCCTGGAAATGCTGAGCCAGGCATCCCGCAATGATCAGCTCCTTGCCTTGTTCCGCCAGTCCCACCAGGGTGCGCACCGATTCTTCGCGGGCGTCCTGGATGAAGCTGCAGGTGTTCACCACCACCACCGCAGCATCGCTTTCATCGGTGCTGACGCCATAGCCGGCTTCAGCCAGCAGCCCCACCATATGTTCAGTGTCCACCCGGTTCTTCTCGCAGCCCAGGTGGGCGAAGGCCACGGTCGGTTTCGTCGGAGTGGTTGTCATCGCTGCGCCGGCTGGCCTTTCCTCACCCTACGGAGCAGTCGAATTCCAAGGGAACTGACAGAATTCGGCCACTTGAAACATCAAGATGGGCACCACCCGTCTCGTCAGCCGTCGCCGCCAGGATTCCGGCGCGAAATGGGCCCGCATCACCATGGCGGTGCTGGCCACCGTTGGTCTGATTGACACCGGCTCGATCACGCTGAAGCGCTGGGGTGTGCTGGGCGATCTCACCTGCCCGATGGGTGCAGATGGTTGCGACAAAGTTCTCAACAGCTCCTGGGGAACCGTTGCCGCTGATATCCCACTGTCGTTCGTGGGTGTTCTGGCCTATGGCGCTGTGTTGCTGATGGCTCTGGTGCCGTTGCTGCCTGGCTTGCAAGAAAACAAGAGTGATCTCTCCCGCCGCACTTGGTGGGGGCTGTTCAGTGTGTCTCTGGGGATGGCGGTGTTCAGCGGCGTGCTGCTGGGGCTGATGGTGATCAAGATTCAAGCCTTCTGCTTCTTCTGTGTTCTTTCAGCGGTGCTGTCCCTCGCTTTGCTGGTGCTGGCCGTGGTTGGTGGTGGTTGGGAAGATCCAGGTCAGCTGCTGTTCCGCGGCATCCTCCTGGCACTGGCGGTACTGCTGGGTGGTCTGATCTGGGCCTCGGTGGTGGATCCAAATCGCCCCGAGGCTTCAACGTCCGGTGTTGGTGTGGCGCCAGCCGTCACCACCGAGAGCAGTCCCGCTGCGGTGGCCCTGGCCGATCACCTCACCACAGGGGGGGCCGTGATGTACTCCGCCTACTGGTGTCCTCACTGCCATGAGCAAAAGGAGTTGTTCGGCCAGGAGGCGGCCAAGAAGCTCAAGGTGATTGAGTGCGCGGCCGATGGGGAGAACAACCAGGCTGATCTCTGCCGGAGCAAAGGGCTGCAGGGCTTCCCCAGCTGGGAGATCAACGGAACGCTTGATTCCGGTGTGAAATCTCTCGAGAGCCTCGCTGAGCTCAGCGGCTACAAAGGCGATACCAACTTCTGAATCAAGGGCGCACGGGGCGGGTGATGATTCCCCGCTGCCGTTGCTGCTGGGAATGATGGCGCCACTGGGGCAGCGGTGCTGGGGCATCGCTGCGGTAATGGCCGCCGCGGCTTTCTCCTCGGAATAGACAGGCCTCCAGCATCAATCGGCTGGTGAGCAACCGGTGGTGCAGATCGAGCAGCAGGTTGAGATCCCGGCGACTGTTGTCGGAAAAAACCCGTGGGCAGGAGATCTCACGATCGAACAGATCGGCAAGCAGGGCTTGTTGGCTGAGCTTTTGTTCTTCGCAACGCACCCACGCCAGAGCCTCCCGCAAACCCGGAACGGAACGCTCAACTCCGGCCTGGTGCCAGCAGATCTGGCGGAGCTGTTCAATGCGGTTGATCAGGCTGCTGCTCGTTTCGCCTGTGTCCAAAGCCAGGTCAACCGTCTCCATGGGGTTGATCGGGGGTGGACCTTGTGCATGAGACAGCTCGATCGCAGCAAGCCGGTTGGCGAAAACCAGGCATTCCATCAACGAATTGCTGGCCAGCCGGTTGGCTCCATGCAGGCCGGTGCAGGCCACCTCACCCACGGCATACAACCCCGGCAGGGTGGTGGCTGCTTGCAGCTCCGTTGCGACTCCTCCCATCCAGTAGTGCGCAGCAGGGGCGACGGGGATTGGGCTCTCCAGGGGGTTGAGACCGAACTCGTCGCAGCGATCCAGAATCGTGGGGAAGCGGCGTTCTGCCTGTTCGCGTGGGATCGCTGCGAAGTCCAGCCACATCTGGTTCACCTCTTGACGCTGCATCGCCTGCATCAGCGCTCGGCTCACCTGATCGCGTGGGGATAGATCACGGCGCGGTAGATGGGCGACCGGACTGCCCCCCAACGCATCCACGAGCCGGCCACCCTCGCCACGCACCGCCTCGGAAATCAGGAAGCAGGGTGCATCGTCGAGGCGAAGGGCGGTGGGATGAAACTGAACGAATTCAAGATCTTCCACAGCAGCTCCGGCCTGCCAGGCCAGGGCCACGCCCTCACCGCAGGCTTGCGCGGGATTGGTGGTGTTGGCAAACAGATGCCCCCCGCCGCCGCTGGCTAGAACCACCGCCCGGGCCTCAAGCGTGTGCAGGTTCCGGCCGTCCAGCACTTGAACGCCCCGGCACTGTCCGTCCCGGACCAGCAGCCGCGTCACCCGCACGCCGCGTCGATGCAGCAGCCCCGGGCGCTGTTCCACCCGTTCGCGCAGCACATCCACGAGTGCCCGGCCGGTACGGTCCTGAACGTGGAGCACCCGCCGGTGACTGTGGGCCGCTTCCAATGTTGTGGCGAGTCCGGTTGGGTCCCGGTCAAAGGCCATCCCCAGCCGTTCCAACCGCTCCACACAGTGGGGGGCTTCCTCCACCAGGAACCGGACCGCGTCCCCATCACAGAGCCCCGCTCCTGCTTGGAGGGTGTCGTCGGCGTGGCTGCTTGCGCTGTCTTCAGGTCGGGTGACGGCTGCGATTCCCCCTTGGGCCCAGCGGCTGGAGGAGCGCCGGCCAGTGTTGCGGTTCAGCAGAAGGACCTTCAAGCCTTCAGGAAGATCCAGGCATGTCATCAGCCCAGCTGCACCCGCACCGATCACCACCACATCCCACGGCCCGGGAGGGATCGCATCGGTGGGACGGGGCTGGTCCATCGAACAGACAAAAAAACCGCCGGATGAGCGGCGGTTGGAAGGGTTAAAGAGGGTTGTGTTGATTCAACCGATCCGCGGTACTGACCATCGTTGATGCGGTCATCCCCTTCATTGAGAGCAATCGAAGGGGGAGTTACCACGAAGTTATCGCGGTACTTGGCGAAGAGTTCCTGCTGACGCTCGGTCAGATCAAGAGCCAACACGTCGTCCACGCTGTCGTAGGGGCCACCAAGAACGATCTTGCCCGCCATGGTGGGGTACATCCCAGGGAATTGCTGGAAGCGGCGAACAGAGGAATTGTTCAGATCAACCTTGCCTTCACGCTCGGCGATCTTGTCGTCTGCAACATTGCGAATGTCGCTGCCGGAGTATTTGCTGAGGAGGTCCTCATCAGCGTGAACACTGCTGGGAAGAACAAGACCTGCCATCAGGCTTGCCATCAGCAGGGCTCCGGTCAGCCAGCTCAGAAGCCGCTTCATCTAACTCTCGATCGGGGAACGGAACGGGGCGACCGGCAGCGCCGGCTCGGGAAGACTACAAGTCTCTTCCGCAATGCAGCCACGATCAGGCGACACCTTTTGCAGATCGTTTCACTCGATCAATCCGCTCAGGCTTGGTTGGATCAAAGCCGTCAGCAGGAACAACCCATCCACCCAAAGCGTCGTTAGGAGAACTGCAGAGGCCATGGATCCCGTTCCACGTTGGTTGAGGCGTCGACTGACGACGACAATGGCGGTGGCAGCAGCGATCAGCAACAGGATCGGGATCGGGTTGAGCAGCTGCATGCCCGCTGCATGCAGCAACAGAGGTGCTTGATCGAGCGATGCAGTCACCACGGATGGCCAGAAGCGCATCACACCCGTAGCTGCCATGGCGAGGTCCGTGCAGGCTGTGCCCACCAGCGAAGACAGATAAAACGTTGCTGCCAAACGCCAGGGTCCGTTCAAGCCGCCCAGGGCGATCGGGAGTGCAAAGGCTTCAATCGGCAGATGCAGCACTGGATGGGCACGAAGCCAGCCCCAGAAGATGCATCCGGCCAGCCAACTGCCGCTGAAGCCAACCAGCAGTGAGCCCAGATCGGAAGCTGTTTGGGAGCGGCTGCGGTGTAACACCAGGCCAACGCCGATCAGAACAGCTGTGAACAGCGTGGCGGAGAACGGATCCAGGCGAACCCACGGCGCCTGCAAAAACACGGGCAACACCACCATGGCGGCGGCGATGCGCTCAACCGGAAAAGACCACGACCGATCGGTGGCTGATGGTTGCCAAGTGCCGCCGATCAAATCCTGAATGTGAAGAAAGTGTCGAAACCTTAGAAGACATCGCCGGATGGCGTGCACGGCATAGCGTCACCCCGAACACGAGTCATCCGATGCCAGACCCCGCTGCACCGTTGACGGTGATGAAAGCTCTTGTGCTTGGCGTCGTTCAGGGGCTGACCGAGTTTCTTCCAATCAGCAGCACCGCGCATTTGAAGGCGGTGCCCGTGCTTTTGGGTTGGGGTGATCCGGGGGTCTCCGTGACCGCCGCCATTCAGCTGGGCAGCATCGTGGCGGTGATCGCCTATTTCCGCCTGGATCTTCTGCAGGTGTGTCGCGGGATCAGTCGTGCCTTTCGCCATGGCCAGTGGCGTGAACCCGAGGCGCGTCTGGGGGTCGCCATGGCCCTTGGCACGGTGCCGATCTTGATCGTGGGTGTGCTGATCAAACTCTTCTGGGATGAGGGCTATGAGCAGTCCCCGTTGCGCAGTGTTCCTGCCATTGCGATCGTTTCCATCGTGATGGCTTTGCTGCTGGCTCTGGCGGAGCGCATCGGCCCGAGAATCAAGGCCCTGAACGCCGTCTCAGGTCGCGACGGAATTGTGGTGGGCTGTGCGCAGGTGCTTGCTCTGATTCCTGGTGTGTCCCGATCCGGAAGCACACTCACAGCGTCCCTATTTGATGGCTGGCAGCGGGCTGACGCCGCACGGTTCTCATTTCTCTTGGGTGTGCCGGCGATCACCATCGCTGGCTTGGTGGAGTTGAAGGATGCGTTCACCGAAAGTGCCGCTGCCGGTCCCCTGCCGCTTCTGGTGGGGATTGTCTCCGCAGCTGTGGTCTCCTGGTTGGCGATTGATTGGCTGCTGAAATTTCTCCAGCGTCACAGCACCTGGATTTTTGTGGGATATCGACTTCTGTTTGGTGTGGGGCTTCTGGCCTGGTGGGGGGTGCACGGCGCACACTGAACAGAGATGAGTCCGGCTTGTGTGGAATGAGCCATCGGCTGGAGTTGCTGTCGCAGCTCTGGATCCCACCAGCAGTGCCCGTCAGCCTCAGCCGGCGGTCGTTGCCTCTGTTGAGCCTGGTTCGATCGGAGAAGAGCTGGGTTTTGAGCCAGGCGACCAGCTGCTGAGCATCAATGGCGTCCGGCCGAGAGACCTCATTGATTACCGCTATCTCTGCGTTGATGAGGAGCTCTGCCTTGATGTTCGCGATGCCGCCGGTGAGCTTCACCAAGTGGCTCTTGAAAAGGATGCGGATGATGGCCTCGGTCTGGCGTTCACCGAGGCGTTGTTCGATGGGTTGCGCCAGTGCAACAACAACTGTCCGTTCTGCTTTATCGACCAGCAGCCCCCGGGGCGTCGCGACAGCCTTTACCTCAAGGATGACGACTACCGGCTGAGCTTCCTTTATGGCTCTTACCTCACGCTCACCAATCTCAGTGAGGCTGATTGGTTGCGGATTGAAGAGCAACGGCTTTCCCCGTTGTTTGTGTCGGTGCATGCCACGGATCCGGCGCTGCGCTCGCGCCTTCTGAAGAACGAGCGAGCTGGTCTGATCCCCGATCAGCTGCGTTGGTTTGCCGAACGGGATCTTCAGATCCATGCCCAGGTGGTGGTCTGCCCTGGGTTGAACGACGGAATGGCACTGGAGCGCACGCTCAAGGATCTGGCGGCCTTTGGTGGTGGCGAGTGGCCGGCCGTGCTGTCCGCGGCGGTGGTTCCCGTTGGTTTAACCCGGTTTCGACCTGCGGATGATGGTCTGATACCGGTGGATCCCAACTGTGCGCGACGGGTGATCGGCCTGGTGGAGCCGATGCAGCAGCGTTTTCAGGCCGAGCTGGGAACACGGTTCGCCTGGCTTTCCGACGAGTGGTATCTGATGGCAGGGCTTCCCTTGCCTCCACGCGACGACTACGAAGATTTGCCCCAGCAGGAAAACGGGGTTGGCAGCATCCGTGCCTTTCTCGAAGCGTTGGATCAAGCCACGGAGGATCTGCCCCGCTCGGTGGATCAGCCGCGCCGCTGCAGCTGGGTGGTGGGAAAAATTGTTGCTGGGGCTTTGAATCCAGTCACCGAGCGGCTCAATGCCGTGGAGGGGGTGAGTCTTCAGTTGATTGGGCTCCCTAGCCCTTACTGGGGACAAGATCAGGTTGTGACGGGTTTGCTCACCGGGCAGGATCTGGTGAAGGGCCTGCGCGGGCAGGACCTTGGCGATGAATTGCTGCTTCCCTCCGTGATGCTCCGCCAGGGGCAGCCGGTCTTTCTCGACGACATGACTCTGGAGATGCTTCGAGAGGCGCTACCAGTGCCGATTCGGATCGTGCATGGGGCGGCTGACATCGTGGCCTCCGTTCTGAGCCCACTATGAAAAAGTCCCTAAACTCCGACCAGATTGTTAAGTGCTGTGCGTCGCCGGATTTCTGCAGGTTTCTGTCTTGTTGCCGGTGCACTCTGCGGCGTTCTCCCCTCCGCTTTCGCTGAGGAAGTTCAGCCAACCAGCAGCTCTAGCTCTGCGTTGGTTGATCAATCCACCCTGCCGGATGCCATACAGCTAAAAGGGCCCCGGCCCAAAGCAGATCCGTCTGCTCTGCCCCCCGCCGCGTCGACGCTGCCGGAGTCGCTCCAACCCCTTTCGGCACCTCCGCCGCTTGCACTCCCCGATCAGCCAGCCCAGGTGCGCATCCACGAAATGCGTCCTCTCACCCTGGAGGAGGCCCTTCAGATCGCTGAGGTCAACAGCCCAACGTTGAAGGCTGCTGAGAGCCAGGTTGATCAAGCCCAGTCGGCTCTGCGTGCTGCGATTGCGGCTTGGTATCCAACGATTGATCTTTCAGCCACTGCCTTGCCGCAGTACCTGAAGTCGTACACCTATTCCAATCCCGACTTCATCCAGGAGATCACAACACCTGAGGTCAATGATCCGTTCACAGGTGAAACGCTTCGAGAGGAAACGACGCGTCAGGCCCGTGACCCCGAGAGTTATGGCCGCGAATGGAGAATCAACGCCAGCCTTCAGGTTCGTTGGGACATCATTAATCCTGCAAGGGTTCCGCAGATCGCCGCGGCTCGGGATCAATTTGAGAGAGCTCGCGATTCCTACCTGATCGCGCTTCGCGACCTACGTCTTCAGGCCGCGACGAGCTACTTCAATCTTCAAGAGGCGGATGAAGGCGTTCGTATCGGTCAAGCCTCCGTCCAGGCATCCCTCGTCAGCCTGCGCGATGCCAGAGCGCGGTACAACGCTGGTGTCAACACCAAGCTTGAAGTTCTGGAGGCAGAAACCCAGCTGGCTCGGGATCGCAACCTGCTCACCACCAATCTCGGTCAGCAGGACATCGCACGTCGGACAGTCGCCCAGGTTCTTGATCTTCCTCAAGACGTCACACCCACAGCGGCTACTCCGGCTCGCCCCCTCGGCCTTTGGCAACCCTCCCTCCAGGAGAGCATCATTGCGGCCTACAACTACCGGGAAGAACTGGATCAGTTGATTCTCGATATCTCGATCCGGAACAGTCAGGCCAATGCCTCCTTGGCAGCTGTTCAGCCGGTTTTGAGTTTCGTGAATTCCACAACCACCTTCCGTACGCAAGGGCAAAACGGGAAGCACTCTCTCGGCGGTATCGATATGGACGATTACCGCTGGGGCGTGCAGAACTCCACGGCTCTGACAGCCACCTGGCGCTTGTTTGATGGTGGGCGGGCTCGAGCTGACTATCGACGCTCAAAGCAAGCTGCTGAGGAGAGCCGATTTAATTTCGCAAGCACCCGCGATCAGATCCGCCTCGATGTGGAGCAAAGCTTCATATCCCTGCGAACGGCGATTCAAAACATCGAAACCACGGCCAGTGAGGTTCTGTCGTCCCGTGAATCCCTGCGCCTGTCTCAGTTGCGTGTGCAGGCTGGTGTGAGCACCCAGCGGGAAGTGGTGGATAACCAGCGCGATCTCACCAACGCTGAACTCCGTTACGCCGGTGCCATCAACGATTACAACACCAGCCTTGCTCAGTTGCGCCGGCGAACTGGTCTCGACGCGTTGGTGGCCTGCAATGCCGTGTCGCTACCCGCTACTCAGCCTGAGTCGGATCAACAACCGATCCCCATCGAACCCACACCGTTGAAATCAGCATGTCCTTCTTTGGCATCGGCTGAGACCGCGGTGGATCAAACTGAGATGGATCAAACTGAACCTGTTCAACCGCTCTGGTGAATTCAGTGCTCAGTGACCAACAACTGAGCGCTGTGCATGAGTTGCTCGATCGTGTTGGCGAACGCCAACGTCAGGATTTTGGCCACATTGTTTCCGATGTGAAGCCCGACGGCACTCTGATCACAGCCTGTGATCGCTGGAGTGATCAGACCATCGTTGACGGACTCGCTGACATTGCACCCGGCGAGGGGGTGCTCAGCGAAGAAGGCTCAAAGACCGTTCCTGCTTCCCGGGCTTACTGGGTGGTGGATCCGTTGGACGGCACCACCAATTTCGCTGCGGGCATTCCGTTCTGGGCCATTTCCGTTGCCCGGTTTGTTGATGGGCGGCCCAGTGAGGTGTTTCTGGACATGCCGCTGCTGGGTCAACGGCTTGTGGCCTTGCGGGGGAGGGGAGTCACGCGCGATGGCGAGCCTCTAACAGCTGAGACACGCCTGGCGGCGACCAGTGCTTGTGTGTCTCTGTGCAGTCGTTCGATTCGGGTGTTGCAGCGCAATCCAGATCAGCGGTTCCCAGGAAAAATTCGTCTGCTCGGAGTTGCCAGTCTCAATTTGGTGAGCGTCGCCATGGGGCAGACCATCGCTGCTCTGGAGGCGTCTCCAAAAATCTGGGATCTGGCTGCGGCTTGGCTTGTGTTGGATGAACTGGGATGTCCGATCCGCTGGCTTGATGCGGATCCCGCACGTCTGACCCCTGGAGACGACCTTCAACAGGCCAGCTTCCCCATGCTTGCTGCCGGTTCATGGTCGGTTCTGGCTCAGTTTTTGCCTTGGGGAGAGGCCCTTTTGCGGCGTTGAGCCCGTAAGGGTTGAAAAGGGAGAGTTGATGGGTTATGGTTTTGTCTTGCGCGGGAGCCGAGAGGCGAGCGCGCAAGCCGAAGCGCTGAAGGCGAAAGTCTTGAGGTGTCCGAGGCGACTTACAAACCAAGCGGGAGCGATCCCACGGTGTTGTAAGTTCTTCAAGCGGTCGTCAAACGCCGCGTTGATCAGCCACCACTTCCTGAAAGGGAAGGCCGGTTGAAGGTTGATCGCACCTGGACAACTGAAAAGTTTAGGAACTGACGCTTTCATCGCGTTTGGTTCTGAGCCGAACCGCAAGGGGAGGTGAGGAGCCGAATGAAAGAGCGATGAAGGTGTGAGGTCCCGTCAAAAAATTTCGTTGCGTCGAAGCAAGTTTGCTGCAACGGGAAGGTTTTCACGATCCTTTCTGTTGCCGGTGTGCGAATTTGTGGAGCAACAACCGGATCTGAGATCTCGGAAAGTCATGGATAGAGAAATCTAGAAGTGCACTCTTAAGAACCCTTTTGTGTCAGCGAAAGGAGGCCTCAACTATTGCCAGTGAATGCTGAGTAATGGGTGACGCAAATCAAATTGAGATGATGAAAATCATCGAGAGGATTTGATCTACAACGGAGAGTTTGATCCTGGCTCAGGATGAACGCTGGCGGCGTG
>ERZ802830.5261-NODE-5261-length-10031-cov-7.03418_pt1 | contig 10031 bp, 7 predicted proteins | sample MGYA00345654_ERZ802830 | MGnify/ENA primary metagenome ERZ802830 (study PRJEB30503, sample SAMEA104212375) | marine metagenome | biome: Westerlies Biome; feature: [SRF] surface water layer (ENVO:00010504) within the epipelagic zone...; material: water...
TCAACAGAGTCGGCTGCGTTTTCTAATAATATGTTTTCTCCAGCAGATGTTGTATCATCTTCACCGATTATCTTATCACCATCAGTTTCTTCTAGTAACAATTCAGTACTAAACTGTGTAGCAAATTCAAGTTGTATATTCTCATTGTAAGTAGTTGATTGTTGTAAAGTAAACTGATACTGTAAAGTATCTAGAGATTCAGTTCCTTCTATTTCATCAATAGTTGTAATACCAGTATCAATCTCTTCTGAACTGTACTCAAACTGCTTACATCTTAGTTTATATACTGGGTTATTGTCCAGTTGATAAAATGGTTCATCATGGTCTACAAAATTAATTTCAAACATTCTTGCAAGAACTGGGTGATAAACTAAATCTCCCTCTTGTGGTCTATCTGCATCTGTAGAAGCTGTATCTTGTAAAACATAAAAGTTATTATCACCTTGTATACTTGTAAGTTCAGAAGAATTTTCTGATTGGTCTATACTTCCAGTTTCTAAAAGAATACCACCCCCAGTAGTATCTGTTCCACTCTCAATAACAATCTGACTATCCATTTCTTGAAATCGTTCTTTAGAAACTACGAATGTAATCTCATTACGATTCTCTAAACCAAATTGTGTAATGATTTCTTTATCTCCACCAAATCCCTCTGCATCTTCTATATACATTTCTATTGGTGTTTGTTTAGTAAACTTAGAAAGACTATCTTCTCCAAGAACATTATCTAAAGCAACTGTATCACGATTAACATAATATACATCATGTCCGTATATCTGCACAGCTTCTTTGATTAGATTTTGATATAAACTTCTTTCTGTTGCTATTGAGTGGAAGTTACTTGTGTGAAATGCCTTGTTGACAGCCATGGCATTAACCCATGCCGAACATCATAGGTGGAGAATTAGTTACGGATATTAACTCTTCTAACTTTTCTATTTCTTCTTGTGCTTGTGAGTAGATAGTTTCACCATTCATAGTTACACCACCTAACATTGTAACACCATTGAACTTAGAAAGGTTTGCACCCCATTGTCTTTTAATCAATGCAGTTGCATATCTTTTTAAATGCATATCATTAAAAATGTCTGAATATGATGCTGGGTCTATTTTTCTATAACACTCTATAATTAGAAACTCTCCAGCAGATATATCATTTGACCAATCCATATCTATATATAAACGATTTTGGTGTTGATTGAATCTTAAAGGTTTTTCTCCAACAAGAATATGTGAAAGAAAATCTAAATGTTGCATTGTCATTTGATAATGTAGAATTGATGTAGAACTAAAATCATACAAGTCATTTAATCTAAGTTGATATCTTATGTCAAACATATTGTTTGTTGCTTTATCATCAAAAGGAAATATGTTTACTATAGAAACAACAGCATCTGGTATAGGTATAAAATTATTTGCTTCTTGAAATGTTGAAGTTATACTACTATCTTTTGTATCAGTTACAGAAGTAGATGTATTTCCAGAAGCTCTTGTAATATCATCAGCAGTTACTTGATATTTTAAATACATCAACTCAATACCATCATAGTGATACTGTGCAAAGAACTGTAACGCTTCATCAATCCTATCGTCAATCTGGTCATCAGATACGTTTATGTCTATAACTCCAAAACCTAAAGACCTAAGACAATAGTTTTTAAAAGTTGTTCTTGAACTTGGTACTGCCATTTGTTATCCTTAACTTGGTTTAGTTGGCCAATTAATATTACTTAGTTCATCATCACTTGGTGTTTGACTTGTTATGTCTCTTAAAGCTTGTCTATAAGTTTTCCAAGCATCAGTCAAAGTTACATCTGAATTTCCCATGTAATCTGTTTCTGCTAACAGTATATCTCTCTGTTTGCGTAATTCTGTCATTCGTCTAGCAGGAGTTGCATTTACATATGCAGTCTGTTTGTCATCAAACTCTTTTTGTTCTGCATCAGTCATTTCAACTAACTGTCCATTTACCATTTTATTTCCGTTTGCCATTATCTTACTCCAAACAATTTGACTGATCCAACCTCAATTCCGCCTGCATCTGCAAAAAATCTTATACCCCTTAAATAATGGGCAACGTATGTTGAAGGTGTCATACCACCAGAAAAAGAATTACCCATAGGATAAGCATTAACATCATTATAGTTAGCTGATCCCAGAGAACATGGTGCCAATCTTATATCATTTACATTAATCAATTTCATAAGAAAAGTTATACCTTCACCAGCAGAAGAACCAGAAGTACCATAATGAATTTCCATATGGTCGGCGGCATTAGATGTTCGGTTTCCAGATGCATCTTGATTATCTATTGAGTATCCGTATATGTTTCCCCCAATAGCTGTTCCAGCTCCAGTTGCTGATGTGGTTGTAAGAAAGTCGTACTCTAATCTTTTAGAATCAGTATCAAGAATAAACATACATCTTAATTCATATTCGTCATAAGTACCATTAATATAATTTTCATCTATTGTAAATATGGCTATTGGATCGTTTATTATAGTATTAAGAAGTAATACCCTACTACCAGCACCAGTTGGTGCATTTTCAAAAGCAAGTGTACCACTAAACTTAGTACTGGTTGACTGTAAAATAATGTTTGGGTCTTCAGTACCTTCTTCAAAAAGAATTTTACCACCATCATTAGATGCAGAGCCATCAGTTGCATTTAATAAAAATTCATCTCCAACATCAGTTCCAGCTGCAGAAGCATCTAATAGTATTCTACCAGAAATATTGCCAATAAGTTCTGTTCCTGCTGTAATACTATTTGTTGCTACTAAATCTGCAACAGTAAATGCAGTAGTTGTACTATCTACCTTTGCAGAGGTAATAGCATCATCTGCAATTCCAGCAGTTCCTATTGTACTTAGTGCCATTTATCTCTCTCCTATTAACTTGGTTTTGTAGGCCAATTAATGTTACTTAAATTTATATCAGTTGGTGTTTGACTTGTTATATCTCTAAGTGCTTGCCTGTAAGTTTTTATACTGTCAGACATAGTTACATCTCCTAAAGCATAGAAATCTGTTTCTACTAATAATATATCTCTTTGTCTGCGTAATTCTGTCATGTTTCTATTAGGTGCATCATCTTCAAAAGCTTTATCAATCGCCTCTTGTTCAGCTATTTCTTCAGCTGTCATTTCCATTCTTACACCATCTACTGCTTTATAATATGTAGCCATTTATCTCTCCGTTATGTATTAGGGTCACCTATATGTCCAGTATGTTTAGGTAACAATCCAAAAATTTTTATTTCAGCATTTTCTATATTACCAGAACTCTGTTTAAATCTCAATCCACTCACAAGTAAATTTCTTGTAGTATCATATTCTTGGGTAGACCCAAAGATGTATCCAGTATGATTTTGAGAGGTATTAGCTGCATTTCCTAACCCAGCAATCGAAGTAGAATAGGCATCACTAAGCATATCAGTTAGGAAAAAATGAAAGTTAGTATTTTCTCCAGCACCATTTCCACCACCAGTATTTTGTATACCTAGAGCACCACCACTATTGAAGTTAACTGAACTAGAACCACCCATTCCCAATATCTCTGTAGCATAATTATTACCAGTATCAAAAGTAACACCACCATCATAAGAAAAATTTAAATTTAAATTTGTATTGTCTGTTGATGGTGTGATTCTTCCAACAATTAAATAAGTATCAAAATTTGGTATTCGTAATGATTTACCAGTAATTACTATTTTTGAAACTGGACTGGTATGAACATGAGTGAAAAGATGAACGAGAGCACCTAAACTACTTTTATCTTCATTTGATGATGTTTGATCAGCAGTATTAATTGTTGGCATTGCAGTAAAATTTAATGATGGTAAATTTGTACTAGTTTTGGACAACAATTCACTTGCATCATCAGTTGCTGCTTCAAAAACAATTTTTGAACCAGCATTGGTTGCAGAACCATCTGTTCCATCAAGTAAAAATTCCTCTCCAACATCAGTTGAAGCCGCAGAAGCATCTAGTAACATTCTACCAGAAACATTACCAACAATATCATTAGTTACAGTTATATCACCAAAGGTAAATCCAGTACCATCATCATCAATCTTTGCAGCTGTTATGGCGTCATCAGCAATCGCCGCACTTGCAAGTGTTGATGCACCAGGCGATAATAGATTTGCTAAATTTCTTGCATTACTCATATTCGTTTCCTTTTCTTGTATTTATAAGGTTTATTACCCCAAAGCAATACTTAATGCAGTCGCATCAGCAGAAGCTGCAGTCAATGTAGTTTTTGCATCTAACTGTGTTTGAATATTACTTGACACACCATTTAAGTGTCCAAACTCTGTATTTGAAATTGAACCATCATGTATCTTTGTTGCATCTATAGCTGCACTTGCGTTTACGTCTGCGTTTACAATTACACCAGAACCAATAGCTGCAGTACCACTTGATATTGTTATATCACCAGATATACCACCCTCTATGTAAGTTGCAACTCTTGACAAAGTTGCCTTTCTATTCGTTCCACCAGCACCATCATCAACAATTATTAAATCAGCATCAACTAAAGCTGCGTTTATATCTGTTCCACCATCTATATCAAGTGCAACTAAAGGTAGAGTTCCAGTATCCCCAGTTCCTATTAGTGTTCCAGATGCAGTTGGTAAAACTAATACAGCACTACTTGCAGCTGAATGTGGTTGTGCTTGTAATGTTTGTGCGTGTGCATTACCAGATTCACAATAAAATTTAACCTTTGCAACACTACCAGTTCCAGTTTTTAGTTCAATTAAACCATCACTTACTTCCGTACCATCAAGATCGACTACTCCAGTACCATTAGGTGTTATTGCTATATTTCTATTTGACGTAGATACAATACTATTTGTTTGCACATCTAAATCGCCACCCAATTGTGGAGTGCTATCTTCTGATAAGTTAGATATAGCACTTGATGTTGCAAGTCCAGAAACAAGAGTACTTCTTGTAATTTTCTTTAATCCACCACCAGAAGCATCTACTGCTAATAGTGTATCACCACTTGCAACACTTGATATTTCAGATAAGTCAGTAACAGCAATAGGATTAAAATTTGTACCATCTGCAACAAGTATATGTCCAGATGTATTTGTTCCCATAACTAAATCGTCACCAGTTATAGTTAAGTCACCACCTACTGTGACGTTTCCAGTCGTTGTAACTGTATCAATATATGCATCTTTCCACCGAACTCCAGTAGTTCCTAAATCCACATCACTATCTGTTTGTGGGCCAAAAACTCCGTCTGAAACAAATACTTGTTCAGCGTTAGCTGCATAGAAATGTATTTCATCAGCAGTTTCAAAATCTATCTTTGTTTGGTCATCTTCACCAATCTTGATATCGGTTGCAAGTAAAGATGTAATTGTTGTTTGGGCTGCACCCAAAGCAAAATCTAAAGTATTATCTGCATCTTGAAATGTTACTGTTATGCCTGTTTCTGTATTACTACTAACCATACCACCAACGAGGTCTGTAATAGTTTCTGTTAGAGTTGCACCATTGACAGTTATTGCATCTGCTTCTAATGTTCCATCTACATCAACATCTCCAGAGATATCTAGGTCTGCCATTACAGCAGTTCCAGTTATTGTTGGGGCTGCTAATATTGCAGTTGCAACTTGTGATAAAGTTGCTCTACCCTCTGTTCCACCATCTGAAACTAATATTTGGTCACTTGTTGATAAAGTATTTGATGTTAAGTTTGTTGCATTGTCAATGTTTACAATGGCTTCTACCGAACCAAATTCTAATGCACTACCACCAGAGTTTACTTTTAGTACTTGTCCAGCACTACCGATAGATAAAGATGCACCAGTACCACCATGAGTCAAACCAATAAATTCGCCTGACTGATATTCTGCAAGACCAGTAGCTGTGCTTCCGTCAAAGACTGTCCTTATTGGAACTTTTACACTCATTCTTTTTTCCTATCTAAAATTCAAACAATTCGACACTAGCATCTGTCCTAGAGTCACCATTACTTAGTAAGAATGTATGACCACTATTTGTGTATACTGAACGTCTGGATAATGTTTTTGCAAACGTAAATGTTGCAGCCGCAGTTGTTAATCCACCAGACTGTGTAAACAAAGGAACTGATTTTGTTGGTTGTGCAGTCAAAACACTAGAGGTTGTTGTTTCTGCAACAACTGTTAATAACTCTTTACCATCTGTATCTTTAGAACCAGCAGGTAAAGTTGCACCATCAGCTGATATTGTTAATTGTCCAGAACCATCTGATTTAATTGTTGCACCATCTAAATCAATAGTGTCTGCTTCAAGAAAGATACTTTTAAATCTATGTGTTTCAGAACCTAAATTAAATGTGCCACCTTGTTGTGGTATAATATCTGAAGTAATATTTTGTAATACAGTAAAATCTAAATCTCTACTACCACCTACACCACTTTCTAAAAGTATATCATCTCCATCACTTGTACCAGAAGAATCAGTTGCATTAAGAACAACATTACTACCATCTTGGTCTAATAATAATTGTCCACTACTTGTTGTAGATGTAGAACTTTTTAATTCATATTTATCAGTTGTAGCATTGTATGTAAGAACATCACCATCTTCTTGTCCATCAGTATTTACATCATCTAACTTTGCAAAGTTTACTTCACCACCACCACCTAGAGAACCTAGTTGTTCTATAGTTCTAGCTTTAAATTTAATAAACTCTTGTTTTAAACTATCTAAATTTGTTATCTCTGTTTCATAAACGTCATGTTGTTGTGGTTTAAATTTAGGTGCAGTATTTTTAATTTGTTCTGCAACATCTTCGACAATGTTTTCTTTTTGTTGTCTTTTCTTGGTAATCTTTTTCATCTTTTCAATGTATGCACGATACACAGCAGCCTCTGCTGTCTTACCCATTTCTTTTGCTCTTTGTTCCATTGCAACTGCGGCTTGTATTTTATGTGCGTGAGTTTTACCAGAACCCTCTATTTTCTTTACACTTGCTTTTGCATCTTTAACAGTTGCAAACTTTAATCCATGTATTGTTCCTTTTGGATTTTCGTCTGTGTATAAATCAGAGTGTTTATCAGAACCAGCTGGTTGACCTTTTTTTCTAGGTATTCTGGGTTCTTCTTTTATATCTAATAAACTACCAAATAGATTTTCTACATCTTCTACTTTTATTTCTGGTTCTTCATACTTTGGAGATTTCTTTTTTGTACCATCTGCTCTAGGTATTAAACCTTTTGCTTTTAAATGTGCTTTATCTGTAAACCCTGCTTTACCAGATTTAAATCTTTTCATTGCATCAGCAGTATTAGGTGCTTTTTCTTCTATTGGTTTTTCTGGTGGTAGTTCATTAGGCCAAGTTGCGTTAGTCTTTGCTTCTTTCATAACAGAAAAAAAGTCAGAGAGGTCTGATTCTTGAACTTCTATTTTTTTAGGAAGTATTTTCTTTTTTGATTCTTTGAATACGTTGGATAATTCAGTCATAAGATTTTGTACTGAATTATCTGGAGTTGAAGTGTCTACCTTATTTTCATCAACGACTTCAACTTTTTTTGTCTCTTTTGCAATTTTTTCAAATTCACCGATAAGATTTTTTAGTTCTGAATCCATTGCAATACCCTTTCCTAGTATTTATAAAAAAAGGGGTGTTAAGACCCTATAACACTTCTACTTAGCATTAGCATACTTAAATGGTGCTTCTGCAAATGCCATGAATACATATGTGCCACTACTATTATTAGAGGCATTTCCATTATTTCTAACTTTAAAACCATTTGACAAAAAATCTATGTTATTTCCTCCACCAGTATTTTCTGCATCAGTATCATTAGCAATTTGAAAATAATCAAGAACATTGTTTCCAGAAGCTGAACTTCTTTTATCATCCCATATATTCCATTGGTTTGTTGAATCTGTCCGTTTTACTATACAAAAAGCAGGTCTAAATCCACAAAAAACAAAAGCCCCATCAGCGTTTCCATTGCCGGAATAAAAGCCAAACTTTGAGAAGCCTTCTACCTCTGCAAATACATAAGCACCTTGTGTTCTTCCATCTGTATTCACATCTCCATTACTACCTAAAGTAAAAACAGAACTCGTTGGTGCAGTATCATTATAAACTGTGTTTAAATCTTCCGTTGCATTAGTTTCATTTAATTTTAAAAAGTCTGTTTCTGGTGCAGCCGTATTCTCTCCGTGATACACCATCCAATCGCCTGTGTGACTTCTAGTTTTTGTTATAATCCACTTTGGTGCTGAACTAAGTCCATGTGCTATAGTTCCAGCTGCACCAGTGCCAGTATATGTTATTATACTAAACCCTGCTGTTGGGTTTGCTTGTACAACTGCAGCAGGATTGTTACCACTTTCACTTATTGTAGCAGTTGATGTGCCACCATTTGCTTTCCAGTTCCAAGCTACTATATTTACATTGTTTTCATTTATGTAGTTATTATTTGTAGAACCTTCTTGTGCTGTAAATCCATCATCTCCAAATACACTCAAATAACCATATTGTGAAGAGTCATCTTCAGCAGCAGTAGATTGAGATTGAAGCATTTTATTAACACCTCTACTAGAGTCATACATAACCTTTGCTGACGTATTATTTCTTTGTGCAAACCAAACCCAATCAGGCTTAAAACCAACACCAGTTAATGCTCTTGTACCAGACCCATCACCAGTATAAGTAAGTGAATTAAAATGGTCAGTTGCTTGTGTGCCAGAGTTTGGCCCTATGTTTGGTTCTGATATGTTAGCTGTACATAGCGCAAGAAAGCCTGACGGAACAGTTCCATAAAAATCACCTATGCCATTTCCATCTGTATTTCCTTGTGCTGTTGCTGCTCCACCAAATGAACTATCTTGTCCAAAATTAAATATCAAGCTATCACTTGACGATTGAACTTGACCTCCAGCAAATTGTTTTACAGCAGTATCCAAAATCCCCACATAGCCACTACCACCTGCTGGATTTCCACTATTAAACCATGCTTGGGCATCACTACTATCCCTATTAATTACACCATACCAAGCATATCCCGTAGCAGAATCATAAGCAATTTGCACTACATCTCCAGCGTCTGCTACTGTATCTGAACCATCGCCTGTGTACCCTATAGTACTTTCGGTTGCCGCATTACCACCTTTAGCAGTATTCCAATCATCATCGCCTGTGCCTACTCCTGCTCCATCGCCTGATTGGTCAAAACCATCTGCACCAATTGTACCGAAAACGCCATATCTATCCATACGATAATTTTCACCAACTATTCCTACATTCGATCTTCCAGCAGCAGTAAGTGCGTTGACATACACTTCAAAATATACTTTACCTTTTAACTCCAAAGTTGAAGCAAATGTAGAATATGTTGCTGCACCAGCACTACTAGTTCCAGTTATTTTTAAATTTCCCTCACTATAAGGTGTAGCAGCATAACCTTTGTGTAATCTATTTAAAGTTGCAAAATTGTTCTCTGGATTATCAGGCATAACATCATGTGCTGCCAAAGTGGTTACTGTAAAATGATGATTATTACCACTCGTATCTGCACCTATACCACTTGCGTTAGCACTCGTACCAGTTTGTTTATATTGTAATCTAAAACCATTTTCTCCATAGGTTACATCTGGGTCTTCTTTCGGAATCCAAACTCCATTCTTTGTTTCAGCAAAAACAGTAGGAGCTACTAAAGTGCCATCAACAAAAATTGTTTCAGCCAAATATCCATGATATTCTCCGCCTGGATTTGATTGATAGGTATAGTTTCCTATATAGTGTGGATAAGTAGTTCCATTAATATAACGCAGAGTGCTACTAGAGGATGCTGATGCTACTTCAGTTCCATTCATATACATAACTGTATTACCATCATTATCTCTTTGTAAAACTAAATGCTGCCATGACGAAACATCTCTGAATATTGATGTACTAGTAACTGCATTAAATAAATTACCACCACTATTTCGATTACTTGCATGACGATAATAAAGTTTATCACTACTATTATAAAATACACCAGATTGATAATAGGGATTACCAGTT
>ERZ802830.5264-NODE-5264-length-10029-cov-7.21676_pt1 | contig 10029 bp, 10 predicted proteins | sample MGYA00345654_ERZ802830 | MGnify/ENA primary metagenome ERZ802830 (study PRJEB30503, sample SAMEA104212375) | marine metagenome | biome: Westerlies Biome; feature: [SRF] surface water layer (ENVO:00010504) within the epipelagic zone...; material: water...
CTCACTTTTTATTTTTTCTGCATCAAATGTTCTTGCTTCTGAAAGCTTTAATAACCCATTTTTTTTTATTGAACGACAGGTAGTTGCTTTTGCACTTTCTTTGATAATATTTTCAGTTTTTTTATTCATTCCAATTTCTTTTTATAGAGAGAATGGATTGCTTTTATTTTTTTTATCTGCCTTTCTATTGGCTTTAGTGCTTATTCCTGGAATAGGAAGAGAAGTTAATGGAAGTAGGAGGTGGTTAGACTTAGGTTTCATGAATATGCAGCCTTCAGAAGTAGCTAAAATTTTTGTTCCAATATACTTATGTGGTTATTGCTTAAGAAGAAAAGAACAACTTGAAAGCTCATGGCGAGGTTTCTTAAAGCCAATTGTAATTACATCAATCATCACTTTGCTTTTATTTTTTGAGCCAGATATTGGTGCAATAGTAGTCATTTTTGCTATTGGTATTGGCATATTATTCATTGGTGGAGCAAAGTTATCACAGTTAGGAATTTTAACTATTATTTTCGTGACATTAGTTTCCATTTTTATTTACTTTAACCCTGAGAGGCTTGAAAGGGTTCTTGAATTTTCAAATCCCTGGGACAAGCAAAGAGATGCAGATTATCAATTAATTAACGCGTTAATTGCTTCAATACAAGGTGGTTTTTTTGGTCTTGGTATTGGGGAAAGTACCCAAAAATATTACTTTCTTCCAGAAGCCCACACTGATTTTATTTTTTCAATTTATATTGAAGAGACAGGAATGCTTGGCTTGATAGTATTACTTTCAGCTTATTTAATCATTCTTGGACGTTTGTACTTTTTAGCAGATAGGTCAATGAAAAAGAATTTTTACTTTAATAGTTTATTAATTACTGCATTTGCTCTAACTTTCTTTATTCAAACAGCCTTAAATATTTTTGTTAATCTTGGTTTAATTCCAACCAAGGGCCTCGCCCTTCCATTTATAAGTTACGGAAGGAGTAGTGTTATTATGAATTTTATAGGTCTTGCAATCATGCTACGAGCAAGCTGGGAATTTAGAAATAATATAAAATGAAAATAGCTATATTTGCTGCTGGCACAGGCGGCCATATTTATCCAGCGCTTTCAATAGCAGAAAATTTTAAAAAAGATGAAGTTCTATTCTTTGCCTCAAATCGTGAACTTGAAAAGCAAATATATGCTGTGTCTGATTTTCAAGTCATTCACTTAAAAGTTAGTGGGTTTCGTGGAAAATCGTTACTTGAGAAGATTGTCTTCCCCTTTAATCTCTTGATTAATCTTTTTAAAGTAATTTTTGAATTGATTAAATTTAAACCAGCTAAATCACTTCTTATGGGCGGATACATCTCTGTTTTAGGATTAATTGCAAATAAAGTTCTATTTAAGCCCATCTTTTTGCATGAACAGAACTCCATAATGGGGAGCGCCAATAGAATGGCATCTTCTTTCACAAAAAAGAACTTTACCTCTTTTCCGATAGGCATAAAGAATGAAAAAGTAATGGGAAACCCCATTAGAGGAAATTTCTGTAATCATAACTACTCAAGCCAGTTAATTAAAACCAAAGTTCTTGTTCTTGGTGGAAGCCAAGGTAGCAAATTTTTTAATGATAATCTGCCAGCAATTCTGCAAAGCTCTGAAATTCAAGAAAGGATAATTTTTCAAACAGGTAATCAGTTTTCAATTGAGAATAGCCATAAAATTGAATACAAAAAATTTATCGATGACATTCCAAAACTATTTAATGAGACAAAGTTTGTAATATGTAGATCTGGTGCAGGCACAATTACTGAGCTACAGGCATATGGAATGCCTGCAATACTTTTTCCACTGCCAAACTCTATTGATGATCATCAAAAAAATAATGCCTTAATTTATGCAGAGGGCAATGATAATTTTATTTTTGATGAATACAATTTTGATCCAGAATATTTTTTGCAAAAGCTAAATGAATTTAATTCTCTAGACCTCAAAGAATTAAGCAAAAAAGTAAAGAAAGATTTACACTGTGAGGCAGCACTCAATATAGCAAATGAAATTAAGCAAAATTAAAAACATACATTTCGTAGGCATTGGAGGAGTTGGTATGGTGGGCATAGCTGAGATGCTGTTAAATCAAGGCTTCACAATATCTGGCAGTGATCTTGTAAAAAATAAAAATACTTCACGACTGGAAAAGATGGGCGCAAAAATTTTTCTTGGGCATAATAAGAAAAATGTCTCCGATGCTGACGTAATCGTCTATTCATCTGCAGTTGTGAAATCTAATCCTGAGATAAAAGCTGCGGAGATGTTAAATAAAACAATAATTCCAAGAGCAGAAATGTTAGCAAGCTTAATGAGGGGTTTTCATAGCATTGCTGTTGCTGGTTCCCATGGAAAAACATCCACAACAAGTCTTATCTCTAATATTTTTATTAAAGCAAACTTTGATCCTACTTTTATCATTGGGGGGAAGATTCTTGGCCAAGAGTCCAGGAGCATTTTAGGAGCAAGCGATTATATAATTGTAGAGGCAGATGAAAGTGATGCATCCTTTTTACACCTAAATCCAGAAATAAGTGTAGTTACAAATGTAGATAATGACCATTTAGATTTTTACGAAAATGATCCATCAAAATTACAAAAAACATTTCATCAATTTCTAGAAAATCTTCCTTTTTATGGAACTGCTGTAATTTGCATTGATGATGAAGGCGGTCAAAAATTATTTGACGAATTATCTAGGCCAAAAATTTCATATGGTTTCAAGAAATCAGCAAACTTTTATATCAAAAATTTGAAGCAGTTGAAAAACTATCAAGAGTTTTCAGTAACAAATAATTCAAATGGCAAAGAGGTGCGTTTGAAACTCAAAATTCCTGGAAAGCATAATGCATTAAACGCTACCGCAGCATATATTGTTGCAAAGCAAGCTGGAATTAATACAAGAATTATAAAGGACTCCCTTTCGTCTTTTGGAGGAGTTTCAAGAAGACTTGAAGAGAAAGGGTCCCTAAAGATCAACAATAAATCAATTACCTTAATTGATGATTATGGACACCATCCAACTGAAATTAATGCCACAGTGGATGCATTAACTGCTTCCAATAGAAATAAAAAAATTAATATGATCTTTCAGCCACATAGATACTCAAGGTCCTCATTATTATTTGATGATTTCATTAAAAGCTTATCAAGTTTAGATTTAGTAATTTTGATGGATGTCTATTCTGCTGGTGAACAAAATCTTAAGGGGATTTCTGCATATGACTTTGTTGACGCCCTAAGGAAAAAAGGCACAAAAGCGCTCTTTGCAAAAAATTTAAAAGAAATATCATCAATACTTGAAAGCGAGGTAAAAGATGGAGATATTTTGGTAACACAAGGTGCTGGAAATGTTGTAGATATTTCAAATTCACTCAAAGCTTTATATAAATGAAAAATGTAATTGTGCTTTTTGGAGGAGATTCTGATGAAAAAGAAATTTCTAAGCTAACTGCTGATTCAATAATAAATAATATTGACACCAAAAAGTTTGATGCACAGTTATTAGATTTAAATAATCTAAATTTAAAAGAAGTTGATAAAGATACAGTATTTTTCATCGCCGTTCATGGATTAGGTGGTGAGGATGGGCAAGTTCAGGATTTGTTGTCGAAAAATGGATATAGATTTACAGGTTCAGACTATGAATCTACAAAAAAGTGCTGGGATAAGGTTTTATCCAAAGAGATTCTTATACAAAATAATATTAACACCCCAAAATTTAAAACAATCGACAAGAATGAAAATTTAAAGTTAAATGATGAATTTTTTTCTGAAATAACAGAATATTTTGTGAAACCAGCAAAAAATGGGTCTAGTCTTGGTGTTTCAAGAGTAACCAATCTAAACAATCTTGAATCAGCAGTTAATGATGCCAAAAAATTTTCTGATCAAGTAATCATTGAAGAGTGCTATGGTGATGCTGAATATACAGTTGCAATTCTCAATGGTATCGCTTTAGAGCCTCTTGAGATTCTGCCCGATCCAGAACACAGCTTTTATGATTACAAAGCAAAGTATCTTTCAGGCAAAACAAAGAAAGTTGAGATTATTGATAAAGCTCTTGCTGACGAGCTTAAAGCTGTGGCAATTAAAGCCTTCTATAGCCATGATTGCAATACATGGGGTCGTGTAGATTTTGTTACAAAAGGTGAGTCTATTGGTGTCTTAGAAATAAATACTGTTCCAGGTTTTACTGAAAAAAGTTTAGTACCACTAGCAGCAAAAAAGTCTGGAATTAATTATCAACAACTTATTACTGAAATAATTGAAGACGCACTATAAATTTATACTTTCCGCTTTCTTGCTCTCAATCGTTTTTTTGAGCCTACAGCTATTCAATAAACCAAAAACAAAAGTTCTCAGGTCAATTGATGAGCCATTTTGTAAATTATGCATTTCTGAGCTTAAAGCAAACTTTTATAAAGATTATGAATATGAGAAATACTTGAAATCAGCTAGCTGGATAGAAACAGTGAATAAAAGAAATAAATTTTTCACTATAGAATATGAGGTAACTCTTAGACAACCTGAGTTTAAATTCAAAAACGGTCTTTATTATGATAAAAATCTAGAAATTTTTTTTCACCCCACGATCAAAGAGCTTCCAACCTTAATCTTTGATGAGAGCTCGTTGCAATCAAATAATTTCAATGAAGCACTTTTAATAAAAACTAGTATTTATGGATTAAAGCAGATTGAATACTCTAAAGTCTCTGGATGGACAATCTATCTCAATTCAATGGTAGTTAGGCTTGGAAAGAGTGAATTAGAGGAGAGATTAATTAAATTGAATGTCATTTTAAGTGATTTTGAAAAAAGTAATTTAAAGAATAAAATTCTAGATTTAAGGTACCAGAATGGTTTCTCGGTTACACAAATATGATTTGTATTATAGATCTAGGCACATCTAAAGTAAGCTCAATTCTAATTGATGATGCTGTAAAGACGACAGTAAAAGCTTTTTCTTCTGTCGAAACCCAAGGCATAAAAAAAGGATCCATTATAAATATTGGGGCAACTTCTGACTCAGTTGCTGATTCAATACGAGATCTTGAGATGCAATCTGGTGAAAAAATTAAAGAAGTGAATGTTGCTTTTTCTGGTGAACAAATTTCAAGTGCTAATTCAAATGGACCTGTGGTCATTGGACAAAAAGAAGTCACTGCCTCTGATATACAAGATGCTTTACGAATATCCTCTACCATGAAAGTTCCAAGCGATAAAACTTTGCTGTCAGTGATGCCAATAGAGTACATAGTTGATGGCCAGCCTGGTATTTCTGACCCCATGGGTATGAATGGTGTAAGGTTAGAGGCTCGCACTCATCTTGTTTATTGTTCACAGAATACAAAAAATAATATTTCAAAATGTGTCGAGGAAATAAATAGTCTAAAAATAAACAAATATTTTTTTAATCAACTTGGTGCAGCAGAATGCACGTTAACAAAAGACCAAAAAGAACTTGGCATTTGTTTAATAGATATAGGTGCTGGCACAACAGATTTAACTGTCTATAGAGGTGGCTCTATCTGTTTCTCGAAGGTCTTGCCAAATGCTGGTGACTACATTACAGAATCAATTGCCGTCAATCTTAAAATACCATCCAACCAAGCCGAGGAAATAAAGAAAAAATACGGTTGTGCTGTTGCGGACTTGGCCTCTGATGAACAATTAAAGATTACAGATGTAAGCAGCGGAAATGAAACCACTGTTTCAAGAGTTGTTCTTGCCGAAATAGTTCAACAAGCACTTACCAATATCCTTAGATACTGTATAAACACTATAGAGGAGAATGGTCTAAAGGAACATATTCCAGCAGGATATGTAGTTACAGGAGGGACAGCAAATCTAGAAGGCATTAAAAAATTAGGTGATCAAATGACGCAATCAAGCTTCAGTATTGGTTTGCCAATAATAAATCGACCTCAAAAATCTGATCAATTAATTAAACCACAATTTAGTGCCATTGTAGGCCTAGTTCATTTTTATGCCCAAGAACAAAATAAAGAGTTTACCTTTAATCAAAGCAAGGGTATCATAGGCCAGATTGTTGAATGGATTAAATCCGAATTATGATGCAAAACTACGAATTAATGCTCTTACTGAATCCAAATGCCATGGATGAAGTTGATGATTTTCTGAAGGGCTTAGAGGATATCATCAAAGGGAATAAAGGCGATTTAGTTGAAAAAAAATTGCTCGGAAAAAGACAACTTGCATATCCAATCAACAATATGAATTATGCTAACTATGTCCATTTGGATATAAAAGTGAATTCAGAAACTCTTACAACGCTTGAAGAAAAATTTAGGTATGATCAGAATGTGTTTAGACATTTAACAGTAAAAATTGCGAAATGACTGAAGATAAAAAAATTAACATAGATTACAGGGACCCTGAATCTCTGAAACAGTTCGTATCTGAAAATGGAAAAATACTTTCATCAAGATACACAAGGCTGAACGCTAAAGATCAAAGAAAACTTACAAAAGCAGTTAAAAAGGCAAGAATACTAGGTTTTTTGCCATTCACAGATAAGCACAAAATACAGGAGAACTAATGAAAGTAGTTCTTGTTACTAAAATTAAAAATTTAGGTGATATTGGTGACATTGTTGATGTCAAAGCAGGCTTTGCAAGAAACTTCTTACTTCCATATCATAAAGCTCTTCCTGCAACAGATGCCTACATTAAAGATTTTGAGGAGAAAAAGGAAGAATACCTCAAAAAAGCTCAAGATGAGCTTTCATTAGCAGAAGCAAATGCAATCGCCCTAGATAAAATGAGCATCTCAATTTCTGCAAACGCACAAGAGAGTGGCTCTCTTTTTGGATCAGTAGGAATTACAGAAATCTTAGATGCAATTCATGCCGAAGGTCACGATTTTGTTAAAAGAGCATCTATTATTCTGCCGACTGGTCCGATAAAAGAGGTCGGAGAATTCGAGGTAAACGTTGAACTTCATCCAGAAATAGTTAAATCTATATCTATAGAAGTAAAAGCAACGTAATGCCAAGTAACATTGAAGTTGAACAAGCCGTATTAGGGGCATTGTTATTATCCAAAGAAAAATATCCAGAAGTTGATGCATTGATCAATTCATCTGACTTTGAATCTGATTTACATAAAGAAATCTATGATTGTATTAAAGAGCTTGCCGACCAAGGCAAGGGCATAGACCATATAACAGTTTCAAAATTACTAGAAAGAAAAAACTCTCTTCAAAGAGTAGGGGGAATAGACTATTTAAAAGAACTTCAAACTATTCCAATTTCTGCATTGGCAGCTGACAGCTATGCAAACCTAGTCAAAGACCAATCAATCGATAGAAATCTCAAGAAAGTGCTTGATGAATTAATGAAAACTGTTTCAGATCCCAAAGGCAAATCAAGCGATGAACTGCTTAATGAAGCAGAGGCAAAAATTTTTGAATTATCAGAGAATAGATCAAAAACAGATTCCTTAAAGAAAATTGAGGAGTTTGTAGGAACTACCCTGGATAAGCTTGAAGAACTTTCCAAAAAACAGGGAGAGCTTATCGGCTCATCCTCTGGATTTAAAGCCATAGATGGGGTTACACAAGGACTGCAAGACGAAGATCTGATAGTTATAGCCGGAAGACCAAGTATGGGTAAAACCTCACTTGCTATGAACATTGCAGAAAATATAGCAAAGAATGATGATGGTTGTGTTGCTGTATTCAGTCTTGAAATGTCATCTCAATCACTCACATCAAGAATGTTAGCTTCAATGGCTGGCATTTCTCAAAGTAACGTTAGGACAGGAAATCTTACAGACAGACAGTGGGAGAAGCTAATACAACAAGCAAAGAAACTTGAGGAGATGAATATATTTATTGATGATACGCCAAACATATCTCCGATGGATATAAGAGCAAAATCAAGAAGACTAGCAAAACAATACCGAAAACAAGGTGGAGTAAAATTAGTTGTTGTTGATTATATTCAGTTAATGCAAATGCCAGGTAGAACAGAAAATAGAGTAAATGAACTTTCTGAAATTTCTAGGGCCCTCAAATATTTAGCAAAAGAAATTAATGCTCCTGTAATTGTTCTATCCCAGTTAAACAGAGCAGTTGAGCAGAGGCCTAATAAAAGACCCCAGATGTCTGATCTAAGGGATTCTGGTGCAATTGAGCAGGATGCTGATCTAATTTTTATGCTTTATAGAGATTTTGCTTATAACAAAAATGAGGAGTGGAAAAACGTTGCTGAAGTGAGATTAGTTAAACACAGAAACGGTCCAACCAAGGATTTACTCTTATCTTTTAGAGATGAACTGACAAGGTTTGGTGACCTAGCTCCAGAAATTATGAACAGTTATGCGCAAGACAGAACTGCAGATTAACCTTAAGTCCATTAAGGATAACCTTTCTCTCATAAAAAAATATACATCCTCAGATATTCAAGCTGTTGTCAAAGCAGGCGCATATGGTCTGAGCTTAGATGAGGTTTACAATGCTATTTCTAATGATGTTGAGTCTTTTGCAGTCATCACTCTCAAGGAAGCAAAAGCATTAAGGCAAATAACAGATAAACCCATACTACTAATTCAAGGAGTTCATGAAACCAAAGATTATTCTGATGTCGAAGATTTAAACCTTGATTTTGCAATCCACTCTCCATGGCAGTTTGATGGAATGAAAAAATTCAACCTTTCAAATTCCAGAATTTGGCTAAAAATTGAGACTGGCATGAACAGGTTCGGCCTGCATGAGCAAGATTTTTTAAAGATTTATAAATCACTTAACAAAGAAAAATTCGCTGAAATTATATTGATGTCACACCTAGCTTGCTCTGGTGATAAAAATAATGAATTTAATCAAAACCAAATTGAGAATTTCAAAAGAATTACTCATAACTTGCCTGAAAGAAAAAGCCTTGGAAACTCTGGTGCAATATTTAATTTCCCAGATGCACATTTTGATATTGTAAGACCCGGCATTGCTCTATATGGAGGTAAATATCTTGAATTTGGGATTAAACCCACTACTAAGCTTAGATCAAAAATTATTTCAATTAAAGATATAAAAAAAGGAGCTAGTGTTGGTTACGACATGGCATGGACTGCGGTAAAAGATACCAAAATTGGAATCATAGGAATTGGTTATGGAGATGGATTCCCTTATGTACATAACCCATTAAGTGTTTCGATAAACAACAAAACCTTTAAGACTGTTGGAAGAATAAATATGGATGCAATAACAATAGATCTTGATGGTGATGAATTAATTAAAATGGGAGATTGGGTAGAGCTTTGGGGATTTAATACAGACTTAACAAGTTTTTCATCTGAATTTAAGAACATTTCATATCGTTTATTAACAAATATCTCGGGTAGAGTGGATAAAAATTATTTAGAATAGCTTAAGGATTTTATTTTGCTCAAAGACACTAGATATATTTTTGTCACAGGAGGTGTTGTTTCATCTCTAGGGAAAGGAATCACTTCAGCCTCAATAGGTTCAATTCTTGAATCAAAAGGATACAAAGTCTCAGTAATAAAACTTGACCCTTATTTTAATGTTGATCCAGGTACAATGAGCCCCTTTCAGCATGGAGAAGTTTTTGTGACTGAGGATGGTTCAGAAACAGATCTTGATCTTGGTCATTATGAAAGATTCATAGACCATAAGTGCACAAAAGATAATAATTTTACTGCAGGTAAAATTTATTATTCAGTTCTTAAGAAAGAAAGAAAGGGAGAATATCTTGGTAAAACAGTTCAAATCATTCCTCACATAACAGATGAAATAAAAAATAGAGTTCTAGCTGCTTCATCTAATTGTGATATTGCTATTGTGGAAATTGGGGGGACAGTCGGCGATATTGAGAGTCAATCATTTATTGAATCAATAAGGCAGTTGGGTCTCGAATTAAAACCATACCAGACAGCCTATTTACATCTCACCTATGTGCCTTTCTTAACAAATGCCGGTGAGCTTAAAACGAAACCAACACAACATTCTGTTAAGGAATATAGA
>ERZ802830.5265-NODE-5265-length-10026-cov-6.06669_pt1 | contig 10026 bp, 23 predicted proteins | sample MGYA00345654_ERZ802830 | MGnify/ENA primary metagenome ERZ802830 (study PRJEB30503, sample SAMEA104212375) | marine metagenome | biome: Westerlies Biome; feature: [SRF] surface water layer (ENVO:00010504) within the epipelagic zone...; material: water...
ACGAAGTTGCAATGTGGTTTCAAGATCGAGACACCATGCTTCCTTTGTCAAAGTATGACGATGTTCTTGCTCATCAAACTCCTGTGCAAGTTACCCAACTTATGCACCAAGCACAACTCAATGACTTTGCTTGGGTAACTCTTCTTCACTCGTTAAGAGATGACCACAGAAAAGATTTAGACCTTGACTAATCAACAAAACTAAACTATATTATATATTATGGAATTAACCACAGAACAAAGAATCGCAGTTATCGCTAAAGCAGTCGAAAACTCAAAATCTATAACGCCATCTCAATCGGTAGAAGAATTTATCGCAGAGATTAAAACTGAAGATGTTCTTGTCGAGCATGGTTTGCTTGATACTCAGAAGAACGATTTAGAAGATGAATCACAATTTTTTCTTACTCAGTCTGCTGAAGAGATTGACGAAGAAGATCAAGAGCTTGGTGTCTCGAAAGAGATGCGAAGCGTATACAAAAACAACTAAACCAAAAGGAATAATTATGCAATCAGAATTCTCATTTATTAAACAAGCTAACGCAGTAGAGGCTTACAAACCTTTGCAAGTAAATCGCCAAGGCGATAAGATGTGGTTCTCTTACAAGAACGCAGTTGGCACAATCGTCAACGCATACTATGATTATGCGACTCGTTCGTTTAAGTCAGTAGTTAAAGGCAGTCAGTACGGAGACGGAGTTGCGATTCGCAATCTTGTTGCTCGTCCTGTTGTAGAATCCGTTTTGAAAGGATAAGAAAATGACTTGGGACATACTTTTACTTTCGCCTTGGCTATTCGTATTTTACATGATGTTTACAAGCTAATGGAACTTATAATATTATTTATCATGGCTTATTGTTTTTATCGTATGGTTAATTAAAGTTGGTTGAGACCCCTGTCCTAAGTGACTGACTATCAAGCACTTGGGGCGGGCGGCGGCCAGCCACCTAAGTGACTGAGCCTTAACAACTTACAGAACCATTAAGTTCGTTTATTAGCTCGTCTAACCTTGGAAGGTCAAGTCCCGAATCGTTCCAAGCGACACCATCGGGTGTGCGGTATCCGATTGCAGAGTCTCCGCTAGTGTCTTTGATGTCGTCAACAAATTGCTGATAATCTTGACAATCCCTTGCGAAGTGGTAAAGACCTTCGTCGTTTTGAATCCAAAGGGCGACGTTCCAGGTCTGACGATTTTTCCATCCGTTATAGCTCATAGGTTTTCGGTGTTGTGTCCTGCTCTCCTCATTGAGTGGAGGGCTTCTTGACGGGTCATATTGAATCGGGACATGAGATACATGAGTAAGTCATTCCCTGTGAGTTGTTGGTTTCTGTCTGTCATGATATAATTATCTTATATTTTATCGTTTGTGTCAAGGATATTTCCAAGAAAATTTACTTGTTTTATATCGTAGCCTTTAGCTTCTGATTTTGCAATTCTTAAAGCTTTTGATTGACCTTTTACTTCATCCACTAATCTACCAAAAGAAAAGATTTGAAAAAATTGTACAAAGTTTGGGTTGCGTCTTACTGAGATCATATTAGTTCCATTTGAGGTTTTTGAGACTTGTGTGTTTCTTTAACCACCTACGAAGGTGGTGAAATCCATTACTTGACCAATGATTTGAATATGGGGTGATATTTGGATCTTGCAAGACGACTTTATATCCTTTTGCCGTATTTACAATTTCCTTAATGTCATTGCATTGGTGCATCTGTTTCATTATCTTTCTGTTGCCCTTGCCCGAGTGTCCTCCTTTAGCCATTGTATTATCCTCCTTGATTTAGTATGAAAGGGCTTTTCTATGTTTAACCCTGCGTGAATATTTAGACTTATCTTTCATTGGACGAGCCTTGGTGAAAAGAATTGGGATTCTTACTTTAATCTTTTTTTGCTTCATATATAAAGACTAAAGCACTTTTCAAACAATAGCGAGAAAAAAATTAACTAAATACAACTTTTAATTTTATCTAATAATAATTGATAAGAGATACTAATAAATAGGAACAAATACATAATACTATAAATACATTGACTTATAGTATATAAAAGCTTTATTATAAGTTGTTGATTATCAAGCACTTATGGAATCGGCGGCCAGCCACCTAAGTGTCTGACTATTAAAGACTTATGTTAGAAGTCGTATTGAGCGTGGTAGCCCCAATCAATATCCTCGTTCTCAGAGAATTGCCGAAGAGCCTGGCGATCTGCTTCCTCCTCCATTCTGCGGCGGATGATTTGCTGAGACGCAATCTCGGCAAGGACGGATTCCCGTTCCTCGATTTCGAGGTCGGTCATTCCGAAGGCGTGAGCGGTGCGGGCGAGTGAATCATTTTCGTTTTCCATATATACAATGTAGCAGTCTGAGGGCGTGGAGTCAAGGAATATTTTTGTTATTTTACATTTTATAAGTCGTTAACTATCAACTACTTACGACGCTGGCCGCCCGCGCCCTAAGTGCCTGAAGGGCAAGGACTTACGATTAGGCTTTGAACAAGCCGTAGCGACGACTGCCGTCGTTATTTGCAAGGCGACGACGCAAGAGCCTCTCGGCATCTTTTTTTCGCATCGCGATGGTTTCAACTTGCCAAACGGATCCCGCTTGGTTGAGAATGGATTTTAGTATGAACATAATTTTCCTTTTGTTATTAGTTAAAAAATGGATGATGGCGAACATCACGAAGACGGATGCCGTGAACGATATTAGTTCTGTACTTGCGAACATTTGCACAAGCTCCCCAAGTTGGGTGATTGATTGGATCATCCGTAAGTTGGTAGATTTTCTTGCAACGAGTGACGACGACATCGCCCTTTTTGAATTTGGTTTTCATATTGTTATTTCCTTTTTGTGAAAATTGGGTTATTGAGAAACTTGTCCATATCGGCAGATTTTTGTTTTGCCTCGGCAAGTTGAGATTCAACCTTTGCAAGCTCAGGAAGAGCGAGCATTTCGATTGCCATTTCAACATTGGCATGGGTTGCAGGAGTTGCGTCTTTACGCATCTTTGCAATGGCGTTATTGATTGACTCGATACGAGATTCGAGAGTGAATATTTCCATTTCTGTCATATATATAAGGTAAACTAGTTTTGAGTTAATTGCAAACTTTTTCTTTTAGTTTCTTTCCGTGGGCTTCGGCTTCTTTGTAAGTGTCAAAGCTCCCTGCGTAGTTGCCGTTCATGTATAAGACAAAATGCTCATTGCACCAAGTCGAGAAGGTTTTGATTTCGATTTCCATTTTTTAATTTCTGCTTGAAGTTAACTTATGTTGAGCTTGCCACTCGGCAAGCCAATCTTGATTCTGCTTTAGCAGATCACGAGAGATCTTGACAAGAACGGGGTCGCTCTCGTTTCTGATAACTTCCTTGTGACGGAAGATATCGGCTTGAACCTTTTGGAAGAGTAGGTGTCGATCATTAATCATATATACAATCTAAAGGTAAAACCTAGTAATTGCAAGAAAAATCTTCTGAAGTTATTCACAAAAAAACTTTAATGGAGTCGCATTTTTTCCTTGACGCCCTTTGACTTTTATGTTATAATGCGGACCTTTCGTAAGTTGTTGGTTACCAAGCACTTACGAGGGCGGGCGCCGATGCCCTAAGTGCCTGATTATCAGTGACTTAGGATGTCAAGCTTTTTATTTCCAAGGATCGAAAAAAGTTGGGTTCATGTCGGCAAGGACATCGCGATTTACTTCGCCCCAATTCTTGCCATCGTGCCAAGTCATAAAGACTTTTTTACCGCAACCCTTTAGGTAGTTGAGCCATTCGTTAGCTTTTCCCAACTTGTCAAACTTGTAGGCGTAATCGAATCCGCCAAAGTGAAAGTTGCCGTCCATGCCTAAAGCAAGCCATGGTTTGCGAGGAGATCGATTTATTCCGATTAATTTTATTTGATAATGCATGTTAGTTTTGTTGATAGAAAAAAAGAAGAGAAAGAATAATTATCAAAGGAATCATTTTTTAGATTCCTCTAATTTTTGGATTTCACTCCGCAAGTATTGCACATGAGCGTCACGAATCGAGCGAAGTGATTCTTTGCGTGAACGATTGAGTTTGTCCTGCCACCAAGCAAGATCTTTTTCTAATTGTTTTTTTGTTTTCATATTATAAAGATAAAGTATTTTTTAAGAAGTTACAAGGAAAAAGATTACTTTTGAAATCTTTTTTCTTGGATGATTTCTTGCCAAGCTTTGCGAGCAACTTGAACGGCATTGAGAGCGTCAAGGATTGCCATGCCTTGCGTGATCGAAGATTGCCAATCTTCCTTAGAGGATTCTCCTGCGAGAAATTTGAGATTTCCCTCTGCTTTAGAGAGAGCAAGACTTAGGTCTAAGTCTCGGTTGATGTCTTTTCTTAATTCTTCTAATGTTTGATTCATATTATAAATGTAATCTATTTTTTGTTAAATTGCAAGGAGAAAACGAATTATCTTAAGCAACCCATTTGACAAATTCAAACTTGCGGGGCAAGCCAAACTTTGCAAGGTCACGATTGAGAGACTTAATCGAATCGTGATGTTCGCATTTGAGAATTTGATTCTCTGCGATGATGTCGCCCGTCTTGCGGTCAACGATGTTAACTTTGGCGATGAAGCCGTTTACTCTTTTATTCTTAATCATACCTAAAGGTAACACATAAACAAGGGAATTGCAAGAAAAACTTTCTAAAGTTATTAACAAATTTTTTTGCCTTGTGAGTAAAAAACCCTTGACAAGCAGAGCTTTTTATGTTATAGAAGCCTTACTCGTAAGTCATTGTCTATCAAGCACTTACGAGGGCGGGCGCCGATGCCCTAAGTGCCTGACTATCAGTGACTTAGGAGGGCCAAAACCACACTATAAGGCAAGGTATTAGCGTAGCTGAAAAGGGTATTAGGATTTGTATTAGGTCTAACATATTTTTATAGAGTTGTCAAGGATTTTTTTAGTAAAGATATTGCTCAGTTGAATCTTCCCATACATGGGTCAACTTAAAGTCGGTAGTTTTCCAAGGTGAAAAATCTGCCTCGCCTATCAAGGCAATTCTTTCGGATATCTCTAGCTCTAAGGGATGCACCTCTGAAGAGCCTTGCATATTGTAGACCTCTACCTCTGAAGGGTCATCCTTCAGTACACGAGTGATTTGAGCCTTGAAGCTGAAGAAGTTTACCCTACGAGTAGGAACATTTTTATTTGATTGATTTAACATAAGTATAATGTAATGGATTTTTTAGGAAAAGTCAAGAGAATTGCAAAGTTTTTTTTTACCAATTCCTTGGCATTTCGTTATTGGAAAGAAACCTTTCGGCTTCGTAGGGAGAGCAACGAAGATCATCGCAGATGTCTGCAAGTCTTTCTTCTCTTGCTTCGGCACGAGATTGACGATAGCGAGTGACCTTGCAAAAGCGAGGGTCTGCTTCGGCATCTGCCATTTCTTTTAGTTGATCGAAAAGATCCCAAGAAACAATTCCCTTCTTGCAAAAGTTATAAGCACATTGCTTACGAGAGACACCTTCGATCTCGAAGATGTGGCGAGCCTTGTTTTCGTTGTAAACGCTAAGGCTTGCGTTTATTACCTTGTCGGAGACTTTGTTGAATTTGATGTATATTAGTTCCATAATTTTTTTTATTTTAGTAGTTTATCTTTCTTAATCTTATATATACAATGTAACACAGATGAAGCGAAAAAGCAAATTATTTCTTCACTTTTTTTTGTTTAGTTATTACGAATTTACAAAGGATTTTTTCTCTTTCAGTTAAGTTAATCATACCTAAAGGTATCACAGAAAAGCCGAAAAGTCAAGAAAAACTTTCGACTATCTTTTTGCACAATCCTATTGCATAGATTGGCATGGTATGTGTGCAGCTGTTTCGTAAGTTGTTGGCTATTAGACACTTATGGAAACGGCGGCCCGCCACCTAAGTGGCTGACCATCAATGACTTACGGGTTATGTTGTGCAGTAGTATAGGACAACACTTCCGACGATTATGACAATCATACGACGAGAGGATTAGGCAACTTTGTGTTGCAAAAGTGCCAATCAAATGAGTCAATGATTTCCCCATTAAGGACAGGCTCAAAGTTGACTTGGTGAACACCTGCATTGGCAATGCCGTTGACTCGTTCGCGTGTGGTTGGAGTATTCCAACCTGCAAGTGACCACTCGACCACGCCAAAGGCGTCTCGTTTGATTATGGCGTTACCATGAAGCCAAACGGTTTGCCCGTCTGTCTCGGTGTTGCCGACTTTTTTAGATGTGCCTTGTTCAAAGGCGAGTTTGATTTGTTCGGTTACTTTTCGCATGGTATGATTTCCCCTTCTCTTACGATTAAAACTCTTTCACCTTGCAAAGATAATTCTTTCTTTTTTCTGCTTGCAATGTTCCAGGCTTGTGGCTTTGTCTTTGTGTTGTCGATTAACTTTCCGAAAAGTCGAATGTCGAACCACTCGGAAAAATTTGCGTTTTTTATTATTGTTATCATGTTATAAATGTAAACCTTTTTTGTAATTAATGCAAGGTAAAAGATTACTTTGTGAAGTAATCTTTTACTTGTTGAGAGGTTGCCTTGCTAAGGTCGGAAATGTAAACTTCCGATTCGAACAAGTGATCTTGCTTGTGATGCTTAATGGTAGCAACCCGAAGACCGCCCTTGATACGATCAAGTGAGACGAGTCTCACGGCTTTATTGTTTTGCGAGGAGTGGTAAATGCCTCCGACTTTTAATCCTTTAGTAATGTTCATATTATTAATGTAAGCTTTTTTTTGTCGAATTGCAAGGAAAAAGAGAAAAAAGATTCGATTATTTTGTTGCACAATCCCACCCCCGTTTTTTGAATTTATTTTGGCGGACGACGCCAGCATATCGGCGGGGGGTGGTTTTTCTCAAAATCTAATGCAGTAATTCACAGGTAAATAACGTTTTTTGAAAAAAAATCGGCGCATTTACAAAAAATAACTGTAATATATAGTAGAATGCCTAGACGCAAAAAAGCCGACATTGACGACGCTCAGGAAATAGAGAAGGTAATGACATCTCTCAATAAGACTAAGGTAAAACTTAAGAAATTAGAATTTTCTGAGAAACAGCAAGAGCTGTTAAAGATAATGTTTGATAGAGGTACTAAAATAGTATTCATAAGTGGACCCGCTGGAACCAGCAAAACTTTTATGGCTATATACGCCGCTATTCAATTATTTAATATGGATAATAACTATAATATTAGTTATGTAAGAACAATTATAGAGAGCGCTGATCGAGGAATGGGTGCGCTCCCTGGGAACATAGATGAAAAATTTGATCCTTTCATGATGCCCTTAAATGATAAAATGTTCGAATTAATGAGTGCTAGTGACGTGAAAGCCTTGGATCAACAAGGCGTAATATCGGCTATGCCAATAAATTACCTTAGAGGCGCCAGTCTCAACGACAAGGTTGTTATTGCCGATGAATCTCAAAACTTTAGCGTAAAAGAGTTAATTACCCTTATTACGAGAATAGGAGAAAATACTAAAATGTTTATTTGCGGCGACTCTATGCAAAGCGACATTAATGGTAAAAGCGGGTTTAACAAGCTTAAGGAATTATTTAATGATGATGCTAGCGCTAAACAAGGGATATACAACTTCGAGTTTGATCACAAAGATATTAAGAGGAGTGAAATATTAAAATATATTGTTAAAAAACTAGAAAGTATATAAAATGAAAGAGGGGGATGAAATTTGTTTTTGGCACGACCATAAGGATAGGTGCGGCAAAATAATCAAGATGTTTACTCAAATAGGCTTCGAGGATCATGGTAAAGAGTTTGTTGTCATTTTACTTGACGACTCCAGGGGTTTATTTAATGATTGCGTTATTAAAACTGAAAAAAATAAATTAAAAAAAATTAATTAAATTAATTAATAATTATTATATAATAATTAACATATGAAGCAATTAATTAATTATATCATTCTGTTTACCTTCATGAGTCAATCCGTCCTTGCGGATTTTAAAGAAAGAAAAGAAGTTGTAAAGTACCTCCAGGACATTTCTGTCACCATTAAGTCTCAATCCAGACACAGTCAATCGGAGGGGTCTGGAGTTTTAATTACAAGAAAAATTGGCGGAGAAGAAGTTAGTTTTGTCTGGACTTGCGCTCATGTGATAGATAACTTAAGAAAAATAAGATCTATTGTTGACCCAAGCGGATCATCTCGAAAAGTTGTAGAATTTGATGACGCTCAAATTATAAAAGAGCTTGTCGAGGGTGGCAGAAGAGTTGGGGAGATTAAAATGGATGCAAAAGTAATAAGGTATAGCAATTATACTCATGGCCATGATTTAGCCTTACTTATGGTTAGGGCTAAAAACTATGGAAAAGCTAGCGCTAAATTCTATTTAAGTAAAGAAGATCCAATTATTCCTATTGGCACCAGTTTGTTTCACGTGGGGTCTTTATTGGGTCAAATGGGGTCAAACTCAATGACCACTGGAATAGTTTCCCAAATAGGTAGAATAGAAGATAAAGTTGAATTTGATCAAACTACAGTAGCTTCTTTTCCAGGTTCTTCTGGAGGAGGAGTATTTCTTGAGGATGGAAAATATGTAGGAATGATAGCTAGAGGAGCTGGAGAAAGTTTTAACCTTATGATTCCAGTTAGAAGGATAATTCAGTGGAGCGAGGACAATAACTTATCGTGGGCTGTAGATTCTACTATAGAGATGCCTAGCCTTAAGGAAATTGAATCTTTACCAATTGAAGATGTTGGAATAAAAAATATCCAAGAAAAAAACGAAAACAAAAAAGAAATTAACTTTCTTATAAAGGTTACTAAAATTCCTAACCCATTTGACAAAGCTAAATGAAACAATTAAAATATTTTACAGCCAGCTGGTGCGGGCCGTGTAGATTTTTCAAACCATATATTATTGAGTTAATTAGAGATGGAGAAAATATAGAAATGATAGATATAGATGCCAACCCAGAACAAAGTCAAAAATATCAAATAATGTCGGTCCCAACGTTAATCTTTGAAGAGGATGGAGAAATTTTCGCTAAGAGAAATGGGGCTATGGACCCAAGCGAAATAAAAGCTCTACTAAAGTAAGATGGAAATTATAATATCTTCTTTGGTTGGTGCTGTGGGAGCTATATTAGTTGCTTATATTAATACTAAAGTTAGAGAGAAAAGAAAAGACGCTCTAATGGAAGAAATTACAAAAAAATTACACATAGACAGTAAAAATGTGTATATAATAAACACTAAAAAAAATGAAGTACATAATTTCAAACACCAATCTAACGCTTCGGCTCAGGAGCCTTTTGTGTTTTTTATAAAATAATGAGAATTAAATATTGTAAATCATGCGGTCATAAAAACCAGTTCGTAGGGCTGGAGCCAAAGTTTTGTTCAAGTTGTGGGGCGAGTTTTCAAAAAGGAACTTCTCAAGTTACAAAATCTAAAATTGCTAATAGACAAAAACTTAATGAGGATGAAACAGATGTTGATTTCGTTCCTAACATAGCCAGTCTACAATACAGCGTATCTCCATTTGAAAAGAAGACATTCAAAATGGAAGAAATGTTCGATCTTGAAGATGATGGCGGAAACTCCGAAAAGAAAAAGAGGTAGACCAAGGAAGGTAAAATTTGAGGATAAATATGAAATTATTGACACTCAAATTGCAAAAAGGAAAGGTAAGTGGTTTCTTAAGGCTATATCCTGGATAAGCTGGGAAGATGTTGGGCAAATAATAAGATCTCATATATATAATAAATGGCACCTGTGGGATCAAAAAAGACCGTTAGAACCTTGGTTAAATAGAATCATATCTAATCAGATAAAAAATATATTAAGAAACCATTATGGTAATTTTATTAGACCTTGCGCTCAATGCCCTTTCAACGCCTCTGGATCTATTGACAACATAAATGATGCTAATTTCTGTAGTTGGACTAAAACTGGCAAGCAAGATAGTTCTTGTCCTTTATTCTTGAAATGGGAAAAGACTAAAAAAAGCTCCTTCCAAATAAACATGGCTTCAAGTATAGATGCTAAT
>ERZ802830.5266-NODE-5266-length-10026-cov-5.85247_pt1 | contig 10026 bp, 6 predicted proteins | sample MGYA00345654_ERZ802830 | MGnify/ENA primary metagenome ERZ802830 (study PRJEB30503, sample SAMEA104212375) | marine metagenome | biome: Westerlies Biome; feature: [SRF] surface water layer (ENVO:00010504) within the epipelagic zone...; material: water...
AGCAATAGCAGCATGTAATCTTTTTGCATTAGCTTGTCCTAAAGAACCAACTAATAACACCAAAGATAACAACAAAGCTGATATTTTTTTTGATATTTTCATATTTATATCCCCTATTAATTAATTAATTTCTATAATTTAAACGCAAAATCGTTCCGTTGTAAAGTTTTTATGGCACTTATTTTATAGGATTATTTAATAATTCATAAAATATTTAATAATTTAAAGCTTTTTAAGTTGAAAATCCTACCCTACTACTCAGGTATTGAAGGGATAGTTCTATCAATTCCTTTTACAATATTTTTCTTATGATCAAAAAATGGAAGTTGGACAATATTAGCCTGATGATTGCTACCATTAGGTAATTTAAATGTTAATTCACGACCAAGCCAATCATTTGGTTTGTAAAATTTTACAAATCCAATTCCTAACTTTAAAGTAGGAGAAGGAACTCCCGCAGTAACGTAACCTACTACTTCATCACCATCTAAAACTTTGCTTCCTGAAACTGGAGTTTCAGATTTACATGTAATTCCAAACATACAAGTTCTTTTATCTTTTTTGATTAATGCATCTCTTCCGATAAAGTCACCTTTATCCATATTTACAAAAAATCCTAAACCAGCTTCAAAAGGAGTCATGGTGGTATCAATGTCAGTTAAGTTACCAAACATCCCACCTTCAATTCTTCTAATTGTCATTGCTCTCGATGCAGAAAGTTCCATTCCAAATGGCTTTCCACACTCCATAAGATGATCCCAAAGTGCTAAGTGATCAGTTTTAAAACCATCAGAAAAAATTTCAAAACCAAGTTCATTGGTAAAGCCTGATCTAGATACGTAAAGCGATTGGCCTCCAAGGTCAAAAAAATCAGAACTGTAGTAAGGCATTTTTTCGTCGATTTTACCCTTTGATGCTGCCTTCATTATATCTATGGATGCAGGTCCTTGAATTTGTAAGACCCGAGATTTTGGATCAGAGATTTTAACATTATAATTAGAACTATGTGCTAAAAGCCAATCTTCGAATGGTCCATCAGCTTGAACAAACCAAAATTTTTCATCATTAAATTTGAATATCACTCCATCCATAAAAATTCCTCCTTGAGGTGTACATGCTAATGTGTAATACCCTCTTCCGACTTTAATATTGGAAAGTTTTCTAGTCGTCACTTTATCTAGGAATGCTAAAGAGTCTGGACCTGATATTTCCACTGGTTTTTCTGGTACATCAAAAATTAAAGCTTTTTGTCTTAACAGCCAATATTTTTGTATAGGATCTTCACCTATAGACATTGGAAAATATCTTCCAGCATATACTCCACGTACCATATCTGGAGAATTTGTTCTCTCAATGTAAGGAGATTCCTCAAATCTTCTTGCGCTAATTTTTATAGTTTTTTTTAAATCAGATAATTCTTGAAAATTTCCCATCTAATATCCTCTTAATTTAAATTAGTTTTTAATCTTAAAATAGTTGGTGGTTCATGAGCGGTAATTTTTGGAATAGTATCATTATATTTTTCTATCTCAACTAGACAAGAATGTGCAATTGGGCCTTGTCCTAGATTTGATGTTCCTTTATCACAAGTTAAAACATTTGGGTTACCGTGTTTGCACATGCTATTTGGCTCTGATAAATCTTTTGGATCATGCCATGCTCCAGTGCTCATTTGAACCACCTTTTCTCTAATTTTATTATTGATTTTTACCCCAGCCAAACAGGATCCTCTATCATTAAATAGTCTTACTATATCGCCATTTTTTAATCCTCTTTGATCTGCATCCTTAGGATTAATTTCAAGTGGTTCTCTTCCATTAATTTTTAAAGATTTACTATATTTGCCATGATCTATTTGGCTATGTAATTTATCTTTTGGTTGATTAGATATTAAATGAATTGGATAAATTTTATTTTTTTTCCCTAACCATTCGCATGGCTCCAACCATACTGGGTGTCCTGGACAATCGTCATAGCCAAAATCTGACACTGTTTTAGAGAATATCTCAATTTTTCCACTTGGTGTAGCAAGAGCATTTTTAACAGGATCTTTTCTAAAATCTTTTAACATTATTGTTGGTTCTTTTGGATCTCTAACTTTAAACCAACCATCTTCTCTAAATTTTTTATAGGTTGGTATTTTGATATTGGCAGCTGTAGCTCTATCAAAAGTTTGATTATAAATCCATTCCTGCCATTCCTCCTGGTTGCGACTTTCTGTGAATTTTTTTTCTACCCCCATTTTCTTTGCTATACCAGTGAATATCTCATAATCATTTCTCGCTTGACCATAAGGATCAACTAATTTTGACATTGAAACAACATAAGGATCACGAGGTGTCATCATAATATCTTTTCTTTCAAGAGGAGTTGTGCAGGGCAAAACAATATCCGAACGTTTGGCAAGAGTATTCCAACACCATTCATTACAAATAATTGTATCAGGTTTTTCCCATGCTTTAATTAATCTATTTAAATCTTGATGATGATGAAAGGGATTTCCTCCAGCCCAATATACAATTTTAGTATCTGGATACTTATATTTTTTACCATCAAAATTAAAATTTTCATTTGGTTTTAATAATAAATCACTAATTCTTGCGACTGGTATAAAATTTTCAATTTCATTTTTAGCTTGTGGAAAAGCTGCGCCTGGTAAAATTGTAAACTGTCCACCAATATGATTTGTAGCACTATAACCAAAACCAAAACCACCTCCTGGTAAACCAATTTGCCCAATCATTGAAGCTAACATGATTGCCATCCAAAAAGGCTGTTCGCCATGATCTTGTCGAGTTAGCGACCAGCTCACAGAAATCATTGTTCGATTTGAAACCATTCTTCGGGCAAGTTCTCTAATCTCATTTTCAGGAATATCACATATTTCTGCAGCCCAATTCGCATCTTTTTGAATTCCATCATTAGAACCTAATAAGTATTTTAAAAAAATATCAAAGCCCTCAGTATATTTATTTAAAAAATCTTTATCACTTAGTCCCTCTATATGAAGAGTATGAGCAATACCAAGCATTAAGGCAGTATCTGTATTTGGGCGTAATGATAACCATTTTCCTCCTGCCTCATCCATCAAATCAGATTTAAGGGGACTTACATTTACAAATTCAATTCCTGAAGATGCTGCTGAAATTATACTTTCTTTTTGATAATGATTTCCAGTTCCTCCCTGGCAAATCTGACCATTTTTTAATGGAACACCTCCAAAACATACAAAGAGTTCTGTACTTTTTTTTATTAAATCCCAACTAGTACAAGTATCAAGATAAGCACGATAACTTCCTAATATATGTGGAACCATTGCCTCTGCTGCTGCAAAACTATAAGTAAATTTTGAGCGAGTATATCCACCTATACAGTTTAAGAACCTATGAAGTTGGCTTTGTGCATGATGAAACCTACCAGCACTTGCCCAGCCATAAGATCCACCGTAAATTGCTGAATTCCCAAATTTACTTTTTACTCGATTTAACTCTTGTGCAACAATTTTTTCAGCTTTATCCCAACTAACCTCTACAAACGGATCTCTGCCTCGTAAATGATTGTTACTACCTGGTCCATTTTCTAACCAGCTTTTACGAACCATAGGTGCATCAATACGGGTTGGGCCATGTTGGACATCTAAAATCCCTGGTCCGATAGGTGAAGGATCTTTATCATTTTCCCAACCAACTAGTTCTTTTACTTGACCATCTTGAACTTTTGCTCTGTATGTTCCCCAGTGTGAACTTGTTAAAGGTAGACCTTTATCTTTGGACATTTTAGTTTTTTACTAAACCTAGTGCTACTCTTTGTTTTTTTGTCCAAGCTAAACTTATTCTATCGATTATAATTGCTAAAAGAACTATTCCAATTCCTGCAGCAAGTCCTCTTCCCGTATCTGATCTCGCTAAGCCATTAAACACCTCTAGCCCAAGTCCTTTTCCTCCAATTAACGGTGTAACAATCTGCATAGCAAAAGCCATAATAACTGTCTGATTAAATCCAATTACCAGGCTTGGAACAGCTAAAGGAAATTTAACTTTATTAAGCGTTTGAAGTAATGTTCCTCCAAATGATTTTGATACTTCTGAGTATGATCCAGATACCTGTGTTAAACCTAATGATGTTAATCTTATGATAGGTGGTATTGAATAAATTACTGTAGCAAGAACTGCTGATACAATTCCACCACCAAAAAACATCAGTACAGGTATTAAATAGCAAAAATATGGAAGTGTTTGCATTGCATCAAGTACAACGTTTTGTATATTTTTAAATCTTTCACTATATGAGGCTATAATTCCAAGAGGAACCCCAAGAGCAAAACATAGAGCTACTGAAACTAAAACTGATGAGAGAGTTATCATTGCTTGGGTCCAAATCCCACAAGCTCCAATAAATAATAATAAAAGAGCAGTAATTAAAGCAAATCTTATACCAACAGTGAAGTAACCAATCGCAACAAACACACTCATAGTGTACCAGTAAGGTGTAAAAGTTAGAAAAATATCAAGAGGACGTAAAAGATTAAGATATACAAATGCTCTTAAACCTTTTGTAAAAGCTATAAAGCCTGGATTTACCGCTATATTATCCACAGTAGTTGATATTGGTTGTCTAATTGAAAGTCTCCATTCCTCAGGAAAAGAGCCAATGCTAATCATATTTGAGTCTATAAAAGATATAATGAAAAAAATTATAAAAGATGGAATGACATAATATCTTTTACTAATTAAATCTCCTATTTCCTTTGCAGTATTTTTATTAATTATAGAAACTAAAAATTCAAATATATAAGATATAAAATCTGTAACTTTAATACAAATATAACTGACTAAATAATGTAATATGCTTAAAGGCTTTTCTAAAATTCTTGCAATTTGATATTTTTCCCAATTTTGTGGAAGAAGGTAAAATTTTTGAACATTTTGAGGTAAAGAAGCATCTGTCTTACTAAACGACATACTAAATCTATCCAACATAATCGCCATGAATAATATACACAATCCTCCCTCCATAGCCCATCCAACATCTAATCTTCTAATTGCCTGCCATACTTGTCCTCCTATGCCTTCGGCACCAATAAAACATGCGAGGACAACAAGTGCCAAAGCCATCATTATAACTTGATTAATACCCATCATTATACTTGGTAAAGCCATTGGGATTTTTATTTTAAATAATAGTTGTAATCTATTTGAACCAAAAGAAGTTGCTGACTCAATTGTTTGTTCTGATACTTGTCGTATTCCAGTATTAGTTAATCTAATAATTGGTGGCATAGAATAAATCATTGTTGCAAGAATTGCAGGAGCTCCTCCTATTCCAAAAAAGAATAGTGCTGGAAATAAATAAACAAAAGCTGGCATAACTTGCATTGTATCTAAAATAGGTTTCATAAAATTTTCAAACCTGTTACTTTGTGAGCAGAACACACCTAACGTTACTCCAAAAAAAACACACATCAAAACTGAGATACCCATTAAACCAAGAGTCTGTAAAGAAGGTTCCCACATTCCAGTTGCCCCCCAAAAATATATTACAAATCCTGAATACAGGCCTAATCTTAAACCGCCTGCAATTAAACAAGGTAAAATTATTATTGCCGCAATTAAAAGCCAAGGAGAGTCGAGTAAAAAGTCTTCAACAAAATAATAACCTTCTTTAATATAACCGGCTATTATTTTTGTCATCCATCTGTAATTTTTTTTTAAAAAATCCTCACCTTCATTCACCCATGCGGTAAAGGTAAATTGGTCGGTTACTACTTTTGGAAATTTTGATGGTCCTTCACTTTTAGTAGATAACCATAATGCAACTATAAATATTAAAAAAACAACTGAATATGTTATAATATTTTTAGTTTTTTTCTTTTTTTCAAATAATTGTGTTGCTTCTGACGACATAATTTATGTAAATTAAAATAAAATATTTTACTTTTAAAGTAAAATATTGTCTATTTCTTATTAAAATTAATTAAAAATTAAAATAATGAGTGACCAGAAAATAACATGCTCAAATATTTGGAAGCTTTTTGGGCCAGATGAAAAAAGAATCCTTAAAGATCTAGATAAAAATCTAAGTATAAAAGAAGTTCAGGAGCAAACAGGTCACGTAGTTGCTGTAAAAGATGTTAGTTTTTCAATCCAAAAAGGTGAAACATTTGTGGTTATGGGTTTATCGGGAAGTGGAAAGTCAACATTGGTTAGATGTATTTCAAGATTAATTGAACCAACATCAGGTCAAGTTATGATGGATAATGTTGATGTAACTAAAATGAGTGGAAGAGAATTACTGAACTTAAGAAGAAATAAAATGAGTATGGTATTTCAACATTTTGGACTTTTTCCTCACAGGACTGTTGTAGAAAATATTGGTTATGGATTAGAGGTAAGAGGTACTCGAAAAGATGAAAGATTAAGTAAATCTATGGAAGTTTTAAAAATGGTTGGTCTTGAAGGTTGGCATAATAATTATCCAAGAGAATTATCAGGTGGTATGCAACAAAGAGTTGGCTTGGCAAGGGCATTAGCAGTTGATCCAGAAATATTAATTTTTGATGAGCCTTTCTCAGCTCTCGATCCACTAATAAGACGAGAAATGCAAGATGAACTTTTAAATATTCAACAAAAAGTTCAAAAAACCATGGTATTCATTACACACGATTTTTTAGAAGCAATTAAAATGGGAGACCATATTGCAATCATGAAAGATGGTGAAGTTTCTCAAGTAGGAACCCCTGAAGAAATAGTTGCGAACCCGAAAGATCAATATGTAAAAGATTTTTGTGAAGATGTGCCAAAATATAAAGTTTTAAGCGCAGGAAAAGTAATGAGAAAAGATTGTTGTGATAACACAAAAGAAATGTTTAAAAATGGTGCAGACAAAATTTTGGATAATCTAAAAATTGAAACCTTAATAGATAAACTTGTCGATAGCGATAAATCATATCCTGTTGTATGTTGTGAAACAGGAGAGTTGTTAGGTGAAATTGATCGTGCCATAGTTATGAGGTCAATGACTTCTAAATCACAATAATTTAATAAAATTTTTTATTACCTTTGATAGCTTTTTGTTTAACATTATCTCTCCATATAATAATCATGCCTGCTAAAATGATTACTAAAACACCGGGAAATAATTGATCCCAAGGAGCCTCATTAAAAAATATCCATCCTAAAATAAATGACGAAGGTATTCCTAAATATTCAAAAGATGCAATTTTGCTAGCTGATATCAATCTATAAGAATATATAAATAAAATAGCAGCTGTTCCACCTAATATACCTGTCATTGTCATTAATAAAAAATCATTTGTGCTTGCAATTTGAACATGGTCTGTAGTTAAAAAAAAGAGAATGAACCCTCCAATGACATTAAAAATTAAAGTGTACAATTGTATTTTGGCCGTTGTATGTTTTTTATGAATAAATTTTAAAACTACTACAGAAGCTGCCCAAGCAATTGCTGTTAATATTGGAAATATAGAATAAAAATTAAAGATATCACTAGTAGGTCTCATTATCATGACTACCCCTAAAAAACCTATAATTACTGCTGACCACCTATAAATACCTACTCTATCTCCAAGTAATACAATTGATAAAATCACTATAAAAAAAGGTGATGAAAATGTTAAAGTCATAGCAGTTGCGAACTGTAAATTAACCACTGAAATAAATATAAATACGTTCATTGCCAAAAAACATATTCCTCGTATAAAACTTAAAATAATAAATTTTTGATCAACTTCCTTAAAAATAGTAAAATATTCTTTTGTAAAAAAAAGCAATAAAATCAATGGAATTACAGCAGATACATTCCTAAATACAGTTAATTGAATTATTGAATAATCATTTCCTAGAAACTTAATAACAACCATATAAGAGTCAACACATAAGATAGCTAAAAGCATTAATGATATTGCTAGATAAGTTTTTTTTATATCAACAGTTTCTGGAGAATTTTTCATTTAAAATTTTAATAATAAATGTATAAAGGTTATTTAAAAAATGCAAAACTTTAAACTTAACGAGCAAGATATATTAACAAATCAAGACTGGACCTTTCCCACAAATGTAGCATATGGGCCAGGAAGGCTTAAAGAAATTGGAAAAATCTGTAATAATGAGAAAATAGAAAATCCACTAATTGTAACTGATAGTGGAAGCGCTAAATTGCCATTTATAAAAAATTTACAAGAATATTTAGCAAGCTCAAATGTAAAATCAAATTTATTTTATGATATATCTCCCAATCCAAGAGAAGATGAAGTTTCAGCTGGTTGCAAAAGATACAAAGATGGAAATCACGATGCAATAATTGCCATTGGAGGTGGTAGCGCGATGGATGGAGGTAAGCTAATATGTCTTACAGCAAATAATGATGTTCCACTAAGAGATTTCGAATTTGAACTAACTCCTCCTATAATTAGTAAAGATAATCCATTTCCTAAGATTATTACTATTCCTACAACAGCTGGTACGGGTGCAGAAACTGAAATTACCGGGATGGTTACATATTTAAAAGAAGGAATGAAATTTTGTATGTGGCATCCGGATGTAAGACCTACACTTGCTTTACTTGATCCAGAACTTACATTGGGTCTTCCTTCAAACTTAACAGCATGGACAGGTGCAGATGCTATGATACATGCTATTGAGGGATATTGTGTTCCAGGTTTTCACCCTCTTTGTGATGGATCTGCTTTAGAGAGTTTATCCTTAATTTCTAAATCATTGTATCAAGCTGTTGAAGAGCCTAATAATATTGTTGCAAGAGGAGCAATGCATGTTGGTTCGTGCTTGGGTGGGATTGCTTTTTTAAAAGGTTTAGGTCTAGTACATGCTATATCTCATATGGTTGGTGCTGAATATAATACCCACCATGGATTAACGAATGCAATAATTCTTCCAGTAGTTATGAGATATAATCTTCCAGACATGAAAGAAAAAGTTCAAAGAATGTCTGAAGCTATGCAATTTGAAGATCACTCAGTCGATGCATTTATTAACAATCTGGAAAAAATTTTAGATAGAATTAAAATTCCAAAAAGTCTCGCAGAAATTGGTGTGCCTGAAGATTGTGCAATGAGAATAGCAGAAAAATCTATGAAAGACCAAGCTTATGCAACAAATCCTAAAAAGGCATCCTTAGAGGAAGTTCATGAAATGGTTTTAGCGAGTATTAAAAAAGCTCGTTAGAAGCTGATGTTTGAAAATAAAACAGTTAAAGAGTTAATTTTTTTAATTAAAAAAAGAGAAATATCAATTAAAGAACTTAATAAATATTATTTAGATAAAATCAATATTCTCAATCCAAAATTAAATGCAATTGTATCTATTAAAGATGAAAATGAAATTTTATATGAAGCTGAAAAAAAAGATGAACAAAAAGATGAATCAAGTATGCTTTTTGGGTTACCTATTGCAATTAAGGATTTATCAGATGTGTCTGGTCTTCCAACAACATATGGATATAAGGGTACTAAAAATTATTTACCTAAAAAAAACTCCTTATTTGTTGATCGTTTAATTAATAAAGGGGTAATTATAATTGGAAAAACTAATACTGCAGAATTAGGTGTTGGAGGTCATACTATAAACAGATTATTTGGACCAACTTCTAATGTTTATGATTTATCGAAATCTGCTGCTGGTTCAAGTGGCGGAGCAAGTTCAGCTGTTGCTGCTGGTATGTTACCATTTGCTGACGGTACAGATCAAATGGGATCTTGTCGAGGACCTGCAGCCTTTGCAAACATTTATGGATTTAGACCAACGCCAGGACTAATTCCAGCAGATAGATCAGGTCATGACAAAAAACTACCGATACTTACAACGCCTGGATGTTTTGGGAGAAAACCTGACGACATGTCTTATTTTTTAGATACTGTTGTAGGTAAACATAAAAATGATCCACTTTCTTTTAATGTTGATGGAAAATTTTATGATTGTGAATTAAATGACAATGAATTTTCTAAAACAAAAATTTGCTGGCTTTCAGATATGGATAATAGCTATGAATTAA
>ERZ802830.5267-NODE-5267-length-10026-cov-5.71217_pt1 | contig 10026 bp, 10 predicted proteins | sample MGYA00345654_ERZ802830 | MGnify/ENA primary metagenome ERZ802830 (study PRJEB30503, sample SAMEA104212375) | marine metagenome | biome: Westerlies Biome; feature: [SRF] surface water layer (ENVO:00010504) within the epipelagic zone...; material: water...
GCCATTCATCTGCAACAATGTAGTTTGATGAAAATGCTAAAAATAGTATCAATGTAATAATTTTAAAATGCATATTTTTTCCTCCTATAAAAAAATATCACATTAAATAAAGAAGGTTAAGATAAAGAAGATAATAGGCACAATTATAAGTTTTCGTCTCTTTTCTAAATTTTTTTCACTGAAAACTATTACTAATGACCCCAAAACTGCCATGTGCACAGCTAAACTGACCAAACTCATATCATGACTATAGCAGATAACTCTCTTTAGAAACACCAACTCTAAATGCAGCAGACGCTATGGTATAATTTTTGAATGATTAAACAACTTTCACTAATACTTTCGTTAATTTTAGTTGTTAGCTGTGCCAACGAAGAACAGCCAACAGAACAAGATGCAAAAGATTTCCTTGCTGAAGTGCAGCTTAGAGCAGAGACAGAAGGGCCAGTAATTTATTCAGCTAGTTGGATTTCATCAAACTTTATTACTCATGACTCTCAAGTTGTGCTTGCTGATTTCTCTAAACGTTACACATTAAAGAGTTTAGAGCAGGCAAGGGTAGCCTCAACATTTGATAATCTTGAATTAGACCCAAAAGATCGTAGGGCTCTAGATATTATAAAAAATGGCTTTGTCATGCCGCCTCCACTGAATGAAGAATTAGCTGGTGAGCTCTCAGGCATTATGACTGAACTTGAAGCAATGTATGGATCAGGCACGCATTGTTTCTCAGAAAACGATTGTTATGACCTAGAAGGGTTTGAATCCATCATTGATAATTCTAGAAATCCGGACGAATTGCTTAAAGCCTGGAATGGTTGGCGCGAAATTGGCAAACCTATGAAAGATAAGTATTTACGTATGGTTGATATTGGAAATCAAGGCGCACAAGATCTTGGTTATGATGGCTTATCTGACCTCTGGTTTAGTAAGTATGATATGCCTGTTAGTGAGTTTTCGGAATCAGTTGATAGAGTTTATGAAGATCTAAAACCACTATATGAATCGCTCCAGTGCCACGTAAGGGCTGAATTAAATGAATTTTACGGCGATGATGTTGTTCCAGATGAAGGATCAATTCCTGCCCACCTTCTTGGCAATATGTGGGCTCAATCATGGGCAAATGTTTATGACTTAGTTTATCAAGAAGAGTCTACTGGCAAACCAATTGATTTAACTAAAGTTATAAATGATCGTGGATTAACTGAAATTGAAATGGTTGAGATTGCTGAGGATTTCTTTTTAAGCCTTGGTTTTGAACCTCTTGAAGATACTTTCTGGGAAAGATCTTTATTTGTTAAGCCGGCAGATAGAAATGTTGTGTGTCATGCAAGTGCCTGGGATATCAACCCCAAAACGCAGGACTTAAGAATTAAGATGTGCATCGAAAAAAATGCAGAAGATTTTTCTACAATTCATCATGAGTTAGGCCATATTTTTTATTATCAAGCATACGCTAATCAACCAGCTGTTTTTCAAAGCGGAGCAAATGATGGCTTCCATGAGGCAGTAGGTGATCTACTATCCTTATCTATTACTCCAAACTATCTACAAAAAATAGGATTTGTATCTGAGGAAGAGGCAGAATCCGCAAAAGAAAATGGTATTGCTTTCCTTATGAAACAAGCACTTGATGGAGTTGTTCCAACACCTTGGACCCTAATGTTGGATAAATGGAGAATGGCTGTCTTTAATGGAGAATTATCAGAAGATGAAATGAATGACTATTGGTGGGAATTAAGAGAAAAATATCAGGGCGTTAGATCGCCAAACGAAAGACCTGCTGATGCTTTTGATCCTGGAGCAAAATACCATATTCCAGGCAACACTCCCTACACAAGATACTATCTAGCAAGAGTGCTGCAATATCAGTTTCATGAATCGCTTTGTAACGATATTGGTTTTGAGGGCCCATTACATGAATGCTCAATTTATGACAGTGAAATAGCTGGTGAAAAACTAAGGGCAATGTTGTCAATGGGGCAAAGTCAGCCATGGCAAGATGCCTTAGAAAGCATTATTGGCACAAGAGAGCTATCTGGAACAGCAATGTTAAATTACTACGCACCACTAAAAGAATGGCTTGACATTCAAAATGAAGGGCGTTCCTGCGGTTGGTAACTTTTCACTATATGCATTCTCAAGGCTCATATAGGTTTTGATAGAAAAAGGCGTGAATTTCGCGCCTTTTTTTTACTTAATTTCCTCATTAGCTAAATCAATAATTTCTTGATAGCTACTCTGGAAAATATTAAGCATATCGATATTTTTACCGACCATTGATTGAGCTGTTAATAGGTAAGCTTGGAACATATTAGACAAATAAAATTCTTTATCTATTTCATAATCACCAACTGATTTGTCTGCATAAATAAAAGTAGCGTCCTTTTCTTCAATGGGCTTCACCAGTATAAATGGGTCTATGTTTGCACCAAAAGCCAAATATAGATCATCAAGTGTACGGTTATTCGCACTGTTTCTATCGTAGTAATGTGTGTAATTATTTAGCAAAACACGTCTAAATTTGTCAGAATCGATTAGCTCCATTGAACCAGTTGATATGAGCTGATCAAAAGTACCATTTTGTGGAAAGAAAGACACACTCATTTTTTGTGTAATGAAGAGGTACTTTTCAGCAATAATACTATCCTGCAGATCTTTGGAACCATCATTGATATCTGTAAGGATCAGTGAAATATTGCTCTGAACTTGATTTAGATCTCTTGTAATGTTTCCAATTTGGCTAAGATCTTGCTCAGAAGATACTAAAAGTTCGCTGATAAGCTTATCCTTGTAACCTTTTTTTTCATTAAGTTGTCTGACATCATCTAAATAAAATGAGATAAGAACACCAGTGATTATGATTAAAAATTCTAGCAAATATCGAAAATTACTTTTCATTTTTAACATGATTACATATCAAGAACTTTATTTTATACATTTTACATAAATGTCACACAACTCCATGAAATAATTGATAAATTTTAAAAAAGAGGTTTTTATGAAAAAAATAATTTTACTAATCGTTACAATTTTTTCTTTTGAAGTATTAGCTCAGACTTCTGAGCAGTACACTTATAGAACAGAATTTTTCTTTGGGAACATTGAAGAGGGTAAAACCTATAATGATGTTCATAAACAGCAAATGGAATATCTAAAATTTCTTAAAGCAAACGATCTAAAATACGGCAGAACACTTTTTCAGCCTATTTGGGCAGGTGAGTACGAATATGACATTATTGCTTCGGGTTTTTGGCCTGATGGACAAGAACAATACAAGGAATGGGGTGCTTACATGAATAAATACCCAGCTTGGGCAGCAGAAAACAGTGAATATGATAGCGAAGCTTTTGAGATAGAGCGCAGCATATCTATGCGTGGTGTTAGAGCCAGAGGAATAAGAATTCCTGGAGAAGAATACGAAAGATTTAAGTTTGTAGATTTTCAACAATGCAACTTTACGAGCGAAGGCAACCTTCAAAACCTTCTTGCGTGGGCAGCTGAGGTTGAAGCTATGGAAATAGAGATGGGCAACAGAGCAGGTTATGGTGAGCACTACCTATTACCTTACAGAGGCGCAGATGAAAATGTAACTTATGATTTTGTTATAATGCGTCATTATTACAGCGCAGAAGCCAGAAGCAATATCGTTGCAAGTTGGCCACAATACAGAGATATGATGATTGAAAAAGGCTACCGTGATGAGTTTAGAAAAAATGCATCGTGTGGTGCTATGTCAACATTTCAGGGTGACTGGCTATACAACTCAGCAAATTAATTTTTTAATTTTTTTAAAACTCCGTCATTTATGGCGGAGTTTTTTATTTACAATACATAAATGGCTCTTAGGGTTTGTCTTACAATAATATTTACATGCAGTCTCGCTGCGTCAATAATTCAATCAAATTTTGGTAAAACAGATATTACGCTTGAGAGGCTTGATACTGTCAATAATCAATATATTTATTACGATCTTTACAAACCTAAAACAGCTACTCCTGCTAATCCAGCTCCATTTATTGCTATTATTCCTGGCTTTCAACGCTCAAAAGAAGCTTTATCCAATATAGCAATTGAACTTTCACGAAGAGGTCATGTAGTTGCTTTAATCGACCCTTATGCTCAAGGTATTTCAAGCTCATCTCTGAGCAGAAGAGCAGCTACAACTGAGGGTTATGGCATGTTTCATCTCATTGAACATGTTTATCAATCTGATGAGCATGATTTCATTGATAAATCAAAGCTTGGAGCAACAGGCCACTCCATGGGTGGTAATGCAGCCATTAGGGGAGCTAATTATTTTGGTAAAAAGGCTATAAAAGATAATACAAAAAGCATCTTAAACTCTGTGTTTGTATCAGGGTATGTCTTAACCCTTCAAGATAATGTTTTAAAGCCTATCAAGTCTAATATGGGTGTAAGTTACGCTCTCTATGATGAAGGAGCATTTAGAAATGAATTACAAGGATGGGAAGCAGCAGATATGCGCATTGCGCCCGAGTCATTAAGAACTATCAATGCTGTACTCGATGAAAGTGTAGAAGAAATTGAATTGGGCAAATATTATGGAAATATTTTGGATCAAACTGCTCGAGTTATCTTCAACGAAGAATTACTTCATCCTTTTCAACCCTACAATGCTGAAGCTACTGCTAATCAACTTTCTTATTTTGATAAAGTTTTTAATTCGCCCATAAAACTGGATACATATAACCAAATCTGGCAATGGAAAGAATTAATGACATTGATCAATATGATTGTTGCTTTTGTAATGCTCATTCCCTTAACAAAGCTACTTTTGGGTGCAACATTTTTTAAAGGTATTGTTAAATCAATTCCACCTGCATTGCCGCAGCCAAAAGGTTATGGAAAGCTTATTTTTTGGTTTGTTTTCTTTTTAAGTGCTGGCATTGCCTGTATTACTTTTATTCCAATGGTCGACGTTGCAAAAATCTTATTTCCAGAAGCCACAAACCGAGAATTAACTTGGTTCTTTCCACAAAGAATGAACAATTCGGTAATGTTGTGGGCCGGCTTTAATGGAACGGTAGGTTTGCTTATTTTCTTCTTAACTTATTACTTTTTTGGCAGAAAAAATGGGGTAAATACTAAAGCTTGGGGTTTAACAATAACCGGAACTGAACTTTTTAAAACTATTTTGCTTGGATTATCTGTTTTTGCGCTTTATTACATAATTTTATTCATTGTATATGGGTTGTTTCACATAGATTATCGATTTTGGTTTATGGGAGTAAGGGTTTTTCAGTGGGAAATGTTGTTAGTGTTAGCAATGTATCTGCCTGTATTTTTTATCTTTTTCTTTTCAAATTCACTCAGAGTGAACGGTGCTATGCGATTCGCTAACCAACCTGAATGGCAATCTCGCTTACTTGCAGGTATCGCAAATTCACTTGGCTTGATGTTAATAATTTTTATTCAATATGTAACATTTGCTCATACTGGAACTGTTTACTGGACCACTAATTGGTTAAGCGTAAATTTATTATTTGGTATTGTTCCTATCATGTTTATTCTTCCTTATTTTAATCGTATTTTCTTTCAACTAACTGGACGAGTTTACCTGGGCCCCATTATTACTTGTTTAGTTTTTATTATGATTTTATCCACTAATACGGTTGTATACTTGCCCTTAGATTAGTAATTACAAATGAAAATAAGCAGCTTTATAAAAATATTAGTTACAACAATTTTTTTAAGCGCCTGTGGGGGAGGCGACTCATCAAGTATATCCGATAATTCATATACTCCAATGCCAACTCCAGCTCCTTCTCCTGCTCCAGCGCCAGCACCAACACCTGCACCGGGTTCGACATCATGCACAAACTACGATAACTCGGGAAATACAAAGTATTGCACAATGAATTCTGGTGGTTTGGAAAGAGAGTTCTTTATTTACACACCTGACAATTTAATCGATTCATCAGATATTTCTCCACTGGTAATAAACTTTCATGGTGGTGATGGGTATGCAGAATATGAAATGGAATATACGGGCTTCAAAGAGTTATCAGAGTCAGAAAATTTCATTGCAGTCTATCCGCAGGGGACCGTAGCTGAGGACAAAGGATCTACCGGCTGGTTTACAGGTATTGGTTGCAATACAGCTGGTGAAGTATGTGATGTAGCTTTTATATCTGAGCTCATTGATGCATTGGTATCAGAATATTATGTAGACGCAGATAGAGTGTACGCATCGGGCTTTTCTAATGGAGGTTTTATGATTTATAGTTTAGCGTGCTATCTCAGTGATAAAGTTGCTGCTTTTGGACCAGTAGCAGGGTTAATGTACACAGAAGAGCTTGATAATTGCACTCCAGATAGACCATTACCAATAATCCATATTCATGGAGAAAATGATAGCCAAATACCAATTGAAGGGAATTCCAATGCCGTCAGTTTTAACTCAGTTTTAGAATACTGGACAGATCATAATCAATGCACAGAAACAATAATAGCTGATGGTGCTGACAACAATGGTGATGGGTATGCATGGTCAGCTACGATAAAGGATGGGTGCAATGATGGTGTGCGATTAGCTTATTATCGTCTAGGTGGGACAGATCACGAGTGGCCTAATCGTGATGGTCTAGGTTACGATAATGATATAGATGCAGCCTCTACCATTTGGAATTTTGTCAAAGATTTTGATTTAAATGGTGTGAGAAATTAATTGAGGGACTTAATATCCCTCAATTAAATTAAATTAAGGCGCAAGCCATACATACTAATGCACCAAGAGATGTCAGCCAAGATAATGTTCTAAGCATGCCGATTCCAGTCACATAAAATACTAAATGTGCAACTCTCGCTAAAAGCCAAACACAGGCTGCAGTGCTTGTATCAACACCCATAAGCAATGAAAGTAAAACTAATGCTAAAAAAGCAGGCAACGACTCATAAAGATTAGCTGTAGACTTATTAATTCTTTGCAAATACAGCATTGATGAAATATCAAGATCCTCATCGCGATTAGACATCATCCATCCTAAATTTTTAAAGTTTAATGCCATTGGTATTATCCAAAGCTGAAGCAGTGTCAAACCTAAAGCATAAATAATATATATTTCCATAATTTTCTCCGTAAAATTAGATTATATTAAATACTATGGCTTTAAAAATACTTCTGCCTGCTTTGACCATAGTTACTGCTTGGCTTGCTGGTCTATCAACCTTTTATACAGACTGGACTTGGTATGAATCTCTTAATAAAGCGACATTCAATCCTCCAAATTACTTATTTGGGATCGTTTGGCCAATCCTTTACACCATGATGGGAGTAGTAAGTTATTTCAATGCCAAGCAGATATATAAGCTCTTCGTTCTTCAACTAGTACTTAATAGTTCTTGGAGCTGGATATTCTTTGCTCACCAAGCTCCTGATTTAGCTTTTATCAATATTGCAGCATTAACAGTCGTAAATGTGCTAATAATTAAAAAATTATGGTTAGAGCGCAGTTTTTTTAGCTATATTAGCTATGTTCCCTATTTGTTGTGGTTGTTGTTTGCAAGTTACTTAAATATTTCTATTTCAGTCCTCAATTAAACAAGGAAAAATCCTATCTTTTTCATAATGCTTTAATTACGCTCTTTAAGTTATCAAGCATATTAGGATTAGCCTCATAACATTTAATATCATCAGCTGGCATATCCCATTGATTTGCAGATTTTGTAAAGAATACTGAATCTACCTTAACCCAACTAGAATCCTCAATAGTTCCTGCTTTTATAAACTTAAGAAGGGGAAGTTCTTTGGCATAACTGAGTACACCTGAACCACAATTTTCACAAAATCCTCTTCTTATTGTCATGCCTGATGAGCCCTTTGAATCATAGAATTTTAACTCTCCATCAACCTTAATATTTTTACTAGCAATATAGAGAATAGTTGCTTTGCCACAACCTGTAGTTCTTTGGCAATCTTTGCAATGACAATGATGAGCTGATATGACTTTTTCCTTATCAAAATAGTAATTCACATTACCACATTGGCACCTTCCTGACTGATTCATTTTCTGTAATCTAAAGGTGGCTCTCTATCACCCAATAATGCTTGATAATCATGGTCACCAATATTAGCTTTATGCTCATTCCAAGCCATTTTGATTAGAGTAGGTTCTTCAAATAGCCTTGCCGCTGAATTGGCAAGAGCTTTGGCGGCTAAAGTCGAACCTTTAGTTCCAATTGATGTTCCACCAGCAGCAACTGCTTGCCAAGAATGAGATGAAGTACCTGGAACCCATGTTGCTATTCTTACTCCTGATGTCGGCACCTTCCAGGATACATCGCCTACATCTGTGGAGCCTTTTGTCTGTGAAAGCACAAGTGGCTGAATAGTTTCTTGATCTCCAATTGCACGATCAGGATTTAATAATGTTTTGTAAAGTTCTTGAGCAAATAAATTTTCTTCATCTGTGTATGAAACACCACCAAGTTTTTTTAACTCTTCATCAATAAGTACCGATAGAGTTTCATTGGGCATCAATGGGTAATTGCCATGCATCACTTCAAAAACCATTTGAGTCTCAGTCCCTTTTGCTGCACCTTCAGCTGCTTTTACTACACGGTTAAAAAGATCACGCACACCCTCAACATTTGGATGTCTAACATAGTAGTAAACTTCAGCTTCTTCTGGCACAACATTTGGTGCTAGGCCGCCTTTAGTAATTACATAATGAATACGTGCTTCTTCATCCATATGCTCTCTCAGCATGTTGACCATCATGTTCATAGCTTCAACACCGTCTAATGCTGATCTACCATTTTGTGGAGCACCAGCAGCGTGAGATGAGATTCCTTTGAACTTAAATTTTGCTGATTTATTGCCATTCGAGCTACTAAAATGAGCTCTATTATTATCATCAGGGTGCCAATGCAAAACAATGTCAACGTCGTCAAAATAACCATCTCTAGCAATATAAACCTTTCCGCTGCCTCCTTCTTCTGCGGGCGTACCATAAAGACGTATTGTTCCAGGAGTGTTTGTTTCTTCTAGCCAGTACCTTAACGCTATAGCAGCTTGGGTTGATCCTACTCCAAATAAGTGGTGGCCACATGCATGACCAGCATCACCACCAATAGATTCACGGTAGGGAGTATTGTTTTGTGACAAGCCAGGTAAAGCATCGAATTCAGCTAAAATACCAATCACCGGACCACCGTTGTTGTATTCGGCGACAAATGCTGTTGGAATATCAGCTATTTCAGTTTTAACCTCAAAACCTGAAGCACTAAGCGTGTCTTGCAATAATTGTGAACTCTTATTTTCTAGGTAGCCCATTTCAGCTAAAGACCAGATTTCCAGAGCTAACTTTTCATATTTCTCTTTGTGTGTATCAATGTTATTGCTTAAATCGGCATGAACTGCCAATGATAAAAAAACTAAGATTATTCTCATTCTGCACCCCCTAAGTTATATAACTATTCTAAGTTATTTTTTCGGTTGTGAAAGTGAAACTTTAACGTCTTTCAGAAGCAATGCGGCTAGGCTTAACAGTAGTATTGATCCAGCCTCGAATACAAGCTGCTCTGGTGCAGAGTCTTTGCCCTGAAGCACAATTAACCTTGCAAGTGCAGTAATACCAATAAAAAGGGGATAAATGACTGGCAATACATGACTTCTAAAATAGATGGCAACCATCCCTAGTACCTCAGCGTAAATAAACATTAACAATAGGTCAGCAAGTTCAATGCTTCCTCTTTCTAATACGGCATACAACTCAAAACCCACAGCACCGATAGTCATTACTGCAATTATGGATAGTATTAGATCTTCTAGGTACTCAAAAAATTTGTTAAGTCTCGCCATAATATTGGATATAAGGACGGTTTAAAAAAAAACTAGTTTTTGCTATGTGGTGGTAATTTTGCTTCAACAAACCACTCATGTTTTTGTTTAACAGGATTGAACTTTTTGATTTTGAGTTTCTCGTTTTCCTGAATGAATTTCTTTGTCTTGACGACTGTGTAATGATAGGTGTGGCTATCACGAGTTTCACCCTCAGGTAT
>ERZ802830.5270-NODE-5270-length-10023-cov-8.3451_pt1 | contig 10023 bp, 8 predicted proteins | sample MGYA00345654_ERZ802830 | MGnify/ENA primary metagenome ERZ802830 (study PRJEB30503, sample SAMEA104212375) | marine metagenome | biome: Westerlies Biome; feature: [SRF] surface water layer (ENVO:00010504) within the epipelagic zone...; material: water...
TAGGTTCAAAATAAAGCTTATCCGATACATCAAAATCAGTTGATACTGTTTCAGGATTAGAGTTAATCATAATTGTCTCAACACCCTCCTCTCTAAAAGCAAAAGCAGCTTGTACGCAACAATAATCAAATTCTATTCCCTGGCCAATCCTATTGGGACCGCTGCCAAGCACAATGACTTTTTTATTACTTGATACTTCTGACTCGTTCTCTTCATCATAAGTTGAATAAAGGTAGTTGGTTGTACTATCAAATTCTGCAGAACATGAATCGACACGTTTAAAGACTGGATGGACATCAAGATTGTATCTGTGGTTTCTGACATCTTCTTCAGGAATATTCAGAAGATCTGCAATTCGTGCATCTGCAAAACCTTTCTTTTTAAGCTGCAACATAAAGTTTTTGTCTATCTGACTAAAACCTCTTTCTTCAATTTGCTTTTCTAAATCTATAATTTCTTTAATTTGGTATAAAAACCAGCAATCAACCTTGCAGGAAACAAAAATCTCTTCCATAGACCATCCTCTTCTAAAAGCATCTGCAATGTACCAAAGCCTTTTTTCACCTGGTGTAGAAAGTTCAAGCTTCAATGCGCCATTACCTTCGTCATCCTTGAGTATTTTTGATAATCCAACTAAACCATTTTCCATTGAGCGAATCGCTTTTTGAAAGGATTCTTGAAAATTACGACCAATGGCCATTACTTCACCAACCGATTTCATTTGAGTGGTTAATCGAGGATCTGTTTCAGGAAATTTTTCAAAATTGAATCTTGGAATTTTGGTTACCACATAATCAATTGTTGGTTCAAACGACGCTGGAGTTTTGCCATTTGTAATATCATTCTTTAATTCATCTAAGGTGTAGCCCACAGCGAGCAATGCTGCCACTTTAGCAATTGGAAAACCTGTTGCTTTAGAAGCAAGCGCTGAAGACCGGCTTACCCTAGGGTTCATCTCAATAACAACCAATCTTCCTGTGTCTGGATTTACAGCAAACTGAACGTTCGAACCTCCAGTTTCAACACCTATTCTCCTGAGTATCTTGAAAGAAGCATCTCTCATTTCTTGATACTCCTTGTCTGTTAAAGTTTGGGCTGGAGCTACAGTGATTGAATCGCCTGTATGGACGCCCATTGGGTCAACGTTTTCAATTGAACAAACAATAATACAGTTATCATTCTTATCCCTGACAACCTCCATTTCAAACTCTTTCCATCCCACCAAAGACTCATCAATCAATAATTCTTTTGTTGGGGAAAGCTTTAGACCATTCATACAAATTTCTTCGAACTCTTTGAGGTTATAAGCTATTCCGCCCCCGGTTCCCCCCATAGTAAATGAAGGCCTAATGACGCAAGGAAGGCCAATGTCTTTGTGGATCTTCCAAGCATCTTCCATGGAATGGGCAAAACCAGATCTTGGGGTTTCTAGACCAAGCTCCTTGATGCACTTATCAAATTTTTCTCTATCTTCAGCGTTATCGATTGCTTCTCTATTGGCCCCGATCATTTCCACTGAGTGTTTTTCCAATATGCCTCTTTTTGCTAACTCAAGTGAAACATTCAAACCAGTTTGACCGCCCATTGTCGGCAAAATGGCATCCGGCCTCTCTTTCTCGATAATCTTTTCTAAGCTTGTCCAATCAACAGGCTCAATGTAAGTGGCATCAGCAATCTCTGGGTCTGTCATTATGGTTGCTGGATTGGAATTAACTAAAATTACTCTGTAACCATTTTCTCTTAAAGCCTTGCATGCTTGCGTTCCTGAATAATCAAACTCGCACGCCTGGCCAATAACTATCGGCCCTGAGCCAACTATAAGGATTGATTTGATATCAGTTCTTTTAGGCACTCATATCCTCAAAAAATTTGTTGAAAAGAACCTCAAACTCTTTAGGTCCTGGACTAGCCTCAGGGTGGCACTGTATTGAATAATAAGGTTTGTTTGTATGCTTAATGCCTTGAATAGAACCATCAAAAAGTGACCTATGGCTAACTTCTAAATCATCTCGACCCTCTAGCTCTGCAACAGCAAAGTTATGATTTTGAGAGGTTATAAAAACAACATTATTTACTATGTCGTGAACTGGATGATTGGCTCCATGATGGCCAAATGGCATCTTTTCAATCTCCAAGTCGTAAGCTAGCGACATGATTTGATGACCTAAGCAAATACCAAACATTGGAATATCTAATTTCATAAGCTCTTTAACTTCTTGAATTGATTCTGTAAGTATTGTTGGGTCGCCAGGACCATTTGATAGAAATATTCCATCGGGTTTCATTGCTTCAATTTCTTGTGCTGTTGTAGATGGTGGCACTACTGTTATGTCGCCACCCAAATTTTTCATGATTCTGAGGATGTTTTCTTTTATGCCGTAATCGATGGCAACAATTTTGTTTATTTTTAGAGATGCAGGCTTTCCATAACTATATTGTTCGGATACAGAAACATTGTCTGTGAATGTCATCTGGCTTATGTTTCCAAATTTATTGATTTCATACATAGCCTCTTCATCAGTGAATTTTTCTGATGGATAAATAGCTCCGACCTTGCAACCTTCATCTCTTAAAATTCTTGTTAATTTCCTTGTATCAATATCAGAGATACAGATAGCTTTTTGCTCGATTAGAAATTCTTCCAAGGATTGTTTTGATCGCCAGCTGCTTGGAAAGTCACAAAAGTTTTTAACGATGACACCCCTTGCAGAAATTTTCTTTGACTCATTATCTTCAAAATTAATGCCTGTATTACCAATGTGTGGATAGGTGAATGTAATGATTTGGCCATCGTAAGATGGGTCAGTAAATATTTCTTGATAGCCAGTGATTGCAGTGTTAAAAACAACTTCTCCAATACCTATTTTTTCAACTCCAAAACCAATTCCCTCGAATGTAATTCCATTCTCAAGTTTTAGTTTTGCTGGAAACTTCATTTTTTGCTTCAGAATAGTATAAAAAGATATTAGATAATTCATAGATCATTTAGAATAACTACCTATGTCAATTTCAATAAAAAGCAAAAAAGACATCGAAAAAATGAAAATTGCAGGCAGAAAAGCTGCAAGTGTTCTTGAAATGTTAGATGATCACGTCAAGCCCGGGATAACAACAGAAGAGCTTGATCAAATTGCTTTTAAATTCATTACCGAAGAGCTGAAGTGTATACCGGCTAATGTTGGCTACAATGGCTACCCAAAAACATTGTGCACATCAGTTAATAACGTCATCTGCCATGGCATTCCCGCCGAGGAAAAACCTCTCAAAGATGGCGATATTATCAATATTGATGTCACAGTCATCTATGAAGGTTGGCATGGCGATACTTCTAAGATGTATCTAGTGGGAAATGTTCCTGCTCATGCAAAACGACTCGTTGATATCACGCAGCAATGTATGTATGCAGGCATTGAAGAAGTGAAGCCAGGGGCAACACTTGGAGATGTTGGGCATGCCATACAAGTGCTAGCCGAAAAAAACTATTACTCAGTTGTGCGTGATTATTGTGGGCATGGCATTGGCACCGTTTATCATGAAGAGCCACAAGTCATGCACTACGGCAAAAAAGGATCAGGCTTAGAACTAAAAGAGGGAATGTGTTTTACAGTAGAACCAATGATAAATCTAGGCAGCTACCACACTAGACTCTTAGACGATGGTTGGACTGTGGTCACCAAAGATGGAAAGCTATCCGCTCAATGGGAACATACCATTGCTGTAACAAGTGAAGGTTTTGAGATTCTTACCCTGAGAGAAGAAGAGCTATGAATCTGCCCATTGAAGCTCATGGAATATGCACACATGATAAACAAGGTTTGCTAGCTGTCAGATATTCTAAATTCCTCCCATCAACCAAAAAAACCAATAGCTTTCACATGGATGCCAATTCAAATGAAATCGTTGTCCACCTGGTTGAGGATGAAGCCATTCAGGACATCCCAACGGCATGGCTAAAGCTTTATCTGTTATCTTTGCGTTACTTCAGACCCAATGAACTCAACTTCGATAACATTTTTGCTGTCCTGCCAAACCTTGCGTGGACAAACAATGGTCCAATGCGAGCAGAGAATTTGAGCGACCTAAATCTAAATGAGGATTTAAAAATTTTTGCATTGGATAAGTTCCCACCAATGACAGACTACGTCGTTCCCAAGGGAGTGAGAATTGCTGATGCTTCCCGAGTGCGTTTGGGCGCCTATTTGGGTGAAGGCACAACCATTATGCACGAAGGCTTTGTTAATTATAATGCGGGTACCGAGGGACCAAATATGATTGAAGGCAGAATTTCAGCAGGAGTCTTTATTGGTAAAGATTCAGATCTTGGTGGTGGTTGCTCTACCATGGGCACATTATCAGGAGGCAATAAAGCTGTTATATCTGTTGGGGAAAGATGCTTGCTTGGGGCAAATTCGGGTATTGGTATTTCATTGGGAGATGATTGCACCATTGAAGCCGGTCTTTATGTCACAGCTGGCACCAAAGTAACACTGTTTATCAAAGAAGGTGAAGAAAAAAATGTAAAGGCACTGGATTTAAGCGGCACAAGTGGTTTGCTATACTATCGTGATTCGCTCACTGGAAAAGTGTGTGCCAAACCAAAAGCATCGTCGTTTACACTAAACAAAGAGCTGCACGAGAATAATTAAGTTGGAAATACAAATAACACAAGATTTAGTCAGAATGGAATCAGTGACACCGAACGATGGTGGCTGTTTAGACTACATATCGTCAAAGTTGGCTGCTCAAGGTTTTGTTAATGAAACACTGACATATGGGAGAGTGAAAAATCTCTGGAGCGTCATCGACAATGGTGGCCCACTATTAGTTTTTGCTGGGCACGTCGATGTGGTGCCATCTGGTCCAATTGATAAATGGGAACATGATCCCTTCTCAGGCCATAACGATGGTGAATTTATTCATGGACGCGGTACTGGCGACATGAAAGGGGGCATTGCCTGTTTTTTAGCAGCGCTCGAGAAACTAAATCCCAAAGATTTAAATTATTCGCTGGCTTTTTTAATCACAGCTGATGAAGAAGGCCCTTCCAAAGATGGCACAGTCAAAGTTGTTGAAGAATTGCAAAAACGTGGACAAAAAATTGATTATTGCCTCATCGGCGAACCCTCAACCATCGAAAACGTAGGCGATAATGTGCGTATTGGCAGACGGGGCTCAGTCAATATCAATCTTGAGGTCAAGGGCAAACAAGGTCATGCGGCTTATCCAGATAAAGTGATCAACCCAATTCATAAGATCAGTGGATTTCTGAAAAAGGTTACCGAGGAAGTTTGGGACAATGGCAATGAGCATTTTCCTCCAACATCTCTGCAGCTTACTAATATCACTGCGGGTGTTGGTGCCCATAACGTCACCCCCAACAATCTCTATCTAAAATTTAATCTGAGATTCTCGCCAGCTATCACAGCTGACCATATCAAAGAAAAAATAACTACCATGCTTGCAGAGGAAGGTGTCGAATACGAGATTGATTTTGATATCAGTGCCCTCCCATATTATTCCAACCCTGCGCTATTCACTGAAGTGGTTAAACAAAGCATCAAAGAATCTCAGGGGCTAGAAACTCAACTAAGCTGCACAGGAGGGACATCAGATGGAAGGTTCTTAGCTAGGACGGGGGCAGAAATAATTGAGCTGGGACCAAAATACGAAACCATCCATAAAATAAATGAAAGGGTTGAAGTAAAAGAATTGGAACAATTAACAGATATTTATCATCAAATACTTTTAAATCTTAATGAGAAGACAAAAGCATGAAACTTTGTATAGAATAGACACAATCAAATGAGCATTAAAAAACTTACAGCACTATTTCCCCTGCTGGCCTTAGCAGCATGCGATGTTGATAAAACAGAATTAGAAACACTAACCCTTGAGCTCAATGCAAGTGCAGAAGAAATTGATTACGGCACAACTGTCACTTTGTCTTGGTCATCTAATGCTAGCCAGTGCTATACCTCTGGTGCCTATTGGAGTGGCGAAAGACCAACTACTGGTAGTGAAGATTTTGATATCAAGCGTGGTGGTCCTTCTGTCTTTATTATGGAATGTCGCAGAAACAATGAATTCATTAACCAAGCTGTGGAAATTAATGTCAACAAAACTCTGGCCAACAACTTTATCTTTGACGAGCAAGGCGAAGTCGACTTTACTGTTGATTACCCTGCTGGCACACAACCAAGAGTCACAGGTTTAACACGAGGCGACTTCAATGATGACAGTATCGCAGATACCTTCATTGGGGTTGAATATCGAGATGTTGCAACTGAGGCATTAGTTGATGTTGGGTTTTATCAAATTACTGGTGGCGCTATTCCAGTAGTCCTTGAAGTTGATGCCCAAGGATGCCAAGGGACATACCAGTTGGTATCCACTGATTATGATTCAGATGGTTTTTCTGATGTGATCAGCAGCTCATCAGACCAGAAACGCTTAACTGAACAAACGCACTTGTGCATTTTTAAAGGTGCAGGCACAGGCCTAGCCTATGATCCTGAGTTCATTACCAATGAAACATCCCTTGATTTGGCCAATCCTGACGTGAGGTTCATGATTTTGTCCGATAGAAACAATGATTTAGTGCCTGATTTCTACATGTTAACGGGTACCAATGAATATTGGATTGAAAGAGGCATCGAAGATGCGCCCAAGTTTGAAGAATTTTCTTACGACAACACCACCATTGCAAATAGAACTATTACAGCAGGCACAACCATAGACTTTGACTCAGACTCAAACGTGGATATTGTGCTGGCAACTGTTAATACGAATGGCGATGCCGAATATGTCACTGTCCCAAGATCAGGCGATGGTACCAACTGGAACGAAGCTGTTGTTGTTTCAAGCGTGCCTTTCACAAAAGCTATGGTGCCAATCGACTTTGATAGAGACAGCACACCTGACCTCTTGATCATGGGTGATGAAACTGCTTTTGATGGCTTCAATACCGATGTTACCAATACTTTAAAAATTCTTGAGAGTGAGGAAACAAACCTGTTCGATGTACAAACTGATATCACCTTTACTAAGCAAGGGACTGCCTCACTAAACAGACATATCTTAAACTTAGACTTTGACGTGGACTTTGATGGCGGCGATCTCTTGTTCACCTTTGATGAGTTTGGTGACATCACAGCTAACTTCTTAATTGCTGAAAAACAAGAAATCACCAACGATGACGATTCAACATCTTATGAATTTGTTACAGCGGATGATGAAGAGTTAGCCGTTGCCAACTTTAACTATGACAATGCCTATGTCATCTGGACCGATGTTAATTTAGATTTTGATGTCGATGCCATTGTGATTAATCATCTTGCTGATACTAACCAGCTAAATTTCTACATTCGTCAGAACCAATCAAACTAATTTCTAAGAAACTTACTTGATTTTGCTTGTCTTATTTAAACTCAGCTATGCACTCAAGTTCAAGTGAAGCACCTAAGGCAAGACCATCTGCTCCTAATGCACTGCGAGCTGGATAAGGTTTCTTAAAATATTGGGTGTAAACAGAATTGAATTTACCCCATTCACCAACATCATCTAGAAATACTGTACATTTCACAACATCAACAAAAGATAAATCATATGCAGCAAGTACTGCTTTCATTTGCTTAAAGATATCATGTGTCTCAATAACTAGATCCCCTATAGTTTCATCACTACCAACCATTCCAGACATAAACAATAAATTTCCAACCTTAACTGCATCACTAAAAGGATAATTATTCTCTTCAGTTGAAGGCATAACCAGCCTATCAGATTGATTTGCATATAGCCCGAATGTTAAAAATATCAGTGTTAGTAATACCATATGTTTCATAAAAAAATCTCCTACACCCATATTAAAAACCTAAATAACAACACCTTCAAGAAGAAAAAAAAGGGCGGTCATTAAACCGCCCTATTTAAGCTTATATTTGATCTAGGTCTTCTTAGCTTTAGCTATTTCTGCCGATTTGGCGATACCAAAGACAGCGACTGCTATTAAGGCCAAGCCAATCACCACGTAGTACTGAATCATGAATTCAAATACTGGTGAAATACTTTCAAGCCCTGAATCAAGCGCCTCGCCACCTAGTAGTCCAGCTAAAACACCACCAATTGCTGAGGCTAAGAACCATAAGCCAAACATTTGGCCAATGTACTTCTTAGGAGCGTATTGTGAAAATGCTGAGAGACCGATTGGTGATAATGCCAGCTCACCCCATGTCTGTAGCAAGTAAGTGATAACTAACCACTGCACGCCAACTGGGCTTACTTCCATTGCTAAGTTCACTGCATAAATCATGACCACAAAACTCAAAGCCATAAAGAACAGACCGATGGCAAACTTAACTGGTAATGATGGGTCAAGGTTCATGCGACCAAGATGCATCCAGATTCCCGCAAAGATTGGTGCAAAAATAACCACAAATATTGGGTTTGCAAATTGAAGCCATCCAATAGGAAATCCCTCTTCCATTCCAAAGCTCCCTGAAAGACCATTAAGAGTAAGATCTGTGTAATCTCGAGCAAAGATGCTTAATGAACTTGCTGACTGATCGAAGCCTGACCAGAAGGCTGCGGCTCCAACAAACAGAATTAATAGCAAGAAGACATTTTTCTTTTCTGTAGCTGATAAGCCGGCAAACAAGAATAAGTAAACAAAATAAACTGCTGCCACTGCTGTTAAGAAATAGGCAAAGTTTTCAGCAAAAGCTCTTGGCTCGACAGTGATGATGCCCAGCAAACCAAGCGCTATAACAATCACCATTAAACCAGCTGTAATTTTTGACCATTTAATATATGAATCTCTTTGAACTTGTGGCATATCGTTTGGCTTATTGCCAGCCTCACCCAATAAATGTTTGAAGTTAATGTACTGCAGCACACCAAAAAACATTCCGACACCTGCTGCACCAAAGCCCCAATGCCAGCCAATTTTTTCACCCAACCATGAACAGATTAAGAACCCTAAAGTAGATCCAATGTTGATGGACATGTAGAAAATTGTGTAGCCTGCTTGGACTCTTGAGTCGCCTGGTTTATAGAGCTGACCTACTATTGTGGAGATATTCCCCTTCAACAGACCAGTGCCCAGCACCACCAGAATTAGCCCTAAGAAGAAGGTTTCCGTGAGCGGTATTGCTAAGGTAAAGTGCCCCAGGGCTATGATAATAGCTCCAATCAGGACCGCTTTTTGATGCCCTAAGACATTGTCAGCAAGCCAGCCTCCAGGAATCACCATAAAATAAACCATGCCCACATAGATGCCGTAAATTGCTTGTGCATCAACTTGGGACCAGCCTAAACCAGGGTTAAATCCTGTAACTGCTCCAGTCATATAGAGAACTAATAAAGCTCTCATTCCATAATATGACATTCTCTCCCACATCTCAGTGAAGAATAATGTCACCATACCTTTAGGATGGCCAAAAAACCATGTATCGTTAGTTGTAAGATTTTTTTGATTACTCATTTAAGATTCTTAATTGATTTGTATAAATTAAAACTTACATTATCACAAAATGAATACGAAATTTACTTATCCAGGAATTTTTACACGCTTGATGTCATTCAGTTATGACCTGCTTTTAGTGATGGCCGTCTGGTTTTTATTTGGATTTATCTTTCTTGGGCTATTCAAAACCTTTGCCGAGGCAGATTTTTTTCCTCCAGAGTTCGGTATTTTAATTATTGGGCTCTCAACTGCTGGATACTATGGCTTCTTCTGGTCAAATGGCAGAAATACACTGGGAATGAATACTTGGAAGCATCGATTGATTGCCGATAACGGCGCAAAAATATCTTTTAGCCTTGCGCTAAAAAGATTGGGCCTATCAATAATCTTAAATGCCATCAGCTTTATTTACATTCTGATTGATAAAGAAAATAGATCTTTGGTTGATAAGATTTTAGGTCTCAGGGTCGTTAAAAAAACAGCCTCTTTCTAATCGAGAAATAAACAATCACCAACAATATTGGGAAGCCCTGCAAATAAAATGGCAAACCAAAAACAGAAAT
>ERZ802830.5273-NODE-5273-length-10018-cov-6.30192_pt1 | contig 10018 bp, 4 predicted proteins | sample MGYA00345654_ERZ802830 | MGnify/ENA primary metagenome ERZ802830 (study PRJEB30503, sample SAMEA104212375) | marine metagenome | biome: Westerlies Biome; feature: [SRF] surface water layer (ENVO:00010504) within the epipelagic zone...; material: water...
CTTTCTTGAGAGTGTTGACCTTTGCTTTAACCGGGCAGCACATGCACTGGAATTACCCAAAGGCCTAGCACGTCAAATAAGAACCTGCAATGCGATCTGTGAGATGAAGTTCGGTGTGGAACTTCGAGGATCCTATAAGATTTTTACCGGGTGGCGGGCTACCCACAGCGAACATGTACTGCCGGCCAAAGGAGGGATTCGGTATGCTCCCTTTGCTGATCAGCAAGAGGTGGAAGCCCTCGCCGCTCTGATGACATACAAGTGTGCTATTGTAAATGTTCCTTACGCAGGATCCAAAGGAGCTCTCAAGATAAACCCTAAGGATTATACCATTGATGAACTCGAACATATCACTCGCAGGTTTACCCAAGAACTTGATAAACGAGGATTTTTGGGACCAGGTCTCAATGTGCCTGCTCCTGACATGGGTACCGGGCAACGAATGATGTCATGGATTGCAGATGAATATCAAAGACTTCATCCATCGGATATTAATGCCCGGGGTTGCGTAACTGGAAAACCAGTTCATTTCGGAGGAGTGGATGGAAGAATCGAAGCAACAGGCCGAGGTGTACAATTTGGACTCCAGGAATTTTTCCGTAATCCCAAGGATGTAGAGGATGCTGGATTGGAAGGATCACTCGAAGGAAAATCCATCATCGTTCAAGGCTTGGGGAATGTCGGGTACCACGCAGCCAAGTTTTTGGAAGAGGAAGATGGTGCACGGATCGTTGGTATCATCGAAAGAGATGGTGCGATCATCAATGAATCTGGGTTGCATGTAGAAGAAGTTTCTGCCTACAAGCTTGAGCACGGAAAAGTTCAAGGTTTTCCAGATTCTACCTTCGAGCCAGATGGGGCTAAAATTTTGACACATCCATGCGATATATTGATACCTGCAGCCATGGAGGGTGTAATTACCGAAGAAAACGCACCCAACTTACAATGCAAGGTTGTGGCCGAGGCAGCCAATGGACCCGTTACCTATGAAGCGGATCAAATCCTTAATCAAAGGAATATTTTTATCATCCCAGACGCCTACCTCAATGCGGGAGGCGTCACGGTCTCCTACTTCGAATGGATCAAAAACTTATCTCATGTCAAGTTTGGGCGAATGGATAGAAGATTCGCAGAAGCACAAAGTCAAAAGATCATCGAATTAATGGAAGGAGCCTTAGGCAAAACCTTAGACAAGCAGGCAAAAGAGCAGCTTTTAGAAGGACCCAATGAGATCAATCTCGTTCGATCCGGACTCGATGATACCATGCGTGAATCATATAACGAAGTGAGAGAACAACATTTAAGTAATCCAAAAATTACTGACAGAAGAACTGCAGCTTATGCTTTATCGATTCATAAAATTGCAGATATTTATGACAGCATGTATCTTTAAAGAATGATTCATTCTTCTTTTGTTGATGCGACCCTGGAAATGGTCGATCAAACCCTGCAATCTGCAAACTCATGCTTTCTGGAATTTAGTAAAAAAAAAGCAAAGGAAAGGGCCCATTTTCTTGATTGTATCGCAGATCATTTAGAAAAACAACAACCTGTCGTCATTGAAATAGCTGAACAGGAGACAAAATTAGGTTTGGTTAGGCTTGCGGGAGAGTGCTCCCGCACAATTCAACAAATTAGACTCTTTGCCGATCTTGCCCGAAATGAAGATTGGCGCGAACTTTCTTTTGAAAAAGGCGAGCCCCATCGTGTCCCGTTACCAAAACCAGAGATGTGGAAGGAAAATCAACCTATCGGCCCAGTCGTCGTCCTAGGGGCTTGTAATTTCCCCTTGGCTATTTCTGTAGTCGGAACAGATACCGCCAGTGCTTTGGCAGTTGGGTGCCCTGTTGTGGTAAAGTCCCACCCTGGCCATGCTCAGACCTGCCAATTCCTTGCTGACCTTGTGAATGTGGCTAAAGAGGAATCTAATATGCCGGATGGTTGTTTTTCTTTGCTTCACGGGGAAAATCATGAAATTTCGGCTGCAATGGTTTCTCATCCAAAGACAGCTTGTGTTGCGTTTACCGGGTCTTTTGTTGGCGGAAAAGCTTTGTCCCAGATTTCAAAATCAAGAACAAAACCGATTCCCTTTCATGCAGAGATGGGGAGCGTTAATCCCGTATTCGGGCTTCCTTCTGCAATCAAAGAAAAAGGGGATTCACTGATCAACTCTTATGTGGGAGCAGTGAATTTATTCTGTGGGCAAATGTGTACCAAGCCAGGAGCGTTTATCATTTTAAAGGATTCTTTTGATGAGATATTCCTGGCAAGACTACAGGAGGCAGTCTCCAATCAAAAAAACTTGCCCATGCTGAACACCGATGTTCATCAAAATTTTGAAAGGAGTTCAAATTTTTTAAGGAGGGAGCTTGAACTTCTTGCTGAATCAGGAGATGCAATCGATGGACAAATTGGGAATATTCAGATTTATAAAGCTTCCGCTCAAGATTTCCTTAACCGGTCTGACTTAAGAACAGAGTCATTTGGTCCAGCCTCGCTCTTAATCATCGCCCGCACAGATTTGGAAATGATAGAAATTGCCAAAGCAATGGAAGGCAACCTGACTGGATCGATGCTGGTAGGCAGCAGGGACCAAAAGCTGGCCTCAATTCTTTTTCCGATCCTCGAATCCAAGGTGGGACGAATTCTTTGGAACGGATTTCCACCAGGCGTGACCCCAGGCCTTGCTACCCATCACGGGGGGCCCTGGCCAGCTACGACAGATGCCAGATTTACTTCGATTGGCCTTCATGGGTACAAGAGATTTGTCAGACCAATTTGTAAGCAGGGTTTCCCTGATCTACGCGGCGTGACGTAGTGCTTCGACTGGATCCATTTGTGCAGCTTTCCGAGCTGGATAAAGCCCAAAGACGATCCCAGTCAGTACTGACACACCGAAAACCATAGGTAGAGACCAGGGAACAATCACCGGAGTCATATCCTGCATAGAAGGTGGTAAGGATTCATACAGCGTCGGTGCAAGCTTTTCCATGAATTCAAGAATTGTGCTGTATGCAGGCTCACATAGAAGGCCTACAAGTATCCCGGCCAAACCTCCCATCCCAGTCAGTGCAATGGTTTCAACAAGAAATTGAAAAACTACATCCTTTTTCCTGGCACCAATCGCTCGCCGAATACCGATTTCACGGGTTCGCTCGGTCACGGTTGCCAGCATAATATTCATGATCCCCACCCCTCCCACAAATAGTGAAATTCCCGCAACCAATCCCATCAGGGCGACAAAGGTCATTTTTGCTCTTTCCGCCTGTTCCATCAGTTCGAGAGGTACTGTCACCTGATAATCCTCCATGCCATGATCTTTTTGCAGGAGATCACGGATCATTTGGGCAACCGTGATCAATTTACTTTGATCATCAATAGTTAGAATCAACTTGGAAATCAAGTGACTGCCATCATAGCCGCGATAGTAATAATCAAAGATTTTTGCCCAGTGCGTAGCGAGAGGCAGATATACATTGTCTTGAAATAATTCCTTAAACCCAAGGTCTCCCATATCATTTAAATTTGTTCGGGGAGCAACTTCTCCAACAACAATATATAAATTCCCACCAATATTTACTGGTTTACCAAGTGAGTCCCCAAAAGGAAAAAGGGTTCTGGCAAGACTGGTGGCCAGCACACAAACTTCAGCTTCATCCCTGATATCTTGATCATTGATAAAGCGACCCTTTGTCAAAATGAGATCATGTAGACTACGATAATTCGGTAAACACCCCAAGAGTTCAGACCGGGCGGAACCATCTTTTGTGAAAATCCTTCTTCGATCCAATTCTCTTGTGGGATAGGCTGCTGAAATATAAGGGACGGTTTTGGAAATTTTTTTATAATCATTCTCAGTCAAACCGTATGAATAAAAATAAGCTCCCTTACTTGATCTTTCTTCTTCGGGAGGTCTTTTACTTGAGATAATCAGGTTATTGGCCCCAAGCTCCATGATCTCCCCCTCGGCCTGCGCGGCGATTCCTTCGCCGATCGCCAGAAGCCAAAGCACACTAACAACCCCGATAAATACTCCCAACCCGGTCAGCAAAGAACGCATGGGGTGAGTGACAATACTTTGAACAGCACTTTTCCAAAGATTTAGGAAAGATCTTTGAAGATAGTGCGATGAAGAAGTTACTTGATCATCTGTAGAGGCAACTTCTTTTCTTTGACCTGGGCTAGGTTCCTTCGTTCGCTCATCACTTACAATCTTACCATCATGCATCCGGATGACTCGATTAGCATGGGCAGCGACTTCTTCTTCATGGGTAACCAAGACAATTGTTTTCCCGTTTTCATTAAACTCATCCAATAAGGAAAGGATCTCCTCGGTTGTCTTGGAATCAAGATTGCCGGTGGGCTCATCCGCAAGAATAAATGTAGGATCATTCGCAAGAGAACGGGCAATCCCCACTCGTTGCTGTTGTCCGCCTGATAATTGTAAGGGTCGGTGTTCGTAACGATCCTCCAATCCCACCCGATTGGCTAATAACTTGGTTTGTTCAAAGGACAATTGAGAATCTTTCGCGTAGCTAGCCGGTAAGGCAATATTTTCAAGAACGGATAGATAAGGAATCAAATTATAAGACTGAAAGATGAAACCAATTGATTTCGCTCGCAAGGAGGACAATTCCTGATCGTTAAGAACTTCTACGGGAGTTCCAGATAGTTGATATTGCCCGGAAGATGGCTGGTCTAGACAACCCAATACATTAAGTAATGTACTTTTTCCTGACCCTGACGGTCCCATGATCGCGACATAGTCACCGTCCGGAACATCTAAGTTAATACGATCAAGAGCAACGACTTGCTCCTCCCCCATCTCATAAATTTTCGAGATTGAGTGAACACTGAATGCAAGCTTCATGAAAAAAGTTCAGAACCCATGCAAATTTGAAAGTTTGGCGAAGACCTTATTTTTGAGCCAATGACTGTGATTTAGAAAGCTCAAGGCTTGAGCGGAAATGATCGGGATTCAACACTACTTTTTCTCCCTTTGCCAACCCTCCAACTACAACAGCCATATTCATATTATGGGAACCCAATTGAATTTCACGGATTTCCATACCTTCATCCAGGGTACTAACAATACAAAAAGACTTACTATCCTTTCGAAAGACAGCTGTCAGAGGAACCTGTAAGGTGTTTTCAATAAATTCAGATTTAATTGTCACTTTCGCAGTCATGCCGGTTCTCACCCCAGGGGGAGGATTATTGATCAGAATCTCCGTTGAGTATTCTTTGATATGCGATGTGTAGCGGCTAACCGAAGGAATCGGATATTCGCTAACTGATTCAACTGTACCATCGAGTTCTAGATCGCGCATCGCATCGATAAGAATGCTGCATTTCATTCCTGGACGGACCTGTTCGATTCTGTTTTCATTAACTTTTGCCCGCACACGCAACAGGGAGGCATTCGGTAACCGGATAATAGTTTGATTTTCTCGGACCAGCTTTCCTTCCTCAATCAATACAGAATCAGAAGAACCTGATTTCGTATTATTTGCATAGGTAACCTCACCCGCAGATGGTGAGATAATCATACATTTTTCAATTTGTTCTTCAATTTCACTCTCCTGAGTCTTCTCTAATTGGTAGGAATTCTGTGCCGATTGCAACCGAGCTTCGGCGGTGAGAATTGAAGCGTTTAAATCGTTGACCTTCGCCTTCCTGGAATGGATCCGTAATACTTCTAGTTTGGTTTGGGCTAAATCCAATTCTTTTCTCGCCTTCTCAACAGCAAATTGATCGGCCTCCAATTGAGCTTCGGAGACATATCCCTTGGCGGCCAACTTCTTACTGTAAACCAAATATTCTTGGGCTCTCCTTAAGTTTTCTTTGGCTACAAACTCTGCACTTTCAAGCTGTTCCTCGTTCTCACGGAAAGAACCGGAAAGATATTCCTGCAAAGCAAGCGTTGCCGCCTCCACATCCGCATTGGCTTTAACGAGTGTAGCTTTTGATTGATGCACGGAAATTCTCTGACGCAGAAGGTCCTTTTGTAAGGAAGCATCATCTAGCCTGACTAAGAAATCACCTTTCTCCACTACCTTTCCTTCAGGAACAATTTCAAGAATGGCAGTGCCTGATGAGCTTCGACTCCTCACTTCACTTTTTATCTCCACATTTTCTGCACTTTCAATCTCCCCCGGCTCAACAAACTCCAAAACAAAATCGTCCACTTTGACTTCTTCGAAAAGAGGCTGAATTTCAGCATCCAGGGAGTCTTCATTTCCGCTCATCCACCAAAGCAGGGACAAGGCACCTGCACCAGCAAGTCCCATGAGAGTCTTAGTTGACACGAATCCTCGATTTTTGGAGTGTAAAAACATCAAAATAATAATATTTAATAGCTTAAGAAGAGCAAGTTAGGACTAGATGATTGCCTGCAGTCTATTGAGCGGTACCAACCCATATACCTCGCTCTGATAATTGCATGGTACCCAAGTCATAAGCATACCTCATTCTCATCGCTTCATACCCAATCCACACTTCGACAAAACTATTGCTGGCATCCAAAAGATCGTTGAGTGCATTCACCAAGTCTCTGGCGGTAGTGGCTCCAAACTGTGCGTTACGGCCAGGTTGTGGCGGCTCATCTAAGCGCATACGGGCAAGATCTACCTGAGCAATCGCCCCTCGAACTGCGGCTCGGCTTAGTTCAAAGTTCAACTGAAATAATTTTGATAACCGTTGGTGTTCACGGAAAGCTCTTAAGATGCTTTCTTCAAAAGCAAGGTATGACCTACGAGACTGCTGGTAACGAAGAAGTGAGGCTTTGTAACGATTTCTTTCCTTAACTTTGGATAAAGGAGTATCCAATTCTATCCCCAGACGTAAACGGCTTTCATCCGATTCGAATTGGCCGGCCTCCATCGAATCAGACCCTAAGTTCCCAGATAAGACCAAATCAAGATCAGTCTTTAGGTCTTCCTTTGCTAAATCAGCTTTTCTCCAAACGTCGACTAACTGGGCCCGATTATTTTTCCAATCCATTCGGAAGGACGATGCGATGGCTGAAGAATCCTTGGGAGAGATCACCATTTCTTCCATGATAATGGATTCCAATCGTGCAGTCGCCTTCACCAAGGAAAGCTCCAGCAAGGTGCCCGAAAATCCATTCAGCAAAAGGGAAAACCTACCTCGTGCAGTTTCTAAAGGTAAAGCCTCAGATTCCTTTTCCCAATCTTCAAGATTTTCATAAAACAGCAACAGGGAATTACTCACACCTATAATTGTGGAATTGAGCTCTTCCAATAAGCGATCGAGGTCCTCATCCCGAAAAGCTTCTTCTCCCATGCCTAGTTCTTTTAAATCAGACCGTTTCCGCAAACTAGCGAAGCCATTTTTTCTCAGGGGTAACACTTCTCGAAACTTCGTAAAATCTTTTCTCAGGTTTTCGATGCTGAGCAGTGCTCGAGAACGCATCTCTACTACTTGAGCAAAATAGGGCAGTAAAGATGCAAGTGTGCTCACTTCCTCCGGATTTCTAACCGTTGATAAAATACGGGTAACGGCTTCCTGTAATCCAACAAGTTCAAGATCTGTAAGCCTAAAACTTTCGATGTAATCATCCATTACCCGCATCGATAAATCGGGCGGCAGACCAAGAAACATCTTATAACCGTCCAATCGATTGGCAAAGGAAGATTTGGCGGCCAATAGTCTGCTCTGCCCATTAAAGAGTGCCTGTCTTGCTTGATCTACCTGCAAACGGCTACCAATTCGACCCGCTTCAAAAGCCGCTTCCAATTGTAAAAGGCTGTCGTTCAGTTTGGCTACATTTGCTTCCTGGTTCCGAATTCTTTGCAATTCCTGGACTAAGCCGAGGAAGCCGGAAACTCCAGTCGATGGAGGAGAAATGGTTGAAATGCCACGACTACTCCCAACACTCCCGGCAGGGTTTGAACCTAAGACTACATCCAGAAAAAAGCCCTGCCTGAACTGCTCAAGACTTCGGGCGTCAGCCAATAAAGATCTCTCGCTTTGAGTCAGTTGCTCTAAATAAATTCTACGACTGGCACCACGAAGTAAAGGCTGGGTCACAGTAAGATTAGCCAGCGAACCACCCACCTTCACATCTCCTCCACTCAGTTCAATGCTCAAACGATTTGCCAGCGAAGTTACCCAAGTTGTTCCTCTACCTGCGATCCCGCGAAAACCTGCACTGGCTCGAGACTGAAAGTCAGATGGGTCCTCATCGATCTCCCGACTGACCTGACCAGAAATGCCCGCGAAAGGAATCGGTCCAAGTTGAAACCTTTCATAGGTAACATCCAGGGCCGATAGATACAGTGCCTCCTTTTGTTGCTGAAATTCTCGAGAATGGAGCAAGGCCAATTCCATTGAAGTTTCAAGATCCAGTAGAATCGAACCGTTTGCATCGACAGGTAAATATTTTCTCCATTGTCGCGTTTCCAGGATACTCGAAATATTTCCATCCTCATATGCGTCATCCTTTTGAATTCTGAGCGTAATCTCCCGCGATGCATTATCATCAGCAGGTGGATCTGGCAGGGCATCATCAGTGGAAAAAACCAGCCTCGACTGATCACTGGGCTTCCAATCAAACCCGGGCACATCCTGTAAAAGCTTACGAACTTCCTCGTCCGCTTTTTGAGGGTCGATTTTACGCACACATCCGAACTGAAGCAAGCAATGTAACACCGCAACAAATGTTGCGTACTTAAAAATCATGAGAAGAGAACTTAAGAGAACAGCTCGGTTACGGCCTGTGCTTTAACCAACTCCCTGGGCTGATTCAAATGGTTGTAGACGATTGTTTCCGGATTAATTCCGAAGCCGTGATAAATCGTAGCCAAAAGCTCACGAGGATGAACCGGATCTTCCAGTGGAGATGATCCGGTTTTATCCGACTCTCCATGTACATAGCCACGCTTGATACCAGCACCTGCAATCACTCCAGTGTAGCAGTATGGCCAATGGTCCCGGCCATCGGCACTATTACCGTTTCCAGATGTACTAACCCCCTTTTCAGGACTTCTTCCAAATTCACCCACACATACCACCATGGTCTCGTCCAGTAATCCCCTTTGGTCTAAATCGCTCAATAATCCAGAAAGACCCATATCAAGCATGGGTGCTGACTGATCCTTCATTCGTTTGGGAAGTCCTTTATGAACATCCCAGGAATGATTATCTGAATTGGCAACCTTAGGCCAAATCACTTCCACAACGCGGGTTCCCGCTTCCACAAGTCGGCGGGCAAGCAGACAACTTTGACCAAAGGTATTTCTACCATAAGAGTCACGAAGACTCTCTTTCTCCTGGCCTAAGTTAAAAGCTTCTCTGGCACGGCCAGAAGCGACTAGATCTAAAGCACGATCATAGTGAGTATTTAAATTATAATGCTCGACCGCTTTATCGATTACAGGCATAGCATCATTTATGGAGTTACGCAGCAGAGCTCTTCTTTTCAAGCGCACCCCAAACATGTCAGGACGCATTTCCAGATCGTCCACCCGTATTTTGGCCATCTTCTGCATATCCATGTCACTGCCCGGCGGATACAGGGTGTAAGGATCGTATGCTTTGCCCAGAAAGCCTGCGGTACCTCCCTTGCCGACTACCCCACTCTCCTGCAGTGGACGGGGAAGCATCACAAAAGGAAGCATGGGCTCATTACTTGGACGTAGCCGTACAATATTGGCTCCAAAATTCGGAAAATCTTTGGGACTGGGAGGTTCCAGCTGCCCGGACGGGCTAACTTTGTCCGTCGTGTAACCAGTCATCATCTGATAAATAGCAGCCGTATGGTTAAATAGTCCTTTAGGGGTGTAACTCACTGCCCGCATCATGGTGAACTTATCATTAACCTTAGCAAGGTTTGGTAATAACTCAGTGAAATTCACCCCTGGAATTTTTGTGGGGATTGGCTTAAAAATGCTCCGAACATTATCGGGGGCATCCGGCTTGGGGTCCCAGAGGTCAAGATGGCTGGGTCCACCCTGCAAATAAATCATGATGATACTTTTGGCCTTCCCCCATCCTG
>ERZ802830.5274-NODE-5274-length-10017-cov-6.0272_pt1 | contig 10017 bp, 10 predicted proteins | sample MGYA00345654_ERZ802830 | MGnify/ENA primary metagenome ERZ802830 (study PRJEB30503, sample SAMEA104212375) | marine metagenome | biome: Westerlies Biome; feature: [SRF] surface water layer (ENVO:00010504) within the epipelagic zone...; material: water...
ATACGTATAACGCAAATCCTGAATCATTTAGAGCTGCTTTCAAGAAAATTAAATCTATGTCTTGTAAAAATAAAATATGCGTAATGGGAAAAATGAATGAACTTGGAGAGAAAACATTGCTTCTTCAAGATGAAGTAATAGAAGATGCATTGAGTGTATTTGATTTGGTCCTAGCTATAGATTTGGATTCAAATATAAAAGATGAAAATTTTAAAATTATTGATTCAAAAGCTATTTATAAAAATTTAGAAATCTATTTAAATGAAGAGTCAGTAATTCTTTTTAAAGCTTCTAGATCAGTTAAAATGGAAAAAATAGTTAAACTATTCAAATAAAATGTTTCTACCATTATTAGATTACTTAGCTGAAAGTTATGGCCCTTTTAGAGTTTTCAATTACTTAACTTTTCGTGCAATCCTTTCAACATTAACAGCTCTAGTATTTTGCCTTTTTTTTGGTAATCCAATAATAAATTATTTAAAAAAACAAAATTATGGTCAGGTTATAAGGTCGGTTGGACCAGAATCTCACTTAGAGAAAGGCGGAACGCCAACAATGGGAGGAATTCTTATATTGGGAGCCATAATATTTTCTTGCTTATGTTGGGGAGATTTACAAAGCAAATTTCTCTGGATTTTATTATTTATAATTTCTTCCTTTGGGGCAATAGGTTTTTTAGATGATTATCTTAAATTAAAGAATCAAAACAGTGATGGATTGTCAGGAAAAAGTAAGCTTTTTTGGCAATTTTCTTTTGCCTTGATAGCAGTTTTAATTCTTTATTTTTCGGCAGAAACTACTCAAGAAACAAGTTTGATACTTCCTTTCTTTAAAGAGTTTTCTCTTCAATTGGGAATATGGTTTATATTTTTATCAATATTTGTAATAGTCGGAACCAGTAATGCTGTAAATTTGACCGATGGGTTAGACGGGCTAGCAATTATGCCATCTGTGATGGTTGCCGGAGGATTAGGAATAGTTGCCTATATGTCAGGAAATATAATTCTTTCTGATTACTTGAATATCCCATATTTGCCTAATTCTGGAGAAATTTTAATCGTGTGTGGCGCTCTTATAGGAGCAGGAATTGGATTTTTGTGGTTCAACACGTATCCGGCACAAATTTTTATGGGTGATGTTGGGTCTTTACCTTTGGGAGCTGCAATCGGAACCATTGCAGTTATGGTTCGACAAGAGGTAATTTTAGCTATCATGGGAGGAGTATTTGTTATGGAAACTCTTTCTGTAATTATTCAGGTCTTATCATTTAAATTGAGAGGCAAAAGAGTTTTTAAAATGTCTCCTATTCATCACCATTTTGAATTGTCTGGATGGGCGGAACCAAAAATTATAGTTAGATTTTGGATTATTACCCTTATATTAGTTCTTTTTGCACTTGCAACTTTTAGGCTTAGATAAATTTAATGGAAATTTAAATGGATTCCGTTTTGATTCTAGGAACAGGCTTAACTGGTCAATCGGCTGGAAGATATTTAAAAAATAAATCAGATTTCACCTTTTTTGATTCCAGAGACAGAGAAAATTTACCTGAAAATTTTTCAAAAAATAAAGAATTTTTAGAAAGATTAAAGTCGTATGAAGAAATTGATCTAAAGAACTTCTCGCGAGTCATTTGTTCTCCAGGATTCGATATAAATCATCCAATTTATAGAGATATTATTAGAAAAAAAATCTCCATAGAGACTGATTTAGAAATTTATACTAAAAAGCATAATTCAAAAAAAATATTAATTACAGGAACTAATGGAAAGTCATCGGTTTGCTCTATGTTAGAAAAAGTTTTAACTGAAAATGGCTTTAAGGCAAAAGCAATAGGCAATATTGGCTTACCAGTTTTAGATTATATTGAAGAAAGTTTAGATTTTTCTTTAATAGAGGTATCAAGCTTTCACTTAAAAATAAGTAATAATTTAAAAAGCGATGTGTCCACAATTTTAAATATTACGGAAGATCATTTGGATTATCATGAATCATTTGAAGAGTACTTTAAAATTAAAAATTCAATATTCAAAAATGCAAAAATTAAGATTGCTAATGAAGCTAATAAAACTGGAATTTTTAATGCAGATATTTTTTTTAATTCCAATAATTTAGATATAGATGAACAAAATTTAAATGCCATAGAAGCTATTTTGATAGCTCTAAATTTAAATATTAACTTTCGTGAATCTTTGGCAACTTACTCAAAGTTAGAACATAGGTTTGAAAATTTTCATCAAGATGAGAAAGGAAGAATTTTCATAAATGATTCTAAAGCAACAAATATTGGTGCTGCTGTAGAAGCTGTAAAAAGTGCAAAAAAATTAGGAGAGGTTTGTATTCTATCCGGAGGAAGAGGAAAGGGCGTAAATTTTAAGGAGTTTTCAAATTTTATATCTGAAAATTGTAAAAACATTATTTTGTTCGGTGAAGACAAAAACTTAATAAAGAAAAATATTAATAAAGATAAATTTTTCGAGGCAGACACTTTAAAAGAAGCTATTTCACTTGCTAAAAAAATTACACTTTCAAATGAAGTAATTCTTCTGTCACCAGCATGTTCAAGTTTTGATGCTTTTTCAAGCTATCAAGAAAGAGGAGACGTATTTAAAAAAATAGTTTTGAATGAATAAAATTAATAAACAATCACTTTGGCAAAGAATAATTTTTGGAGAGTTATACCGAAATTATCACTTTAAAGATTTTGATTGGGGCATAATTTTTTCAGTATTCTTTTTTACGCTTTTTGGCATAGTTATGGTTTCTTCTGTATCTCTGCCGACAATGGATGGAAGTTTTTCCATAACTCTCTCTCACTTAAGCAAAATATTAATTGCGTTAACCATCTTTTTATTAATTTTTAGATTTCCGATAAGTTTTTGGTCAAAAATAGATATTCAAATTTTATTGATTTCTTTCTTTTTACTCTTTTTAGTCTATATGCCTATCATTGGACAGGAGGTTAATGGCGCCAATAGATGGATTAGAATTTTTGGATTTTCACTTCAACCGTCAGAATTGATGAAATTCGCTTTGATAATTTATATTTCTTCTTATTGTTCTAGAAGATTAGAGGAATTTAAAGAAAAGTGGTTAGGTTTTTGGAAGCCGATATTAGTAGTAGTCATGGCAATATCCCTCATATTATTTGAGCCGGATTTAGGGTCTTCTGCCGTTATTTTTGTGGTTGCTTTGAGTATCATGTTCATTGCCGGCGCCCCTATGAAACATCTTTTGCTTATTTTTTCGTTAGGAATGTCTGTTTTTGTAGTAATGATATTGGCTGTCCCATGGAGAATGAAAAGAATTTTAAGTTTCATGAACCCTTGGGAAACTTATCAAGAAGAGGGTTGGCAACTTTCACATTCATTGATTGCTTTCGGAAGAGGAGACTGGTTTGGTGTAGGTCTTGGAGAAAGTCTTCAAAAATTACATTATCTTCCCGATGCTCAGACAGATTTTATTTTCGCAATAATTGCCGAAGAAATGGGATTACTTTTTTGTATACTTTTAGTTATGCTTTTTTCCTTTTTAATTTTTAAATGTTTTTATATAGGAAGATTAGCAAGACACGCGCAATATTATTTAGGTTCATATATCGCTTATGGAGCGGGAATTTGCATAGCTCTTCACGTATTTATCAATATAGGCGTATCTAGTGGAATGCTTCCTACAAAAGGCATTACTCTTCCTTTTATAAGTTTTGGAGGAACAAATTTATTGCTCATGTTTGCTTTAGTGGCATTGGTTTTAAGAATTAATTTTGAAATTTCTGAATCTTTTAGTAATAAAAACAAAATTTTAAATGTCTGAAATAAAGAAGATTTATATCCTTTCTGGAGGAACAGGAGGCCATGTATATCCAGCTAAAATAATGGCTGAAAAATTTCTTTCAGAAGAAATCGAAGTTGTATGGATAGGCACATCAAGAGGACCAGAAAAAAAAATTGCAGAAAACTTAAACATAAAGTTTATAAAAATTCCTCTGTCTGGCTTTAGAGGCAAATCATTTTTTTCAAAATTAAAAGCGTTTCTTGCTTTTTTACTAACAGGATTTTATTTTTTAGTAAAAATCTGGCCTTTTAAAACCCTTAATAAAAAAGAAACTCCATTAATCGCTTTTGGCGGATATGTTTCTTTAGCTGCATTTTTTTACTTTAAAGGCCCAGTTTATCTTCAAGAACAAAATACTATTCCTGGTTCAGTATCTAGACTTTTAGTAAGCACCAAAAAAGTAAAAAAAGTTTTTTGTGGCTTCAAACAGACACAAAATTATTTTAAAAAAATTTCAAAAGAAGAAAATAGAATAATTCTTTCTGGAAACCCTGTAAGTCCAAATTTTCATACTTTGTATAAGGAAAATAAAAATAAATTTTTGCAGAACATTGAAATGAAAATATTGATTTTAGGCGGTAGTCAAGGGTCTAAAAGTTTAAATCTTATTTTGCCAAAAGCTCTTTTTAATATTGAAGAATTGTTCGTTAAGCATCAATGCGGAAAAAATAATTTTGATGAGACTGAAATCACTTATCAGAAATACACTAACGATAAAAATAAAATAGAAATAATCGAATACATCGATAATATTCATGAATATTATGGATGGGCAGACATTATAATCTGTCGTGCCGGAGCGCTGACAGTTTCAGAGGTATCTGCTTCTGGTTCTTTAGGGATTTTCATTCCTTTGCCTTGGGCGATTGACAATCATCAATTTTTTAACGCAAAGCAACTAAAAGACTTAAATGCGGGATTTTTAATAGAAGAGAACAAAAATCTTGAACAAGACTTGATTAAGATATTAAACGACATAAAAAAAATAGAAATTGATAAATTACGAATAATGAAAGAAAACGCATATAAGGCATATATCAAGAGCCCAGAAAGAAAAATCTATGATGAGGTAGCCGAAAAGTAGTGGAAAAGATAAAAAATATATTTCTGATCGGAATTGGCGGTGCTGGCATGAGCGGAATAGCTGAAATTCTATTGAATTCAGGATATAAAGTTTCAGGATCTGATAGTAGCCCATCAGATGTTACTTCTAGATTAAAAAAGCTAGGGATAAATATATTTCACAGTCACAATTCCAAAAATTTAAGTGAAATTGATCTCATCGTTTATTCTTCGGCAATATCAGAAGATAACCCGGAGATTATGCATGGTAAGAAAATTGGTATCCCTGTTATCAAAAGAGCAGAAATGCTCGCAAATTTAATGACCATGAAAAAAAGCATAGCCATTGCAGGAAGTCATGGAAAGACGACGACGACATGCATTCTTGCCCACATATTCACTAAATGTAATCTAGATCCTACTTATATTATTGGAGGAAAAATAAAATCTTTCGAGTCTAATGCTTCCCTTGGGAAAGGCCCACATATTTTGGCTGAAGCTGATGAAAGTGACGGTTCTTTCTTATTATTGAGACCCAATAACTTAATAATTACAAGCATTGATAATGATCATTTAGAAACTTATCAAGGCGATTTTAAAAAACTAATGAACGCATTTAAAGAATTTGCTTTGAATATTCCTTTTAAGGGAAAAATAGTTTGTTATGGCGATTCGAAAGATTTAAAAAAAATAATAAAAAATGTACCAAGAAATTTTATAACTTATGGTTTCGACAAGATAAATGATTTTCAAATTACAGATCTTTTACAGTCAATTAATGGATGCAAATTTAATTTAATAAATAATTTAGATGATTCTAATTTTGAATTTTTTGTCCCTTTGCATGGAAAACACAACGTTTTGAATGTCGTTGCTTCAGTAATTATGAGCATCGAAGAGGGAATAAATATAGAAGATATTTCTGAAGCTCTATTAACTTGCAAGACAGTTGAAAGACGCTTTGAAGTAATTTCTAATAATATTTTCAACAAAGGCATAACTTTAGTTGATGATTATGGGCATCATCCTGAAGAAATTAAGGTGACACTAGAAACTATTGATAAGGTCTGGAAAGATAATAAAAAAGTAGTTATTTTTCAGCCCCATAGATATTCAAGAACAAAAGCATTGTTTAAAGAATTTGTAGAAATTTTATCTGAAATTGATGATTTAATTCTCTTGGATGTCTATCCAGCAAGCGAAAATATTATTAAAGGTTTTGAAAGTGATGATTTACTAAAGGCAGCAAATAAAAATAATAATATTATTAAGGCAAATGGAGTTGAGGATGCATTACTAAAGCTTAAAGAGCTCTTAAATGATCACTCATTAATTTTAACTCAAGGAGCAGGAAATACATCTGCTTTAGCAAAATTGATATCCGAGCATTAATGAAAAGTCTTAAAGATTTTAAAATAGGAATTATTTGTGGGGGTTGGTCTGCGGAAAGAGATATATCTCTCAAAAGCGGTGAGGCAGTTTTTAAATGTTTTTCTGAGAATGGGTACAAACCAAAGCTAATCGATTTAGTTTCTAAAGATATGGCAACAGTTGAAAAAACATACGAGGAAATAGATCTAGCTTTTATATTAGTTCATGGAAGAGGTGGAGAAGACGGATATTTACAAAATTACCTAGATCAAATAAATGTTATTTATACAGGCAGCAATGCAATTTCTTCGAAACTAGGAATGAATAAAATTGCTACTAAAAAAACGTGGCAAAAACTAAATATTTGTACACCTGATTTTATTGAATTAAACGAAAATAATATCGAAGACATTTTGAATCTTTCAAAAAAAGTGGTTATTAAGCCTGCATCTGAAGGATCAAGTTTTGGTATATCAATAATCGAAAACAATGAAAGTAATCTAAATACAGCAATAAAAAAAGCAAAAGAATTTGATAAAGAAATTTTGATTGAGTCTTATGTTGAGGGTAAAGAATTGACAGTTTCCATTATAGGAAATAAGGCTTATAACCCTGTGGAAATTATTCCTAATGGTGAATATTATGATTTCAATGCTAAATACAATCAAAAAGATACAATCTATAAAAAAGCTGTTCTAGACTTAGAAAGAAAAACTTTTTTGAAAAAAGAAGCTAAAAAATGTTTTGAAGCTATCGGATGTTCTGGTTGGGGAAGAGTAGATTTGATAGATGATGGAAAAGATTTCTCTTTTTTAGAAGTAAATACAGTTCCTGGTATGACAGAAAAAAGTTTAGTCCCAAAGTCGGCAATTCTAGATAAAGAGTCTTTTATATCAATTTTAGAAGAGATTTTAAAAAAAGCTGTTGCTTAACTAATACTTATAAAATACACTTCGCGAACTTCCTTGCTTCTACTGCATAAAGTATAGAGGCATTAAACCAGAAGGAACAGATATGAATCATTACGAATTAATTTTTATAGTTAATCCTCAGCAATCGAAAGAGTCGAAGCTCTTCGATAAGTGTAAGGACCAAATTAGTGCTGTAGGAGGAGAATTGCACAGAGCCGAAGATATTGGATTAAGAGATTTAGCTTATCAAATAGATGATTGCTCTAAAGGTCATTACTTTTTGTTAAATTTTGAGTGTGAGCCTAATAATTTAAAAGAAATAGAGACTTTATTTAAATTTAACGAATCAATTCTAAGATCCTCAATAGTTAAAAAAAGAAGAGCTGAAACAGAAGCTTCTGCCTTAATGTCTCAAACAAAAGATAAACAAACTGATTTTGAAAAACCCCCTCTAGAAGAAGCTAAAAAAGAAGAAAAAAAGATTACAAATACTGAAGAAAAAGAAGTTATTGAAGATAAAGGGATAGAAGGAAAAAAAGAAACTTCTGATACGGACGGAGAAAAATAAATGAAAAGAAAATTTGATAAGAAAAAATCAAGAAAGCAAAATTCAGATAACCTCCTCCATAAGAAAAGAGTTTGTCAATTTACTGCTGCCAATGTTGAAGAAATTGACTATAAAGATGTTGATTTGTTGTCTAAATTTATAAATGAATCTGGGAAAATTTCTCCTGCCAGAATGACTGGGACAAGTGCTAAATACCAAAGACAATTAACAACAGCAATTAAAAGAGCAAGGCTTTTAGCATTGCTTCCATACACTGACAGTCACAATTACTAAATTATGAAAATTATTCTTAAAGAAACTGTTACAGGTTTAGGCTCTCCAGGAGATTTAGTAGACGTAAGCTCTGGTTATGGTAGAAATTTTTTGCTTCCAAAAGGAAAAGCAATTCCAGCAAATGATGAAAACCTCAAAATTTACGAAGCTGAGAAAGCAAAATTATTGGAAGCAGAAGAACAAAAGATTTCTCAAGCCAAAGAAGTTTTAGAGAAATTAAATGATTTTAATTTGGAATTAAAAGTTGCAGTTTCCGAAGAAGGAGTAATGTACGGCTCTGTTGGAACAAAAGAAATTTCTGAAGGACTCGAGGTCAATGGTTTTGAAGTAGAGAGGCAATCTATTAGATTACCTGAAGGGGCATTAAAAGAACTCGGTGAATCAAAAATTGATATCGAACTTCATGCAGAAGTTATTGCCTCAATAAATCTATCCGTCAAAGCGGAATAAATTAAATTCTTAATTGTTTTAAACTCCTTCTAGTGGGAGAATACTTTGCTGTCATATGAGAAACGAATTTGAACAACCAACCTCTATAGAAGCTGAAAAAGCAGTTTTAGGAGGGGTATTATTGGATCCAGAATTATGGGACTCAGTCGCTGTTCTCATCGAAGAAGAAGACTTTGCACTGACAGAACATAGATTAATATTTAAAGCAATTAAGAAGCTCCATGATTTAGGAATAAAACTAGATACAGTAACTTTAGTAGAATCTTTAACCTCAGATCCTGAGGTTTCTTCAGTAAGGGGGTTCGACGAAAAAGAGTATATAAAAAAATTAGCTGTCGAAACTCCTGGTGTAGCAAATTTTTCCAATTACGCAGAAATAATTAAACAAACCTCCAGCTTAAGGAAGCTGATTTCTACTGCTACTGATATCAGTAAATTAGCAAGCGAGACTGATTCTTTAGAAAGCGAAACAGCCTTTAGTTCAGCAGAAAATAAGTTGGTGAAATTAAGAGATTCTCTTGATAGAAAACATGGTCCCAAGTTAGCAGCAGATTTAATTCAGCCGGTTTGGGATAATATGGAAAAGACTTCAAAATCAGATTCACCATTAGTTGGCTTCAGCACTGGATTTAGAGATTTAGATAATATTACTCTGGGCCTTCAAGAAGGAGATTTGATTCTTGTTGCAGGAAGGCCAAGTATGGGTAAAACAGCTTTTGCATTAAGCATGGCTGCAAATTTTATACAAAATGGCTTACCAGTTCTTTTTTTTAGCATGGAAATGTCTAATCGATCGATCATGTACAGGTTGCTTTCAATTATTTCAAAAGTAGATTTAAAAAAACTTCAACAAGTTAAGGATTTAACCGAAGATGACCATCGCAAGATTGAAGAAGCTGCTTCAATTTTACATAAAAGTAGATTATTTGTGGATGACACTTCAGGGCTAACACCCTCAGAAATACTATCTAGAGCAAGAAGACTCAAGAGAGAACATCCGGATCTTGCTCTTATAGCGATTGATTATCTGCAGTTAATGAGCTCGGATACTGGAAATGATAATAGAGTTACTGAAATGGGCGATATTTCTCGCTCAGTAAAAGCCATTGCTAAAGAAATAGATGTGCCAGTAGTTGCTTTATCTCAGTTGAATAGAGCATCCGAATCCAGAACTACGAAAAGACCAGTTATGGCAGATTTAAGAGATTCAGGAGCTTTAGAACAAGACGCGGACCTTATTCTTTTTCCGTTCAGACCCGAAGTCTATGATAAAACACCAGAAACAGCTGGTCTCGCTGAGGTCATAGTTGCAAAGCATAGAAATGGTGAAACTGGAAAAAGAAAACTTCATTTTGCTGCACGTTGTGCAAAATTTGAAGATCTTGCTCTGGATGATCCTGCTCTAACCAGACCCGATGATGATTGGGAAGAGTAACCTTGTCTAGGCCTACCGTTGCGGAAATAAATTTAACTGCAATTAAAAAAAATTTAAAAAAATTAAAATCTTTATCCAAAGATGCTCTTTTCTATCCTGTTGTGAAAGCCAAT
>ERZ802830.5277-NODE-5277-length-10015-cov-17.3477_pt1 | contig 10015 bp, 8 predicted proteins | sample MGYA00345654_ERZ802830 | MGnify/ENA primary metagenome ERZ802830 (study PRJEB30503, sample SAMEA104212375) | marine metagenome | biome: Westerlies Biome; feature: [SRF] surface water layer (ENVO:00010504) within the epipelagic zone...; material: water...
CAGTTGCTGGTACAATGATGATTGAACCAACTGAAAGTGAGAGCTTATCTGAACTAGACAGATTTTGTGATACATTAATTAATATTAAAAATGAAATTGATATGATTAAGATTGGTAAATTTGATAAGGTTGATAATCCAATTAAAAATGCACCCCATACTGATACAGAACTAGCATCTGACGAGTGGGATCATAAATATACGCGTCAACAAGCTGCATATCCAGCAAAATTTTTAAAAAAAAATAAGTTTTGGCCTCCAGTTGCAAGAGTTGATAACGTTTATGGAGATAAAAATATTTTTTGTACTTGTCCAAGTATGGATGAGTTTAAAGAAGATGCAGCATAATTTTTAATGAAAATAGCTGTAGTTGGCTCAGGTATCTCAGGATTAAGTGCTGCATATTATTTATCAAAAAAACATCATGTAGATCTTTTTGAAAAGGAAGATCATTTTGGTGGTCACTCACATACTATTGATCTTCTTTTTGGAGAAAATAAAGTTTCTGTTGATATTGGATTTATTGTTTTTAACCATAACACTTATCCAAATCTAATAAATTTTTTTAAAGAGAATGATGTTCAAATCGAAAAAAGCAATATGTCATTTTCAGTGTCAGTTGATAATACAAACTTTGAGTACTGCGGGAACGGACTCAAAGGAATGTTTTGTAATAAAGTAAATCTATTTAATCTAAGTTTTTTAAAAATGTTTTTTGATATTATAAAATTTTATAAAAATAGTGATAAAGAAATTAATTCAAATCAAAAGCTAACATTGGGTGAGTACCTTGAAATAAACAAGTTATCAAAACCGTTTGTGAATTATCATATAATACCTATGGTATCAGCTATTTGGTCTATGCCACCCGTCGAAGCTAGTAAAATGCCAATTAGTTTTTTTTTGAAGTTCTTTCAAAATCACGGTTTATTTAAATTAAAAAATAGACCACAGTGGTACACTGTTTCAAATAGAAGCAGAACTTATGTAAACAAAGTAATTTTAAAAATTTCTGGAGAATATTATAAAAATTATAAAATTAAGAAAATTATAAGAAAGTCATCTGGTGTAGATTTATATTATGGTGGAAAAAGTGAATTTTTTGATTACGACAAAGTAGTAATTGCTACTCATGCTGATGAAGCTCTAGAATTAATTGAAAATCCAACCGAGGACGAAAAAAATATTCTTTCCAGTTTTAGTTACAAAGAAAACACTGCTTATATTCATACAGACACGAGAGCAATGCCTAAAAATAAAAAAGCATGGTGTTCATGGAATTCTTCAATAGATGAACAAAATACTAAAAAAAATTCAATTACATATTGGCTTAATCTTTTACAAAACCTAAAATGTAAAGTGAATATATTTTTAACTTTAAACCCATATTTTAATATTGAAGAGACAAAAATATTGAAAAAAGTAAGATTTACTCACCCTTATTACGATCAAAAGGCATTAGATACTCAGCAAAATCTATCTATCTTACAAAATAAAAAAGATACTCTTTTTTGTGGAAGTTATTTTGGTTACGGATTTCATGAAGATGGAATAAAATCATCCCTTGAAATGCTGAAAAATCTCAATGATTAATTCATGTATATACAACGGAACAGTTGTCCACAAACGTTATAAACCTAAGGAACATTTTTTTAAGTATAGTGTATTTTCCTTATTATTAGATCTATCTGAATTAGAAATTTTAAATGATAAAATTAGTTTTTTTTCTTTTAATAAGTTTAATTTAATAAGTTTCTTTGAAAAAGATCATGGAAATAGGGATGGCTCATCTTTAGTGGGCTGGGTAAAAAATAATTTAGAGGAAAATAAAATCAGCATTGAAAATATAAAAATAAAACTTTTATGTTATCCACGAATTTTTGGCTATGTATTTAATCCACTTAGTATTTTTTTTGTATATGATCAAAACGAAAAATTAGTTTCAATCCTATATGAAGTAAAAAATACATTTGGAGAACAACATACCTATGTATTTAAAATAGATAATGAAAACAATCTCATACAAAATACTTGCTCTAAAAAATTTCATGTATCTCCATTTATTGACATGGACTGTAATTATTTTTTTAGAATATTAAAACCTGGGGAGAGATTATCCGTAGTAATTGATCAATATGATCAAATAGGAAAAATTCTATATGCCTCACAAGATGGCAAAAAAGCAGATCTAACCAGAACCGAACTGATTAAATCTTATTTAAAACACCCATTAATGACATTTAAAATCATATCTGCGATACATTTTGAAGCGTTTAAATTGTGGATTAAAGGAATTAAGTTAGTTAAAAAAAAGTTTAAAGTAAAAAATAATTTAACAGTAGAAAAATAATGTTTTTGTATAAAGCAGCAGATAAATTAGTATTTAATTTTTTAAATAAAATTAATTGCGGATTTTTAGAGTTAGAGACTATTTATGGTGAAAAATTGTATTTTGGTGACCCAAAAGATAACCTTAAGGCAAATATAATAATAAAAAAACCAAATTTTAATTATAATTTAATAAGGGGAGGTAGTATAGGATTTGCCGAATCTTATATGAGAGGTGAATTTGAAACAACTAACCTGCCTAACCTAATCGAGTTGACTGCAAGAAATATTAAAATTATCCATAAGTTCTCTGGTCTACTTGATCTTCCAGTTATCAATTTTTTTAAAAATAAAATTATTAAAAATACAAAAAATAGAAGTAAAGAAAATATTGCCAAACATTACGACTTAGGAAATGATTTTTTTTCTTTATGGTTAGATGACTCACTTACTTATTCTAGTGCAATTTTTGATAGTAGATCTGAAAATCTTTCAGCAGCACAAAACAATAAGTATCAGAAGTTAATTGATTTAATTAAGCCTAGAAGTGGAGATAAAGTTTTAGAAATAGGTTGCGGTTGGGGCGGTTTTGCAGAATATTTAGGCAAAAAATATGACGTAAAACTTGACTGTATTACTATATCGAAAAGACAATATGAATATGCAAAAAAAAGAATGCATAAATGCGGTCTTAATGAAAAAGTTAATATTGAAATTAAAGACTATCGTGATCTTCAGGGTAAATATAATTCTATAGCCTCTATTGAGATGATTGAGGCAGTAGGTCAAAATTATTTAGAAAGTTATTTTAAAACAGTAAAAGATAATTTATCAAAAACAGGTAAAGCTGCTATTCAAGCAATTACAATTGATGATAGTTTGTTTGAGAGATACAAAAATAAACAAGATTTTATTCAAAAATATATTTTTCCCGGTGGATTTTTACCAAATAAAAATAGCATCAATCGATATGTATCAAATAATGGATTAACTATTAACTCATATATCTCATACGCTGATCATTATGCAAACACACTCGCTATTTGGAGAGCAGAATTTTTAAAAAAGTGGTATTTAATAAAAAATCAAGGTTTTGATTTAACATTTAAGAGGATGTGGGAGTTTTATCTTTCATATTGTGAAGCTGGATTTAAATCAAAAAATATCGATTTAATTCAATTTTCATTACAAAATAAATAACAAAGATTGGAGATACTAATGATTTATAAAAATATAATTAAATCTATTTTATTGCTAATTTCATTTTTCTTAATTACAAGTTGTTCTAATAATAATGCAATGAAACCTGAAGATTTTAAAAATAAAGAACCCAGATTAATTATTGAAGAATATCTTTCAGGTAATGTAAAAGCCTGGGGGGTTTTACAAAATAGATCAGGAAAAGTTACTAGACAATTTTCAGCTGATCTAAACGGTACATGGGATGGAAAACAATTAATTCTAAAAGAAAAATTCAATTGGGATGATGGAGAAATTCAAGATAGAGAATGGACTATTAATAAAATTGACGAACATAATTATGAAGGAACAGCAGGTGATGTAGTTGGAAAAGCTAAAGGTTTCTCATACGGTCCCGCATTTAAATTTGAATATGTTTTATTGGTTCCTGTTAAGGGAAGAGAATTAAAAATTACATTCGATGACTGGATATTTAAACAGGATGATAGAGTTGCAATTAATAGGGCAACGATGACAAAATTTGGATTTAAAGTTGCTGAATTAACAGTTGTATTCGTTAAAGATTAACTATTTTTTTGGTATTTCGTTAATCTACCAACTAATTTAAAATAAATTTTACTTGGTAAAAAGCTTAACAATTTTAAAGTTACTGTTAGAGCTTTTGGAAAATGTATTTCAAAAATATTCTTATTAACCAAACCATCATATATCTGATCTGCTGCATATTCTGGAGTTTTTAAGAAAGGCATTTTAAAATTATTTTTATCTGTCATTGGAGTTTTTATGAAACCTGGGGATACTAAACAAACTCGAACATTAGATCTTTTAAAATCAAAATATAAACTCTCAGCTAAGTTATTTAATGCAGACTTAGAGGGCCCATAGCCTGTAGAGTTAGGCAAACCTCGATAACCTGCAATTGATGAAACTATAGTAATTATGCCGTTTTTTTTATCTTTAAAATACTGTTCTACTGCCTTGATACTATTTACAGTTCCAAAAAAGTTTACATTAAAAACCTCTTCCATTTGATCAACATCTATATCTTTCTCTTTTTTAGGATTCCAAGTACCAGTTGAAAAAAAACAAATATCAATGTTTTCATATTTACTTTTTATTTCATTAAATACGTCTACACACTTTGATTTATCAGTAACATCAAGTTTAAAAGCAGAGATATTTTCGTATTGATTACAAATTTCATTTAACAATTCTTCCCTTCTTGCAGAAATCGCTACATTCCAGCCTTTATTTGCAAATTTAATTGCTAAAGCTTTTCCAATTCCAGTACTTCCACCCGTTATCCAAATTGTTTTTTTATTCATTTTTTTATTGTGTATATTAGTAACATGTTTAAAAATAAATCTTTAACTTTTATCTTATTTCTATCTACTACATTTGTGGCATCATTAATTGGGAGTCTATCTACAATTAACTATAAAGAGCCTTGGTATTCATCTTTAAATAAACCAGTGTTTAGCCCTCCAGAATGGGTATTCGGTCCTGTATGGACTATTTTATATTTAATGATGACGATTGCTATATGGCTTTTTTGGCACTCTAAAAATCGAGATATAAAAACAGTTTATATTTACCTCATTCATTTAATATGTAATACAACTTGGAGTATAGTTTTCTTTGTATTTCACAACATGATTGTAGCATTATTCGTTTTAATTTGTTTGATTGGATTGATAATCAATCTCATTTTAAGGTTTAGACGTGTCAAGTTGTTTAGTACTTATTTAATGATTCCATATTTACTTTGGTGCTGCTTTGCACTAATTCTAAATATAAGACTTATAATGATAAATTGATTATGGACGATGTAGTAGTAATTGGTGGAGGTATAATAGGAGTAGCCACAGCATATTTTTTATCAAAAGAGGGTAGGAAAGTAAAAGTGATTGAAAGAGATCCAACTTATAAAACTGCTTCTTTCCCATTATCATTAGGAGGTTTTAGAAGGCAATTTTTCCAAAAAGAAAATATTCTATTAGGAAAATTTGCAAGAGAATTTATCTTTCAAATACCAGAATTATTAAAAACTAAAAAAAACCCAAATCCAACCGCCAGCATGGTGACTAATGGATATCTATTAATGTTTGGACCTGAGCATGCTGAGGAGCAGTATAAAGCTTTGGAAAATCATAAAGAGTGTGAAGCGGGCACTAAGAATATTAGAGGATCAGAGTTATCAAAAGTATTTCCCTATATAAATGACGAAGGAATTGAAACAGCCACATACACAGACAATCAAAGTGAAGGTTGGATTGACCCATTTCTATTCCATAGTGCCTTAAAAAGTAAAGCTATAGAGCTTGGCGCAGAATTTATTAAAGGTGAAATAAAGAACATTTCTGAAATTAATGCCAAAACAATTGTCTCTGCAGCGGGATGTTGGACTAAAAACTTGTTAGATGACATCCCAGTTGTTCCTCAAAAACATACAGTTTTTAGGGTAAAATGCCCAAAATACATTAAAGAAATGCCTCTAAGTGGTGATTTAACAACTGGCGTTTATTGGCGACCAGAAGGTGGGGAATATCTAGCAGGATCACCTCATTCTGTATTTGATGCAGAAGATCTTGAACCAGCTTGGAATGATTTTGAAGAATTTGTTTGGCCAGCATTAGCCAAAAGAATTCCCGCTTTTGAAGAGTTAAAATTAACAGGTGGGTGGGCAGGATATTATGATTGTAACAAATTAGATAACAATGCGGTCGTAGGAAAACATCCAAAATATGATAATGTGTTTATGGCCTCAGGATTTACTGGTAGAGGATTAATGCAAGCACCCGGGATTGGTAGAGCATTAACTGAACTGATAACAACTGGATCTTATCAGACTATAGATATAAGTGATTTTTCAGTTGAAAGAGTTTTAGGTAACAGTGCTAGACACGAACCCTACGTTTTATAGTTTTTACGTACCACAAAAAGTTTGATATTTTTCTTTACTAAGTGGAGCAGGTGTCTGGAATTCAGAAATATCTTTATTAATATCATAAGGTTTTTTTAATACATTTAATAACTTATTCATAACTTCATAATTATTATTTTCTGCAGCAACTAATGCTTCCTCAACTTTATGATTTCTTGGAATAATGGTAGGATTGACTTCTTTCATAAGTTTATTTTGCTTCTCATTACCTGGATTGGTTAGAGTTGATCTTTTTTTCCAATCACTAACCCAATTTTTAAAACCCTCATCTTGATAAACTTTTTCATTCATATTAATTCCCATTAAATAGCAAAATGTATTTGTATAATCTGCTTTATTTTTTTCCATCCAATCCAGCAGACCTTTGATTAGATTTTTATCATTTTTATCCTCCCCAAATAATCCAAGCTTGTCCCTCATCATGTTAAGCCATTTATCTTCATAAATTTTCTGAAAATTATCGATGATTTCGGTCGCTATTTTGATTGCCTTATCTTCATTGGTGTCAATTATTGGAATTAAACATTCTGCAAATCTTGCTAAATTCCATTTAGCAATTGGTGGCTGGTTAGAGTAAGCATATCTCCCAAATTTATCTATAGAGCTAAATACTGTTTTAGGATCGTAATAATCCATAAAAGCACATGGACCGTAATCAATGGTTTCTCCTGAGATTGCCATGTTGTCTGTATTCATAACTCCATGAATAAATCCAATTCGCATCCAGTCAACAATAAGCTGACATTGTCTTCGCATTACAAGATTTAATAAATCTAATGCTTTGTTATCACTTGATTTTATTTCAGGGAAATGTCTATCAATTGTATAATTAACTAATATTTTTAATTCTTCAGTATTTTGTTTTGCTGCAATATATTGAAATGTTCCAACCCTAATGTGACTAGATGCTACCCTGGTTAAAATTGCTCCATGTAATAAATTTTCTCTTACAACTTTTTCACCAGTTTTAACTACTGCAAGACTTCTAGTTGTTTGAATGTTTAATGAATAAATAGCTTCACTTATAATATATTCTCTGAGCATTGGTCCTAATGCAGCACGACCGTCTCCACCTCTAGAAAATGATGTTCTCCCAGAACCTTTAAATTGTATGTCAAAACGGTTGTTTTTATTGACTAAGTGCTCACCTAACAAGACTGCTCTACCATCTCCCAACATAGTAAAGTGACCAAATTGATGTCCCGCATATGCTTGAGCAATTGTATTAGTGTTTTCTGGTAGTGAATTTCCAGAAAAAATTTCAGCCAATTTTTTTTTATTTATTTTTGAAAAATTAAGATTTAAAGTTTTAGCAAGATCTTCATTTAAAATTACTAGCTCAGGATCATTAACCGGTGAAGGTTTTATATTTTCCTTAAAAGTATTTGGTAGTTTAGAGTAGGTATTGTCAAAATGCCAACCGATGGTCATTTTAATTATTTAACTTCAGCTCGATTTTCTTTTGGCTTCACTTCTGTTTTAAATTGGTTTGAAATTTTTTGGACTTCTACCGACGAAACTTTATATTCAGCACACATTGTTTCTTCATCTTTACCATGGCCAGTAACCATGTTAACCATATGCTCTGGAAAATGGAAAGTAGTAAATACAATTCCCTCTTTTACTTTATCAGTAACCTCAACTTTAAGAGCTACCTCACCTCTTCCTGAATAGAGTCTTCCAATATCTCCAGTATGTAGTTCTCTGTATGCTGCATCTTTCGGATGAATTAACAAAACATCTTCATCAACTATATTTATATTTTTTGTTCTTCTTGTCATAGTTGCAGCATTATAGTGTTGCAGAACTCTGCTAGTAGTCAAAATTAAAGGATAATCTTTTTGGTTAGCCTCTATCTCGCTTGACTCCTTCCAATCAAAGTTTTTTAATCTTCCTTTTCCAAGTTTAAATGACTCCGTATGTAAAATTTGTGTATCGGTTCCATCTTCTTTAACAGGCCACTGTAGTCCTAATTTTCCAAGTCTTTCTCTTGTTACTCCTTTAAAGAAAGGAACTACATCGGCAATTTCACTTAAAACCTGGTCAGCATCATACGTAGGTTGATCAAAACCAAGTTTTTGCATCATATCAGTTACGATCAATCCATCAGGTTTTGTTCCGGGAAGTGGAGCAACTGCTCTATTTACTCTTTGAATTCTTCTTTCTGTGTTAGTAAATGTTCCATCTTTTTCTAAAAAAGTTGTACCAGGCAAAACAACAGTTGCTAATTTTGCTGTCTCACTCATAAATATTTCTTGAACAACTAATAATTCTAATGAATTCATTGCATCAACTACATGAGCACTATTAGGGTCAGTTTGAACAATATCTTCACCTATAATCCAAAGTCCTTTAAGTTCTTTGTTAATTGCCGCCTCAAACATTTGTGGAATTTTTAAACCAGCTTTTGTAGGGTGAGTTACACCATATTTTTCTGTATAAAATTTTTGATTTTTCTCGTCTGCTACTTCAAAGTATCCAGCACCTTGGTGCGGTTGACATCCCATATCTGCAGCGCCCTGAACATTATTTTGACCACGCAATGGATTAACCCCAACGCCTTTTCTACCAATATTTCCTGTAATCATTGCAAGGTCAGCAATTAACATTACTGTTTTTGAACCTTGTTCTTGCTCTGTTACTCCTAAACCATGAAATTCCATTGAGTTTTTAGCTGTTGCATACGCTATAGCAGCCTCTTTAACCAACTGTTTATCAACCCCCGCAACTCTTGCTAGCTCGTCAACATCTTGTCTTTCTATTTCTTTAATAAAATTATCAAATCCTTCAGTTCTATCTCTTATAAAATCTTCATTATATATTTTATTTTTAATAATAAAATGTAACATCATGTTTAAAACAGCAACGTTGGTACCTGGTCTTAGTTTAATATGATAATCAGCTAATTTAGCTAGTTCAGTTGTAACTGGGTCTAGTACAATTAATTTTTTACCTTTCATTACTTGCTGTTTTATTTTCGCACCAGTTACTGGGTGAGCATTAGTAGGATTAGCTCCAATTACTATAAAACAATCAGCATGATATATATCTTCTGTAGAATTCGTTGCTGCACCAGTTCCAAAAGTTTGTTGCATACCCCATGCTGTTGGAGAATGACAAATTCTTGCACAACAATCTACACTGTTTGTTCCTACAGCAGCTCGGATCATTTTTTGAAAAACGTAGTTTTCTTCATTTGTACATCTTGCAGATGAAATTCCAGCAAAAGCATCTGGTCCATTATCTTTTGTAATTCTATTCATTTCTTTTTTAATAAAGTCATATGCCTCATCCCAGGAAGCTTCTTCGAATTTTCCATTTCTTTTTATCAATGGAGTTTTTAATCTATCTGGATGATCATAAAAACTAAATGCATACCGTCCTTTAATACAAGTATGCCCAGCATTTACTTCTGTTTCTTTTGGAGTATCTATAGCAACAACTTTATCATTTTTAATTGAAGCCTCTAAGTTACAACCAACCCCACAGTAAGAGCAAGTTGTTCTAACTTTTTTATCTACAGCTGCAGATTTAGATTGAAAAA
>ERZ802830.5279-NODE-5279-length-10014-cov-10.3217_pt1 | contig 10014 bp, 10 predicted proteins | sample MGYA00345654_ERZ802830 | MGnify/ENA primary metagenome ERZ802830 (study PRJEB30503, sample SAMEA104212375) | marine metagenome | biome: Westerlies Biome; feature: [SRF] surface water layer (ENVO:00010504) within the epipelagic zone...; material: water...
AGTGCTCTTGAGAAAAACCTTGAATACAGTAGATGAAGAATAGCATGTTCGATACCTCCGATATAGTGATCAACTGACATCCAGTATTTTGTTTCTTTTGCATTAAAAGGCTCCTTGTCAGTATGCGGCGAGCAAAACCTCAAAAAGTACCATGATGAATCAAAAAAGGTGTCTAGGGTGTCTGTTTCTCTGATGAATTGTTTATTTGTTTTTTTACACTTGACGAACTTCCAGGTTGGGTGACTATCAAGGGGATTTCCACTTTCTAATAGATTTATATCTTCTGGCAAGGTAATAGGAAGTTCTGACTCGTCAACTGTTGAGACCTTTCCATCTTCAGAATAAATTATAGGTATTGGACAGCCCCAATATCTTTGCCTCGATATTCCCCAATCTCTTAAACGATACGTTTTTTTTTCACTTCCTTTATTTTGTTCTATGATTTTACTAATAACTAATTTTTTTGCCTCTTTAAGAACTAACCCATCAAGAAATTCTGAATTTTGCATTATGTCATTTTCATTTTTTTCTACATAAGGAAGATCATTCTTATTTTTAAAAACAGAAGAAAAATTGATATCTTTATCTAGAGCAAACTCATAATCTCGCTCATCATGCGCGGGGCAACCAAAGATAGCACCAGTTCCATAGTTCATGAGAACATAATTTGTAAAGTAAATCGGAATTTGTATATTTTCATTTAGTGGATGTTCTGCTACAAGACCAGAGAAAAATCCAATTTTTTCTTCATCAATATTTTTATTAGTTGCGCGTAGACATCTATTTTTGAAATCCTTAAACTCTTTTAAATTTTCTAATCTCTCACTTAATGGATGCTCTACCGACAAACCTAAGAACGCAGCGCCAAAAAGTGTTTCAGGCCTAGTTGTAAATATAGAGATATCTTTATCAATATCTTTCACTTTAAATTTAATCTCGACCCCATTAGATAAGCCAATCCAATTTTTCTGCATTAATTTAACCTTACTAGGCCAATTATCAAGATCATCTAGATCTTCTAACAATTCTTCAGCAAATGCAGTAATTTTTAGAAACCACTGCGAAAGCATACGTTTTTCGATAATTGCGCCTGATCTCCACCCTTTACCATCAATGACTTGTTCATTTGCTAAAACAGTATTATCAACAGGATCCCAGTTAACATAGCTATCTTTTTTATAAATTAAATTTTTTTTATAAAGATCAATAAAGATTTTTTGTTGATGTTTATAATACTCTTTTGAGCATGTTGATATTTCCCTATTCCAATCTATAGATAAACCTATGGACTTTAACTGTTGTCTCATATTTTTGATATTTTCTTCAGTCCATGACTTTGGATTTGTTTTATTCTCAATTGCTGCGTTTTCTGCAGGCATACCAAAGCTATCCCATCCCATAGGGTGTAAAACATTATATTTATTTGCTTTATAGAACCTAGCAATAACATCCCCAATAGTATAGTTCCTAAGGTGACCCATATGAATATTACCTGATGGGTATGGAAACATTTCTAAAACGTAGAATTTTTTTTTTTCTTTATCTAATTCAGATACAAATGAATTGTTACCTTCCCATACTTTTTGCCATTTTCTTTCTATTTTTTTTGGATTATATTCATTCATATCATTTCCTAAAAGTACTTATGCCACCAAACCCTGAAATAGATAGGGAATTTTTAATTTTAAAGTTTTTGTCATTCATACCTCCTAAAGCATAAATATTCTTACTTTTTAGCAAATGACAAAGATAAAGAAAAATGTAATTTTTTAATGGAGCTTGATTAGGGTGAGAGCTTGAAGGGAAGACAGGGCTTATAAAAAAAATATCTGCAATATCTTTTTTTTTTATTGCTTCGACTTGATTATGCACCTTACAAATAATCTTAAATCTTTTTTTTAAAACTTTCAAAATTCTTTTATTTTTTGCCATTATTTCATCTTTTTCAATTAAAACGCCAAAGGCCCTATATTTTCTAGCCCAATAAGATGAAAAAGGAATTACGAAATCAATTCCTTTTTTTTTACAAAAACTAACAAGCGGTCCCATTCTTTCAAACAATGAATGTTCATTTTTATTGTATTTATTAAAAAAAATAACACCAACTTTATTATCAAGCGAGAATAAAATAGTACGATTACTATTAATAGCTAGATTATAGAAAAACCATTTTTTTGGGATTGACTTTTTATTATAATTAAATTTACTAAGCATATGAAAATTCAAGAAATCTTATTAAATTATAAACACATAAAAGCAAAAATTGATGTGCTAAAAAAAAAAAGTAACGCAAAAACAAATCTTATTGCAGTTTCAAAAACATTTCCTTCCCAGAATATAGAACCTTTAATTACAGAAGGACACTTTATTTTTGGAGAAAATAAAGTGCAAGAAGCCTCAAGTAAGTGGTTACCTTTAAAAAAAAAATATAAAAATATAGAATTACACTTAATAGGGCCTCTGCAATCTAATAAAATTAATGCAGCACTAGAGGTTTTTGACGTAATTGAAACTATTGACAGGGAAAAGCTAGTGAAGAAAATTTCTTCAAAAATTGAAATTGGGAAAGATTCTCATGAATTCTTTGTACAGGTTAACACAGGTAATGAAGCTCAAAAGTCTGGATTAGATTTCTCTGAAGTTAAAACTTTTGTTAGATGGGCAAAAAACGATATGAAATTAAATATTACAGGTTTGATGTGTATTCCACCTGTAAATGAAAACCCCTTGGAACATTTCAAATTATTAAGGAAAAAAAAGGAAGAATGTAATCTCCAACATTTAAGTATGGGGATGTCTAAGGATTTTGAGATTGCAATTGAAAATGGATCTACTCTTGTAAGGGTTGGATCTGCTATTTTTGGTCAAAGGGCCTAGTCAATAATTAGTCTGGTAGATTTATTTATTTTACTTAAAAGAGAAACAAGATCTTTTTTTTCTAATGCTATACAACCCTCTGTAAAGTTCCTACCTTTTTCAGAACAATGAATAAAAATTGCGCTCCCTTTATGTTTTCTAACTGGATTACTATTAAAGGAGGTTTGCAAAACAATATCGTATAAAGAATCGTTTCTGTATAAATTTTCGCATTTATAATTCTTTTTTTTAACTAAAAGTTTATTATAATTTACTGTTTTTGGATCAGAGCACCAAAAGTAGAATTTTTGTATTTTTTTTATTTTGAGTGAGGTTTTTGGCCTTTTCATTCTATCTGCCCTAAAAAAAACTTTTTCTAATGAAAATATCCCTTTAGGTGTAACAAAATCACCCTCGCGAGCTTTTATTCCAATGCCATTTGCACCAATTTTACAATTAACTTTTTTTTTATCTAATAGAAGATAGGATGAATCTTTACTATTATTTTTCAAAAGGCGAATAAATTTCATACAAACTACAAATGAAAACAAATAAGTCAATAATAGGTTTTTTTAAAAGTAAATGCATCAAAAATGAAATTTCTTTTTTAATTGAAAAGAAAGGAATAAAATTCATAAACTTAAATAATATAGAAGATCTTGGATATAACAACGAGGAAACAAGTTTACTAATCATTGATATAACTTCAAAAAAAGAGATGTTAAAATTTGAAAAAATCTTAAAAAAGTATCCTCATTATGTAATTTTTATTATTCGTGAAGATAATATTAAGACTAATCTTTTGGGAAACCTTCATTTTATTTACCCTCCGATTAAACCTTTTGATTTTGTTGAACAGGTAGAAAAATTTTTTAATAGCATTGTTAGAATTAGACAAAGAAAAAAAATTGGTGAGTTTATTTTAACTTCATCGGAACTTATAAGTGAGAGAAGAAAAGAAAAAATAAGACTAACAACACTTGAAAGCAAGTTTTTAAATTTTTTGTATAAAAATAAAGAAGGTTTCACAAAAAAGGAGTTACTTGAGTATGTTTGGGATTATAACGCAAAAGTAGAAACACATACACTCGAGTCTTTGGTATACAGATTAAGAAGAAAGTTAGAATCAGACCCAAATTCACCAAAAATTTTGGTTCAAACAAGAAACAAATACATTTTAAAAAGCTAATTCTTCCAGATTCTAATTCTTGGATCCTCTCTTTCAATATCAAATAATTTAACGTCAATTTGATTGTCCAGTAACAGATTATTAAACATTATTTCAGTTTTAGTTTCGTTAATACCATCTATTGACCATTTTTTCATAATAAGAGGCTGTTTCTCAAATGTAATTTGAATTACTTCGTCATTTTTCTTTTTATTTGTGGTAAAAGTGATCTCAATTCTATTTTCTAAGTTTTTACTTTTAAGTAAATGTATAGCATTAAGTGAAATATCTTTAAAAAGTATAATGCTTGCAGGCAGATCTTTTAGACTGTAAAAGCTAACACTTTTTATATCCTTATTTATGACCGCAACTTTCTTTCCATCGGAGATAATCAATAGGGACGTTTCGTTATATTCAATTCTAAATTTTCCAGGACGAATCAATGCAATTTTACCAGTAAGAATATCACCATTAGTATTTACTTGAATGAAATTTGACTTCAATGTATTAAAACTACTCAGATAATTGATAATTTTATCTGTATTTACATCACTAAAGCTTTTATTATATAAAATTATAATGAAACAAAATATTAAGATTTTTTTGAGCATGTATTTAATAAATTTAAATTACTTTAAGTCTAACCAATTGTTAAGGCTTTTTCTTATATTAATGCTTTTTATTCTTATTAGCTGCGAATCAAGCAGAAATTTTAGTGTTTTTTCTAGTCAGGAGGCTTCAAAAAAAGAAATAAGACAAGAAGAAGTTTTGAAGTCCCCAAAAGACGATGCTTCAGTCAAAGAGGATTCAAATGTTACAATTAGGAAAAAGAAAAAAACAAAGAATAAAGGTGATCTAACACTGTCAGATATTAGTATCATAGGCGAGGCAAGAAAAGATAAAAGTGAAATAATAAGCTTCTTCTTTGATTTGTTTGATGACAACTCAGATGAAGACAAACTATCTACAAAACAACAACTTAATGAAAAGTCTAAAATAAAGGACTCAAAAGAGGATTTAAAAAATAAAAATGATAGAGAAACAAAAACTATAAAATCAGCTAAAATAACAAAGAGTGATCTTATAAGAAAACAACAAGATGAAATGGAAGAAAGTATTCAGACTAAAAAGATCCAAGAAAAAGTCCAAAATAATAAAAAACAAGATGTTAACGAAAAGGAAGTTTCTTCCAAAATTAAAAATATATTCGATGTAAATAAAAATGAAGAAAAAGTAGCTTTTTACAAAAAAGAAATTGATGAAAAAAAAAAAGAAGATATCTCAAAAACAAGATTTTTAAAAGTTGGGATGCTTCTTCCATTAACTGGTGAAAAAAAAGCCGCAGGCGATTTAGTAATGAATTCTTTAAGGTATAGCATGAGTACGAAACCAAATAATCTAATTTTTAAAATTTATGATACTAAAGGACAACCCTCCGGAGCAGTTAAGGCTGCCAAGGAGGGATTAAACGAGGGTATAAAGGTCTTTATTGGACCAATTTTTTCAGATGAAACCAAAGAACTTAATAGCTTTTTCTCTGATGAGGATGCAACATTTTTCAGCCTCTCTCCTGACTTTTCAAATGTTTCAGAGAATGTAATAGTTTCAGGTGAGAACCCTGATGATCAGATTGCATGCATAAGGCAAAATATAATAGAAAATGATCTTAGAAGGGTTCTATTAATTTTTCCAAGAAATAAATATGGTCAAGTCATTCAAGATAGTTTTAGAAAGTTTCAAAATGATCAAGAGAATGATGTAAAACTTGAGTATTTTGAGTTAACTGATTCAATGGACTTAAATAATGAAATGAAAATTTTAAGTAGATATGAAAGTAGGAGAATTAGATTGGATGAGGAAATCAATAGAGTAAAAAACGATAAATCAATTAATAAAAAAGAAAAAGATTTTCAATTAAAGAACCTTGAAAAGCAACTTACCCTAGATGTGCCATATGATGCGGTAGTTATCGCTTCACAAGGGGATAAACTCGTTGAGGTGTTATCTCATTTAGCCTTTTATGATGTTAATTCCCAAAATACATTCATTTATGGAACAAGTCTATGGGAGGATACTAATAGACTTGATAAAGTTTTTGAAGGTAGTTTTTATGTAACTAGCTTAAAAAATAAACCTGAGAGTTTCAAAAATGACTTCAAAGAAATATTTTCCAAGGAACCGTTATCTTTCAATTTTTATATATACGACTTAATTGACCTAGTAAATCAATACCAAGATTTTGAGGAAAGTAACAAGATATATTCTGGAGAGTTCAGTAATAGTAAAATTAATTCGGGATTACTTAGAAGAGAAACATTTCTAAAGAAGGTTCTAAAGAATAACGAAGTTATAAATATCTCTAGCTGTTCCTTAAATGAACTCTAGCAAGTTTTTTGAATGCTACGCTTCTATGATCTGAGAGAATCTTTGTACTATATTCAACCTCACCATATGTTAAATTCTCACCAATTGGGATGAAAAAAGGATCATAGCCAAAGCCATTATCACCTTTTGGTGGCCAGGTTATTTTGCCTTTTATTTCACCAATGTAGGTAAATATTTTTCCATTACATAACTTAAGAGACAAACAACTAACAAATTTTGCAGAAAAATCTGGATTTTTTTTTTCTTCTACTCTTGAGTATATTTTTTTCATTGCTTCAGTCCAACCACCATATTTTTTTGCATAACGTGCAGAAAAGATGCCTGGTTCTTGATTCAAAATCTTTACACATAAGCCGGAATCATCAGCAATTGCTACATAATCATTTGGGATAGTTTTAACCTTTATAATTGAATTTTCTTCAAAAGATTTACCGGTTTCTTCTACATCATCTATATTTAAATCGTCAGAAGTCATTATCTGAATGTTATATTTTGAGAATAGAATTTTGAACTCTTCAACTTTTCCCTTGTTGTGAGTTGCTACAACTACTTTTTTGTCTTTAATAAGATAATTATTCAAGTGCACCTTTTTGGATCGCAAAGATTTTTTCTGAAACTAATTCAACTTTTTCCATCATATCTACTAGTTCATCCTTCTGAAATGTATTTTCTTCTCCAGTTGCTTGAACCTCAGAGAAACCGGATTTTTGAGTAATAACAAAGTTTGCATCTACATCAGCGATTGAATCTTCGGAGTAATCTAGATCTACTAAAACCTCATTTTTTACAATTCCACAGGAGATAGCAGCGACATAGTCCTTGATCGGATTTTGAATAGATTTATTTGGACTCATATATTTTTTTATTGCTAAACTTAACGCTACGAATCCTCCAGTAATACTTGCAGTTCTTGTTCCCCCATCTGCTTGGATCACATCACAATCAACAATTATTGATTTTTCACCTAAACAATTCAAATCAATTATTGATCTAAGGGATCTACCAATAAGTCTTTGTATTTCTGTTGTTCGGCCAGTTTGTTTACCTAATTTTGATTCTCTTCTATTTCTTGACGAAGTTGAACCAGGAAGCATACCATATTCGGCGGTAACCCATCCCGTGCCTTTTCCTTTAAGCCAACTAGGCACATCATTCTCAATGATTGCTGTACAAATGACCATAGTTTTTCCAAAGCAAATTAAACAGGAACCATCAGAATTCTCTACAAAATTTTTTTGAATTGAAATTTCTCGCGTCTCAAAATTTTTTCTATTGAATTTTCTCATTTCATATTTTAGTTATAGTCATGTATAATTATTATTATGAAACTAACAAACAATCTAAAAATAGTAAAAAATAATTTTAACAAATCTATCCCATCGCATTTAAAAGACCTAAATGCGAGATCAAAAGAAATTTTTTCTCTAATAGTTGATGATTTTTTAAAAACTGGTAATCCAGTAGGCTCAAGAAGATTATCCTTCAAAATGGGAGAACAACTTTCTCCAGCCTCCATTCGAAATGTAATGTTTGATTTACAAGAATCGGGATTATTAAAATCAAACCACACATCAGCTGGAAGAGTTCCAACTGATTTGGGTTTAAGATTTTTTGTCGATGGATTACTTCAAGTTGGTAGGATAAAAAATGATGAATGCGAGGAAATTAAAAAGACTATAAACAATGAACCAAAAAGCATTGAGGATTTATGTAATAATGCAAGCGAATTACTTTCAGGGTTATCAGATTGTGCTGGTATAGTTGTTGCCCCTAAAATGGGTGGAAGATTAAAACATATAGAATTCGTTCCAGTTAGTAACGATAGAGCCTTAGTAATTCTTGTTACCGAGAACGGTATGATAGAAAATCGAATCATAGAAATTCCTAAAGGTCTTCCAAGCTCACTTTTGATTGAAACGACAAATTACTTGAACTCTATCACTAAAGGAAAAAGCCTTCTTGAAAGTAAGAAGCTAATTAAGGAACAGATAAAAAGTGATAAAATAAGAATTGATAGGGCCTCAAGAAAGTTAATTGACGAGGGATTTGCTTGTTGGGATGATGCGAGTAAAAAAAGTAAATTAATAGTAACTGGAACTTCTAAACTTTTAGAGGATGTTAAGGCATTGGAGCAACTTGAGGATGTAAGGATCTTAATTGAAGAACTAGAAAATAAAAAAAACTTGATGGGTATTATTGAAGAAACGCAAACGGCAGAGGGTATGCAGATTTATATTGGCTCAGAGAACAATCTATTTGGTTTAACAGGTTGCTCTACAATTATAAGCCCCTTTAAAAATCAAGATAAAGAGATTATAGGAGCGATTGGGGTTATAGGGCCAATGAGAATAAATTACGCAAAAATCATTCCTGTTGTAGATTATACAGCAAAACTAATAAGTGAAAAATTTGAAATAAAGTAAGGAGTTTAAGTGATTGAAATGAAAGATATAAAAAAAATATAAAAAAAAAAAAAAACAGAGAGAAAAGCCTCCAATAGTTCCAAAGTAACAGATAAAAAAATACAGGAGACTCAAGATACAAAAATAATTGAAGATTTAAAGTTGAAACTTAAAGATGTTGAAGACAAATTGCTAAGGGAGCTTGCAGAGAATGATAATTTGAGAAAAAGACATGAGAAAGAATTAAGTGATAGTCATAAATTCTCAATAAAAAATTTCTCATTAGACATCTTAACAGTCTCTGATAACTTTCAAAGGGCAATCTATTCAATTCCAAAAGATGATTTAGAAGCATCCTCGGTATTGAAAAACCTTGTTGTGGGTCTTGAATCTGTTGAGAAGGAAATGCATGTGGTATTTGAAAGAAATGGTGTGAAACCATTTGAATCAATGGGTGATACTTTTAATCCAGAACTTCACCAGGCAGTTTCTTATAAGAACAGTGATAAAAAATCAGGAGTAATTATAGAAGAAATGCAAAAGGGATATAAGATTGCTGAAAGGTTATTGAGGCCAGCAATGGTTACTGTCTCAAAAGGTCCAGAAGGAAAAAAAGAAAATTCTGCTGAATAATAATTAATTAATTGAAAAATTGAGTTTTTTGCTTGATTTTTTCATTGAAAATATATATTAGAATAGTAGCTTTATTAACAATTTTGGTGATGCCTTAATGGGTCACTAAAAGTATCTGTCCAAAAACGGAAGAAAAGGAGCGTATTATGACAGTTATAGGTATAGACCTTGGCACGACAAATTCGTGTGTAGCCATCATGGATGGTAAATCTCCAAAAGTAATAGAAAATGTAGAAGGAACCAGAACTACACCTTCAATGGTAGCCTTCACTGAAGGAGAAGAAACATTAGTTGGTCAAGCAGCTAAAAGACAAGCAGTAACAAATCCCGAAAAAACATTATTCGCAATTAAAAGGCTTATAGGAAGAAGGATGGATGACCCATCCGTTAAAAAAGATAGTCAGATTTTACCTTATAAAATAGTTGCAGGTGACAATCAAGACGCTTGGGTTCAGATCGATCAAAAAAAGTATTCGCCTAGTCAAGTTAGCGCAAAAATTCTTCAAAAAATGAAGGAAACTGCAGAGAAATTTCTTGGTAAAAAAGTAACAGAGGCGGTTATAACTGTTC
>ERZ802830.5280-NODE-5280-length-10013-cov-33.5129_pt1 | contig 10013 bp, 8 predicted proteins | sample MGYA00345654_ERZ802830 | MGnify/ENA primary metagenome ERZ802830 (study PRJEB30503, sample SAMEA104212375) | marine metagenome | biome: Westerlies Biome; feature: [SRF] surface water layer (ENVO:00010504) within the epipelagic zone...; material: water...
AATCTTGCTGCATTTTTTAACCATTCCTTATTAAGCATTAATGGTGTTCCTGAAGAATACACTCCCGCTTTTTTGATATCACATGAAACTTTTGTCATTCCAGTAATTTGCGTGTTATCACATATGCTAATATGCCCTTGTATTCCTGCTCCCCCGCCTATAGTACAATTCTTGCCGATCTTTGCGCTTCCAGCGATTCCAACACAACCTGCAATCGCTGTATTTTCACCAATTTCGACATTATGCGCAATCTGTATTTGATTGTCTATTTTAACCCCGCTTCTTATAATCGTATTGTCTAAAGTACCTCGGTCTATAGATGTATTTGAGCCTATTTCAACATTGTTTCCTATTTCTACACTTCCTATTTGAGGTATTTTAACCCAAGAATTGTTTTCATTAACATAACCAAACCCATCTGCGCCTATTACAGTTCCTGAATGAATAGTCACATTACTTCCAATTATTACATTATTGTAAATTGTAACATTTGGAAATATACGAGCTCCATAAGCTATCTTCACATCATCTCCAATACAACTATTAAAACCAATAAAAGATTCATCGCCGATCTCTACGTTTTTTCCTATAAAAACATTTGGTTCAATTAATATTTTGCTATTTAAATTTTTTGTAAAGCTTACTACAGAGCTATGCACGTTATATTTTATATTATTTTCTTTATTTATTAACTGTGATATTTTTGCAAAAAGAAGATAGGGATTTTCACTTATAATTATATTATTGTCACAAAACTTAGATAACTCTTTGGTCGTAATAACTACTTTTGACTTTGTTGAGTTCAATAATTTTAAGAATTTTTTATTTGATAAAAAAACTATACTTTTTTCTGTTGCATTAACAATACTAGAAACTTGATTTATAGAATAATTCTCATCCCCAAAAAAATCGACATTAAAAGTTTTTGAAATATTTTTTACAGTATAGTTCACGAATTTTTATTTAGAATTAAATTTCTTTAATACTCTATCTGTTATATTAATACCTTTTGTGTCACTTGCATATGTCACATCTGCGTTGGTTAATATCAAGTCATATTGGCCACCTTCAGCAATTTTTAAAATAACTTCTTTTAACCTACTTTCAATTTTTCCTAATTCATCTCTTCTTCTAAGCTTAAAATCTTCTTGAGCTTCCGTAGCATCTCTTTGTAAATCTCTTTCTGACTTCATGATTTTTCTTTTTAAAGATTCTATTTGATCTTTTGACATTATGTCAGATTCTTTTTGAAGTTTTTCTTTCTGCTTTTGGATTTTTTTAGCTTTAGATTCTAACTGCTTATTTCTTGGTGTAAATTCTTGCTCTAATTTTTTCTGCGCAGCTTTAGCTGCTGGTGATTCGTTTAATATTTTCGCTATATCAACATATCCTATTTTATAATCTGCTGCATTTGCCGAATTCCATATCACTATTGCTGATATTAAAACTAATATATTTTTAAAATTTTTCATAACTACCACCCCTAAAGAAAATTTATTTTCCTATATTATAGACTAATTGGTGCCAAGGTTGAACTGAAAGCCTTCAGTTTTATCACCTTCTTCACTATTTAATGGTGTGCTGATACTTACACTTATTCCACCAAATGGTGATATCCATTTGATAGATAATCCTACTGAACCTTTTAAATCGCCGAATTCAAATGAATCATAATCTTTGTAAGCCCTTCCAAAATCCGCAAAAAATGCCGTTCTCAAGTTTTCTACTTCTACAGGTGGTGTAAAAATAATTTCTGCTGTTCCAGCAACCATGAAATCACCACCTAATGGCTTGCCAGCGGAATCATAAGGAGATAAACTATTTTTTTCATAACCCCTAACTGATTTAGGCCCCCCTGCTTTAAATCTATCATAAAACGGTATCCCTTTTGTACCTCCATACCCTTGACCATATCTTGTTTGTCCCTTCAATCTTAAAACTATATTTTTAGCTTCATTGATTAAAAAGTATGAATCTGTTTTAAAATTAATTTTGTAATATTCTAGATCACTTCCTGGCACAAAAACTTCAGTACTTAATGATGTTTTAAATCCAGATGTTGTCATTCTTGAACTATCTCTTGTATCAATATTATAAGAAACTAAAAATGAGAAATTATCAAAATCTTCTCCGTTTAAATTTATAAAATCCAAGATCTCAACGGGACTACTTTCTGTTGCTTTGACTTGCCAATTTAAATATCTAAGTGTTAAATTAAAACGATTATCCTCCGTCATAGGAAGGCCATAAGCATATTCTAGTGATATTTTATCAGCCTCATAATCAGATACTGTATCGGTATTACCTGTGTCTGTAGTTTGAATATTAAATCCGAAACTTCTACTTACATTGTCCATATTATGATATGGGTTATAGAAATTAAAAGCGTATGTTTTACTTGTTTTAGCTGTATTTAAGTTAAAAGCAATTTTACTGCCTAACCCTAAGAAATTATCTTGCTCAATACCTGCGCTTAAACTAAACCCTACACCTGATCCGCCAAGCCCAGCACCAATATTAAAATTACCAGCTAACTTCTCATCAATCGTTACATTCAAATCAATTTTATTAACAGAACCTGGAACTTTGATCTCATCAATAGTGACGCGTTCTACATAATTTAATCTTTTTAATCTACTTTTGGAAATTTGGATTGCATTAGCAGAATACCATCCGCCTTCCATCTGCCTAATTTCTCTCCTATAAACCTCATCTTGAGTGCTAAGATTACCCATTATATTTATTCTTCTTACATATGTTCTATTGCCAGGATCAATAAAAAAACTTATATCTACTTCTCCAATATTTTCTTCTGATTTCTTAGGTACGGGGTTAATTCTTGAAAAAGCATAACCTTCCTCACTTAAACGAGATTTTATATTTTCACTAGACTGCAAAATACTTGATTTTGACACGTATTCTCCAGTTTTAATTACTATTAAGTCTGCAATCTCTTCTATTGGTATAATTAATTTCCCAGCAACATTTATTTTATTTACTACGAACTGAGCCCCTTCAACTATATTTATAGTTATATAAACTTCTTGCTTATTTTTACTTAAGGCAACTTGTGTTGATTCAATGGCAAATTCCATGAAGCCTTTATTTTGATAAAATGATATCAATCTATCCAAATCTGCTGTTAACATTGGAGAGGAATAAACTCCACTGTCTGACCAAAACATATACCAAATTGGTAAAGCCGTTTGAAAGTTTTTTTTAAGTTTATCATCAGAAAATTTTTTATTACCGACAATCTTAATTTGCTTTATCTTTGCTCTTACACCCTCATTAACCAATACTTTTAAATATATTCTATTATCTTCTAGTATTGTTTCTTCTATTCTTATATCAACACTATACATACCTCGCGCAAAACTCTGCTCTCTTAGCTCTGACTTTATTCTTTCCAAAACAGAACTGTCATAAATTCTTCCAGATGCAATATTTGCAGCATCTAATATTTTTTCCAATTGCTCATCTTCTATTCCTTCAAAACCCTCAAAATCTATATCAACTATCGTAGGTCTTTCATCAAAAATAATTATTAAAGTATTTCCATCTCTTTCTATCACGATGTCATTAAAAAATTTAGATTTGAATAAAGTTTTTATTACCTTTGGAGTCATTGAAGTATCAAAAACGTCGCCAACTTCAAATGGGAGATATGAATATATAATTCCGTTATCAATTCTTTGTAAACCCTTTAAAACAATATCATCAATTATAAATCTTTCATTAGCATGCGTATTTTGAAACACACTAAAAAGAAAAAAAACTAGAAATATTTTTTTTAAAAAAATCATTACATTATTCTCAATAAATCATTATAAAGAGCGAAAAAAGAAAGCAATATCAGAAGTGTCATGCCAATTTGCTGAAATACTAACTGAATTTTATCAGATATAGGCTTTCCAATAATAAACTCAATTAAATAATACATTAAATGGCCGCCATCTAACATAGGAATTGGTAATAAATTTAAAATACCTATACTGATACTTAGCATTGCTAATAAGCCTAAAAAACTTGTATAGCCGCTATTAAATGAGTCTGCTGCATATCCTGCTATTCCTACTGGTCCGGATATACTATTTGCTGAAACCTCTCCTTTTATTAACTTAAAAATAAAATTAAATGTCAGTAAAGTAAAATCATATGTCTTTATTAAAGATAATTTAATGCTCTCAAAAAATTTATATTTTACTTTAATTTTATTTTCTTGAATTTCTTTTTCTTCTACTAACGGGCTGATACCAAGCCTACCATATTCTAAATTATCACTTCTAACTAATTCTGGTAAAACCTCAATGTTTATGTAATTATTTTCTCGAAGGATATTTAAGTTAATATTTACATCTGGATTTTTTTTTATAATACTAACTATATCATTCCAATTATTAACTTTTAAACCATCTATGGATATTATTTTATCACCTCTTAATAAACCAGAGTTAAATGCTGGCGACCCATCTTCAACATATCCAATTTTTTGAGATTTACTTATAAAGTTTAATAAACCCAGACTTCCTAAAATATTTTTTTGCTCAAGAGATATTACTTTATGGCTTATATGATTTAGTTTTATGATTCGGTTTTCTCTTAGAACTTCAAAAATTATATCTTCTTTTTCAGAAGCAAATTTAACTGTTTGTAAAGTAACATCGGACCAAGTTCTTACTTTAACATCATTGACTGAATAAATAGTATCATCGACATACAATCCTATATTTTCAGCTACACTATTATTTTTAACGACACCAACATTTGTCTTAAATCCATCATAACCACTAATAAATATTAAAAAATAAAAAAATGCTGCTAAAATAAAATTGAATAGTGGTCCTGAGAATACAATAATAGATCTTTTAAATAAGCTTTGATTATTAAAAGCTCGGTTTTTTTCATGATGCTCTACATCACCCTCCCTTTCATCAAGCATTTTTACATATCCACCTAAAGGCAAAGCACAAATTTTATACTCTGTAAAATCTTTTCCTAATTTTTTGCCATAAAGTTTTTTCCCAAAGCCAATAGAAAATTCTTTTACTTTTACTCCACATAGTCTTGCAGCGATATAATGACCATACTCATGAAATGTTACAATTATGCTAATTGTTAATATAAAAATTGATATTGTGTAAATTAAATCCATAATTAATTATATTTTTTTAAAATTTCTATTGTTATATTTCTGCTGATTTCATCTATCGCAAATACTTCTTCTACGGAAGATAATTTTGTCTTTTTATGAGACATTAAAACTTCAGACAATATTTTATAGATATCGTTAAATTTAATACGCTTTTCTAAAAAAGCCGATACTGCGAGTTCATTTGCAGCATTCATAGCAGTTGAAAAAGATTCTCCCTCTATTGCCACCTCTTTTGCCAAATAAAAACAAGGAAACTTTTCTTTTGATACGTCTGAAAATTCTAAAGGAGGCTGTTTTGTTAAATCTATCAAATCTACCCCAGATTTTATTCTTTCTGGCCAACCTAAACAATAAGATATTGGTATTTTCATATCATTCATACTTACTTGAGATATTATTGAGCCATCTTCATAACAAACCATTGAGTGAATAAGACTCTGAGGATGTATAATCGCATCTATTTGACCTAATGTTAAATCAAATAAGTGCATAGCTTCTATAATCTCAAGGCCTTTGTTCATCATTGTTGCGGAATCTATAGTGATTTTCTTTCCCATGTCCCACGTCGGATGATTTAATGCTTGCTCTAGTGTAATATTAGCAAATTCTTTGATATTAGTATTTAAAAATGGCCCACCTGAAGCAGTAAGAATAATTTTTTTTATAAACTTTTCTTTATTAGAAGCAAAACATTGGTGCAAGGCATTATGTTCGCTATCAACAGGCAGTATAGAGGCTTTGTTTTTTTTTGCTAAGTCCATAAATAGACTACCACACATAACTAAAGATTCTTTATTTGCTAATAAAATTTTTTTACCTGATTTTACCGCGCTTATAGAAGACTCAAGCCCAGCAGATCCAGATATAGCACAAACAACTATATCGACTTCGTCAAGAGAAACTAGCTGATTTAAAGATTTTATTCCATATAATACTTCTGTTTTTATATTAAGTTTTTTTAATATAGAAATTAATTTCTTTGCATCTTCTTCTTTTTTTACATGAGCATATTTTGGATTATATTTTTGACACTGGATTGATAAATTTTCTACTGAAGAATTAACAGCTAAGGCAAAAACACGAAACTTATTCAAATGAATAGATATAACCTCTAATGTGTTTACACCTATGCTACCTGTTGACCCCAAGATGATAACATTTTCTTTCATTATTGAATTATAGCAGATAATGAATAACTAAATATTAGGAAAATTGGGGCTGCAGGCAAAAGGCTATCAACTCTATCTAAAATACCACCATGACCTGGTAAAATATTTCCACTGTCCTTATTTCCAGATTTTCTCTTTATCAAACTTATTGATAAATCTCCAACAGCGGACATAGGTACTATAATGAATGTTATAGCTAAAATTTTTGCGCTATAATAAAAATTATAATTTTCTATAACGCAATATATAAAAGCAAATATTAGGCATACAACTAAAGACCCAACAAAACCCTCTCTTGTTTTATTTGGACTAATATTATTAAAGAATGGCTTACTTCCGTAACGTTTACCGATAAAGAAAGCAGAGATATCACTTATAGCCACAATGGAGACTAGATATAATAAAGCTTTTGGAGAATACAGATATATTGTATACAAAGAACAGTAAAGAGAGCTTAATGCCAGTATATATAGGCAAAAATAGAATAAATTAAATTTTTCAATAATGCCAACTAGTTTTATTCTCATTATGTAAACAAATATAAGTAACCACATGCCAATTGATGGAATGATAAGTAAATGCCAAATATTGTTTTTAATTAAAATATTTGAAATAAGTATTGATATAAAAATAAATCCAATAAAATAGTAATGTTTTCCATTTCCGTTTTCATAATTATTATTATAAAAACACATTTTAGAAATTTCAAAAGCTGATAGAAATATAATAATATTTAAAAATAACCTAATTACTACTTCATTGGAAAATAAAATAATAAAAACTATAAGCGGGTAAATCAATAAAGCAGTAATAATTCTTTTTTTTAAATTATCTTGCATGTTTTAAGATTTTCCGAATTTTCTATTTGTAGAACTATACCAATCTAAGGCTTTAAAAAAATTTCTCTTATTGAAATTTGGCCACAAAACATCTGTAAAATATAATTCTGCATAAGATATTTGCCAAAGTATGAAGTTGCTTAATCTTTTGAAACCACCAGTACGTATGAGCAAATCAACTTCAGGAAGATCTTTTGAGAGTAGAAAATTTTCAAAATTACCATTTTGATCTTTCTTATTTAAGATCTTTTTTACTGCCTGTTTAATATCTTGTTTTCCACCATAATTTAAAGCAATAAAAAGATTTAATCTTTTATTTTTCTTTGTACTATTTTCTAAATAAATTACATTTTCTCTAAGTTTTTTAGGTAGTTTCTCTAAATCACCTATAAACTTAATTTTAATTTTATTTTCAAATAAAAAATCTTTTTCTTCTGAAAATGAAAAGAAAAAAATATCAAAAAGATTTTTTAACTCTACTTTTGAGCGCGCTAAGTTTTCATTACTTAAAGCATATAATGTTACATTTTTTATACCTTTTTCTATGGAGTAACCAACTATTTTTTTTGCTGTTTTAACACCTGCTTGGTGGCCGTCTCTTCTTTTAAGATTATTTTTTTTTGACCATGTTCCATTTCCATCCATAACTATAGCAACATGATTTGGGAGATTTTTTTGTATCTTCATTTTTTATACTTGCATTAAATCAGCTTCTTTATCTTTTAGTATTTCATCTGAATTTCTTATATAAGAATCTGTTATTTTTTGTATATGCTCGTTTGCCTGCTTCTCTTCATCCTCTGAAATTTCTTTATTTTTTACTAAATCTTTCGCTTTAGTATTTGCATCCCTTCTTATGTTTCTTATTGCTACTCTAGTTTGCTCAACTTCATTTTTTACTAGCTTAATGAAGTCCATTCTTCTTTCCTCTGTTAATGGTGGCATTGGTATTCTAATATTTGTTCCTGCTACTGCAGGATTTAATCCTAGATCTGAATTTATTATCGCCTTTTCAATTTTACTAACCATATCCTTTTCCCATACAACAAGTATCAGTGTTCTAGCATCTTCTACTTTGATACTTGAGACTTGTGGAAGCGGGCTTTCATTTCCATAATAATCTACTTTTATACCATCTAATATTGACGGGTGAGCTCTCCCAGTTCTAATTTTTGCCAAATTAGATTTTAAGGATTCTACTGATTTAATCATTTTCTGTTCTGATTCTTTTTTTATATTATCAAGCATATTTTATTTTATTATTGTTCCTGTATCTTCACCATTAATAATGCTCATTAATGCGCCTTTTTTCAACATATTAAAAACTCTCAAAGGAATGCCGTTTTCTTTACACAATACAATAGCTGTTGTATCCATAACTTTCAGCTCTTTACTTAAGACCTGATTATATGATAATTCTTTATATAACTTTGCGTCTTTATGATTTTCTGGGTCTTTATTATAAACACCATCAACTTTTGTAGCTTTTAGAACCATGTCTGCATTTATTTCTATGGCTCTAAGGCTTGCGGCTGTATCTGTTGTAAAAAAAGGATTTCCTGTTCCAGCTGCAAAAATTACAACCCTATTTTTCTCTAGATGTCTAATTGCTCTTCTTCTTATATAATCTTCTGATATTTGATTTATTCTGACAGCAGACATTACTCGACATTGTATGCCTAATTTTTCTATTGCATCTTGAAGAGCTAAAGAATTTATTACAGTTGCCAACATTCCTATGTTGTCTCCCGTCACCCTATCTAGACCAGCTTCAGCTAACCCCGCTCCCCTAAATATATTTCCACCACCAACAACAACTGCTAATTGATCATTTGTCTTGGTAACCTCGACAATATTTGATGAAATTTCATTAACTACATCTGGATCAATACCATAGTCATATTTACCAATAAGTGCTTCTCCGCTCAATTTCAATAAATATCGTTTCATAAGAAATTATTTTTTTATTTGTGCCATAACTTCATCTGCAAAATTTTCATCTTTCTTTTCAACACCTTCACCCACTTCAAGTCTATAAAATGACAAAACAGAGTTATCATGTTTTTCGAGAAGCTTACTAATTGTAATTTCATTATCTTTAACAAAGGTTTGATCAACAAGTGTAACCTCCGATATGTATTTTTTTAATTTACCATCAACCATTTTTTGGATAATATCATCAGGTTTTCCACTCTCTTTTGCCTGTGCTACAAATATTTCTCTTTCTTTTTCTAGATCTTCTTGTGGTATATCATTTGCGTTTAGTGCTCTTGGCTTCATTGCTGCAATATGCATACACACATCTTTTGCTAGTTCTTCGTTCTCTTTTTGCAAAACTACAGCTACTCCAATTTTGGTTCCATGCATATAATGGCCCATATAATTTCCATCATTTTTTATATTCTGTACTCTTCTAATTTTAACATTCTCACCCACCTTGCTTACTAGCTCAAGCCTAATTTCTTCTATTGTTTTACCTGACGGATGTTTTGAATTATTAAAATCATCAACACTTCCTTTGTAATTTTCCAATGAAACTTCAGATATAGTTTTAACAAATTTTAAAAAATTTTCATCTTTTGCAACAAAGTCTGTTTCACAATTAATTTCAACCATATTTGCAATTGAATTATCATCACTTATAGAGAGAGTAATCACTCCTTCTGCTGCAATTCTTGAAGATTTTTTATCGGCTTTTGCTTGACCAGCTTTTCTCATTTCTTCAACAGCTTTATCCATGTCGCCTGAAGAATCTAGAAGTGCTTTTTTGCACTCCATCATTCCAGCTCCAGTCCTATCTCTTAATTCTTTTACCATTTGTGCAGTTATATTACTCATTTTAATCTCTCT
>ERZ802830.5281-NODE-5281-length-10013-cov-5.80428_pt1 | contig 10013 bp, 9 predicted proteins | sample MGYA00345654_ERZ802830 | MGnify/ENA primary metagenome ERZ802830 (study PRJEB30503, sample SAMEA104212375) | marine metagenome | biome: Westerlies Biome; feature: [SRF] surface water layer (ENVO:00010504) within the epipelagic zone...; material: water...
AAGATAATTGCGCATCCAGCATCACGCAGGGCAAGCAGCTGTTTATGAATAAACTCAATAGCGCCAATATCCACCCCTCTAGTCGGCTGGCCGACCAGCAGAATATTTGGACGCGCAGATATCTCTCTTGCCACCACAATTTTTTGCTGATTGCCGCCTGAAAATAGGCTGCTTTTCAGATTTGGATCGGCGGGGCGAATATCAAAATCTGTCATCAGTTTTTCACAGTGACGGGTAATTTTATCTGGAGATAGAAACGTCCCGCCATTGCGTGTCGCGCCGCGTTCTTCATATCCAAGCATCGCTGTTTCCGCTGCCGTAAAGGGAAGAATAAGCCCTACCGCATGCCGATCTTCAGGGATATGGGCTAGCCCCAATTCTTTTACCTCAGCTGGCGTTGCAGGATTATCTGCATTCATTTCAGTTGTGCCAATGACAACCCTGCCAGCATCAATTACGGATATGCCAGCCAGCACTTCCAGTAATTCTGACTGCCCGTTCCCAGACACACCAGCAATCCCAAAAATCTCGCCACGCCGAACATTAAAACTGACATCCCGCAAACAGTTTTTGCCGCTATCATCGCGCATAGACAGATGCTCGACTTGCAAACAGATATCCCCTGCCTGTGCGCTATCATACCCTATGGTTAGTAAAACAGGGCGGCCAACCATTAACTCTGCGAGCTGTTCTGGTGAGGTTTTTTGCGTTTCAAGATGGGCCACCATTTCCCCGCTACGCATTACCGATACATTATCTGTAACGGCCATAATTTCTTTCAGTTTGTGGGTAATGAGCAAAATAGTTACCCCTTGCGCACGAAGGGATCGCAATATCTCAAATAGTTGCTGGGTTTCTTGCGGGGTCAAAACACCTGTTGGCTCGTCCAAGATCAGCACCCGCGCACCGCGATATAACGCCTTTAAAATCTCAACCCGTTGTTGCAAGCCCACTGGCAAGTCTTGTACAAGCGCATGCAAATCAACCTGCAGACCATATTTTTCAGCGATATTCTGTAACTCACTCGTTGCTTTTTCCAAGCCAGTTTGCAGACTACCGCCCCCTTCATGACCCAGAATAATATTTTCCAACACCGAAAAATTTGGCACCAACATGAAATGCTGATGCACCATACCAATGCCTGCGGCTATTGCATCTGCCGTCGAGCGCAGCTTTACGGGCGCGCCAAATATTTCTGTCTTGCCACGGTCAGCGGTATAGAAACCATATAAAATAGAAACAAGGGTGGATTTTCCAGCGCCATTTTCGCCGACAATCCCATGAATAGTGCCTGCATTTACGTGCAAGTCGATATCCCGGTTAGCCTGAACAGCACCAAAGCTTTTATAAATGTTTTTAAGATAAATAGCAGGCGGCGCTTTGCCAGCGCCACCTGTATCTAGATCGGTTTTTTTATGCATCTCTATGAAAGGTTAAAAAGATGCCATTAGTAAGGGCAGCTTGATGTGCTTTCATAGTTATGAACAGTGACCGCACCGCTTAGAATATCTTTGCGTGCTTTCTCAACAGCAGCCTTGATATCAGCGGTGATAAGTGAGGCGTTATTTTCATCTAATGCCCAGTCAACACCGCCTTCAGCTATACCTAGCGCTTGCAGACCAGAGGTAAATTTACCCTCCATCGCATCTTTGAAGGTTTCATAAGCCGCAACATCTACCCGCTTTAGCATCGAGGTTAGAACAGAACCGGGCGCCAGACCATTCTGGTTTGAATCTACACCAATAGCCAATTTCCCTGCATCAGCGGCAGCCTGAATAACACCAAGGCCTGTTCCGCCAGCTGCATGATATACTACATCTGCACCTCTATCGATTTGGCTTTTGGCAAGCTCTGCGCCTTTGCCAGGATCATTCCATGCAGATGGGGTGGTGCCCGTCATATTCTGATAGACATCTGCATTCCCATTTGCAGCCTTCACCCCGCCCACATAACCACAGGCAAATTTCCGGATAAGGGGAATATCCATGCCGCCTACAAAGCCGACCTTGCCTGTTTCACTAGCGAGTGCCGCTGCAACCCCAACCAGATAGCTGCCTTCATGCTCTTTAAAAGAATATTGACGCAGATTTGGGGCATCTAGCCAGCTCACATCAATAATGGAGAATTGCTTATCTGGATATTCGGCCGCCACTTTGGAAATAGCATCTGCCTGTGCAAAGCCAACGCCAAGAATAACGGTCGCGCCGCGCTCAGCCATCCGGCGCATAGCTTGTTCACGCTGGGTTTCATTCGTGACTTCAAATTCCATCACGTCAATACCGGTTTCATCGGTAAATTTCTTTACCCCGTTATACACCCCTTCATTGAAGGATTTATCAAACTTTCCCCCCATGTCGTAAATCACCGCAGGCTTGATATCTGCTGCCTGAACCATGGTAGCAAAACCAACCGCAGAGACGGCAGCGATAGCTAATGTCTTGACGAACTTCATCATCATTCTCCCTGATTTTATTTTAGCCCAATTTCTTTGAGCCGCTCCTGTAAAAACTGATCTGCACTAAAAGCTGGCTTCAACTCTACATCCGGACGTGGATGTAAAAACATGGGCATAGAATAGCGTGATTGATTTGGATTTTCACCTGGATTCACAACACGGTGCGTTGTGGAGGGAAAATAATTATCACTCGCCAATGCCAGCATATCCCCATTATTAATTGTAATCATACCAGGATCGCACGGAACCTCGTGCCATCTGCCCTGATTATCCTTCGCTTGCAATCCGGGCTGAGATCCCGCCACCAGCAAGGTAATGAGGTTAATATCCTCATGTGCGGCTGCGCGAATCGCAGCAGAACGCTCCTCCACTGCAACGGGCGGATAGTGCAAGATACGCAGCAAGCTTTGCTCGCTTCTAGTCATCATTTCCCGCAATGGTGCACTTAATTTATCTGAAATATCTGCTGGCAACTGGCTGTCCAACCAGCCAAGCAGTTCCACACCCAAGCCCACTAAATCTTTATAGAAGGCTCTGGTTTCTGTCGCTAAATTCTCTGGCACTTGGCCCCAAGGATAGACATGAAAAAATTCTTTTAAGTCTTTTTCGTCCGCGTCTTTGGCATGTTCGGACTTAAACGGAAAATAGCCATCTTGGCGTATAGGGTCGCGCAAATAATCTTGCTTGCCTTCAGAGGCAAAAAAACTTCCCCAGCTTGCATAAATGGCGTCAATTCGCTCAGCTGTAATTGGATGGTTGCGCAATACCGCAAAGCCTGTCTCGCGCAAGGATTGTGCTAGAAAGTGCGGTGCATTATCTGCCTGATAATCAATAGTTTGAATGTGCATCTTAACCAATAAATTTCATATTTTGCTAGCCATCATCTATTTCTAAAGATAACGGTCTTCTTATCTTCCATACCCACAAACAGCTTGCTCGATTAGGTGGCCGCAATTCGCTTATTTCTTATTGTGTCAGCTTGTGCGCAGATATCCAGAAAAATTTTACGAACGCGCGCACTATCTACACCTACCGCTACATTAACGGGCCGCCGTCCACTTTGCATATCCGCGACAGTCTGGCCAATCTCCTCACCTTCGCAAATAACCCGCAAAGGGGCCTGACGAAATTCAAACGCATCTCTATCTGTAATCGCAATGACGGCCGAGGGGTCATGCATCATACAAATATGCTGGCCTACAACAGAATGATAAAAATCAATATAAAAGCTGGTTATATCCGCAAGAAAGCCCCCAATTTCAGGCGAAGTCTGACGCAAGCCCTCAAAATCATCTTGCACACAAGTAACTTTTTGCGTGACATCAAGGCCGATCAAATCAATATCCCAGTCCGCCGCAAAAACGCGGTCAGCAGCATGCGGGTCATTCCAGATATTAGCCTCAGCCACCTGCGTGACATTACCCGGGCACCACACTGCCCCGCCCATAATGACCAGCTTTTTCACATGTGCCGCTATATCTGGGTCTACATCTAACAGCGCCGCAATATTGGTAAGCGGGCCCACAGGACACAAGATTATCTCACCGCTTTGTTGCCGGCACATCTCAGACAAGAGATGCGCAGCTTCGCGCGGGTCTGGCTGGGCTTTTGGCGTTGGGGCTGGCAACGTGCCGAACCCTTCTTTTCCATGTACATAATGCGAGGGGGTATTTGGCGTTTGCGTGCGCGGGCGCATAGCCCCTGCAGCTACGGGAATGCGGCTACCAGCCTGCTCTACAAGGGCAAGGGCATTGCGGGTGGCTTGGTCTGTAAACACATTACCGAAAACCGAAGTAAGCGCTAGCAGCTCCAAACGCGCATCGGCAAAGGCCAGATGGATAGCCATCGCATCATCAATACCCGGGTCTGTATCAATAATAATTTTCGCTGCTTTATCTTTATTGGCGCTCACAGCCCACCTTAATCCTTGGTTGTTGTGCCCCCATTGGCTGCGGACCATCCTTTGGGATCGTGCAAGAAAGCTTCCACCGCTGCACAGGTTTTATCATCAAACTTATCGTTATTTTTAATCTGCGCTAAGACATCCCACCAGCTTGCCAGATAATGTAATTCCAAGCCAGCTTCTTTCATTTCTTCCCGCGCATGCGCGAAAATATCATAATAGAACACAACAAACACATGATTGCACTGTGCGCCGGCCTTGCGAAGCGCATCCGCAAACATAAATTTACTGCCACCGTCGGTTGCTAAATCCTCAACCAACAGCACGCGGCTATCTTCTACCAGATGGCCTTCTATCTGCGCATTGCGGCCAAACCCTTTCGGTTTTTTGCGCACATATTGCATAGGCAAGGCAAGCCGTTCAGCCATAAAAGCTGCAAAAGGAATGCCAGCTGTCTCACCGCCTGCCACACTGTCAAAGGCTTCAAACCCTGCTTCTTGTGACAGCACAGAAATACCAAAATCCATTAAGGCTGCGCGAATACGCGGGAAAGAGATAAGCTTGCGGCAATCAATATAAACTGGACTTGCTGCCCCTGAGGTTAGAATAAAAGGTTTTTCAGCATTGACATGCACCGCTTCAATTTCTAACAACATAGAAGCCGTTGCCGCTGCAATCATCTTTTTATCTGTAAGGCTTACGGAAATCATCTAAACCCTTTCCTCTTTGTAAAATCAGCACCCTGTTTAGGGCTTATCTGCTATCGACCAGAATATCTCTATTTGCGGATCAAAAACAGTTACCGGCCCTTCTTCCGTAGCCACAGGCGCTAGCGCTGGCTGGGCAGTATCATGCCGGATAAGCGTTATCGTATCTGAATTAACAGGCAGGCGATAGAATTCTGGCCCATATATAGACGTAAACCTCTCCAGCTTATCAAGCGCATCATGCGCTTCGAAGAGCTGGGCAAGGCAGGCAAGTGTATTTGGCGCGTTGAAAATACCCGCACAACCACAAGGTTGCAATTTCGCAGGGTCAAGATGCGGGGCACTATCCGTGCCTAAAAATACCTTGCCTGTATCTGCTAGCACCGCTTCGAGCAACGCCAGTCTATGGCTTTCTCTTTTTGCGACAGGCAGGCAATAATAATGCGGCTTTATACCCCCTGCTAGAATAGCATTGCGATTGATTAGCAAATGATGGGGGGTAATAGTTGCGCCCAGATTATCCTCTCCTGCTAGGACGAATTCAACCGCCTGCCGGGTAGTGATATGCTCAAAAACGATCCGCAATTCAGGCAGTCTTTTTCGCAACGGTGCCAACACACGGCCAACAAAGACCGCTTCTCTATCAAAGACATCAACATCGCTATCTGCTACCTCGCCACGCACCAGAAGCGGCAGGCCTATCGCTGCCATTTCTTCTAAAACAGGCATCACCTTTTCGATATCGCGCACACCACTATCAGAGTTGGTTGTTGCCCCAGCTGGATACAACTTAACCGCCGTCACAATGCCAGCGGATGCCCCTTTGCGCACCTCTGCTGGCGTGGTTGCCTCAGTCAAATACAGCACCATAAGAGGCATAAAATTATGCCCTTCAGGTAAGGCTGCAAGGATACGCTGGCGGTATTTATCCGCCATTTCAGACGTTGTTACAGGCGGGATAAGATTGGGCATAATAATCGCCCGCCCACACCAGCTAGAGCTATGCGGCAACACGGCTTGCATGACCACCTCGTCACGGAGATGCAAATGCCAGTCATCGGGACGCCTGATGGTCAGTTGCTGCATTATATAGCCTTTATGCTTTTGCGCGCTCAATAGCGGCTTTAATCATTTCTGCGGCTTTTTCAGGGCCTTCCCAGCCTTGCACTTTTACCCATTTGGTTTTTTCAAGGTCTTTATAATGCTCAAAGAAATGGCCAATTTGTTCAAGTATAATGGAGGGTAGATCATCCGCAGATTTTACATCCTTATAAAGGGGGTGCAATTTATCCACTGGGACGCAAAGTAGTTTTTCATCTACACCGCTTTCATCTTCCATCATCAATACACCAATAGGGCGCGCCGCGATAATACAGCCATGAATAATCGGCAATGGGGTGAGCACACACGCGTCAATCGGATCGCCGTCATCTGACAGGGTATGCGGCACAAAGCCATAATTGACCGGGTAATGCATTGGCGTATGCAAAAATCTGTCTACCAAAAGTGCGCCTGAATCTTTATCCAGCTCATATTTTACAGGTGCAGATTGTGCAGGAATTTCAATCGCAACATTAATTTCTTCAGGCGGGTTTTTGCCAACGGATATTTTGTCCAAATTCATTGTCTTGCTCATCCTTTTTAACACGTGAGGACAGAAGTCAGCGCATCTGTTTTCAGCATTGCAGCTTGCATCTGTCTGCTTGTGCCTATGTAATACCGAGATGCAAAACATTTTACCAGACAGAAATCATATAATCGTCACCACACAAGGTAAATTTCATCAAAGACAACAGCCTTTGTTTTAGGGTAGAACAGTCTGGATATGACAAAGACAGTTGCAATTATTGGTCAAGGGCTAACAGGTGTCACCGCAGGCTTGATGCTTGCCGAACACGGGTATGATATTTTGCTGGTTGGCGCAAAGCCGCCGCTTATTGGCGGGCTACAATTGGCCCCAAATGGGCTGGAAGCTTTACGCACAATTGGGCTATATGATGCGGCGTTGAGCGGCGGGGTGCGTTTGGATAATATTGCTATCACGGCAATGAATGATGGCCGAACGCTCGCGGAAATTCCGCATCCTCAAAACCGGGTTTATATTGGTATCGGACGCGCAGACCTCTATCAAGCGGTTGAGGCCAAGCTTGCGGGGAAGAAAAATATTAAACGCATGGCTGGCCCAGCAATCAGCATCATACGCGCAAGTGACAAGATGGAACTGGTTCTAGAAAATGGTCAAACCCTATATGTAGACGAAATTATTGGGGCTGACGGCGTTAATGGGCTGTGCCGCTCTTTTGTATGCGGTGCCCAGCTAAAGGCAAAAACAGCCCCTTACTATGCAATGCGAAGCGAAATTGAAGCCCGCGCCCTGCCGCGCCTATTTAGCCGGACACAAACGCAGCTTATCTTGGGTGATGGCTGTCATTTTGTAAGCTACCCTATTGCTGGCCAGAAACGGATAAATGCGGTGTTTTGTGCATCACCAGAAAAGCTTGGGCCGGAATGGCAGGCACAGCTATTCGCCCCGCACCCGATTTTGAAATATGTTGCAGACGCCTCAGCGCAGTGGGTAAAGCTGCCCTTATTCGCAAACAGCTTACCCGCTAGCTGGCGGCGAATGCAGGTAACATTGATAGGCGATGCTGCCCATATTATGCCGCCACATCTAGCACAAGGAGCCGGCCAGAGTTTTGAAGATATCGCCTATCTAAAAACACAGCTGCAAGAAAAACCGTTATCTGATGCGCTGCGCTCTATGGCTATTTTGCGAGCCAATCAGATAAAATCCACAACCAACACGGCCAGTCTAACAGGGCAGGTTATGAGGCTTTCAGGCCTGCCAGCACAGCTTCGTGATAGCTTGCTTGGCCTATCTGGCGCACATCTCCTCGAAAATTGGCTAGCAGACGTCTGGCAAGCCAATAGTTAGACCACTTCCATTAACAGGCATCTAACCACGAGCCGGCAGCGTATAATAGATGTTTTCTATCTCTATGTTTTTTTACAAATTTTGCCGAGGCTCTTGAGCATGTTCAGAAAAGCTTTTTTAGCGCTTTTATGTGTAACCAGTTTAATGGCCCCAGCACCGCTACTGGCAGGGCAACAGCAGATGAGCGTTTCCGCATTTGATTTCAGCTTTCCTTCTATCGAAGGCACTAACCTTAATTTATCCGATTATCAGGGGCGTGTGTTGTTGATTGTTAACACCGCTTCACGCTGCGGTTTTACAAGGCAATATAGTGCCCTGCAAAATCTTTGGTCTGCATCCCGAAAGGAAGGGCTAGTGGTACTTGGCGTTCCATCAAATGATTTTGGTGGCCAAGAACTAGGCACAGAAGCAGAGGTAAAACAATTCTGTGAAGTGAATTTTGATATCGACTTCCCTATGACCGCTATCACCGAAATCAAAGGTGCAGACGCACATGAATTTTACAAATGGGCAGGGGCGCAAGTTGGCATGTTGGGCAAACCAAAGTGGAATTTCCATAAATTTCTGGTGGGGCGGGATGGCCAAATTGCAGACTGGTTTTCTTCGGTAAGCGAGCCAGATAGTCCAAAATTCCGCAGCGCGATAGAACAGGCACTTGCCCAAAACAGCGCATCATAGCACGCCTGCTGCTTGATAAAATTACACTGCTCATGTATGCAAAGAGGGTTTTTTAACGCCCTTACACTGCCGCTAAGAAGTGATGTGAGCTGATGCATAACCTGCCCAAAACCAATCAGTATGTGGTCGCTGCCTTATACCAGTTCATTAAGGTTGATGAGATTACCCAATGGCAAGAGGCCTTGCGCGAGAAATGCGATATATGCCAGCTGATGGGCACGCTTCTGATTGCAGAAGAAGGGCTAAATGGCACCATATCAGGGCGTTATGACGATATGCATCGCTTTTTACATTGGCTACTCAGCGAGACACTCTTTACCGCGCCCGAGCTGAAATTTGCTGTACATGAAGAACGGCCCTTTCACAGAATGAAAGTCAGGCTAAAACGTGAGATTGTCACTATGGGCGCTAGCGGCATTAGCCCAGCAGAACAAGCCGGCACATATGTCAATCCAAAGGATTGGAACAAGCTGATATCTGACCCAGATGTCATGGTTGTGGATACCAGAAATGATTATGAGGTAGCGATAGGCCAGTTTCAGGGAGCGGTAAATCCGCTGACAAAGACCTTTCGAGACTTTCCAGAATGGGCAGCAGAACTAGCCGCCTTGCCAGAAGAGAGCCGCCCAAAAAAGCTGGCAATGTATTGCACAGGCGGTATCCGGTGTGAGAAATCAACAGCCCTGATGAAAAATCTGGGCTTTGAAGATGTCTATCACCTAAAGGGGGGCATCCTGCAATATCTGGAAGATATCCCCCAAAACCAGTCTCTATGGGAGGGAGAATGTTTTGTATTTGATAGCCGGGTTGCCGTAGATCACAATCTGCAACGCGGAAAATACGCGCTATGCCATGCCTGTAAAATGCCGCTTAGCAAACAGGAGATGGCCTCTGAGGCCTATGTGGCCGGCATTAGCTGCCCACATTGCATTGATAAAACCACACCAGCACAGCGTGCCCGGTTTTCAGAGCGTGCCAAGCAGATAGCGCTCGCGAAGCAGCGCGGCGATGCCCATATTGGCGCAAAGCCTGTGAGCAAAGAGCCTTTCCAAAAAGAAGTGGGGCGCGAGAAAAATCCCCTGCGCGAGAAAAATCCCCTGAGCGAGAAAAATCATGGGCGCGAAAAAAATATAGAAAAAAAGAAAAAAATCTAGCCGCGAATAGTGGTTATCGCAGCGGCATATCCCTCTGCTGCCCCAAAAATAGCCGAGCCAGCTACCAGATTATTAGCCCCGGCTGCGATCACTTTTGGCGCCGTTTCTGCGGTAATGCCGCCATCAACCTGAAGGTGGATATCACGCCCCTCAACCATTGATGCGGCCTGGTCGATCTTTG
>ERZ802830.5282-NODE-5282-length-10013-cov-5.76692_pt1 | contig 10013 bp, 14 predicted proteins | sample MGYA00345654_ERZ802830 | MGnify/ENA primary metagenome ERZ802830 (study PRJEB30503, sample SAMEA104212375) | marine metagenome | biome: Westerlies Biome; feature: [SRF] surface water layer (ENVO:00010504) within the epipelagic zone...; material: water...
ACCTCATGGATGAGGCACTGAATAGATTTTATAGAGTTCCTCTGCAGTTACACACCTAATTTATAATTAGTTTGTTGCTTGTTTCATATGGGAGCTGAAATTCCAATTAGCCTTGTGCTCAGTATCGTTGGTGGTGTAGCTTCTGCTATCTTCACACTTGAGAAAAAATTTGATGATTTAAAGAGTAGAGATCAAGAACTTTATCGTCAAGTTGACCAGCGTGTTGACACGATCGAACTTCGGCTTGCAAAGGAGTACGTCGACAAGGATGATTTAGCAACTATTCTCCATCGTCTTGATGATCGCATCGACCGTATGGATTACAAACTAGACCAAATTCTTATTGGTTACAATAAGAACGCTCCTAAAGCTTAATATTATGGGTTTCCTAGAATCCCCTATCTTTTGGATTTGCCTCGGCGCGGTTTCCGAAATTTTGGCACTAATCCCTGCGGAGAAAGTTCAGTCCAACTCCTTGCTTCAACTTGCAATTTCTGCAGTTAACACTGTTTTGAACAAGCGTTCGGGAAAGTAAATATCCCGTCTGACGGGCGTTGGTTTTTCTACTACGACAGTAGATCACCGCTAGAAAAGTTCAGGCGTTGGGTACAGAGCAATAAGTTTTACAGGACTCTTCCTTCGAAGCTTGACCGAGCTGAGGAGGCGTACTTTCAGCAACTTGATATACCAGAGAAACCCCAGCCTACTTTTACAGAACACGCCCCAGACGGTACAGAGGCCCAACGATTACTAGGTGGCCCTATCCAAGTTTCATATGACTTTGTAGATGATGACTAGCTTCAAGCCTGGCAAACTTGCTGACTTTTTTGCTTACTACAGCGCTGACAATCCTCATCATGTAGCAGCTGTCAAGTCCCTTCAGGAAGAGATTGAAGCGCTGGATCCCTCCTTGATGAGAGATTCCGCCGAGTGGGTTCGTCTATACCGTAACCAGGCTCTGAGACCACCTAAGGGCTATTTCACGCCTTTCTTGTTGCAACAGCTTACTGGTTACGACCATAGTTTATTCGAAGCCTTTTTTATCGATGATCTTAATGACTTGATGGAATGCACTGGCTTTGTCAGGCATATTGATGCAATGCGCATGTTGTTTGCAAACCTTGCCCACGAATCTGCAAACTTCAAATATATGGTCGAAATTGACCCAGGATACTACTTAAATAATCGTTTAGATTTAGGCAACCGAATTCCAGGAGACGGACCGAGATTTCGCGGGTGCGGTCCACTCCAGGTCACAGGTCGTACTCATTTTGAGGCCTTTTATAACTGGCTTAGGGAGCACAAAGGAATTGACGATCCTGCAATTGTAGAACGGGGGACAGAATACGTCGCTAACAAATATCCATTCTTAATTGCGGTAAGTTGGATCGAACGTAATGACCTTTTGAATATCTGTCTAACCCAAGGATTTGAAGCATGCTGTGTAAAAATCAATGGTGGATACAACGGATTTTCGGATCGTCAATACAAATATCAGTTAGCTAAAAAGTTCATCGTATGAGCCGCTCTCTTTCCGGAAACATCTTTGTTATTGGATCCCCAAAAAGAACCCGAATTGGAGACGGACGTCGCGTGCGTTCCACCTCCTCTTCGGGTCGTACCAAACGTTCGCCTAACCGCAAGGCGTATCGAGGACAGGGCAAACGCTAATAGCTTTCGTTAAAGCGTTTCCAACCAGTGGCGAGAGCGTAGATTTCAGGGTTGGCTTCAAGAGGAGCCATCTCTGAAAATCCACGCTTCCAGCCATGATTCTTCATGACGATCTCGACCTCATCCCTGAGTTCGTTGAGGTCATCTAGCGTCCCTGTAAATCTAAAGCGGACGTATCGAATTTTCTCAGCCATGACGCAATGAATCTTCGCAATACAGCTTTTCGTGAAGCTCGATTGCCTTATCCAAACTTTGTCGCGCTTTGATCAAATCCTCCAGCTGCATCCTCGGCTCCCCTGCATATTTGTAGGGATAACGTTGAATGTATTTGATGGCGTTGACTAAAACGTATTGGAGCAATCCTTCCTCGCCAAACATGGTTGAGGCAACCTCGTATGGCGAGACTCCTTTATTGTAGTGTTCCGGACTGGCTGAGTTTCTATGGAATGAAGGGGTGATTACAACAGAATCTCCCCCTGCATTACCACTTTTTGAAAGTAACATTTTAAAGTCATGTTTGACATCGCCAATTTACCTATTTATCTTGTGATAAGACGGGCTTATCAGTAGATGGGATGAGGGATAATCTTTTTTGTGTATTCGACACCTCTGTAGCAGAGTTGTTTTTGGGCGTTCTTAAGCGCAAGCTCACGCTTCTTTTGAGCGCGGATCATGTCGAGGACGTTCATGGATTTCACCAACCAGAGCACCCACCCCCGTTGCATGGTGGACACGAACTGCAGCCTTTTGGCCCAACGTAGCTTCAGTTTAGTAGCGATTGCTACTGTTTGCCTCTATACAGTTTCGTGCCTACCATCGATAAGTCCGCAGCATCAAGAGTAAATTTCTCAGTAGAGTCTCAATGAGATCCCCACTCTCACAAAGGTTTGGACTTGCATGGCATGCAGGGGGTCAGGAGTTCGAGTCTCCTTGGCTCCATTCTCAAACACCTTGCAAGGCAAGGGATCTCGGCGACCCCACTTTGTGGCGCTGAGATTTTTTGTGTCCGATATGAGATTGGGCTATCCAAATGAGAGCAACCTCTATCACTGGAATCTCTTGCGCTGCAGGCAGTCTCATCCTACTTTGGACAAAGCCATGCCTGGTAAAAAAATGGGTAGACCCACTAGCAAGGAAAATTGGGTCCTCAAGAACGCTGTCCTATCTGAGATGGGCAGTAATTTCAGGATTCGACTGACTTCTCAGAGTCCTGTCTTCCAGATCCGAGGAATCTGTCCATTCCCGGACGGTAAAGTCGCGAAAACCAGCAGTATCTACTCCACGGAGCCTGGAGCAGTTGACCGGGTCTTCAAGCTGTGCCTTCATCTGGACGTCAACCCCAACGCCCTGGTGGAGCAGAAAAAGGCCGTAGAGAAGACGGGGTACACGGGCTGGAAAGCGCTCTCGCTGGAGCTGGAGAACCACTTACGCAAGCTCGGTATCCAGGACTCTCATCCGGACTACTGGAGGCACTCCAGCGCCCTCTCACGCCAGCGAGGGACCGTAGAACCAGAGAAGATCCAGCAGTGGGTTGAGGAATCAGAAGAGAACTCCAGGGAGCGCACCAGGCGGCTCGTTACCTGCAGCCGCTTAATCGAAGTCGGTATGGATATCGACCGCAACTGGATGGACCGCATCAAGTCCTGCAATAAGTACAGCCCCAGTCAGGCCGTCGAACCGAGAACCCTCCCATCGGACAAACAGGTGGAGCAGTTCATCGATGCCCTGAAGAACAGAGGTTGGCAGGTCGTCTTTGGCTTCATCGCCACTTGGGGCTTACGTCCTCACGAACCCTTCCGACTTCACAGCCTCCCCGATGCCGAAGGGCTAATTGAAATATCGGATAACTCCAAGACGGGGTTCCATGTCGTTGCGCCTGCACACCCTGAGTGGATAGACCGCTGGAACCTCTACGACTTCCAGCTGCCCATATTTAACCCTGAAGCCTGTCATGTCGATTTAGGGAAGCGCGTGACGAAGTACATGGCTCGTCATCGCCATCTAGCGACCTGGAGGCCAGATCCCAAGTCCTATGACTTACGTCATGCCTGGGCAGCGCGTATCCACACGCACCCCAATTACAGCCATATCGATGTTGCTGTGGCTGCGGAAATGATGGCGCACTCAGAGAAGGTCCATAAGGCGACCTACCTCCGGTGGACAGCTAAGGAAGACTTAAAGAGGCGTCTCAGCCAAAAGTTGGCGGCATAGGGCCTGGGTCTCTTCTCGAAACAACAATTTGGCACGCGCGTTTGTAGAAGAAAGAATCGGTCTTACCGCTTTTTTCCAACGCCTCTTTCACGCGCTGCCAATTGTTGTAAGTTTGATCATCCATGGTTATGTAATGAAAGGCCAGGACAGTTCAACATCCTTTGACCAGATGTCATGGTCAATAGGATTTGTTTTCACATATTCGCGGAATTTATCCTTAAGTGTTTCAAGGGGGACTTCTAGCTCTTTGGCCATTACAGCCACGTTGCTTTGTCCCCTATAAATCACTGATAGTGCCTCTTCAACTTCCATCCGCGCCTGGAATCAAACACTTATCGGAGTCGCAAGGCGCTGGACCTGCTTCATAGTCGTCCCCCTTGTCGTGCTTTGAGAGTGCATCTATGAAGTCTTCGTTCGTCCTACGACGCAGTACCTCTGCCTCCAGCTCAAGGAACTCCTCTTTGCTAATAGGCTCGAAGGGCAAACGAGGGAAGGTTTCGTTGGCCTCAAACCTCGCCAGTAGAGCAGCTGAGATATAACCCTCATCATTTTGAATTGAGTCATATATAAGCTTTGACAACTCCTCGATTTCTCCGATTGTGTATTCAATCGTCGCGGAGGTGTTGTGGGCTGTGTAGTGCTTCTGAACCTGCATGTAAAAGTCATACTGAGCAGCAGCGCTGATAGCACTGATGTCAATCTCAGCGCATCCCTCGATGCTTGCCCAGCTCACTTCTGTAGGAATCTCTACTAACCACTCAGTGCAGCGTTCATCAAAGGGATTATCGAGAAGCCTGCCTAACTCGTCTTTATCCGACTGCGAGGGCACCACGTTGTAGCCGTAATCCATACAGGCCAGGGCGATCGGATGGTTTTTCCCAAAAGTGATGCGCCGAATGAAACGTTGGCCTTTTGGTGGATGCCATCCACTGCTTGCACCAGTAAGCAGGCTTTTAGTTCCGGCAGGTTGAACTGTCGTGCTGCGATTCGGGACTCGAAGTCCGTGCTTTTCACAGTACTCTTTGATTGTTTTATCAACAACGATCCGCCAACGCTTCAAATATGACACTTCAGTTGCCTTGAAGGCCTTACCTTCAGGTGTTTCAGGACGCCCTGCAACAAACCACCGAAGCCAGTCTTTACCAAAGGCGTGGACAAAAAAGTCGAACAGGCCTGTAAAACTAACACCCACGATTGGGTCTAGTTGTCGACTCTCTCGATAACGAGGCTCTTCAAAGCGATGATGGAGCAGCGCTGCAGCAACAATGGCACCTGCTTTGAAAGCTTGCTCCTGCGCCGCGTAATCGCTGGGATCAATTCTATTGAGATGAATTTCGGAGAGGTTGCAGTGAAAGTTAGTTCCGATAATTTCGCCACAAGGATTCAGTCCATATCGATGCAACCTATGGTTCAGTTCGACATCATCCATAGGTGGGTTCCCACGCGCGTCATTAATCGCCCATAGATACTCAGCCGCGCTTTCCTTGCCGAGATTCTCGTAGATGGTGATGAAACGCCCCTTCTTCCGAGTGCTATTCAGTAAGTCGGAATTCGACCGCGCAATAGCCTCCGGCGCATACTGAATCGCACCTTCGCCTGAATAGAATTGCTTACGCACGGCTTCAGTGACTTCTTCTAGTGAAGGTTTCTTGTGATAAACCCGTGTGTGGTTTGCCATCCGCAAGGCATCGCGCTTAGGGTCGATCTTCCAGTTCCCCTCGGCGTCTTGTTGCCAGAGATTATCCTTTGCCTTATTTGCCTGCTGGTTATCAAAAGAAAACTGCCGCATACCAGCACTTCTCCTAATATTCCCGGCTACCACTACAGTTGCGGCTTCATCAATCAAGAGGCAGCACTCAACAGCAGTGAGTTTACGGCCTACAGCAGCAGTAAGAATCTCTGCCACCCTGTAGAACAAATCCCGCAACTTAATCGGATTAGAAGTTCCACCAAACCCTTTCAACTTCTCCCCTGCAGGTCTAATAGATGAAAGGTCAACATGAATATGTACAGGGCGTTTATTGTCAAAATCAAAATCAGTGGCAGCGTCAATTGTTGCTTGATAGGCATCCACCCAGCCCCGGCGACTATCGCCTACTTTAATAATTACTGTGTTTCCTCGGTAATCAACATAAGTGCGTTCATGTCGGTTCTCCGCTGAAGAAGACCCAACATCGATTACTTCGTCAATTTGAATATAATTTCTAATTACAGGCAGTTTTGAAATAAAGTTGTCTTCCAGAATCGCACCTGTGCCAGATCCCATCATTGCGAGATCCATCATCAGTCCAAACGCATCGTTGTCGACGACTTCAGTTGATGTGCAGTTATAAGCTCCTGAATAGTTTTTAGGCTGCTTAGACCACTCAGTCCCTCCGCACCACAGCCACCGGCCAGACGGGAGCATTTGTTTGCGGGCTAAAGCGTCAGTGATAATTTCAACCTCTTCAATATCCAACTTCCCCAGTTCAGCTAAACCGTCGATGACACGCTCAGATACTTCTTTGAAGGTTTCCCGTGTTCCATCATCCTTTTGGCGACTGTAAGAACGGAAAAATACAGGGTTTGCGGAAGGGGCGTTGTTGAGGAACTCGTACTTCATGAGAGGCCTGAGGGCGATCACGTTCTTTGTGCAGCCCTCCAAGCGTAACCAGGAACGGAGAGGATGGCTAGGCTATTCTCATGTGGACATATAAAGATGATTGAGCAAATTTTCGACGCTGATGGTATTGCTCATTACAAGGTCACCTTCCCTGACGGGGTTATTGCTTGGACAAACTGCTGCTGGATGGCTGATCTTATGCAAGTTCGTTGGGCAGAGCGGAGATACGCTGTTAATTACAGGGGTGAGTGTTTGAACAGTAGTTCTTGAATATTCTGTATCTGCAAAAGAATTACTTGCTTCGCCACAGGACAGGTTTTAGGATCCTGCGCTAGTTTGATCAAAGAAATTAGCTCTTCCTTCAACTTTTCTTTATCACGCTGGGACATTCAAATGACTCAAAGTACATGGTCGCTCACTGTCGGAGATGATGGAGTATTGGAAATCCCGCCTGAGGTTTTAGAAACAACAGGCTGGACTGAAGATACTTTGCTGGAATGGTCTGTCGAAGAGAATGGCTCTATCAGCTTCAAGGCTGTGGAGCCTGAAGAGAATCGAGATAGCTCTTCACAGCATGAAGACTCCTGAAATAGTGCCTGCTGCCTCCTATTACTACAAAGTAGGCAGCTTTTTCTCCTACAGGGAATGGGATCTCATATATACGAAATCCATTATGTGACCAGTAAGTCCTTGCCACTTTTGCTTGTAGATACATGCGTATCTCCAAAGTACCTACCTCTGTAGGGATTTAATGCTGATTCCATGTATTCGAAGAATGTGAGTTGGGCTATCCGCAAACCCTGATAAATGGGGATACTGTTGTACCGAAGATTATTCTTCAGCTCCAGCGTAAGTATTCCCTGCCACCCGGCGTCCACCAGGCCTGAAACTGCATGCTGAAGTCCTTCTCTGGCTCTTGAACTAACCAAGTGGAGGTGTGCCTCGACGTTATCAGGTAGTCGGATGATCTCTACAGTCTCTCCCAGGATGAAGCATCCAGGGGCCATCATTAGTGGACAAGTATCACTGTAAATAGAGAGATCGAGATCTTTGAACCCATCAGGTGTTTCTAGCTTGGCGCGTCTACCAAGGTGAACATCGTAGGAACACGGTTGAACACACTCCGGATTAAAGGGCTCAACCATGCCATTTTGGGCAAGTTCGGCGATTCGGCGGTCAATCAAAACGTTTCCAGGTAGTAGGTTTTTTGCCTCTCCACTGTTTCCTCGATTGTTTTTTCGAGTGATACCAGTCAAGAAAGAATTGAGCGTCCTCAACAAGCCGGTGGAGCAGGCCCTGAGGAAGCTGTTCGACAATGTCGTCTAATCGCTTTTTGAAATCTTCTCTTGCCACTGGGCTGTACTAGTCCAGTCAAAGATAACGTCATTTAGCGGACCAATCCTTTCCGCAGCCTGGCTCCGCAACGATGGGAATGTTGGTGAGGCATACCTCGTAAGCCGCAGATTCCATACACTCCTTAAGCACAATCTGCGCTTCGTCAGCGTCTTCTTCTGGCGCCTCTATCACGGCCTCATCGTGAATATTTGCAACAAGTTTCCATTCGGGCTTGACAGATAGATACTTCTCCCAAAGCATCGCCAGGGCAGCCTTCATGCAATCACCACCGGTTCCCTGAACTTGAGTGTTCAAGCGGGTGGTGTATTTATCGGTTCCATTCGGTCCCTGAGTTAGAAGACGGCGTCTACCCATAAGAGTCTTCACTGGACCTGTTGTGTTGCCCTGGGTTCGCTGCCAGCCAACCAGCTGCGGAAATGCGGCTTTCCACTGAGCCAGCTTTTCTCCTGCTTCTTCTTCTGTAAGGAATAGGCCTGCAGCAGCTGCCTGAATCCGAATGGATCTTGCACCACTTCCAAACAATGCCCCGAAGTTGTAGGTCTTCGCATCTCTGCGCTGATCTTTCGTGACCTCACTCTCATCAATGCCATTCATCAGGGCAGCGGTACGGGTATGTAGGTCCGCACCCTCCCGATATGCCTGACTCATCCGCACCTCACCACTGCACTCAGCAGCAATTCGCAGCTCAAGCTGAGAATAATCAGCGATAACCAGTATCCGCCCCGGCGGAGCGATGAAACCCTGTCTGTACTCCTTGTCTCGTTTGACCTGCTGTAAGTTTGGCTCCGCACATGAAACCCTCCCTGTGTCTGTTCCAAGCTGCCGGTAATTGGCACGGATTCGATGATCTTTGTATTGCTTGGCATGGCCGATGAGTTTCTCCACCTGGGAGCAGGCGGTTTTGAGTTCTTTGAACGCCAGGTAATCCCTGACAATCTCATGATCAGGAGCAAGGAAAGCCAGCGCGGTTTTGTCTAAGCTTTTTTTGACAGGTACTCCAGCAGCTCTAAGCGCAGGTCCGAGCTGTGTTACCGAGCCGAGATTAAATCCCTTGATCTTGTTTTTACCCTTTCCATAAAATTCTGGGTGTACCAGAACAGCCCCTGTCTCTGGACTTCTGTAATTTTCAAGAACTCCAGCGTCCTCCAGCTTTTTAACAACATGAAGACAGGCTTCATCGCGTTCCTGTAGTTCTTCCTCTAAAAGCTGTTTGTAATAATCTACATCTAGCAAAAACCCATTGTGTTTTATTGATGCAAATGCTGGTAATACCCTCCCTTCAAGAACCCAAATGTGACTGAGTTTGGCTTTGAATAGCTCTTTTCGAAATACGTCTAACAAAGGAAAGCACACTGATACATCCCTTGCCGCGTATTCAATCTGCTCAGGAAGAAAAGGTCCTTTATGGTCAATAAATGATTTCTGCAGTTCTTTTTTCTCCTCCATCTCCCAGCCCAGGTACTCGTTCACCACACTGCCGAGATCAACTCTTACTCTCTTACCCATGGACAACACTTTGGCGGCTTGCATGGTGTCCATCAACGCACCACGCAAAGGGAGATCATTATCCTCCAGCCAGATCCACTCAAAAAATAAATTATGACCTAGCTTGGCGATGTGTGGATTGCCTATTACGGAAGCAAGCTGTTTGATTGAGTCTCCGATCTTAGCGACGTCAAAAACATAAACTTGCTCCTCCGTCCCTAGCTGGATCAAGAGGATCTTGCCATGCTGCGGGCTTAGACCAGTGGTCTCGATGTCTAAGCCGACCACCTTCAACGTCTTTAGTTCATCCACCGCGCTTTTCACTTCGGACCCATGCTCGACATACACCAATGAGGGATTCAAACTCATCTAAGGATTCGTCTGTGATAGGGAGTGATAGTGAGCGCCCTGCGTTGTGGTCGGTGACGTGCAGGGTCAGATCGTCTTCGGTAGACGCTGTGATTCCAAAAGTGTTCTGTTCGCTAGGCGAGCTTTCACCGAAGAAACTGCCTGGCTCCGTGTTGGTACGCATCTGGTTGGGTTAACGATCAAAGTGTATCCAGGAATGGATGAGATGCAAGCCTCTTCCTGTTCACGTCGCAACAATACGGCGCTCGTTCCGTTGAACGAGCATTTATACGCACACAAGCAAAATGTTTTGGTGTTAAGTCCAGCACACGCTTATGCA
>ERZ802830.5283-NODE-5283-length-10012-cov-10.1586_pt1 | contig 10012 bp, 9 predicted proteins | sample MGYA00345654_ERZ802830 | MGnify/ENA primary metagenome ERZ802830 (study PRJEB30503, sample SAMEA104212375) | marine metagenome | biome: Westerlies Biome; feature: [SRF] surface water layer (ENVO:00010504) within the epipelagic zone...; material: water...
AAGTCAAAGCAGAAGGTTCTGCACACGATTACACATTCAGCAATATTGACGGGGAACCTATGCCCTTTTCTAACTATAAAGGAAAGGCTCTCCTGGTAGTTAATACAGCTTCCAAATGCGGTTTCACCGGACAATATGACGGATTACAATCCTTGTGGGAAAGTTATAAAGATAAGGGGCTGGTTGTTGTTGGCGTACCTTCGAATGATTTTGGTCGCCAAGAGCCAGGTTCAAAAGAGGAAATCAAAGAGTTCTGTGAAGTTAATTTTAATGTGAATTTCCCAATGACGTCTAAAGTTGTCGTAAAAGGCGACGAGGCACACCCTTTCTACCAATGGGCTAATAATGTTGCAGGTGGCCCAATGTGGAATTTTCACAAATACCTCATCACACCGGATGGTGAGATGGTCAAAGGATTTTCGTCTTTGGTAGGGCCCGAGTCTAAAAAACTGACAAAAGCTATCGAGAGAGTTTTGCCGAATTAATCCTAAAGCTTTCTTTGACAGTTTCTATAATCTCGATTGATGAGCCATATGCTTCGTTATCAAATTATTCCAGTGACCCCGCTTCAGCAGAATTGCACAGTTTTCTGGTCTCCTGAAACCAATCGTGGGGGCATTGTGGATCCGGGTGGCGATTTAAGTCTCATTCGAAATTTTCTGAGCGAGAACGACATCACGCTGGAGAAGATATTATGCACACATGGCCATCTTGATCATGTTGGAGCTGTCTCTGAGCTCGCAAGAGAATTGTCCCTGCCAGTCATTGGGCCTCACAAGGATGATTTATTTTGGATTGAGGGTCTCCCCGAAGCCGCCGAGATGTATGGTTTTCAAAATGTTGAGACATTTGTTCCTGATCAGTGGCTTGAGGATGGGGACAAGGTTGAAGCTGCCGGAGTGACATTTGATGTTGTTCATTGTCCAGGGCACACGCCAGGTCATGTGATTTTCTATCAACCTGATGACAATGTTGCGATGGTTGGAGATGTGATTTTTCAAGGGTCGATTGGACGAACAGATTTTCCAAAAGGTGACCATCAGCAACTCATCACATCAATTACACAAAAACTATGGCCATTAGGACAAGATGTTACTTTTGTGCCGGGACACGGACCGACTTCAACATTTGGTGAGGAAAGGCGTTCTAATCCTTTTGTGTCAGATATGGCGCTCGGTCACGTTTCTTAAATATTTACTTAACGTCGTATTCAGAAAAATCTGGCTTGCGCATGTTTAACATATAACGAGTTGCAGACATGGGCCATATGGTGAAATTCTGCCCATCGCTATCTTTATACCAGCTTGAACAACTACCCTGCCAAACTGTACCTTTGAGTTGTCCCTGAATGAAGGAATTGAATTTCTCTTGGCTTGCCGGTTTTGGGTCTAATGAGGTCCAACCATTTTTACGCATTTTCTTAAGGCACTTGACGATATAATTTACCTGCGCCTCAATCATTAAAATTACCGAATTATGCCCTAAAGCGCTGTTGGGGCCGAGTAGCATGAAGAAATTTGGAAAACCCGAAACCGCAACTGTTTTATGAGACCGTATATTTTCCTGCCAGCTCTCTGAAAGTGTTGTCCCGCCGGGTCCTTTTACTTCCATTGATGAGACAATGTTAAAGGGGTTGAACCCTGTGGCATAGATAATCACATCAAAATTACGGCTCTTATCATCGGCATCAGTAATGCCGTTTTTTGTGACGGCCTTGACGGCCCGGTCAACCAATTGCACGTGATCTTTTTGTAAAGATTGAAGATAGGAATCAATAAACAGTACCCGCTTACATCCAACGGAATAATCCGGTATCAGTTTGCTAAGAAGCTCGGGGTCTTTAACTTCTTGTCTTAGAAAGGCCTCAGCTCTCATGCGTGCAAGCTTTTGCATAAAGCTGTTTTCACGAAAAGCAGGATGGAGAATAAACTCAGCCCAAAGGAAAATTCTTAATCTTTTTAATAAAGGTATAATAGGGAGTAATCGCATAAGCTTTAGGGCTCTTCCCGAATATTCTTTATTGTCCCTATCCATCATCCAATTGGGTGTGCGCTGGAAAATGGTGAGAGAGGCGACTTTATCGTCTATCTCTGGAACAGCCTGAACGGCGCTGGCGGCATTACCGATAATGGCAACGTTCTTACCGGTCAAGTCGACATTATGGTCCCATTTAGCTGTATGGAAAGATGCTCCCTTGAAATCTTCAAGTCCTGGAACATTTGGATAGGCAGGGCTGTGTAAGCCGCCTAGACCAGAGATAATATAGTCGAATTTTTCTTCTTTGTTATGCCCTGATGCGTCAGTGAGGCTGACAACCCATTCATAATTTTGATAAGTAGCCCCGGTAATTTCTGTGTGAAATTGGCATAAGCGAATTATGCCTGATTTTTCTGAAACATCTTCAAGATAAGCCTGAATATCTGAACCGCCGGAATATAATTTTGGCCAATCAGATTTTTGTGCGAAAGAAAACGAATATAAATGGGATGGCACATCACAAGACACACCGGGATATGTGTTTTCGCGCCAAGTGCCGCCCACACGATCGGCTTTTTCATAAATAACGAGATTTGAAAAACCTGCTTCTTTGAGCTTAATGGCCATACAAATGCCCGAAACGCCGGCTCCTAAAATAGCTATGCGTGGGTTATTTGTCGTCACAATGTGGCTCCTAGTAATTTGCTTTAAGTTTAAATGACCTAGTATTAACTAAGTATCAATCAAATAGAGACTGTAAAGACCAATGAAAAGTTTTCTACCAAATTTTCATGCTGTTATTTTTGGCGCCGGTGGTGGCATTGGGGCGGCCATGGCATCGCAGTTAGTCGCTACACCAAACTGCAGTCGTTTGACCTTAATGGGCAGAAACATCTCTAAAATACAGGAGAATGTAAACACTAATGGCGATACTGATATACAATTGTTGCAAGCTGATATTTGTGATGAGAAATCGATTGCCCATGTCGCGGCGCAATTTGGTGAATATATAAATAATGACGCCCCGCTTCAGTTGTTTGTGAATGCCAGTGGAATTTTGCATGATGAAGAAAACAGCCTTCAACCGGAGAGAAGCATCAGGCATTTGTCTAATGAGGCATTCCAAAAGGTCTTCGCGATTAACAGTTTTGGCCCTGCATTATTGATAAAGCATTTTTTACCTTTTATGCCGCGCGACCAGAGGTCTGTCTTTGGCTCTCTTTCTGCGCGGGTTGGCTCTATATCCGATAATAAGATTGGTGGATGGTATGCCTATCGTGCCTCAAAAGCGGCACATAACATGCTCATCAAAACCGCCTCGCTAGAAGCGCGTATGAAATATAATCAAGCGGTGATTGTCGGCTTGCATCCAGGGACAGTTGCAACCAATCTGTCAGCTCCTTTTAGAGGGAATGTGTCGCCTGAAAAACTTTTTACCCCATCTCAATCAGCAGATTATCTCCTAGGCGTGATGGATAATCTGACAATTGAGCAAAGCGGATCAGTATTTGCCTGGGATGGACAAGAAATTCCGGCTTAGAATAGCTTACGCTAATCCTGAAGGTGGTGAGCTAACATCTGCCTCCTGAACAGCTTCCAATGCTGCGAGAGTGAGTTCTTTTGCCAAATTAGTGGTTACTTCCGGGTCAGCCACAATGACCCGGGCTCTTATCGCAAGTGCCATTGCACAGGCTTGGAGTACGTCACCATTTGCCATTCCGTCACGCCGTGCCTCCCGACTGACCACGGCGAGTATATCTTCAAGTAATTGATGTACCCGCATCGGGGCTTCTGTTGCCTCATGAAGAGGGAAATCTACATCAAATTTGTCGCCGGTATCGGTGATGGCGGTAAAAGGTAAGGGGCGTGCCATAATCATCTCCAGAAAAGTTATTTGCCGTTGCGACATCTGACTGAGCAATACTTTACTTGGTCCCAGTCCTTTATCCATTTTTTTCGCCAGACAAAGGGCCGTCCGCAAACCAAACATGTTTTTTCCGGAAGGTCAGATTTTTTTCGCATCCTCATAGAATGTATTTGGCTTGAAAATCTGAGATGTCAAATATTTGGAAAATTTAGCCACGACTTCCAAAAGGAAGCCGTGGCAAACCGGCTGAGGAGGGACGTCTGCCGGTTTGCGTGGCGTAACTGAACAATAATATTACGCTACGGGACTTGCTACTTCACACAACCTAGCCTCGCTTAACCAATGTAAAGATAGGTTAAAGGCAGGTTCAATAACTTTCTGATTTTTATGGGTTTGTTTGTTCAAGCGTTGTCTTTTCACAACAAAATTGTGGTATTTCTATCTGTGGTTGTCCAGATTTTGTCGATAGGTTGTCATATGTGCCTAAATTTTGTTAATTAGATATTCAATTGAGGCGCTCATTAGTCGGTTAAAGAGCATCTCAGATCATATTTCAGGAGGGTCGGATGGATCATAACAAACAGTTTTATATTAATGGTGAATGGATTGATTCAAGTAATGGTCAATCTCACGATGTTATTAATCCTGCTACCGAAACGGCCTGCGGACAAATTACTCTCGCCAGTGTGGAAGATGTAGATAATGCCGTTAAGGCAGCAAAAGCTGCATTCCCCGCTTTCTCAAAAACGTCACGCGAGGATAAGTTGACGTTAATTGATAAAATTATTGAGGTTTATTCAGCGCGAATGGATGACCTGATTGCGGCAGTTATGATGGAAATGGGTTCGCCGAGAATGCTGGCGGCAAAAGCACAAGTGCCCGCCGGGCTTGGTCATTTTATTCAGATTAAAAAAGTGCTTGAGGACTTTGATTTTGGCGGTGATCTTGGTGGTGCTAAAATTATTCGTGAACCTGTCGGTGTCTGTGGATTGATTACACCCTGGAACTGGCCGCTCAATCAGGTTGCTTGTAAAGTTGCACCTGCGCTTGCGGCAGGTTGCACAATGGTTCTCAAGCCTTCCGAAGTATCGCCTTTAAGTGCAATCATATTCGCTGAAATTATGGATGAAGCCGGTGTTCCTGCCGGGGTATTTAATATGCTTAATGGTGATGGCGCTATAGCCGGGTCACATTTATCATCTCACCCTGACATTGATATGATGTCATTTACGGGGTCAACACGTGCCGGTGTACTTATTGCTAAGGCTGCCGCAAATACAGTCAAACGCGTCTCGCAGGAACTTGGCGGCAAATCAGCTAACATTGTTCTTGATGATGCAGACTTGGAGCGCGCTGTTCGGCAAGGTGTTATGACATGCTTCACCAATTCCGGTCAGTCTTGTAACGCACCCACCCGTATGCTGGTTCCGGCCTCCAAACATGCTGAGGCGCTGGAAATTGCCAAGGCAACTGCTGAAAAAGTTGTTGCTGGTGAGCCGGATGCAGAAGGCACGACTATTGGTCCGGTATCCAATAAGGTTCAGTTCGATAAAATTCGTGGGCTGATACAGGCAGGAATTGATGAAGGCGCAGAATTGGTTTGTGGCGGCCCTGATATGCCTGAAGGTGTAGATAAAGGATATTACATCCGCCCAACTGTTTTTGGAAATGTGACCAATGATATGCGGATTGCCAGAGAGGAAATTTTTGGCCCTGTTCTATCTATCCTCCCCTATGAAACAGAAGAAGATGCTGTTGAGATTGCCAATGACACGATTTATGGCCTCGCGGCTTATATCCAGTCCGGCGATAGCGAACATGCTTATGAAATTGCCGCGCAATTACGTGTCGGTAATGTCAGTGTCAATGGTGCAAGCTCGGATATTGCTGCTCCATTTGGTGGATATAAGCAATCCGGCAATGGACGCGAGTGGGGTGTCTATGGGCTGGAAGAGTTTCTAGAGTCTAAAGCTGTTGTCGGCAGCTAGCCTCTAAGCTCGCTGATTTACAGTTTATGCAGCTTACGGGTTGCCACAAAGACAGGAATAATCCCTACCCCGACAATGATTAGGGCGGGGAGGGCGGCATCCTCAATCTGTCCGACAGATGCATAATTATAAACTTGTGTCGCCAAGGTTTCGAAATTAAACGGCCTCAAAATAAGTGTTGCCGGAAGTTCTTTCATCGTATCCACAAAAATGAGGACTGATGCTGTTATGAGAGCCGGTCGTAACATCGGTAGATGGACAAGTCTGAGAAGTTGAAATGTCCGTGCGCCAAGTGTGCTGGCAGCCATATCGGTAGTTTTAGGGATACGAGACAATTCAGCCTCGAATGTACCAAATGAAATTGATAGGAAGCGAAGTGAGTAAGCAAAAATCAAAGCAAACAAACTGCCGCTTAATATTGGTAAGAATGATAAATTCAGAAGCTGGGATGAAAAATTGTCAAACTGGGACAGCACAATCAAAACACCAAGCCCTAGGACGGTTCCAGGGATAGCGTATCCCAATGAGGCAGTTTGAATTGATTTGTTTAACCATCCCGGCGTATTTATTCGCGTCAGAAATGCCAAGAAAAGTCCAATGCCAACAACAATGATGGCTGTCGCGCTGGCAAGCACAATGCTTCTCGTGGCTGCAGAGAATAGACCATCGGCATTCTCAAAACGTCCCAGAGAAAAGATAATAAGCAATACTACCGGCAGCACAAAGCCGATTAAAAACGGCAGGCTGCTGATTATAAGAATGACGCCTTGCATTAGGGGTGTGGGTTTATGCAAAATGGGAGCAAGGTTGTGTTTGGATTTTTGTTCAATACCACCCGCACGCAGATATCTCTCTACTAGTAATAAAAGCGCCATTAAGGCAAGCAACAGCATTGCAATTCTGGCTGCGCCTTCAAGACTGCCACGTGATAACCATGTTTCATAAACCCCGACAGTAAGGGTTTTGACTCCAAGATGCTCAACGGCGCCGATATCATTCAGACATTCCATTAGCGCAAGGGCAACACCGACAATTATCATTGGTCGAGAGAGAGGGATAGCAATCTGACGAAAACTCATCCACTGCGACGCCCCCAGCACGCGCCCGGCCTGCATTAATTCTGCAGATTGATTTATGAAGCCGGTTCGCGCCGACATATAAACATAGGGATAAAGCACAGCAGATAAGGTAAAGATGGCACCGCCAAGACTGTTGAGTGACGGGTACCACGCATGGTTTCCAAAAATTGAAACCCATAGCTGGTAAAAAGGTCCGGCTTTATCAAGAAATTCTGCGAATACATAAGCCGCGATATAGGTTGGCATTGCCAGAGGCAGTAATAGCAACCATTGTAAATGCCTACGTCCAGGAAAGTCGATGAAAGTGACAAACCAAGCTGCCGGAACTCCGGCCAATAGAGTTACAACTGCGACGCCCAACATGAGGCCAAGAGTTTGTCCGAATTGGTAAGGCAATACAGTCGTCATCAAAAATGACATTAAGCCATCATTCGCGCTGTCGGATATTTCGGGCGGGGCTATGGTGAGCCATGCAATACCCAGAATTGGTGCCAGCATGGCAAGGACAATCAAAAAACCCAGAAGGCGAGCGAGTAATTTTCCTTTCACCCGCTTTTGTCCTTTATTAAAGCCATGGCAGCAATTAATTCCCGCGTAATTTCTTCAGCCTCGTCCGGCGTAAAATCCATCGGCAAGTCAATTTCCTCGGAGGTTATGTAAATGCGCACCATTCCCTGATCGGTAGGCCCTATGCTCAAATCCGCTATGATTTCTGAAGGCGTGTTAATACCCATGCGTCATCTCCTGATGGTTTTATACTCACTTTATAAGGCTTATTTATGATTTTGGGCAACTCTATAGGAAATTCAAATTATCCGCTTGAAACATCCGGCTTTAAGGATTAATTTCCCAACACTTTCATTAAGTCATGAAAGCAGTGCAGATGTAGCTCAGTAGGTTAGAGCGCTTGATTGTGGATCAAGAGGTCCCCCGTTCAAATCGGGGCATCTGTACCATTTCACTATTTAAGAAAACTGGCAGAGAGGAAGGGATTCGAACCCTCGATGGGCTATTAACCCATACTCCCTTAGCAGGGGAGCGCCTTCAGCCACTCGGCCACCTCTCTACGCAGACCACCTAAATAGAACAGCATAGCGGTTTGGTCAATTGCAAAGCTGAATGTAGCCATGTTTCAATATCAAGGCTGTCAGTAGTGCCGGGGTGCTTGAAGAAAAAAGCAATTTGACTTAGGGTGCGCGTCAACAAATAATCGGTGATAGATGCCGCCGATGAGATGTAATATCGAGACACAATATAATGTCAGACAAGATGAGTTCAGACCGTAAGGTCACAAAATTTAATGGTTCCAACGTCGCTTTGATAACGCCGTTCAAAGATGGCAAGCTTGACGTTGAGGCACTTGTTAAGCTGGTGGAGCATCAAATTTCCTCCGGTACCCACGGGCTTGTGCCTTGCGGTACGACCGGCGAGTCGCCAACCTTAAGTCATGAGGAACATCTTCAAGTTATTGAGATTGTGATTGAAGCAGCTTCTGGGCAGGTACCGATTATAGCGGGTACGGGCTCGAACTCGACTTCTGAAGCCCTTGATTTCACCTGCCATGCCGAAAAGGCAGGGGCAGATGCGGCACTGGTTGTTACACCCTATTATAACAAGCCAACCCAGACAGGGCTTACCGCGCATTTCACGGCCATTAATGACGCTGTAGAGAACCTTCCTATTTTTATCTACAATATTCCCGGTCGGTCTGTCATTGACATGACAGTTGAGACCATGGCGGCATTATCGAACTTGTCGAATATTGCTGGTGTTAAAGATGCAACCGGCGACCTTAATAGGGTTAGTCTGCAAAGACAGGCTTGTGGTGAGAAGTTTATTCAGCTTTCAGGAGAAGACGGCACGGCGCTGGGTTTTAATGCGCATGGCGGTGTTGGGTGTATATCCGTAACCGCCAATGTGGCACCAGCTCTATGCGCTGAATTTCAGTCAGCGTGTCTTGCGGGTGATATGTCTAGAGCGCTTGAGCTCCAAGATCGTTTGATGCCGCTTCATCATGCGTTGTTTCTCGAAGCGAGCCCTGCACCTGTGAAATTTGCCGCAGCAGAGCTTGGCTTGTGTTCTGAAGAATTGCGCTTGCCGCTTGTGCCTGTGACAGAGCCGACCAAAAAAGCGGTTCGTCAGGCTCTTATTCATGCTGGATTGGCATAACGGGGGCTGTGATGTCTGCAAAAAATGGCGGACGCAAGAAAAAGGCTGACGGTATTTCAGGTGTTATTTCTGAAAACCGGCGTGCGCGATATGATTATCAGATAGAGGATACAATTGAGGCGGGCCTTGTTTTGCAGGGTACTGAAGTCAAAAGTCTGCGTCAGGGAAAAGCAAATCTAGCACATGCATATGTTCAACTCGATCAAGCCGAGGCACATCTAATCAATGCGGATATTCCTGAATATTATGCTGGTAACAGATTTAATCATAAAGCCACACAGCCGCGAAAACTTCTTTTGCATCGCCGCGAAATCAGCAAATTAGCGGCGGCTGTTCAACGGGCTGGTGCTACAGTCGTACCTTTGAAGTTATATTTTAATGACAATGGCATCGCCAAACTTTTAATCGGTTTGGGGACGGGCCGTAAAAAGGCTGATAAACGCGACAATGAAAAACGTCGCGACTGGCAACGCGATAAAGCCAGGCTGATGCGAGAAAAAGGCTGATAGTCTTTATGGCAATACAACAATGAAAATCTGGGGTGTTTCCAGTGGGAGTAAAGGGAATGACGTTCAGCTTGAGGCAATAGCTCGAGCCTTAAGTGAAGATGTAACTTTCTATCACGCCAATTTGTCTTTTCCGTGGAACGCCCTTGCACCCTATAAGCCAGCAGAGTTGGGTGTTGCGGGTGATGGAAGATTTAACCCGCCATTTCCAGATATGGTGATTACTTGTGGTCGCCGTGCTGTTCCGGTTGCGCGGTATATTAAACGTCAGTCAGCGGGTCAATGTTTTACGGTATTTTTACAAAATCCAATCATTCATCCAAGAGCATTTGATTTTGTATGGGCGCCTGCACATGATGAGGTTGACGGTAACAATGTCATGACAACAATTCTGGGGCCGCATGGGTTAACCCATGAGAGTTTAAA
>ERZ802830.5285-NODE-5285-length-10009-cov-17.4501_pt1 | contig 10009 bp, 7 predicted proteins | sample MGYA00345654_ERZ802830 | MGnify/ENA primary metagenome ERZ802830 (study PRJEB30503, sample SAMEA104212375) | marine metagenome | biome: Westerlies Biome; feature: [SRF] surface water layer (ENVO:00010504) within the epipelagic zone...; material: water...
GCTTTAAATATTTTCATTATTATTTATGCGTATTCTTTAAAATTTTTTCCAATTAAGTGGAGAAGAAAAGTTAATCAGGATACTTTAGTCGGACTTGCTATAATTTTTTCTACTATGCTGACAATGTTTGTTTGGGTAATTTATTTCTATAACAAATTATTTTAAAAACTACTATCTCTCCATCCACCTTTATTTGATATGATGTCACCTGGTATTGACAAGATTGAAAACAAAGTACTTTCATCATCAGAAGGACCTGCAACGTTAGCATATAATTTATCTGCAAAGACAACGAGCTCTGATAGCACACCCTCTCTTACATATGCACATGCATTCTTGCCGGGATTATCTACTTCTCCAGGAGTGGCTAATTCCAGCCTAGAAGAGCTATTTGTTCCGCATTCATCATCTGCTGCACAAACAAATGCATGACCTTGGTTACATCTATTAGTTCCTGCGGGTGGTTGGTAAACTGGATAATAAACAACACCTTTAAACAAAGTTGGAGAAGCTGATGCTTTTCTAAAAGTTCTTGGAGATAAAAATGATCCAGATGAGTTTTTTTCTAAATGAATAACCCAAGCTGGTGCATCATTCGGTAGTGGGCAATTTTCCCCCTCGTCATCACCTGAAACATTAACGCAAGTTAATGCATTTCCCGCATGGTTATCAGCATTATTCGCTCCTTGATTTGCTAATCTTATAAAATCTGAATTAATTTGAATAGGTTCCGCACCAGGATTAACAACTGCACTTGGTATTGTAACCCCATTCAAATGTTTCCAATACGGGTAATGTTGATCCTGTACTCCGTATAAAATATTATCAAGTCCTGTTTCTCTACTTCCAAGGTCAGTAAAGTTTCCAGTTGAGCCAAACAACCAAAATCCACCATCACTGTATCCAATCCCTGCATCCATTCCAAAATAAGAATATCTTCCATTATCCTCACTAGCATTAAGTCTAAATATAGTTGTTTGGTCATAAAGCTTAGTCACATTACTCTCTAATAAACCAGAACCAGTGTATCCCTTAGTGTTGTTTGATAAATTTATTTTTGTTATTTTACCCTCAAGATCATTTATATAAACAAGTGCTCCTCTCCAAGGAATATTAGGTGCAGTGTCAGGAGTAATTACAACTGGGTTAGCTGTAATTGCATTAGCGATATCACTTCCATTAGGAGTTGGCTCTATCTCAGATCCTAAAGATACACCAAGAGGTGAAGTATCTACGATAGTAATAGGTCCACCATTTATGTCTGCTCCAAATATTTTACCAGGTTTATCTTCAGTATGGCCCTCAAGATCAACTAAAAAAATTGCAGAACCACCACATTGATCATTTTTAGCATTACCACCTCCTAAGACAGCAACATATCTATCAGTTGAAACACCACCATCTTGACTGGTTGGCATTCTAATTATTCTTGGAGTAGACCAAGTTTCACCTAATCTTGTATAATCATATTCTGGATCTATACCTGAAGCACCAAGACACGCTGTTATATTAATTAAATTTGTAGGATCTTGCAGCACTCCATCAATTTGCGTCTGATTAGCATTAAAAGTTTTAATTCCTTCGAATGTTACTTTTAATAACCCTGCTCCATCATCACTACCCATTTCCGCTGATAATATTTTTATAGGAGTTGGAACATTATTTATAAGTTCTGTAGCACTCAAAATACCATCTGGTATTTTAGTTCCCTCAGCATAATCCAAACTAATATTTGGAAAATGAAATGTTGTATTTTTGTAACATGAATTAGTTCCGGCATCTTTAAAATCTGCTGAATTAACACATGCCGCTATTGCATCGATCTCTGTTGTTTCGCCATCATTACGTGTATCATCAGCATCTCTTGCTTCATTAAAATTATCAGTAGCCATCTCTCCCTCACTTGAATCAAGTAAAGATGTTGAACTTGCATTGTATTCTAGTTCATCTATTCGTCCATCCACATCGGCAATTAATACTCTAGAATTAATTCTATCATTAAAAACTGAAAACATATGAATAGGGCCTTTGCCACCAACAGGAATTGGGTAGGTAATATCTATTGCTGAAAAACCTGCACCTCCTCTTCCGTAAGGCACAAATAATATAGTACGCCAACTTTTAGAACCTTCCAAATCTCCATTCTGGCTATATCCTCGTATAAATAAATCATGAACTACTGGTGATCCATCAACACCAAAAATTGGATTGGTTCCACCGCTTGCTAACGAATTTCCATCATCATCTGTCCTTTTATCTACATCGCCATCAAGACCTGAATTTACAATTTGAGGTAATAAGGAGCCAATGAATGGAGGGATAAATCCCCACTCTTCCTTTCCTGTTGAGGCGTTGATAGCATGTAACATTCCACTATTTGAACCTGCATAAATAATACTTTGTCTGTTAGCATAAGCTGTCATGAAATTTTGATAACCGTTAATCGATCTATAATAAGCCTCTTCATTAGTATTCGAAAAAGAGATATTCGCATTTGGTGCACCAACCTCTACCAACTGAGAATGATATATATCTCCCATGACCCAATCCCTAACTTCTGTAACATCACAATCACCATCATAATCAAAATAATCGTTGCCTTTCATAAAATTAATCAAACCAGTTGTTTCATCTCCTAATACTGGATCACTACCAACATCTGAACAATGAGATGTAGCATTATGATAATCTGGAACTGTATAGCCTACTGTTTCAAATAAACTTCTAATTGTGTCTGAATTATCTACATTAAAATTATCCCAATTTCCGAGATAGGCTGCACCTGGCATAGCTGTCCAAATTTTTCTAGTATCCTCTTCATCTCCTGCTTTTGAGTCTCCTTTCATCATGGTTGCTGCACTCCAGTTACCATGCGTGTTACCTGGATCAGTGTTATGCTCAACACAATCTTCATCGCAATCAGCTGATTTAAGTTTTTTTCTTAATAAAGTTCCACGCCATTCCCCATACTGTTCATATGCAAATTGAGCTTGGTATAATGCACCACCCTCTTGAATAGTCGCTGTAATTGATGGAGCTGTAAAAGCAAGTTTATCTGCAATAATTTGTCTTATTCTAGAAGTAAGTTCCGTTTTTAATTCTTCTGGTGTTGCTGCCTCAATTGCTCTTTCACATTCATCGTCAGCAGCGCACTCTGTAGCGTTAGTTGCAGTGCTTGATCCTATTCTTGCAAGTTCATGAAACCTTTGTAAATTTGTACCAGTTATTCCCCCACCATATGCAACGTAAATAGATTTTACTCCCTTTTCTCTCAACCTGGCTATTCTATCTGCTGAGTCACCATTCTGACCAAGTACTCCTGTATGATTCATAGCGCCATCACCAATAACTATCACATAATTCAATTGACAATCAGAGTCTGGGTCTAAAATTTGTCCTCCAGCATTACCATCATTAAAATAATCTTCAGCAATTTGTGAAAAAGCGTTAGCATCTGTTCCCCAAGCTAAGCCTAAAGGATTAAGAACATCCATAATCCGACCAGCACCTCGAGGGCTTACAGCAACATTCAAACAAGAATCTGAATAACATATTGAGCTTGATCCATTTGGATGATCACCTTGCCAACTTCCATAATAGGAACAACCGTCATTTCTATGACAAAATTGTCCACCTCTAGCAGCTCGTCTGCCTGGCTCTTCTCCTGCATTCCAATGACCAAAACCAAAATAAGCTCCAGTTGTAAGAGTAGTGTCATTAACAATTGCATTAATTGCTTGTTTAACTCCATCCCATCTTCTTATTCTTGGGCCTCCCATTTGTTGAAGCCAGGATGTGTCTCTGCTTGCACTAGTAAAACGATCTTCGTCGAATACATCAATAAAACCACGTCTTGTTGCAACTACAATTCTTGAATTAGTTACATTAAATCCAACAACCCCATTGAAGTTAACACTATCTGCATCTAACTCATTTGGACTTCCTATATTTTTTGAATTACTTGCAGTACCTAAACCAACACTTGTCACAACTGCACAGTTATTACCTGTCCACTGTATTTTTTGTAGTGCATGTCTAATATGCGAACCTATATAAACAACATCACTACTTTCAGGTGATACTTCTATACCAGTAGCAAACATCATTTGAGTTTGAAGATTAGGATTATTTACAGCGTTACATCTTCTTACCTCACCTCCTAAATCGAATGCTCCACCATTACTTACAAGAGAACGCCCTACTAGATCACCATTATTTGAATCAGAAAAATACATTATTGATCCATCATTATTAACACTATGTCTAAAGTGTCTTAAGGTAATATGATTTCTATCATTAAATATTTGTTCTCTACATGTCATAGTTGTTAGATTGCACGATTTGAAAAAACCTGACCTTCTGTTCCTCGGACCTGTTGTAAAAATATATGGAGTTCCATTAATTGTTTTAATATCAAAATCATAAACATTTCCAGGATTAGCTAACGCAAATCTACACTCAGTACCATCTTCATTAAAACCAAAAACATAATTACTTGTTCTTCTTTCCAAGCTATTATAAAAAACTATATTTTCATTATTAAGCATATTGGTACTTAAACCTTCCACAAATTTAATAGTTGAGGTTCTTTTTGTACTTTGACGTTGAATGTTTCGGGTCGCATCCACATGTTGAAAGCACCCTGTAGTTGGAATACCTGTAATTCTGAAAGTTGTATCTCTTTCACCAGCAGCTGTATATCTTAATACTCCACCCAATGATCTTCTTACATTTTGTCCAACCAAAATTCTTCCCTCAGCATCATATGAAACTCCAAATGATTGCCCAATACCATCTTTACCAATCCACGACCCCATACTTGCAGAACTATCCACTAAGAATAAAATATTTGCAGCAACATCACCATCACCAGCTCCTGGTGGAATAGGTTTAGCATTCACATTGCTGCTAAAAATTAGTAAAAATAAAAATAAAAATACTTTTAACTTATTGAACATGATTTATCGAACTACCTCAATTATATCTTCACCAGTGGTAAAATCTACCATTTGTGAATTAGTAATTTCTAATACTTCAACTATCTCTCCTCTTTCTTTCATTTTGGTGTAGAACATCATTAAACTTCCTATACTTAAATCTTTAAATCCCAACCAATTATCTTTTTTAACTTCATCACCTGGGTCGCTAATATTATTCTTTACAAACTCATAAATTTCATTTTTAAATTCACTATCGGTTGAAAATAAATTTATTCCAGCAATTTTTGAATCGTACACTATCACCTCTAAATCTGCATTTTCCAAAGAAGATCCTTCACAATAATCTATTGCATAACTATAGTATTTGGCAGAATATTTTGTTCCATATATTTCAGAATTATGAGTGCTTAAAAAATCAAATGTTTGCTCAGCAGTACTTACAGGGGTTCCAATTGGCACTTGTAATATTGAACAGGCGAATGAAGAGCTTGAAAACAAGAGGAAAAACAAAATTTTTATAAAAATTTTTTTCACATACATTTATAAGAATATTAAGATGTAATTTCAATATACTTTGATGTTCATTTTAAGTATTCATGACAAAAATTAATGTGAAAGAACGATTATAGACTCTAGGGGAATTAAAATTTCAGGGTTATTCACATCACCCATCATACCACATGCATAAATTCTATATGCAGTGCCCTGCCTTTGAGTATTTCCTGATGTTTTTTTTAAACTTCCTCCAGGTCCTTTATAAGTAGAGGTGCCCGAATTGACTGAAAAAAACTCATATCTATATTTTTGGATTTTTTCTCTTTCATCTTCAATTGCTTCGTCTGTATCAATAGCAGCTACTAAAGGAAAAGTTGCATCATTGAAAATAGGTTCTATTAAATCAAAAAAACTTTGATCCTCTATTTGTTCAATCACTCTAAAAGCTCCATTTCGACTTAAGTTTCTAAAACTTCTAAAACATGCAGTCTGATTAGGAGCTGGATCATCTGCGGCTGCATTAACTGGAATAAATCTAGAGCTCCGATTTCTGTTACCACTATCTAAAGCTACTGGACCCATCATCTTATCGACTAAACTTTTCTCAGCTTGCATTAAAGCTGTTTCAGCAACAAAAAATGCTTGTTGGTACTCGTCACTACTGTTGTTGCCTTGATGGTCTGAAGATGCAACGACAATCAAAGCACCTCCCATTAAAGACATCGCCAATAACAAAACTAAAGATAAAACTAAAGCAAAACCTTTTTGGTTTTTTTTTATCATCTAAATGACTCTCCTCCAATATTTCTTGTATGAACTGATACGATTACCGAGTCTCTTAAAAATCTATCCTCTTTTTCAAAGTCTCTACCTGATAAACCAATCGTTTTTCTTGTTTCAGCTTTTCTAAAAAAGTCTTCTTTTGATCTAAAGATAAGTTTTATATCCACTCCACGGATATCAAATAATCTATCTCTTATTCCAGAAAATTCTGGTGCCGGAAACTGACCTGCAGTATTTCTAATTATTCTTCCATTTTCGTCAAAAGGTATAAATTCCATATCTTCGATATGATCTCTAACCAAAACTCCAGGGGTACACCCTTCACAAACTCTTCTATCATCTGCGATCACCCTTGGTGTATCTTCCCATTTACCTCTTAATGCAACAAGTCTATCATCCTCAGATATTTCACCATCAAAAGTAATACCAAAGTCACAACCTGTTCTTTCTTTAATATAACTTTCTATACGCTTCCAAACAGCAAAACTTCCTGAATTATTTGGCTTTGCGTAATATGTAATTCGATACCTTTTAAAAGGTTGAAATACATCATTTTGATTAAAATCTTCGTAGACAATTTGAATTTGATCACAGCATATATCTGACTGTGAACTTGTAGTCGCGTCTCTTCCTAGAGTATTTTTTCTTATAACTACTGGGTTATGACTCTCAGTGCTGTCATCAAATCCATTTTCAAAATATAAATAACTTAGTTTTGGTAAAATTACTCCACCCTGTGCAGCACAATCACCAATGTTTGTGGCTTCTAAAAAATCTGAAATTTGTTGCTGTCCTGCATAGTATTTAAAACCTGACATACGGATATCTCTCATCAACATTGAAACCAAATCTCTACTTGATCGACTGATCTTAGCTTTCTCAGTCACTTTAGAGTAAGATTGATTGACAACATTATATGAGGTGTACATCGCTGCCATCATAATAGTAGTAATTACAATTCCGATTAAAATCTCAACCAATGTAAGTCCAATTATATTTTTTGAATATTTTTTGGTCATGGTTTTAATACATAATCTGTTTGAAAATATAAATATTTTCTTTTTTTGCCGTCATTTAAATTCATTTGAACTCTACCAATGTACATTAAATCATCCAGTACATAGGGAGTTGCTGATCCACCTATTTGCCTCGTGTTTGAATTTACTAAGATATCTGGTTCTGCACTCCACTGGCTCCCAATCTTAAATACTCTAAAATTTCTTCTTTCATTGTTACCCTTACAATTAAGATAAGTTTTATCGTTTAATAAAGCTTGCCATTTTCTTTGTTTCATCAAAGGACCATCAACTTCGTCACTACCATAAATATTACCCTTATTTGAATTAGAAGCATTTGCAGATGATGGGTTTTCACAAAACGTAGAATTAAACTCATTTTCAAAAAGATAATCAGAAAAATTTTTAGCAGCCCCTGTACTTATTTCTTTATGACCTATTACATCTTCTGCTATCATGTTTGTTAAATAATTAGCTTTAGTCCTTTCTCCAGAGGTGTAAATAGATTGAACTGAATAATTAGTCATTTGAAGTATTGCAACAAAACCTATGCCAACTATTGCTGTTGATACTAAAGCTTCTAGAAGTGACAATCCTGAAATTGTTTTATCTTTAATTATTTTCATTTAACTTCTCCAACTTCCACCAATCCACATTTTAACTTTTTTTCCAGTGTCTGGATCTGTTGTAATTGTATAATTATTATTAAAAAGTTTTATTGAAAAGTTACCAAATCTTCCCCATCGTATTGCTCGTAAATACTCTGCTTCAGCTGTTGGTATTGGTAAAACAGCAGATTGTTCCTCAGAAGACTCCTCAGGCTCACCTCCTTCTTCAAAAGCTTTTAATTCATCACCGTCATCCCCTGGTCCAGAAGCTCCAAAACTTATAGGACATCTATTTTGTGACGAAGTTCTCCGGCATACGAAAAAAAACTCATAAGGAACACTTGTACTTTCTGCCAATTCGTCAGACCCCTCATAAAATTTTCCATTTCTTGAAAAACAAATTGCTCCAGTTCCCTCAAAATTTGTTGTTACATCACTTAGAGTAATTGAGTAAACAGAATTCTTAAGCTCTGAACTAGCAGTAGCTAAATCAGTATCCCAATAATTTGTATCTGTAACATTACATCTACTTTCACCAGTCATGTCAGTGTTCCAAGGGTCTGTGCCATCATTAATTTTAGTTGAAAGTGTCTGCATCGTCATACCTTTAGATGATACAATTAAATTATCATCATCATTGCTAAAAAGTACTTGGACATACCCAAAAGTTCCTTTTTCTGTTTGAATTGCAATATTTTTCATTAAGGCATGTATTTTTACTGCAGCTTGACGAACTTCTCTTTCTTTATACCATGATGAAAAATTTGGATAAGCAACAGCTGAAAGGATACCCACTATGGATAAAACAACTATAAGCTCGAGTAGACTTAATCCTTTATTATTCTTTTCCTGCACTAGCATCAATTTTACCAGCTTTTACTAAATCTTCCAACGATTTTGTCATTGTAATCATCCCATCTTTGACAGCTGTTTGCATGATGCTTGGGATCTGATGAATCTTAGCTTCTCTAATTAAGTTTTGAATTGGAGGTGTACACTTCATCACTTCAAAAGCACCACAACGGCCTTGACCATCTTTAGTTTTAAGAAGTCTTTGAGTTACTACCATTTTTAAAGATGTTGAAATTTGCGCTCTAATTTGTGCTTGTTGTTCTGGTGGGAACACATCAATTATTCTGTTTATCGTATTAGGTGCACCACTTGTATGTAGTGTTCCAAAAACTAAGTGTCCTGTTTCTGCAGCTGTTAATGCAAGTGAAACTGTTTCTAAATCTCTCATCTCTCCAACTAAAATAACATCTGGATCTTCTCGTAGAGCAGCTTTCAGTGCACTTGAAAATGTTTGAGTTTGTTTTCCAACTTCTCGGTGAGATACAATACTTTTTGAGTCTTTATGAATAAACTCGACTGGATCTTCAACTGTTATAATATTTGCAGTTCTGGTTTTATTAATCTCATTTACAATAGCTGCAAGGGTTGTTGATTTTCCAGATCCTGTTGGTCCTGTAACCAAAACAAGACCTTTGTGCATATCTACTATATCGTAAAGTACTTGTGGAAGATCGAATTGTGCCATTTCAGGAATAACACTTTCAACTCTTCTTAATACTGCTGCTGGTCCATTAATAGTTTTATAAAAGTTAGCTCTAAATCTTAAACCACTTAAAGTAACTGATGAGTCTAATTCATGGGTATCATTAAATCTTTTTGATTCTATCTCATTACAATTAGTGGATATCAAATCTTGAAGGTCTTGAGCTTTAACCATGACATCCATTACTTTAATAATTTCACCTGTTTGTCTATAAGCTAATGGTGAACCACTTCTGATATGAAAGTCTGAGATTTTTTTATTATTTTTTGCTAATTCTTCTAATTTTTCAAACATAATATTTTTATTTAGAAATTTACTTATACTTAATATTATACTTTTTTATAAAATCACAAAGCTATGAATTCGCCCAATATGGTTAAAAATACAATAATTTTTGACCAAATTTGAGCATATTTCAGGGTGAATAAAAACTATAATGATTTAAAAAATTATCGAAATATTTATAAATTACGAAAATGAGGATTTTAAAGAAAGATTTGGTAACAAAATTTATAAAAACAATTACTTTAATTATTTTTATTTTTTCAAACTCAATTGCTTTTGCAGCAGTTTCTTCATTTGTTGATAATAAAGTAGTTCATCCAAATGATG
>ERZ802830.5286-NODE-5286-length-10009-cov-6.97478_pt1 | contig 10009 bp, 8 predicted proteins | sample MGYA00345654_ERZ802830 | MGnify/ENA primary metagenome ERZ802830 (study PRJEB30503, sample SAMEA104212375) | marine metagenome | biome: Westerlies Biome; feature: [SRF] surface water layer (ENVO:00010504) within the epipelagic zone...; material: water...
ATAAAAGATAAATATTTACCTAAAATGGTGGAAGGTAAATGGAGTGGCACAATGTGCTTAACAGAACCTGTATGTGGCACCGATTTAGGTTTACTCAAAACAAAAGCAGTTAGTCAATCTGATGGAACTTATAAAATAACTGGTCAAAAAATTTTTATCACATCTGGTGATCATGACTTAACAGAAAATATTGTTCATTTGGTCTTAGCAAGATCTACCGACTCTCCTTCAGGAACAAAAGGAATAAGTTTATTTTTAGTACCCAAGTTTTTAGTAAATCAAGATGGATCAGTTGGACAAAGAAATGGTATTTCAACAGGATCTATTGAAACAAAAATGGGAATTAAAGGTTCGGCAACTTGTGTCTTAAACTTTGATGATGCAACAGGATATATGATTGGTCCTAAGGACAAAGGTTTAAATGCAATGTTCACTATGATGAATCTTGAGAGAATTGTAGTCGGCATTCAGGGATTGGGTATTTCAGAAATTGCTTACCAAAATTCACTTGCTTATGCAAAAGAGAGAAAACAAGGAAAAACTAATAATTCTAAATCTACAAATGGTGCAGATTTTATTATTGACCATGCAGACATAAGAAGAACTTTATTAAACATGAAATCAATAATTGAGGGAGAAAGAGCTTTATGCTTTTGGCTGTCTCAACAAACTGAAGTTAGTCTTCATCATCCAGATGAAAAAATTAAACAGGAAGCTTCTGATTATGTTTCTTTGATGACACCTGTAGTTAAATCTTTATTTACTGATTTAGCCATGGAGATTACGAGTGATGCTATGCAGATTCATGGAGGGTACGGTTATACTAAAGACCAAGGTATTGAACAATTATATAGAGATAATAGGATCACACCGATATATGAAGGAACCAATTCAGTTCAAGCTGCTGATTTAGTATTTAGAAAGTTAATAAATAGAAATGGTGATGTAATTTCTAAATTTTTAGAAATGATAAAATCTGAATGTGAAAACAAACATGAAAAGGTAAAATCTTTTACAAAAGATCTTACATATTATCTTGATATTTTATCAAAGTTCACTGGTTGGATTGTAGATAAAAGTAAAATCGAAAAAGATGATGTTTCTGCAGCTGCGAATGATTATTTAAAAACACTTGGTTATATTTCAATTGCTTTTTCATGGATAAAAATTTTAGAAATTAGTTTTAAAGATTATGAAGAAAATAAAGAGTTTTATTCAGATAAAATTAATACAGCTAAATTCTACTTTGAAAAAGTGTTACCAAGAGCAGAATATCACTATAAATCTGCAGTTTCAGGCAGCTCAAATATAATGAAATTTAAATTTAATTAATAATGAATCATTACGATATTAATCTGGATAGAAATAATGCAAATTATGTTCCATTAACACCACTAACATTTTTACAAAGAGCTAAAGATATTTATCCTGATTATGAGGCTATAGTTTATGAGGATAGAAGCTATACTTGGAATGAAGTTTATAAAAGAGCAGTAAAATTTTCCAGTGCACTTTCTAAAATTGGTATTCAAAAAGGAGATACAGTATCTTTTTTAGCTTTTAATACTCCTGAAATTTTTGAGGCACACTACTCAGTTCCAATGACAGGAGCTGTTTTAAACACTATAAATATAAGATTAGATGCTAATACAATTAATTATATTTTAAATCACAGTGATGCGAAGGTATTAGTTGTAGATAGACAATTACATGTAGAAGTAAAAAAAGCTTTAAAAAATTTAAATAAAAAAATCACTGTTATAGATATTAACGACAAACATGCTGATCAATCGAAATTGGAAAAAATTGGAGATTTAGAATACGAAAGTTTTTTAAATACTGGAGATGAGAATTTTAATTGGAAAATGCCTGATGATGAATGGCAGGCAATATCTTTAAGTTATACTTCAGGTACAACTGGCAATCCTAAAGGTGTTGTTTACCATCATAGAGGTGCGTACTTAATGTCCACAGGAAGTACTGTTGCCTGGAACATGCCTAATCGTTTAAACTTTTTAACGGTTGTGCCTATGTTTCATTGTAATGGTTGGTGCTATCCATGGACAGTTCCAATGTTAAATGGAAAAACAATTTGCTTGAGAAATATTGATGTTAAGAAAATTTTTGAGCTTATTGATAAATATGACATTACTCATTTTGGAGGAGCACCAATAGTTTTAAATATGATAACGGGAGCTCCCGAAAGTGATAGAAAAAAATTAAAGCATAAAGTTTATGTTTTAACTGCTGGAGCACCTCCCCCAAGTATTATTTTTAAAAAAATGAAATCCCTTGGATTTGAAGTTATGCATGTTTATGGTCTTACAGAAACATATGGTCATGTTACACAATGTGCGTGGAATGATGGATGGAATGATTTAGATGAAGATAAACAAAATGAGATTAAAGCAAGACAAGGAGTAAGATATCCTAACACAGAAGGAGTAACAGTTTTAAATCCAGAGACAATGAAAGAAGTTCCTAAAGATGGAAAAACCATCGGAGAGATCATGATTAGAGGAAATGTAGTAATGAAAGGTTACTTTAAAGATAAAGAAGCTACTGACAAAGCAATGAAAGATGGATGGTTTCATAGTGGTGACTTGGCAGTTATGTTTCCTGATGGATATGTAAAAATCCAAGATAGATCGAAGGATATTATTATTTCAGGGGGAGAAAATATTTCATCAATAGAAATTGAAAATACATTGTCTAAACATCCTTCTGTTTCAATAGCGGCTGTAGTTGCTAAACCAGATGAAAAATGGGGAGAAGTACCTTGTGCTTTCATAGAGATGGTTCAAGATAAGCCTGTTACTGAAAAAGAATTAATTGATTTTTGTAAAGAAACTTTGGCTGGATTTAAAGTTCCCAAAAAGGTTGTTTTTTGCGAACTACCTAAGACATCAACTGGAAAAATACAAAAGTTTGAACTGAGAAAAAAAGTTTAGGAATCTAATTGAATTTTGAAATCGAAAATAAAAGTATTTTTGCTTCAGACAATGGCAAAGGTATAGATAAAAACAAAGATACCATTGTTTTTCTTCATGGAAGTGGCTTATCCCATATTGTTTGGTCATTAAGTGAGCAATTTTTTTCAAATAATAATTTCAATGTATTATCTATTGATCTACCAGGACATGGAAATTCTAAGGGGCCATGTTTAAAAACTATTGAGGAAATTGCAGAATGGTTGGAACTTGTATTTGATGCCTTAGATCTTCAAAATTTAATTTTAGTTGGTCATTCACAAGGATGTTTAGAAATACTTGAGTATTCCCATAGATACAAAGATAGACTTAAAAAAATAGTCTTTGTAGGTGGATCTAATAAAATGCCTGTTCATCCTGATTTGATTGAGCTTGCAGAAAATGGAGATTCTGGTGCAGTAAAGTTAATGATGAAGTGGGGATACGAGGGTTCAAAAAAATTTATAGGTGGAAATCCAGTTGAAAGAATTATTCAATCTCCAAAAGATATTAGTGAAATACTTGCTGTAGATCTTATAGCTTGTAATAACTACAAAAATGGTTCAACCGCAGCTGGGTCTATCGAGGTTCCATCAATGTTTGTTTTTGGTTCTCTAGACAAAATGGTTAATTTAGAATCTGGAAAAAAATTCTCTCAATTAATCAAAAATTCAACTATTCATGTAATTGAAGGATGTGGACATATGATTATGATTGAAAAAGCATTTGAAATGCGGGACAAGGTTTTAGAATTTTTAAATAAATGAAAAGTTATTCGATAGCAAAATCTAGAAGATTAAGAAGTACACCTTATACTTCAAGAATAGAAAAACAAGGTGTAACAGCTTATACAATCTATAACCATATGTTGCTTCCAGCAGCATTTGGATCTGTAGAAGATTCTTATCATCACTTAAAAGAACACGTTCAGATTTGGGATGTTGCAGCAGAAAGGCAAGTTGAAATTTCAGGAAAGGATTCAGCTAAATTAGTTCAATTAATGACTTGTAGAGATTTATCTAAATCTAAAGATGGTAGATGTTATTATTGTCCTATTATAGATGACCAGGGTGGAATAATTAATGACCCTGTAGTGTTGAGACTAAATCAAGAGAAATGGTGGATATCTATTGCAGACTCTGATGTAATTTTATTTGGAAAAGGATTAGCAATTGGAAATAAATTTGATGTAAAAATTATAGAACCAAATGTAGATATAATGGCTGTCCAAGGACCAAAGTCATTTAAATTAATGGAAAAAGTATTTGGTGAAAAAATTACTAAATTAAAATTTTTTGGATTTGATTATTTTAATTTTGAAGGAGTTGATCATTTAATTGCACAATCAGGTTGGTCTAAGCAAGGTGGTTATGAAATTTATGTTCAAAATACAGAGTCTGGCCAAAAGTTATATGATCATCTATTTGAAGTTGGTAAAGAATTTAACGTTAAACCTGGATGCCCTAATTTGATAGAGAGAATTGAAAGTGCTCTTTTATCATTTGGAAACGATATGGATAACAATGACAACCCGTTTGAGTGTGGTTTCGATAAGTATGTTAATTTAGATAGTGATGTAAAATTTTTAGGTAAAGAAAAATTAATAAAAATAAAAGAAGACGGAATTAACAAAAAGTTAATGGGTATCAAAATTGATATTAACGAAATTAGTGTGACAGGTTCTCTAGATTTGACAGATGAAAACAACAACTTAATTGGAGAATTAAGATCTGCTTGTTATTCACCTCACTTCAGAAAAGTAATTGGTATAGCCATGATGCAAAAAGGACACTGGAATCCTGATCAAAATGTAAAAGTTATTATAAATGGATATAATTGCGCTGGAAAAGTTTGCGATTTACCATTCATTTAGTATAACAACCTCATCATGAATATAGCTATAGTAGGTGCCACTGGTAACGTTGGTAGAAAACTAATAGAGATTTTAGAAAAAAGAAATTTTGAAATCTCTGAATTATATTTAGTTGCTTCGTCTAGAAGTGAAGGAAAAAAAATTAAATTTCTTGAAAAAGAACACACAGTAATAGCTTTAGAGAAATTTGATTTTTCGAAAGTAAAAATTGCTTTTTTTGCAGCTGGAAGTTCAATTGCAGAAAAATGGGCTCATATTGCTGCAGAAAAAACTATAGTAATTGATAACTCTAAATATTTCAGAAAAGACCCTGATGTTCCATTAATAGTACCAGAAGTGAATTCTAAAAAATTATCTGATGTTAAAAATAAAAATATTATTGCAAATGGAAATTGTTCAGTAATTCCAGTTGTAGTAGCTTTAAAACCCCTTCATGATTTGTATAATGTAAAGAGGATAGTTGCCTCGACTTATCAATCTGTTTCAGGAGCCGGCAAAGAACCCATGGATGAGCTTTTGTCTCAAACAAAAGAGTATTTTGAGAATAAAAAATTAGACTCTAAATTTTTTACAAAACAAATTGCATTTAATGCAATTCCTCATATTGATAGTTTTCTAGAGAGTGGTTATACGAAAGAGGAGCAAAAAACTTCTGATGAAATTAAAAAAATATTAGATAAAAAAATTAAAGTAACTTCCACTTGTGTAAGAATTCCAGTTTTAGTTTCTCACTCTATAAGTGCAAATGTTGAGTTTGATAAAAAATGTGATCTTGATGAAATAAGAACTGTTTTATCTAGCTCTCCAGGATGCAAGGTTGTTGACGAACATAAAGATGGTGGTTACATAACTCCTGTTGAAGCTGAAGATAAGTTTGAAACATTTATATCGAGAATTAGGCTAGATGATTCTCAACCAAATACAATAAATTTATGGATAGTTTCTGATAATTTATTAAAGGGTGCTGCACTAAATGCAATTCAAATAGCAGAAGGATTAATTAAAGAAGAATTTTATGGAAGATAAAAGACCTTTGTCACCTCATATTAATATTTATAAATGGCATATATCTTCACTAGTTTCTATATCGCATAGAATTACAGGTATTATAAATATTATAGCTATAACTTTAGTTTGTGTCTGGGTTTCTTGGCTAATTTTAGGAGAAACTAAATATGATTTGATAAACTTTTTTTTTAATTCATTTCTTGGAAAATTTGTTGCAATAGGGTTAGCATGGTCTTTTAGTTTTCAAATACTTAGTGAAATCAGACATTTAATAATGGATATGGGTTATGGCTATGAACTGAAAACTACTCGTATAACAGGTTTGATGGTGATCTTTGGTTCATTAATTTTAACTATTTTATTTTACTTAATTGGAAAAAACTTTTTTTAATATGAATTTAGCTACAAAAAAATGGGTGTTTTTAAAATTATCATCAATAATTTTAGTCCCTTTAATGTTTTGGTTTATAATTAATTTCATATCAGTTTATGATGGAGATTATTCTGAAGTAATTAGTTTTTTTTCAAACAAAACAAATAAGTTTTTATTTAGTATATTTTTAATTTTTGCTTATTTTTTTTCTGCCATAAGTATTAGTGAGGTTTTTGAGGACTATATTTCTAATGAAAAAACCAAATATGTCGCAAACAGACTTCTCTATATTTCTGCTATAATAATCCCATTATTAACAATAATAATTTTACTTAATCTAAAATAATGAGTGCTTATAATATTATAGATCATGAATATGATGTAGTTGTCTTAGGAGCTGGTGGATCTGGCTTGAGAGCTGCTGTTGGATTAAGCGAAGCTGGATTGAAAACAGCCTGTATTTCAAAAGTATTTCCAACTAGAAGTCACACATCTGCTGCACAAGGAGGTATCTCAGCTGCACTTGGTAACATGGGAGAAGATGACTGGAGATGGCACATGTATGATACGGTCAAAGGTGCTGACTGGTTAGGAGATCAAGACAGTATTGAGTATTTATGTAAAGAAGCTCCAAAAGCAGTTTTAGAATTAGAAAAATATGGAGTTCCATTTAGTAGAACTGAAGAGGGAAAAATTTATCAAAGACCTTTTGGAGGAATGACAAAAAATTATGGAAATGGAATTGTACAAAGAACGTGTGCTGCTGCAGATAGAACTGGTCATGCAATTCTTCATACGCTTTATGGACAGGCCCTAAAACATAACACTGAGTTTTTTATAGAATATTTTGCACTAGATCTTTTAATGAAAGATGGAGCATGCAAAGGGTTAATTGCATGGAATTTAAATGATGGAACAATCCATAGATTTAGAGCACACACTGTAATTATAGCCACAGGTGGATATGGGAAAGTTTATTATTCAGCTACATCTGCGCACACTTGTACTGGAGATGGAAATGCAATGGTATTAAGAGCTGGATTGCCTCTTCAGGACATGGAGTTTGTTCAATTTCATCCAACAGGAATTTACGGTCATGGTACATTGATAACAGAAGGTGCCCGAGGAGAGGGTGGTTATCTTACCAATTCTAAAGGTGAAAGATTTATGGAAAGATATGCTCCAAATGCAAAAGATTTAGCATCAAGAGATGTTGTTAGTAGATCAATGTCTATTGAAATAAATGAAGGAAGAGGTGTTGGAAAAGATCAAGATCATGTTCATTTGAACTTAAGTCATTTAGATAAAGATATTATTGAAAGTAGACTTCCAGGAATTACTGATGCTGCAAGATTATTTGCAAATGTAGATGTAACTAAAGAGCCAATACCCGTTGTACCAACAGTTCATTATAATATGGGAGGAATTCCAACAAATTATAAAGCAGAAGTTTTAACTGTTAATGGTTCAGAAAAAACTGTTCCAGGTCTGATGGCTATAGGAGAAGCAGCATGCGTTTCTGTTCATGGCGCAAATAGACTTGGTTCTAATTCACTAATTGATTTAGTAGTATTTGGAAGAGCAGCAGCAAAGAGAGCTGCAGAATTAGTTAAACCTGGAACTCCTCATGAAGAGATACCTGAGTCTGAGACGCAAAAATGTTTAGATAGATTTGATAAGTTAAGAAATGCAGATGGAAATAATAGTACTGCAGAACTTAGACTTTCAATGCAAAAAACAATGCAATCTAAATGTGCAGTATTTAGAACAGAAAAGAATCTAAAAGAAGGAGTTGATGATATTAGAAAAGCTTATGATGGAATGGACTCAATTTCTGTCAAAGATAGATCTTTAGTTTTTAACACTGATTTAGTAGAAACTTTAGAATTTGATAATCTAATTAGACAGGCAGTAACAACAGTTGAATCTGCATATCACAGAAAAGAAAGCAGAGGAGCGCATGCAAGAGATGATTATCCAAAAAGAAATGACGAAAAATTTATGCAACACACTCTTGCTTGGTGTGATGGAAAAAATACAAAAATTAGCTACAGACCAGTTCACAAGTCAACTTTGACCAATGATGTTCAATATTTCCCACCACAAGAACGGGTATACTAATGGTGCAATTGAATTTACCAAAAAATTCTGAAGTCAAAAAAGGTAAATATTTTAAAGACAAAACAGGTTCTAAAAATCTTAGAAAAGTAAATGTTTATAGATGGGATCCCTCTACCGAGGAAAATCCAAGAATTGATACTTATGAAGTTGATATGGATAACTGTCCTTCAAAAGTCTTGGATATTTTAAATAAAATTAAAAACGAAATTGATCCAACATTAGCTTACAGAAGATCTTGTGCTCATGGAGTTTGTGGTTCTTGTGCTATGAACATGGGTGGCAAAAATGGTTTAGCGTGCACAACTCCACATTCGGAAATTGATGGAGATGTAGACATATATCCTCTACCGCACTTGAAAGTTAAAAGAGATTTAATTGGTGATTTAGATGGTTTGTATAAACAGTATGAATCTATTGAACCTTGGCTAAAAAATAATTCAAAAAAAGAAACAACAGAAATTTATCAATCTCAAGAAGATAGAGCAAAACTTGATGGTGCTTATGAATGTATTATGTGTGCATGTTGTTCAACATCTTGCCCAAGTTATTGGTGGAATGGAGATAAATATTTAGGTCCAGCAGTTCTTTTACAAGCATACAGATGGATCGTTGATAGTAGAGATGAAGAAAGAAAAGCAAGATTAAAAAAAGTTGCTGATGAATTAAAACTTTACAGATGTCATACTATTTTAAATTGTACAAATGCTTGTCCTAAAGGGCTGAATCCAGCAAAGGCAATTGCAGAAATTAAAAAAATGTTAGCTACGGCCAATGTTTAAATAGACTATTAAGTTTTTTTGATTTAAAAGACCGTATTCATGAAATTAATAGAGCACTTCGTTAATGGAAAAATAATTCCAGGTTCATCTGATAGAAAAGGAAAAGTATTTAATCCTGCAACAGGAGAACAAGAGTCTGAGGTAAGACTTGCAAGTAAATCTGATTTAGATCAAGCTGTAGAAGCAGCCAAAAAAGCATTTGAAACTTGGTCTGCGAAACCTCCCTTACAAAGAGCAAGGATTATTTTTAAATTTAAGGAATTAATTGAAAAAAACTCTGATGAGTTAACAAAGCTAATAGTATCAGAACACGGAAAAGTTTTTGAGGATGCCAGAGGATCTTTAACAAGAGGGCTTGAGGTAGTAGAGTTTGCTTGTGGAATTCCTCATTTATTAAAAGGTGAATTTTCAGAAAACGTTGGAACAAATGTTGATAGTTGGTCAATGCGACAACCTCTAGGGGTAGTAGCTGGAATTACTCCATTTAATTTTCCAGCAATGGTACCAATGTGGATGTTTCCAATAGCAATTGCTTGTGGAAATACATTTATATTAAAACCTTCAGAAAAAGATCCTTCATGTCCAGTCAGATTAGCAGAGTTACTTAGTGAAGCTGGATTGCCAGAGGGCGTATTTAATGTAGTTAATGGTGATAAAGAAGCTGTTGATGCAATTATAGAAAATAAAGATATTAAAGCTGTAAGCTTTGTTGGATCCACTCCAATTGCAAAATATATTTACGAAAATTCAGCTAAAAATGAAAAAAGAGTACAAGCACTTGGAGGTGCAAAAAATCACTTAGTTGTTATGCCAGATTGTGACTTGGATGGCGCTGTAAATGGTTTAATGGGTGCTGCATATGGATCTGCAGGTGAAAGATGCATGG
>ERZ802830.5289-NODE-5289-length-10006-cov-6.0605_pt1 | contig 10006 bp, 7 predicted proteins | sample MGYA00345654_ERZ802830 | MGnify/ENA primary metagenome ERZ802830 (study PRJEB30503, sample SAMEA104212375) | marine metagenome | biome: Westerlies Biome; feature: [SRF] surface water layer (ENVO:00010504) within the epipelagic zone...; material: water...
GAAATGCATCAGATTTCCCAGATGCAGAAAGAACTTGGCATTTATAGGGCTTGAACGTGTAGTGCTAGGTCAATCAATTTATTTGAATAACCTGCTTCATTATCATACCAAGATACAATTTTGAAGAATGTTTCGTTGAGTTGAATCCCTGCATTGGCATCAACAATAGATGTTCTTGCATCTCCAATAAAGTCTTGTGAAACAACCAATTCTTTTGTAAACCCTAATATTCCACTCATAGAAGTATTAGAGGCATTTTCAAGAGCATCCATCACTTCATCGTAACTTGTGCTTTTCTCAAGTTTCACTGTAAGATCAACGACAGAAACATCTGCAGTTGGTACGCGAAATGCCATTCCAGTAATTTTACCAACCAGTGATGGAATCACCTTCGTTACTGCTTTTGCAGCACCAGTTGATGCTGGAATGATGTTGAGCAACGATGAGCGCCCCCCTCGATAGTCTTTGCGTGAAGGCCCATCGACAGTCATTTGCGTAGCTGTTACAGCGTGAACTGTTGTCATCAAGGCTTCTGCAATTCCGAAATTATCATTCAATACTTTCGCCAATGGAGCAAGGCAGTTTGTTGTACAAGAAGCGTTGGAAACAATCATATCTGAAGATGTAGCATCAGTATGATTTACCCCCATCACAAACATTGGTGCGTCAGCAGATGGTGCAGAAATGACTACTTTTTTTGCGCCACCATCAATGTGTAGCTGTGCCTTTTCGAGAGTTGTAAAAATTCCTGTACACTCTGCAACGATTTCAGCTCCAACCTCGTCCCACTTTAAATTTTGTGGATCTCTCTCTGCTGTAATTCGAACAGTTTTTCCGTCGATTACAAGGTGGCCACCTTCAATTTCGATTGAAGCTGGGCAAGTGCCATGAACAGAATCGTATTTTAATAGGTATGCAAGGTGTTCGACATCAAGTAGATCATTGATGGCTACGACTTCGACCTTGTCATTTTGCAAAGATGCACGAAGAACCATTCTACCGATTCGTCCAAATCCGTTAATTCCTAATTTTAGTGTTGACATAGTTGTTTTTTTTGATTAAATAATTTAAAGTGTCATAATATCTGAAACTCTGATGAGTTCACGTTTGATTTCTGATTTTCCTTTGATGGCTTTGTTGAGTGGCGTTAAAATCATTTCCCCATTTTGAATACCTACCATCTGACCACTCACACCATCGATTAGACACTCGACAGCTTTGAGACCCATGCGACTTGCCAAAACCCGATCAAAACAAGATGGTGTACCACCCCGCTGAATATGACCCAATACAGATACTCTAACCTCATAGTCAGGCATATTCTGTTCAACGTGTTCTGCAAGTTCAAATACATTTTTACCAATTTTATCACCCTCTGCAACGACAACGATGCTTGAGGATTTTCCTGATTTTTTACTTCTCTTCAATGACTCTAACAAGCGATGAAGACCAAGATTTTCTTCCGGGATTAAAATTTCCTCTGCGCCAGCTCCTATCCCTACATTTAAAGCAATATGACCTGCATCTCGTCCCATGACCTCAACAAAAAACAATCGATTGTGTGAAATGGCTGTATCTCTAATTTTATCAATCGCCTCAACAACTGTGTTCAAAGCTGTGTCATATCCAATGGTATGAGATGTACCATAGATATCATTGTCAATTGTTCCTGGAACACCAATCACTGGGATCTTGTGCTCTTGTTCAAAAATCATTCCCCCAGTAAAGCTACCATCACCTCCAATGACGATCAAAGCATCGACATTGTGCTGTTTCAGGTTTTCATAAGCTTTTTGCCTACCCTTTTTGTCGTGAAAATCTAGTGATCTAGCAGATTTAAGTTTTGTGCCACCTTTGTTGATGATGTTGTTTACACTTCTTGGGTTTAGTGGGCGAATGTCACCCTCAATCAAGCCTTGGTATCCACGATATACGCCAGAGCATTCTAGATTGAAGTGAGAGCAACTGCGAACAACAGATCGTATCGCAGCGTTCATTCCCGGAGCATCTCCCCCAGATGTCAGTACAGCAATATGTTTTGGTTTTTTAGGCATATCAGAATGGCGAAATTACAAACTATATTTCTTAAATCATTGATATTATCAGAAATTGAAGATTCAAAAATAAAAGTGGTGAAAATTGTATCTAAAATCAATATTTTTCATCAAATCGCGTTCTTTTTTACAATCTTCTTAATCAAAGATTTAAAATCATCGAATTCTACCTGATATGAGAGACCTACACCTTGGGTATATCCTAACTCATCCCCAAAATATTGAAATTCATTTTCTCGGTTGAAGATACGTGCACGAAGCGCACCATCTTTACTCAATAAAAACTCAATCGTAACATCTCCAACAATGATTGTTTCTTCAACACCCCCAAATGGAACACCGAGTTTACCATTGATTAGCAACCGATCTGACACTTTGGTAACAAGTGTCAATCCAAGTCGATCGCGTGTACGTGCAATTGATTCGGAGTTACGATCACCCTGCAAATAATTTAGTCCGAGTTTAAGCTTTTCCTCATCTCCAGAAACTATAGATTCAAAAACAGCTGATGCTTTTTGAAAAAGGTTGTTCGTTAGTGCTTGTGCTGTAATGGCTGAAAGTGATAAATCGCTGATAAAAACACCTTGCGACAACAAGGATATTGCTTGGATTTGTCGGCGCTCTTCATCATCGAGTTTATAGGCAAGGTCGTTTCGAACATTTGCAGAAGTATTTGGAAAATCGATCGTAAAGCTAGGTGCTTCCAATTGCATAATGCTGCCTGTCAAATTAATTTTTACATCGGTCGGGATTTTTCTATTCAGCCCTGGATTTTCCAGTAAAATAGCTGGATTTGCACCACCAGGTACTTCATAAATCGCTTGTAAATTCAATTGAGCATCCAGTGGATTACCATTCCATAATATTGTTCCGCCTGGCTCTAGACGAAATTCTTTTTCTAAGATGCTAAAATTTTTGAATTGATAGATTCCGTTTAAAGCAATAAAGTCACCAAATACATTAAAATTTCCATCTGTGTTTATTTCCATCAGAATACTACCAACACCCGAGCCTCGCAGTGTACTTCCCGTATCGCTGTCAAACAAAAGCTCTAACTCGGCATCTTGTGTAATTGACAAATCAAAATTAAGTGTCAAACCCTTTATTAAACTGGGAGAACTTGTTTGATTGTCGGCATTTTTAGTTGCGTTTTTATCAACAAATTTTAAGTATGAAACATCCTCAATACTACCACTGTTATCAACTGCAATAACAATGTTTGTGCCTTCTGCCGAGCTGCCATCAAGGTCAAAAGTAAGAGATTGGGATGGTCCATGAATACGCGCATTTCCATTGAAAAATGCCTTCCCATAATAGTTATTGTCATAACTATCGTCTGTATCGAGAATAAATAGGTTTGGACTTGTAAAATTCATGTCCAAGTTGAAGAACTTGAAGTTTTGATGAAGAATTGATCCTTTAAAAGAAGCAGAGGTTGAATTAAGGCTGTCGATCAAGGTCGTTGGCTCAAACGCAAAAGATGTTGGACTTACCTTTATGCTAGACCCATCTACAAGGCCATATCCCACATTTAAGTAAGGAACATAAAATTGAAACCCATCTAAAAACAACTCCCCTTGCAAGATTGGCTGATTCCATTTCCCATCAATTGATACAGAGCCATCAATCAGTCCCTCTACATCTGTCATTGCATTTCCAATCAGCTGATCAAGGATAGCTGCTGGAAACGACTGAAAAGTGGCGTTCAGGTTGAGGTTATTCTCATTTTCAGATGAAATCAGACCCTCTACAGAGCTTGTCATTGAACCATCATCGGTAGTGTTGAAAGATAATTGATATGCTTCTTGATCTTGGATAGAATTCAGCGAAATAAGAGCATCTCCCAAAATTACATTGTTGAATATCAAAGAGTCAATTTTCACATCGGCCTCTCCTCCAAACTGATCGTTGTCGACAGTAATGTCCAGTGTTCCATTGGTGATTCCACTGATATTTCTCTTTGGTTTTGGCAAAATAAAGTCAGAGAGATTTATGTTTTCAAAAAGTATATTTAATCGTTGTGAATCCTGTTGGTAAAATGAAAAATGAAGCGCTGATTCATTATTTGAGAAAACAGTAGAACCAATCTCAAAACCCATTTTTGTCAGCAGTACTGTACTCGTTCTGTTGTCGAGATGATTGATCTTCCATTGCTTCGACTGAAAAGCAATTGTAGATGGCTGAATGCCAAACTCTAGCTCTTGTTTTTCATTGAGTGTAGCAAAAAAATTCAACTCGCTATCTAATGAATTATTTTCAAATTCTGCTCTAAAATACAGTTTGTCATCAAACACTGAATTGATTAACCAAAACCGATCCAAGTCAAAGTCTTCTCCGTTGACCTGTCCAATTTGCAGATTGGTTTTGTAAAAAGGATTGCCATTGTCCATTGTAAAACGAACCTCTGAAAAGTTGTTATTCTTAAAACGAATTTTAGGGATATCCATCTGAAAAAATGTATCATTTGGATCAGCACTGAGCTTGCCACGAAAGAAAGAATCATCAGGGATTATTATTTGTTCTAGAAAAGCACCAGAAAACTTCTCTTTTAAGTTGATATTAAAATTCATAAAAGATGATTGATCAACTTCAATTGACTGATAATTGGAAAAGTAGCTTCCAAAAGAATTGCGAAACATTTTTTCTATATCCAGCAATTCGAATCTACCATAAATCAATCCATTGATAAAATCAACAGATTGGAAATTAAAAAAGCGTAAATCTTTATTGACTCTCGACTGAATTGTAAAGTCTTCAAAAGTATATCTCTGATCATCGATATTGATTTGCACAGCATTTGCCTTGATATCTCCAATGAAATTATTTATTTGCTCTCCAAGGCTTACAATTTCAAAGTTCCCAGAAAAATCTCTTTCCTTTTTGAAAGTAGAAGGAAAAAAACTTTTGAGTTTGAGTTGATTTACCTCTGCAAATGCTGACAATTTTTGAAGGGAGTCATTTACATTAAACTCACCCTCCACCTGTATTTTTGCTTCACTATCATTGATGTCAACTGAGCCAATAATTTGTCCATATTTTGCATCGAGGTTTACTGAAATAGTATCGAGTTTGATGTCTTGATAAGAAAAAGAAGAAAAATATCCATTTAGTTCTGTGTCAAGCTGATTGAGTTGAAGACCCTTTCCTTTTATATCAAATGAAAAGTCACTAATACCTAAAGTGTTTTGCTTTAGTAAACCTCCCATGTCATATTGATTCCCATGAATCTTACCATCGTAAAATGAAGGTGTTTGCGTATCTTTTTTTAAAAAATCAACAGCAACGTCCAACAGGCCAAATGAGGTATAGACTGCCATATTTATCTTGTGATTGGAGAAGCGACGTGTCAACTCTCCAGTCATTTTAGAAGTTCCCAAATGCTTTAGAAAATCTACTTGTGACTGCGCTAAGCTCGGCACAAATGCTAAGATGTCTTCTGGATTAATAATCAGTTCATCTATAACAAGATTTGAGGTTTTTTCTGAATTGTTGAAAGAAAGTGATCCTGAAAAATTACTGTCTGGAAGAGAGAGTCGCAGAGAGTCTAATGAAAACTTGTTGGGTGTTCCAGAAAAAGTAAGCTGATCTATAACAAAGCTATCTGAACCTGAAATATTTGGAACAAAAGAACGAATATCCTCAAGTCCGATGGAAGATTCTTGTACACTCGCATCAATAAGAATATCATTGAATGAATCTTGTGACCCCCCTGTTGGCAAGCGCAAAGAAAGATCAGCAATGAGTTGTGAGTTTGGAGTGATCACATTTAATTCTTCAAGTTTGGCTGCCCCTGATGCTGTAGAAAATGAAGCATTGGAACGAATGACGTCTAGACCATAATCCTCAACAAACAGGGTCATATCTTCAATTACTGCTGAAAAATCAGCGCTTTTGGAAGAAATGTCGACGAGATTCGCATTGAGATTGGAAATGATTTGATAAGTAGAATCGATATCATTTTTGTCAAGGAATTGAAGCTTGCTTTCGTTGAGTTTGACTTGACTTGCACTGAACTTCGCTCCTTTTGAGAAATTAAATTTTTCTAAAAAAACATCAAAGTTAGATAGGTTTTCATCTCTATATGTAACATGATTCAGTAAAAAAGAATCTATAGTAACTTCGCCCAAATAGATGTCATTATTGATCAAACCACCAAAGTGACGAGACTCAATTTCGAGGTGATTCACAAAAATCAAGGTATCATTTTTATGGTCTTTGATGAGCAAGTCTTCAAATGAGCTCATGCCAACAGGATTCATAAAAAAGGAATTAATCGAGAGGTCAACATCAAAATCATTGATGAGTTTGTTCTTGACCCATGAGTTTAAGGCAGATTGACCAATTGGAGAAAAAAATAAGATAAGTGTGAGTATGGAAAGACCAATACTCATGACTGTAATTTTTTTTGCGGTACGCCAGTGTTTTTGGGTCAAACCAATGTATTAACTTTGTGCATCAAACAAGAATCATGCCTGTCATACTCGGAATAGAATCATCATGCGACGATACTGCAGCTGCTGTACTCGTTGACGGGCATATTCAATCGAATATAATTTCCAGTCAAAAAGTTCACAAACAATACGGGGGTGTTGTCCCCGAGTTGGCTGCCCGTGCCCACCTGCAAAATATCATTCCAGTAGTCGACCAAGCACTTCGTACAGCAAATATCGACAAAAAAGAGGTAAACGCAGTAGCATATACTTTGGGTCCAGGTCTTATTGGCTCGCTGTTGGTTGGAAATTCTTTTGCCAAATCATTTGCACTCTCATTGGATGTGCCATTGATCGAAGTCAATCATATGCAAGCGCATTTGCTTGTTCACTTTGAAAAATCCATTCCAAATCCCTCATTTCCATTCTTAGGACTTACTGTTTCGGGGGGTCACACTCAGTTGGTTTTGGTCAGCAGTCCAAACCAAATGGAAGTGATTGGACAAACACTAGATGATGCTGTGGGTGAGGCCTTTGACAAGGTTGGTAAAATGATCGGACTACCCTATCCTGCGGGGCCTTTTATCGATAAATATGCACAGAATGGAAAAGCAGACATTCCATTTCCAACACCAAAGGTTTCAGACCTCAATTTTAGTTTTAGTGGATTTAAAACCAGTGTTTTGTATCATCTGAGAAAAGAACAGCAACTGGATGAGCATTATATTCAAAATCATAGAGATGATTTGTGTGCGTCGGTACAGCACACGCTTGTCAATATCCTGATGGAAAAACTTGAAAAAGCAGTCAGCAAAACAGGGGTTAAAGAGATTGTCATTGGTGGAGGTGTTTCAGCAAATACTGGACTTCGACAGGCATTGTCAAAAAAAATGGATTGGAATGTTTTTATCCCACCTTTGGCCTTCACAACAGATAACGCAGCGATGATTGCAGTTGCTGGTTACTTCAAATATCAAAACAATACATTTGGCGCATTGGATCGTCAAGCGCAATCTAGAATGCCATTGTAATGCAACAGTTTTATATTCCTACATTAACAAAAGAAGACAAAGAATTTCATTTCGATAAAATTGAAAGCAAACACTTATCCAAAGTTTTAAGAAAAAAAATCGGAGATCGAATCACAATTGTCAATGGTTTTGGGTATAGATTCGAGGCAACATTGACATCAGTCCATGACAAACAATGTACAGCAGTTATCAATCAATGCGAAAAGATTGCTACAGATCCTTATCATTTACACATATTCATCGCACCTACAAAAAGCAATGATCGTATGGAATGGTTTGTCGAGAAAGCCACCGAAATTGGCGTTCATGCGATCACCCCTATCATTTGTCAGCGAAGCGAACGAAAAGTAGTGAAGCAAGAACGCTTGCATAAAATTGCTATTGCTGCCATGAAACAGTCTTTGGGGGCTTATCTACCAGTGATTCATCCTTCTTGCGACTTTCTCACTGCATTGAAACAATTGGAGGGTAAAGCCTTTATCGCACATTGTCAAGACACAAAAAAAATGACATTAGACAGTCAAGTGTTAGCGCACCAATCGATATCCATTTTTATAGGTCCAGAAGGTGATTTTAGTGCAGAAGAAATCAAAGCTGCAGCTGACGCCAATGTCACTCCCATCACACTCGGAACAAAACGATTGCGTACCGAAACTGCAGGAATTATCGCCTGTCATAGTGTTTCGCAATTATATATGTAAAAAACTTATCTTTAGGCTATGAATCCAAAAGAACTGACCAAAGCAATTGTCCAAGCATTTCTCATCATTATCCTTCTGATATGGCTATTTGAGGTCATTGTTTCCATACAATCGGTTGTTTTCTACATCATCATCGCAGCAGTCGTATCACTCATTGGGCGACCCATAACGCTGCTTTTAAAGAAAATTAAATTTAGTAACACATTATCTTCAGTCACAACAATTGCAATATTGATGATGACGTTTTTTGGCATAGTACGCTTGTTGTTTCCAGTGATTTTTGAACAAGCAAAAAACCTTTCCCTTCTCAATGTGACTGCTTTTGAGGCTACTGCCACACAACTAATTGACGAACTCAGTTTGTATCTCAGTGGATATGGGATTGACTTACAAAGTTGGGTCGATCGAAGCTTGGCTGAGTTTGATTACAGTTTTCTGCCAGATACTTTGAATACTATCCTTAATGGCCTCAGTGGGTTTACAATTGGCGTATTTTCAGTCATTTTTATATCGTTTTTCTTTTTAAAAGACAGTGGCTTACTAGAGAAAATGGTCATGGTTTTTGTAGCTGATAAAAACACTTCAAGAGTTGAAAAGTCAATACTTTCAATCAAAAATTTATTATCGAGATATTTCATCGGATTGCTCATACAGATTACTGTTTTATTCGTCATCTATACTATTGTCTTGTTGATCTTCGGCATACCAAATGCAGTGACCATATCACTGGTTTGTGCACTGTTAAATATCATTCCATTTTTAGGACCAATCATCGGTTCTTTTTTGATGGTTTTTTTAACCATGACAAGTAATCTCGATGCCAGTTTTGCAACTGAAACGCTTCCCAAGACCATTTATGTATTTATTGGGTTTGCAATTGGACAGTTGATCGACAATTTTTTGACGCAGCCCTTTGTTTTTTCTGCTTCTGTCAAGTCACATCCACTCGAAATTTTTATTGTGATTCTTATTGGTGGTCTCTTGTTTGGCCCCTTGGGAATGATTATAGCTGTTCCATCCTACACAGCTTTAAAAGTGATTTTTAAAGAATTTTATGCGCATAATAAAATTGTAAAAGCATTAACCAAAGACATCTAAAAATGATATTATCCAATACTGAAACCGTTGCCAATCACAGCATTACAGAAACATTAGGAATTGCTAGAGGAAGCACAGTAAGGAGTAGAAATATCGGCCGCGATATTTTTGCGAGCCTCAAGAACATCGTAGGAGGTGAAATCGAAGAATACACCAAGCTTCAAGCAGATGCTAGAGAGCAAGCCCTTCAACGAATGATCAATGACGCAAAAAAACTAGATGCCGATGCAATAGTGAATGTTCGATTCACTACGTCTGTTGTTGCGCAAGGTGCTTCCGAAATGTTGGCATACGGAACAGCTGTCAAACTAAAATAGATGGTATTTTTCTTTTATTTGGCAGTTGGAATTGTATTGATTGTGTTGGCAATCACAAAATATAATGAGCGTCAAAATGATGACTTTGACAAGCGAAGCAATTGAGTAGGCAAATTTGTTGTCGATTTTCAGCTGATAATGTATTTTTGCGACCGATTTAGTTTCGACTAAGGAGAGGTGCCAGAGTGGTAATGGAGCAGATTGCTAATCTGTCAACGCGAAAGTGTTGCCTGGGTTCGAATCCCAGTCTCTCCGCTAAAACCCTTGTAAGTTCCTGATTTGCAAGGGGGTATTTTGTCCGGTCGCGTAGCTCAGCTGGATAGAGCATCTGCCTTCTAAGCAGACGGTCATAGGTTCGAATCCTATCGCGATCAC
>ERZ802830.5290-NODE-5290-length-10005-cov-13.0264_pt1 | contig 10005 bp, 1 predicted proteins | sample MGYA00345654_ERZ802830 | MGnify/ENA primary metagenome ERZ802830 (study PRJEB30503, sample SAMEA104212375) | marine metagenome | biome: Westerlies Biome; feature: [SRF] surface water layer (ENVO:00010504) within the epipelagic zone...; material: water...
TATCTATTGCTGATAACTCTGGTCTTGCCTCTAACTATACGTTAACGGGAGGAACCCATCAGTTAACAGTGAATCAACGTCCGTTGAATGCGACGTTAGCGAGACAATATGATGGAACAACAACATCGGCAGGTTCAACATTGAGTAGCTTTGACGCTTTACAAGGTGGGGAAACTTTAACATTAAGTGGCTCAGGAACAGCAGCGAGTGCTAACGTAGCCAACGGTATAGCAATGGGTAGTAATGGTGATCTTGGTTTAGTTGATGGAACGGGATTAGCCTCGAACTACAGTTTAAACTCAACAGTGATCAATATTGCAAAACGTGTACTGAACTCATCAGGATCTAAGATATATGATGCGAACACGAATGCGTTAGCCGGAGCGATAACATTAAGTAATCTGGTCTCTGGTGAAGCGTTGAATCATTCAGGAACGGCAACGATAAGTTCAGCTAATGCGGGTAGTTATACAATAAGTAATTTAACGGGTATCACTATAGCTGATGGCAGTGGCGGAGCTGCTTCCAATTATACGTTAACGGGTGGAACACATAACTTTACGGTGAACCCAAAGGTTGTATCTATTCAAGGAAACAAAACTTATGATGGAAATACAACTATAAGCTCTTCTGATATAACGTCGATAACCGGAACAGTTGGTTCTGAAACACTAGTTATGAGCAGTGGTACGGGAACCACTTCATCACAAAACGCAGCTACATACGCTAGTGCAGGTATTAATGAGGGTTCACTAACTTTAGGGAATGGATCGAATGGAGGTTTAGCTGCTAACTATACCTTAACTGGTCATGCAGCAAGCAGCTTCCAGATTAACCAGCGCGTATTAAGCTCATCGGGAACTCGTACATATAACGGAACGACCACAGCAGCTTCAAGTGACTTAACATTAAGTAATTTAGTTGGTTCAGAAACATTAACTTTATCAGGTAATGGAACTCTAGCTGATGCTAATGTTGCAACAAATAAAACAGTAACATTAAATACTTTAACTTTATCGGATAACAGTGGTTTAGCGGCTAACTACACGCTGACGGGAGGTACGCACCAGCTTACTATAACTCAAAAAGCTGTAAACACTTCTGGTACACGAAACTATGATTCAACAACAGTTGTTGGATCGGGAACGTTAACGGTTAGTGGTGAGGTTGGTAGTGAACAAGTTACGATCACCGGCAACGGATCAATTACAGATAAAAATGTTGGTTCCGGTAAGACAATAAATACAAGCGGACTTACTCTTCAAGATGGAAGTGGTGGAGGATTAGCCGCTAACTATACTCTATCTGCGGGAACACATACATATAGCGTGACCCAAGCCCCAATATCATTTACAGGAACGCGAACGTATAATGCTACCACGAATGTAGAGGCTGCAAATATAACTTTAACAGGGCAACAGGGTGGTGAGGATTTAACCGTTACAGGAGCCGGTTCAATTGCAAGTGGTAATGTAGGATCAGGAAAAACAGCTAATATAACGGGGCTAACTCTAGGGGATGGAGTGTCTGGAACACCAGGAACAGAATCAAACTATACGTTTACAGGAGGAACACAAACCTTCGATGTAACTCAAGCCCCACTTACAATCTCTGGGTCAAGAGAATATGATGGGACACAAAAGATTGAAAGTTCTTCAATGTCACTTAGTGGATTACAAGGTGGGGAAGCGTTAACGATTAATGATTCAATTTTAACAACTAGTTCAAATGTTGGTACATATAGTACAGGAACAAGTACAATTTTAGATGGAGATCTAAATTCTGCTACCTACAAAAAGATTTCAAGTCAGGCAGGCGACGGTGCTGTTAATTGGTCAGGAACAGGAAGTAGTTCACTATCCAAGAATTCAGGTGAAAGCGATTCAGATTTTCTTCAGCGAGCCTTGGGATTACTGGAAACTTCAGGCGGTGTAGGCCAATATTTTGTTGTTAATTACACAGATGCAACAAAGTCCTCTATAAGTTTTGCAAATCTTGCATCAAACGCTAATAATGTTGGTGGCACCAGTTCAACTAAAGATATATTTACACTATCAACCCATCAATCAGCAATAGAAACAGCAACTGGTAAAACTGCAAGTGACTTCACTGCAGGTTTAAGGTTAACCAACGGAACTGGACTAGTTTCAAACTATACGATTACTAGTGACTCTTTCAGTATTACACCAAGAAGCGTGACATTATCAGGTACAAGGTCCTATGACGGAACAACTGCAGTTAGTAATAGTGATTTAACAATTGGAAATCTTGTTGGAAGTGAAACCCTAAACTTAACCGGTGCAGGTACAGTTGTTTCAAAAGATGTTGGATCAAATAAATCAGTAACTGATCTTTCCTTTAGTCTATCAGATAATACAGGACTTGCTTCAAACTATATGATTGGCACAAAGACATTTAATATAACTAAACAAACAATAACAATTGATGGGTCAAAAATTTATGATGGGAATACTACCATCGCTGCATCAGATATCTCAACATTTAATGGGCTGGCTCTTACAGAAACATTAACAATAAACGGCTCCGGAACGATAGCAGCACCCTCAGTAGGAACGAATAAAGTATTAACACTTGGAACATTAACAATAGCAGATGGAAGTAATGGGGGGGAGTCTTCAAACTACAATCTTACAAGTGGCACCTTTGATGTAACAACTCGTCCTATAACTCTTTCTGGAAGTCGTGTTTATGACGGAACAACAACAGTAGCTAACACCGATATAACAACATTTACAAATATAGTTTCTGGTGAAACACTTGCGGTTACAGGCTCAGGTACAATCGTTGATCAAAATGTTGGAACAAGTAAATCTGTTTCATTAGGAACACTCGCCTTAGCTGATAATACAGGAAGTGCTTCAAATTATAGTCTTAGCTCAGCCACCTTTGATGTGGAGCAAAGGCCACTAAACTTGTCTGCAACTAAAGCATATGATTCTAATACCACTATAAATTCTGGATCTGTAACACTATCCAATCTAGTTGGAGTTGAAACACTAAACACATCCGGAAGCATTACAACAAATTCTAGCAATGTGGGAACATTTGGAACATCGGATATTACTGTGAGTTCATTATCACTTACTGATGGAACAGGAACGGCATCAAACTACACGTTAAACGGGGGTAGTTACTCAGCAACTGTAACTAAAAAAACAATTGGACTAACAGGTAGTAAAGTTTATGACGCGACAACAACAGCCAGTTCATCAAATCTAAGTTTAACAGGACTAGTTGGATCAGAAACACTTACTTTAAGTGGAACCGGAACACTTGCTACATCAGCAGTTGGCACAGGTAAAACGATTACACTTAATACATTAGCTATAGCTGATAACACTGGACTTGCTTCGAATTATGACTTATCGGGAACTGCTACTATGGATGTCACAACTAGATCAGTTACAGCAAGTGGTTCAAGAATCTATGATGGAACAACAACTGTTAACGGAACTGACCTGACGACAATCAATAATTTAGCCGGAACTGACACACTAAGCTTAACCGGATCTGGAACAACAAATGCTAACGTAGGCAATAGTAAGTCAGTTACTCTTGGGACATTAGCCTTGGCTAGTGGAAGTGGGAATGCTTCAAATTATGCATTGTCATCAGCCACAGTTGATATAACTCAACGCCCGTTAGATTTAGGAGCTTCAAGAATTTATGATGGAACAACAACAATTAACGGGTCAGATTTTTCAACCTTTACTAATATTGTCGGGGGTGAAACTTTAGCTGTAACAGGTTCTGGAACAATTGCATCTCAAAATGTTGGAACCGGTAAAACAGTAACATCATTTAATCTTGCATTAGCTAATGGGACAGGAACAGCAAGTAATTATTCAATTAACTCTCTTACCGCTGACATAACAGGTAGGCCAGTAAGTATATCTGGTTCACGTTTGTATGATAGCACTGTAACTGCTGATAGTTCTATACTAACAATTACATCAGGTGTAAGTGGAGAAAATCTGACATTAACGGGTTCTGGAGTTTTAGGTGCTGCAAGTGCAGGATCGCAAACAATAACTAATAATAACACTTTAGCAATAGCAGATGGAACAGGGCTTGCAAGTAATTATACCTTAACTGGAGCTACTATAAATGTAACCGTAGTTCCAAGAACACTTAGTGTAACATTATCAAGAGAGTATGATGGCACTACTGCTGTTTCAGGTGATTCATTAACGCCAACTTTTGACAGTTTGCAAGGTGGCGAAACACTGGCTTTGACAGGGACAGGGACAATATCTAATGCAAATGTTGGAAGTTCTAAAGCTGTAACTTTGGGAACAATAGCTTTGACTTCGGGATCAGGTAATTCAAGCAACTACACGCTTAATTCAGCCACTATGGATGTCACTCAAAAAGTAATTAATCTTGATGGAATTAGGGCTTATGATGCTTCGACTGACGTTTTAGGTTCAGATATTAACACTTTTGGAAATATAGTTTCAGGTGAAACTTTGACTATTAGCGGAACAGGGTCTGTTCCAAATAATTCTGTGGAAATGAATAAAGTAATTACATTGGGTTCTTTAACATTAGGTGATGGATCAGGTTCAGCTAGTAATTACACATTAATTGGAGGCACACACACTTTTGATATTGCACCTTTATCTGTGAATATAACCGGTAACAGACAATATGATGGCACAAACGTTATTGATAGCTCTGATTTACTTCTTAGTAATTTATTAACAGGAGAAACTGTAAGCTTGTCTGGACAAGGAACAGTTGTCTCTGCTGATGTCGGTGCTAATAAAACTGTGACCTCAGTTAATTTAGCTCTAACAGGACCTAATGCTAGCAATTATACCCTAGGTAGCTATACAACAAACTTTGAGATTCTGGCAAAAGTTATAAATCTGACAGGAACTAAAGTATATGACGGCCAAACAACAGTTCCAAATGTAAATTTAACCGTTACAACTGGAATAAGTGGCGAGAGTTTGGGTCTTAAAGGCTCAGGTAGTGTTATCTCTGCCGCTGTAGGAGCAGGAAAGTCAATTTCATTAGGAACGTTACAACTTGACTCGATTGGTTTAGGTTCAGATAGTAACTATACTTTATCAGCTGGCACCCATACTTTTGATATTACAACAAGAGCATTAACATTTACATCTTCCAGAGACTATGATGGAACAACAATAGCAACCGCCTCTAGTTTAACTTTTAGTCTGAGCAATCTTGTCTCGGGTGAAACTTTATTAATGTCTGGATCAGGAACAGTTGCATCTAAAGATGTTTCAGCAGGAACACAAAATATTACTTTAGGAACAATTGCTTTGGCAGATAATACAGGGGTAGCTTCAAACTATTCTTTAACTTCAGGAACAATGGACATTAATCAAAAGCAAGTAAATCTATCGGGTATAAAGGTTTATGATAGTAATTCAACACTCAACAACTCAATTGTAAGCGTAGCATCTGGTCTTGTTGGATCAGAGACACTGGGTCTTACAGGAGATGTAGTAACAAATTCTGCTAATGTGGGTACATATCTAGCAAGTGCGGGTCAACTAAATGTTGGTTCAACAACTATTGCCCTTGCTGATGGGACAAATGGAGGGTTGGGAAATAATTATTCAATAAATGAGGGAACATTTACAATTACCCAGAGAGCAGTGACTATTTCAGGAACAAGAGTATATGATGGTTCTAAAGCAGTAAATGCTACGGATATAACTACTTTTAACAATACATCAGGCGGGGAAACACTTACACTATCTGGTAGTGGAACATTTCTTGAGTCAGAAGGTGTTGGAAGTGGAAAAACCATAAATATTAACGGCTTAACTTTAGGAAATGGAACAGGCACCGCAAGTAATTATAACCTAAGTGGAGGTTCATTTGCTGTAACACCACGTTCCGTTACATTAACAACAAGTAGGGATTTTGACAATTCAAAGGATGTTGATGCAACAAATTTATCAGTGATATTCAACAATCTAGTTGGTTCGGAAACATTATCACTAAGTGGTCTTGGATCAGTCTCTTCTGAGAATGTAGCAACTGGACAACAATCTGCTACACTAGGAACCCTAACACTCACAGACAACACTGGTGTTGCCTCTAATTATTCATTGTCTTCAGCAACTTTAGATATCAACGAAAAGTCTATCTCTTTGAGTGGAACAAAGGTTTATGATGCACTTACAACTGCCGCATCAGGTGCTTTAACTATTTCTGGAACTGTTGGGGGTCAAGACCTTACATTATCGGGAAACGGTACTTTGGCAGCTGGTGCAGATGTTGGGACAAATAAAACAATAAACACTACTGGATTGAGTTTGGGAGATGGAGTGAGTGGGACACCAGGAACAGCTTCAAATTATTCATTGGTTGGAGGAACCTATCAAATGAGTGTTACACAAAGACCAGTGACAATTAGTGGGTCAAGATTTTATGATTCAACCACAAATGTAAGTAGTTCGGATATCAATACATTTAATAATACAGTTGGAAGCCAGACTTTAGCAATAGCAGGTACTGGTTCTGTATCAACAGCAATTGCTGGATCTGGCAAAACAATTTCATTGGGAACATTAACACTTACTGATGGTACTGGTTTGGCTTCTAACTATTCCTTAAATAGCGGCACCTTTGATATTAATTCTAGGCAAGTTAATATAGCTGGATCAAGAATTTATGATGGGACAACTGCTGCCAATGGATCTGATCTTGTCGTTACAACTGGCGTCGGTAGTGAAATACTTACAGTAAGTGGTACAGGAAGTATATCAAGTGCAAATGTTGGAAATAATAAGTCGGTTACAGCAGGTTCACTTGCTTTATCTAGTGGAAGTGGAAACGCATCAAACTACACGCTTGGAACTATAACATTGTCAGTAACACAAAGAATAGTTAACGCTGACCTCGAAAAAACTTATGACGGCAACACTAATGTTGCGGCTAGCAGCTTAAAAACTAATGGTATAAGTAACACCGTTCTAGGACATTCTTTAAATCTAACTGGTACTGGAGCTATGAGTTCTACGGGTGTGGGTATTGATAAGACAGTATCAATAGGAACACTAAGTCTGACAGGTTCTCAGGCGGCTAATTATACTTTAACAGGAGGAGCGCATACAATCGATGTAAACCCTAGGAGTACCAACGCCAGCGGTTCAAGACATTATGATGGAAGTTTGGCAGTAAGGGGTTCAGTATTTACTAATTTTACAAATGTTGTTGGTTCAGATACAGTTACCCTATCAGGAACAGGGACTATAACTTCTTCTTCTTCTGTTGGTTCAAAAGGGGTATCAATAGGCACGTTAGCTTCTGCACATCCAAATTATACACTAGGCTCGGCATCAATGACAGTAACGCAAAGGCCAGTAAGTCTGAGAGGCTCGCGAATAGCTGATGGTAACTTAACAGTGAATGCGAGTGAATTAAATATTGCAAATCTTGCTAATGGTGAAAGCTTAACTCTTACTGGTTCAGGATCAATAAACGCTGCAAGACCAGGAACATCCGCAAGTATTAACTTATTATCCTTATCAATTTCTAATGGAGCTGGAGCTTCTGCAGGCTCAGTGTCAAACTATACGTTAACTGGCGGAAGCCATTTTATAACACTTCTTCATAAATTTAATTCAGTTCAAAGGATTAGAAATATAATAAATTCAGGTTTTGCAGGTAAAAGTGTAGTCAGGACTCCTTCGAGAACAACTCACAGGAGAGTCCCAGCTATTGCAGAAAGAATTTCAATTTCAACACCTGACCAATCTATATCAGTAAGTCCATGTATTTTAAAAAATGGATATTGTAACTAGAAATTTTGAAATTAGGAAATAAATCAAATTGATCTCTTTCCTCAAAAACAAAAAAGTAAGAGATTGGTGTCTCTTTGACTTTGGAATTTCAAGCTTTCCTACATTAGTAATTACATTCTTTTATGGTGCATTTTATGCTCGTAATATAGTGGGTGACGCTATTGAAGGAACGAGTTTATGGGGATTTTCATTATCATTAGGGAGCTTACTAGCTGCATCTATTTTCTTATTAATTTTATTCATTAGCTCATCATCTTTAAGAAAAATTAATATTAAATTTTTTGCAGTATTTTTCTTTATTTTGATAATGAGCTCTAGTTCACTGTTTTTTTTTAATTCTGAGAGCAATAAATATTATCCCTTAGTTTTAGTAGTTCTGTCCTTTATTGCTTTTGAAGTGGTTAATCTATTTTATAATATTTCACTTGATAAGGTTGCTACAAAAACAAGTAAGGGCTTAATTTCAAATCTAGGCTGGGGTTTTGGATATTTGGGTGGTTTACTTACATTATTAATAGTTTTAATATCCCTAAAATTTACTGAGGGAAATAGTCAGGTAACCCCATCAATATTTCTGCTAATCGGACCATTTGTGGGGTTGTGGACCCTTATATTTGGATACCCTCATTTAAGTTCTTTAAAAAAATCCTATTTAAATTTACCGTTGATTAAGGATACATTGAAAGAATTCAAGCCGTCTTCGCTAGGATGGTTTATTATTAGTTATTTTTTTTTTAATAATGGAGTTGTGTGTATATTTGCATTTGCAAGTATGTTTGCTTCTTTTTTATTTGGACTTTCAGAGTCAGAGATTCTTTTAATGGGTGTTTTTATTAACTTAAGTGGTATTTTTGGGTGTTTAATTTTAGGAAGGTTTGACGACAGGCTAGGTTCTGAAAAATGTGTATTATTATGTGTTATTATGCTTACTTTGCTTTCGGGAAGCTTGTTTTTAGTAAAAGATACCCAATTATTTTGGTTTATAGCAATTTTAATTGGCTTTTTTATTGGTCCAATTCAGGCTTCTAGTAGAAGCTTTATTTCAAAAAAAGTAAAGGGTAATAATCAATTATCAGTTTTTTCGTTCTATTCATTTCTGGGAAATATTTGCTCTGTGATGGGTCCATTAGTTGTAGGATTATTAATTAATTTTACAGATTCCATTAGGTTAGGAATGTTAATTATACCATTATTCTTTATAATTTCATTATTTCCATATACTATTAATAGAAAATGATTTAATGCTTGAAATGTCGTATATTAGTAAATACTATAGATAACTTTAATTTATTTGCCTCTTTTATTACTTTATCATCATTGATAGACCCACCAGGTTGAATAATATACCTAATATTATTTTTCGAGCAAATCTTAACGATATCTGGAAATGGAAAAAAGCCGTCGGATGCTAGCACAATGTTATCACCTTTATATTTTTTCTTAGCTTTACTTATTGCTAGTTTTGTTGAATCAACTCTACTTGTTTGCCCTACTCCTATCCCAATTGTCTTAAGGTCTTTGGCAAGAACAATAGCATTAGAATTTACATATTTTGAAACTGTGAAGGCAAATAACATATCTTTTATTGATTTTTTATTTGGTATTTCCTTAGTTTTAAATTCCAAGTCTTTTTGCCCTACAATTTTTTTATTTCTTTCCTGAACTAAAATAAAGTTTTCAGTAGACTTAATGTTAAATTTAGTAGATTTTTTCGACCTTTTATATCTAATTAAGATAAGGTTTTTTTTTTGTGAGAGTAAATCTTGAGCTTTCGATTCAAAATCTGGTGCAATTACCACCTCTGTAAAAATTTTGCTAATCATTTCTGCAGTTTTCTCTGTAACTTTTGCATTAAAAGCGATTACGCCACCAAAAGCACTAACTTCATCACATTTCAGAGCTTTCTCATATGCTATGTGTTGAATGTTGCCACAAGCTACCCCGCAGGGATTACCATGTTTAACTATCACACAACAATTTTCAGAAAATTCGTTCGCGAGTGATACAGCTGATTCTAAATCATAAATATTGTTAAAAGATAAATCTTTACCATTAATTTGTTTAACTTTATGATCACCATAGCTATAAAAGGATCCAGTTTGATGAGGGTTTTCTCCATAACGTAACTTAGAAATCTTTTTTAGAGGGATAGAAGATTTAACTTGGCAAGGATCTGAATTCTTTTTATTGAACCAAT
>ERZ802830.5292-NODE-5292-length-10002-cov-5.03137_pt1 | contig 10002 bp, 9 predicted proteins | sample MGYA00345654_ERZ802830 | MGnify/ENA primary metagenome ERZ802830 (study PRJEB30503, sample SAMEA104212375) | marine metagenome | biome: Westerlies Biome; feature: [SRF] surface water layer (ENVO:00010504) within the epipelagic zone...; material: water...
CACAAGACCGGTATCAAACCCTAACTTTTCAGCGCGCGCCATGTCCGCCTGCGCCACAGAGGACTTTTTACAGTCATCGATGAACGCAGCCAGCGCGGTGTTCGTTTTCGCAAGCTCTAAACTAATCGGGTGTTCCGCAGCAAGGCTCAGGTAGCTGACGCCGAATAGGGTATCGGGGCGTGTTGTGTAAACCTCGATTTTGTCGAGATCTGCTATCCGATCTGTGAGTTCAAAGGCGAGCTCGACGCCCCGACTCTTCCCGATCCAATTGCGCTGCATGAGACGAACAGGCTCCGGCCAGCCGTCAAGTCGATCCAAATTCTCTAAAAGTTCGTCGGCGTAATGTGTGATTCGTATGAACCACTGGGGTATTTCACGCCGCTCGACCTCTGCACCCGATCGCCACCCACGGCCGTCAATCACTTGTTCGTTTGCAAGTACGGTCTGGTCGACAGGATCCCAGTTGACCGTCGACATCTTTTTATAGACCAATCCCTTGTCATGCAGTCGCGTAAAAAACCATTGCTCCCATCGATAATACTCGGGCGAGCAGGTGGTGAGCTCTCGGTCCCAGTCGTAGGCGAAGCCCAGTCGCTTAAGCTGCCTGCGCATTTCTGCAATATTGCTTTTTGTCCAATCAGCAGGCGCCACTTTTTTCTGTATAGCGGCATTTTCTGCCGGGAGTCCAAAGGCGTCCCATCCCATGGGCTGCAGGACATTCTTCCCCATCATGCGTTGATAGCGTGCGATCACATCTGCAATGGTGTAATTGCGCACATGTCCCATGTGAAGCTTGCCGCTGGGGTAGGGGAACATTGCGAGGCAATAGAACTTTTCACGGTTGGGGTCGATGCTTGCGGCGAACGTGCCGCTCGCCTCCCACGAGGACTGAATTTCTACTTCAAGGTGTTCGGGTTGGTATTCGGGTGAGCTCATGGGGTACGACGTTGTCTGGTATCAAGTGGGGACGTCGGTGAGTTTATCAGCATCAGCGCCGATGTCGCTGAGCTTTTATGATGACAAAAGCTAAAAAAAGCAGGCTTATTAGCAATACGGGCCAATTTCCAAACTGTGCATAGGGTGTCAATCCGGTGCGCGGCTGCACCTGCGCGCGTAAAGTGTCTCGTTCGAACTGTGGCAGTTGGGCAGTGACATCGCCGTTGAAGTCGACTACGGCGGTGATGCCATTATTGGCACCTCGCACCAATGGCTTTTGGAGCTCAAGCGCCCTGTAGCGAGCCATCTGGAAGTGCTGATGTGGTCCGTGGCTGGTTCCAAACCACGCATCATTGGAGATCGTAATTAAGACGTTTGAGTCTTTTGACCCCCGCGCGACAAAGTCGGGATAAACAATCTCGTAACAAATGAACGGCGCTAACGGGCCCGCGACGGTGGTCAGCCGCTGATGCATCGAATCGCCCGCAGAAAAATTAGACATTGGCATATCAAAAAACGAGATAAGACCTCTGAGCTGAGACTCCCAGGGTACAAATTCACCAAACGGGACAAGTTTTTGCTTGTTGTAAGTCTCGAGATGGTCCCCGATTGCAACGATGCTGTTGAAGCGCTGACCTGCTGCACGAGTGGGCATTCCTGTAACAATAGTGGCGCCATTCTCTGTGGCCAATTCGCGAAGCTGAGTGATGTATCCAGGGGCTTGATCGAAGTAAAACGGCAGTGCACCCTCGGGCCAGACAACAAGGTCAGCCAATGCAACGTGTGTCTCAGCGTGATCATAGAAGTCGTTAAGAAAGCGTTGCGCGTTGCGGCGGTCCCAATTTTCTTCAATGGCGATATTGGGTTGATAGATCGCGACGCTGTTTTCAGCGCCGGCTTTTTGAGTCCACTCAACTGTCGTCATCAAAAACCCACCGGACAGGACGACCAAGAGCCATGACCCCAGATACACAGCGCTGCGTCTCGTTTTAACGTTGAGCGCCTCAGCCATGGCGCAGGCAGTACTGACCAAAATGAGCGAGACACCCAATACGCCAACGGCAGGTGCCCAGCCCTCGATCGGTGTGTCAATCGCTGCGTACCCAATGAACAACCAAGGGAAGCCGGTAAGCAACCATGTTCGAACCCACTCAAATACGACCCAAAGTGCTGTAAACAGCGCAACTCGTGATAACGCGTCGCGAGGCTGAACGGCACAAAATAGGGCCGCCTGGATGCCCGTGAGGAGTGCCAAACCACCACAAAAAACGGCGGTCAAGGCTGCGGCCAGGCCAGCGTGTGCCTGACCGTAAATATGGATGCTGACGTAGACCCAAGAAACACCGGCACCGAAAAATCCGACACCATAAATCCAGCCCAATAACGCACCCCGACGCCAGCACTGACCTTGAATGGCTAAGAATAAGCAGCCGACGCTTGCGATCGATGCAAGCTTAAGATCAAAGGGTGAAAGTCCAAGGGTGAAGGCGAGACCCCCGACCAGGCAAAGCAAGGCACGTTGAACAGAGTGCTTAATCGCCACTCGTTACTCTTTGGGTAATACGGTCACGCGTAAGCTGTTGAGCTTGCGCTGATCTGAGTTAATCACTCGAAATTCAAAGCGATCGAGGGTGATGATTTCATTGCGTGCGGGGAGGCGACCAAACGCTTGCAGCACCAGGCCACCGACAGTATCGAATTCCTCGTCGCTGAATTCGACGTTAAAGGCTTCATTGAAGTCCGCAACGGGCGTTAGAGCCTGAACGAAAAAACTATCTTCAGTAAGCTTTCTGATTTGAATTTCTTCGTCCGAGTCCGTCTCGTCCTCGATCTCACCGACGATTTCCTCAAGGACGTCTTCGATGGTCACTAATCCCGCGACACCGCCGTATTCGTCAATGACAATCGCCATATGGTTGCGCGCTTGCCTGAACTCTCGTAGCAACACGTTCAATCGCTTGCTCTCAGGAACGATCACTGAGGGTCGCAGCAAGGCTTGGATGTCAAAATTAGCCTCTGGATTGAGAACAAACCCGAGTAAGTCCTTCGCCAGCAGTATGCCGAGAATATCGTCAGTACCTTCTCCCACCACCGGGTAGCGCGAGTGACCGGTGTGAATGATCTGCGGTAATACCTCATCAACCGTCGCCTCTGCTCGAATCACAACCATCTGTGCGCGCGGAATCATGACATCGCGCGCTTGCATGTCGCCCACGATCATGGCGCCTTCCATGATCGTTTTTGCATCGGCATCGATGACTTCATTGTCCGCGGCGAGCTGCAACAAACCCTCAAGATCGGCGCGCGTATAGGGCGTACCCGTCACCATTTGAGTCAGACGATCCAACCAAGACCTGTCGTCGTTGTCGCTACTTTTTGAATCTTGTGTATTCATCAGAGGTTGAGTGTCTCAAGCATGGTAGGGGTTGGGAATAGCTAACGAGGCTAATTGTGCTACTTCGAGGGTTTCCATGATCGTAGCGTCGGCCTCTTCAATATGGTCGTAACCCAGCAAGTGCAGGGTCCCGTGAATCGTCATGTGCGCCCAATGGTGAGCGTCAGGCTTCGCTTGTTCAGCAGCCTCCCGCGAAACCACCGCCGCACAGATGACTATATCGCCCAGTAGCCCAGTTTGCGCTTGCAGAGCGGACTCAACGGGGAATGAGAGCACATTGGTGTCCTGGGACTTGCCTCGGTATTGCATGTTCAGTCGACTCATTTCCTCGCTAGTCACTAGCTGAATGCTCAGCTCAGGGCTGTTTGGAATGTCCGCATGCGTGTGACTCCCCTGCAACGCTGTAGCCACCCAGTTTTGAAACTGAGCGTCGCTGGGTGCATCAATCCCGTTGCGGTCTATGTGAATACAGATTTTCATCATCAACGGTCTTTGTCTGACGAGTCCATAATCGCATCGTGCTCTTCGTAAGCATTGACCACGCGCTGAACCAGCGGGTGGCGCACCACATCTTTTTTGTTGAACCATGTGAATGAGGCGCCTTCGACACCTTCAAGAACTTGCGTTGCATGAATGAGTCCTGAGGGTTGGCCGCGCGGCAAATCGATCTGAGTCGCATCACCGGTGATCACAGCCGTCGAACCGAATCCCAACCGTGTGAGGAACATTTTCATCTGTTCGCGCGTGGTGTTTTGCGCTTCATCGAGAATGATGAAGGCGTTATTAAGCGTTCTTCCACGCATGAAGGCCAGCGGTGCAACTTCGATAATATTGCGCTCGATGTACTTGCTGACCGTCTCGAATCCGAGCATTTCGTACAAGGCATCGTAGAGTGGTCGTAAGTAAGGGTCGACCTTTTGAGTGAGATCGCCGGGCAAAAAACCCAGTCGCTCGCCTGCCTCAACCGCGGGTCTGACGAGTAAAATTCGCTTGACGTCCTCTTCCAGCAACGCTTGTACCGCGCAAGCAACAGCCAAGTACGTTTTTCCGGTTCCTGCAGGTCCAATGCCAAAGTTGAGGTCGTGCTTTTGAATGTCCTTCACGTAACTGATCTGGCTTCTACCCCGCGGCTTAACCGTGCCGCGTTTGGTTTTAAGGCCTTTAATCAAGAGGGATTCCGACGTTGCATCATTGGACTGGAGCAATTCAAGGTCAGCCTGCTGCAGTTGCAGGTGAATCGCTTCCGGACTCAGCCGCGTGCCTGTCGTCACGTCGCGATAAAGCTTTTTCAGCAGTCGCTCCGCCGATATCCGCGCCGCATCAGGCCCCGAGATTCGAATCTGGTTACCTCGATTGCTGATTGAGACGCGCAATCGGTCCTCAATGAGCTTGAAATGGGTGTTGAGATGCCCGCAAAGCAGGGCTACATGCTTCGCGTCTTCAGGTTCGAGGGAGAATGAAGAGGATGTTATGTCCTCCCGACTGTCGGGCTCGGGAGGTGTCGGGTCAATGTCCAAGGGCTGTTTGGCCGCTCGTATCACAATGGGCCGGTGAAGATACCGGTCTGAGTCCACTTGTCAACTGACAATCACCCCTCGTAATGAGTTCGGAAGGGCGTCAACGATTTCGACGGTTGCAAATTCACCGATCATTTCGTGGTCAAGGCAGGAAAAATTGACGACCCTATTGTTTTCCGTACGCCCCGCCAGTTGGCCCGGATCCTTCTTTGAAACACCGGTAATCAAAATGCGTTGAGTGGTGCCGACCATGTGTCGACTAATTGCCATGGCTTGCTGGTTGATGCGCGTCTGCAACAACTGCAGTCGTTGCTTCTTTGTCGCCTCCGAGGTGTTGTCGGTCAAATCTGAGGCAGGCGTACCGGGCCGCGCGCTGTAGATAAAGCTAAAGGACATGTCAAAGCCCACGTCATCGATCAACTTCATGGTGTCAAGAAAGTCTTGCTCGGACTCGCCTGGGAAACCCACTATGAAGTCTGAGGACAATGATATGTTGGGTCTGATGGCTCTCAAGGCGCGAATTTTTGACTTGTATTCGATGGCCGTGTGGCCTCTTTTCATCGCCATCAGAATACGATCCGAACCACTTTGGACTGGAAGATGGAGATGATCGACGAGTGCTGGAATATCGCGGTAGCACTCGATCAAGGCATCGCTAAATTCCACCGGGTGTGACGTTGTGTACCGAATCCGCTCGATACCTGGAACAAGATTGACCAGTCCGAGCAATTCTGCAAAATCAACGGTCTCTGCGAGGTGATTCTGTCCGCGGTAAGCGTTGACGTTCTGTCCCAATAAGTTGACTTCTTTAACGCCTGCGCTGGCAAGGTGAGCCACTTCCGCGATGACATCGTCAACCGGCCGGGAAACTTCTTCCCCACGCGTGTAGGGGACGACGCAAAATGTACAGTATTTGTTGCACCCCTCCATAATCGAGACAAATGCAGTTGCGCCGTCACTTGACGGTTGCGGCAGTCGGTCAAATTTCTCGATCTCAGGGAACGAAATATCGACCACAGCACTGTCCCGCTCGTTCCGGGTCTCGAGCATTTCTGGCAGTCTGTGGAGCGTTTGGGGTCCGAAGATAAGGTCGACAAATGGCGCTCGTTTGCTGATCGCCTCGCCTTCTTGACTGGCCACGCAGCCACCGACACCAATGACCACCTCTGGGCGTTTTGCCTTGAGCGCGCGCCATCGACCCAGCTGGTGAAATACTTTTTCCTGTGCTTTTTCGCGAATAGAACAGGTGTTGAGCAGCAGAACGTCAGCTTCCTCTGCGTTCTCTGTGCGCTCCATGCCGTGGCTTTCGCGCAGCAGATCGCCCATCCGAGCGGAGTCGTACTCGTTCATCTGGCAGCCGTGTGTCTGGATAAAAACTTTAGATCGGGTTGGAGTGCTCAATTCTGTGTGCTCGATGGTCGGACAAGTCGGCATTATACCCGCGTTATACGAGAAAAGGCGGTCAGCAGGCACTGTAGAATTTTGGCAAAAGTGGTAGCATCGCCACCCCAATAAGGAGCAGTCCAAAGCGCATGTCGAACCAACCCGTGTACAAAATCATTTTCCACAATGGGAAAGAGATCTTTGAGGTTTTTGCGAAGCACATTTATCAGAGCGATATGTGGGGTTTTGTCGAAATTGAAGAGCTCCTCTTTGGTGAGCGCTCTGCCATTTTGGTTGATCCCGGTGAAGAGAAGCTCAAATCTGAGTTTTCGGGCGTTAAACGCAGCTATATTCCAATGCAATCTATTGTTCGAATCGACGAAGTGGAAAAGCAAGGGGCTGCAAAAATCAGTGAAGGGAGCGACTCAAGCAAGATCGCAACCTTCCCGTTGAAACCGCCTGCTTCTTCGATTGTCTCTTCGGACGATTAAGCGTCCGCTACGCGCGCGGTGATCAGCGCACGTGTCGGCGCCGGGTGACCCTCTACGGTTTTAGCGGGATCATTTGGGTCTAAGAAGTTGGCGAGCGAAAAAAATGTCATCCAGTCGGTCGATCGCTGCTCTTCAATCGTGGTTTGACTCACATCTAAAAGCTCGATGTCGACAAAGCCGGCCTTGCCCATCCAGCTTATTAGCGCCTCAGGGCTTGGTAGAAACCAGACGTTACCCATTCGTGCATACCTCCCCGGCGGCACAAATACAGTGTTCACATCGCCGGCAACGACTAGTGTCTCCAGCACCAGCTGTCCACCCGGTTTAAGCGTATCGCGCAGATCTGTGAGGTGATCGACGGGCGCTCGCCGGTGGTACAGGACGCCCATTGAAAACGTAGTGTCAAAAGCGCGTAATTTTGCAGGCAGCTGCTCAAGCGTCAGGGGTAAGACATGGACTTCAGGCGATTGAATGTAAGTTTGAAGCGCTTTGAACTGCAAAACAAACAATGGCGTGGGGTCTATACCGATGACTTCACTGGCTCCTGCGCCTTTCATTCGCCAGCAGTGATAGCCACTGCCGCACCCGACATCGAGTACTCGGCGTCCGTCTAAAGGGTCAATCACATTCTTAAGCCGGTCCCATTTGAAGTCTGATCGCCACTCGGTATCAATATCGATACCGAACAGGGAGAAGGGCCCCTTGCGCCATGGATGTAGACCGCGTAGCGCTATTTCGAGAGCAGTGCGTTGCTCGGCTGAAATGGCGCCGTTAACGGCGATGCTGGACGCATTAAGTTCCGTTGACTGCGCCTTGAGTTTTGGCAAAGACGCGAGCGACGAGCGCCATCGGGGTAGATCACCAAACCGACTCTCAGACATGTTCGCGGTCAGTTGATTGGGTAAGGTGGTGAGCCAATCACGAAGCGTCGCCTCTTCCCATCGGTCTGAAAACGCCTTGATGTCCGTTTTTAATTCTTGTGGGATATCCATGCGTGGTTATGCGATTGCGATGAACGAAGCAAAGTTGAGGCACTGAAACCAGATACTGGATCGCGAAAATCCGGCTTCCGCTAACCGTGTTCTATGGGCCTCCGCAGTTTCAGGTATCAGCACGTTATCAATAGCGTCTCGTTTCTGAGCAATTTCTAAGTCACTGTAGCCTTGCGAGCGTTTAAAATCGTGGTGGAGTTCCACCATCAACTGGTTCATCTCCGCGTCTGGCATGGTGAGTTTCTCAGACAGAATCAGCAGACCACCCGGGACCATGGCCGAACGGATCTGCTTGAGAAGCTTAAGGCGCTCGTTTATTGGAATGAATTGCAGGGTGAAGTTCATGATGACCACACTCGCGGTCTTAAATTCCATCTGAGTGATGTCGGACAAGTGCCACACTATTTTCGATAGTGGACGCATTTCTTCACGTACTTTTTCGATCATCGCCGGTGAGTTATCGACGCCGATCAAGTGACACGCTCTATCCCCAATAGCCAGCTCCGCTGCTCGAATTGACTCGCCCAGTGAGCAGCCAAGGTCATAGACATGTGTCCCCTCTTTCGCGTGTTGCTCGGTCAACACGCCGGTCATTCTTACGACGGTTCCATAACCGGGAACGGATCGTTGGATCATATCGGGAAACACATCGACCACGGCCTCATTGAAGCTGAACTGCGACGGTTCAGCGACGAGGTCGGCAAAAAGTTGATCCTTGTGTGTCTCTAGCAGCTTTTTGTTCATGATGAATCGATAGGAAAATGTAAGGTAAATGATATCAGGCATTTATGGAAAATCGCCCATACCGTATACTCCCGCCGTCGTTTTGTTACTCAAAGAGCCCGTCGATGTTAGAACAACTGTCTGTCTTAGCCCCCGATCCAATACTGGGTCTGGCTGCCGCATGCCGCGCCGATCCCAATCCTCACAAGATTGACCTTACGGTGGGTATTTATATGGACGAGACCGGTATTTGTCCGGTGTTTGAGGCTGTCAAAAAAGCGCAGCGCCAGTTGATTGACGAAGAGGTGACCAAGGCCTATCTACCGGCAGCCGGTGATCCGGCCTATTTAAGCGGTATGAAAACGCTTGTTTTTGGCGACGAGCTCGTCGGTGACGGTACTCACATTACGGCAGTGCAAACGCCGGGCGGCTGTGGTGCGCTTCGAATCGCGTCTGAGGTTTTAGCGGCGGCATCTCCCGACGCAACGGTGTGGATCAGCAATCCAACATGGCCCGTCCACATTCCTCTAATGGGCTCGGTTGGACTGAAGTTTGCGACTTACAGCTACTACGACCCTCGCTCTCACGGCGTTGACTTTGAGCAGATGGTTAGCGATTTGAAATCAGCAAAAAGTGACGACGTCGTTCTACTACACGGCTGTTGCCACAACCCATGCGGTGCGGATCTGACGCTTGAACAATGGTCCATCCTTGCGGACATGGCACTCGAACAGGGTTTTACGGTGCTGATTGATCTTGCGTATCAAGGTATGGGTTCGGGTTTAGTTGAGGATGTCCAGGGGTTGCGCCTCATGGCGAGCCGTCTGGGTGAGCTCATTGTTGCGGCTTCCTGCTCCAAAAATTTGGGTCTTTATCGCGAGCGAACGGGGGTTGCACTCTTTTTTGGGCGTGATACTCAGAGTGCCGCTGCGACTCAGAGTCATGGCTTGGGCGCGGCGCGGCGCGTCTACTCCATGCCACCCGCTCATGGGGCTCTGCTAGCCGGACGTGTTTTGAGTGATCCCGAACTGCGATCTTCTTGGGAACGGGAGCTTGAACATGTTTGCGGACGTATGATTTCACTGCGCAGACAGCTTTCGGAGAAGCTATCGGCGAAAACCGATCAGGACTTCTCCTTTATTGCCGGTGAGAAGGGAATGTTCTCCTTTCTCGGACTGTCTGTGGAGCAGGCAAAAGGCTTGCGACAGACACATGGTCTTTACATGCTCGACTCGTCACGAATTAATGTTGCGGCGCTGAATGCTGACAACATGGACAAGGTGGTGGCTGCAGTCGCCTCGGCGCTTTAATACAGGTTTTGGTACTAGCCCTCGAGTGCTACGAGTCGGTCGAGCGCCGCGTCGAGCGATTCGCTGACGCGGGTAAGCTCGGCTAATACTGCTTTGACCTGCGCTTGATCTTGAGCGTAAAAATCAGCGCTACTTGTTGCTTCCTCGAGCGTGGCTTGTTGCGTCTCAAGACCGGCGATTAGGTCGGGCAGGGTGTCGAGTTCTCGTTGCTCTTTATAATTTAACTTCTTTTTTACCTGAGCCTTCCCCTCAGAC
>ERZ802830.5293-NODE-5293-length-10001-cov-6.07601_pt1 | contig 10001 bp, 9 predicted proteins | sample MGYA00345654_ERZ802830 | MGnify/ENA primary metagenome ERZ802830 (study PRJEB30503, sample SAMEA104212375) | marine metagenome | biome: Westerlies Biome; feature: [SRF] surface water layer (ENVO:00010504) within the epipelagic zone...; material: water...
TCGGGTCTATGTAGAGGATACAGATGCCGGAGGTATTGTTTATTACGCTAATTACCTTAAATATATTGAGCGTGCTAGAACAGAGCTCATAAGAAACTTTGGTTTTGATAAACCAGCACTATTTGGAAGCCTCCAGTTTGTAGTTCACTCTGTTAGCGTTAAATACCTGCAGTCAGCAGTTCTAGACGATGAAATTATCGCCACTGCAGAAATAATAAGGGTTACGAAGACTTCTTTTGTTGTTGCTCAAACTGTCCTAAGAAACAATGAACTGCTGATAGATGCTGAAGTAAAAGTAGTTTGTATTAGTCGTGATAAAAAGACTCCATGCGCGATACCGAGTAATATGTTGAAAAAACTTCAAGGTGGAATAGTAAATATAAAGAGGGCTAGTTCATGACAGAGCAATTATCTTTATGGAGTTTAATTTTTAATGCCTCTTTTTTAGTTCAATTTGTAATGTTGATTCTTTTCCTTGCTTCAGTAGTGTCTTGGGTAATGATTATTCAGAGAGGGCTTTATCTCCGTGAGGCTGAATATAATTCACGTCAATTTGAGAATGATTTTTGGTCAGGGATAGATTTAAATAAACTATATGAACATACAAGAATCTCAGATGCTGGTGAGGGGTTACCTGAAGTATTTAGAGCAGGATTTAGGGAGTTCAGCAAACTTTCACATCAAGCTGATATTGAGCCAGAGGCTGTTATGGAGGGTACTGAAAGATCAATGAGAGTTGCGCTAGCCCGAGAGGAAGAAGCACTTAATCAAAACCTACCTTTTCTTGCAAGTGTCGCATCTGTTAGTCCTTATATTGGACTATTTGGAACAGTTTGGGGAATCATGAATTCATTTCGCGGACTTGCTAACGTTCAACAAGCCACATTAGCGGTAGTGGCACCAGGTATATCCGAGGCATTGATCGCAACCGCAATGGGCTTATTTGCCGCGATACCAGCAGTACTAGCTTACAATAGATACTCTTCAGCTGCTGAAACAATTTATAATAGTTATGAAACGTTTGCAGAAGAACTGTCTACTATTTTGCACCGAAGGATTCATAGTAAGTGATAATTAAAGCTATGAAAAAAAAGCGACGATTGGTTGCTGAAATCAATGTTGTTCCATACATTGACGTAATGTTAGTTTTGTTAATAGTGTTTATGGTAACCGCTCCATTGTTAATGCAAGGAGTGAAGGTAGAACTACCTAGCGCCCCATCTGCACCACTAGACAAAAACAGCAAAGACCCCTTAATTGTATCAATTAAGTCTGACGGTACGTTTTATATCGATCTAGGAAATGGAAAAAATAAAAAAGAGACCCTGGAATCAATTTTAGTAAAAGTTAAAAAAGTATTATCGCAGCAACCTAAAACTCCTGTTCTAGTTTGGGGAGATAAAAAAGTAAACTATGGCTCTGTTGTTGAGTTGATGAGCAATTTACAAAGTGCTGGGGCACCGTCTGTAGGCCTCGTAACCGAACCACCTATAAGAAATTGAATATTTTATTTTTTACTAGACGAACTTCACTTATTTTGGCTATATCTTTGAGTCTAATTCTGCATTTAGTAGTAATTTATTTTCTTTTTAATAAATGGGACGAAGGGATAAAAATACAAAAGGTATCGCCCCCAAAGTATTTACAAGCCAAGCTGATAAATCTGGATGAAAAAATTAAAAAAAAAATACAACCTAAACCTAAACCTAAACCTAAACCTAAACCTAAACCTAAACCTAAACCTAAAAAAAATAATGAAAAAAAAATAAAACATAAAATTCTTGATGAGCAAGAAACGAAAAGCCTGCAAGCAAGTAAGCAATTAGAACTAGAGAATAAAAAAATAGTTTCTAGCTATTCTGCATACATAATTGAAAGAATAGAGGCTAACTGGAACAGACCGCCCAGCGCAAGAAGAGGAATGGAATCAAAATTACTAATTAGATTAGTTCCAACAGGCCAAGTTATAAGCGTGAAGCTACTCAAAACAAGTGGGAATATTGCCTTTGATAGATCAGCAGAGCAGGCTGTTTACAAAGTTGGTAGTTTTGATAAGTTACAGCAATTAGATATCCAGACATTTGAGAAAAATTTCAGGAAATTACAGTTAGTTTTTAAACCAAATGATTTGAGGTTGTAATAAATTGAAAAAAATTAATTTGATTATAATTCTATTTGCCTTTATTTCTTTATCAGCATCGGCTGAGCTATCTATTAATATTACAAAGGGAATTGACAATCCGACAAAAATAGCAGTTGCTCCATTATCTTTTTATGGAAATCAACTACCAGAAGATACAAGTAGAATTATCGAAGAGAATCTTAAAAGAAGTGGTCTTTTTGATCCTATTTCAAGAAAAAATATGTTGTCATTTCCAGGTACGATTAAAGATATATATTTTCGTGATTGGAAAATCCTAGGAGCTGAATATCTAGTTATTGGAAGCTTGATATCAAGCGGCGATTTTTACGAGATTACATACAGTTTGCTGGAGGTGCATAGCTCAAGATTAGTCTTTACGAAGATTGCAAAAGGATCTAAAAGACAACTTAGGGATCTATCTCACCATATAAGCGACGAGATATATGAGGCTATAACAGGAATTGAAGGTGCATTTTCTACCAAGGTTGCGTATGTGACATCCTTGAAATCAAATAACAAAACATTATACAAACTTATGGTATCCGATGTTGACGGCGCTAGAGAAAGACTAATACTTGAGTCTAATCACCCTATTATGTCTCCTTCTTGGTCCCCTGATGCAAAAGAGTTAGTTTATGTTTCTTTTGAAACCGGAAGACCTGCAGTGTTTCGTCAGAATTTAGCTAATGCTAATAGAAAGCAACTTACCGACTTTAGAGGATTGAATGGAGCCCCGTCATGGTCACCTGACGGAAAAAAATTAGCACTAGTTTTATCGAAAGATGGTAATCCTGAGATTTATACTTTTGATCTAAGTAAAGAAAAATTTATACGCCACACAAATCATTTTGCAATCGATACCGAACCTAACTGGGCACCGGATAGTAAATCTCTTGTTTTTACCTCAGATAGAGGTGGATCACCACAAATATATAGATTAATCCTTAAAAATGGAGAAGTGCAACGCCTAACTTTCCGAGGATCATATAATGCTAGGCCCAGGCTAGCTAGTAATGGCAGAACTTTAGTGATGATTCATAGAAGTGCTCATCAATTTCATATTGCTACACAAGATTTAGTAAATGGTGATTTAAGAATTTTATCTAATACTAGTTTAGATGAATCACCCACAGTCTCACCAAATAGTGCTATGCTACTTTATGCTACAAAGATAAATAATAGAGGAGTTTTAGCAGCTGTTTCTCTTGATGCAGGAGTAAAATTCCTTCTCCCAAGTAAACAGGGAGACGTCCGTGAACCAGCTTGGTCACCAAAATAAAATAGAACTAAATTCGGTATATGTCGTCTAATAAATTAAAATATTGTTAAAAAGGAAAAACAAAAATGAAAAAAATTTATAAATATAGTTTGGCCACAATAGTCTTGTCATTATCTCTAGTGGGTTGTTCAATGACAAAGACCAATAGCGTAGCTACTATGACTGATGACCGCATTACTACCGGATCTATTAAAAATAATTCGATACAGAGCTCTACCTTAAAAACAGATATCAAAGTTCCTCGTGTATTTTATTTTGAATTTGATAAAGTAATGCTCAGCTCTGAGGCACGATCAGCTCTTAGACTTCATGCGCAAAGTTTACGTTCAAATCCAGCTAAAATTAGTTTGCTTGGGCATGCAGATGAACGTGGTAGTCGTGAATATAATATGGCTTTAGGAGAAAATAGAGGAAATGTTGTTCGAGATTTTTTAATCCAAGAAGGCGTGAGTAACTCGCTAATTGAAGTTATTAGTTATGGTGAAGAAAAAGCAGCTTCCTCTGGTAGCAATGAGGATTCATGGGCTATGAATCGAAGAGTAGAATTAAAATAATATAAAATATCAAATATTATCTTATGAAAACTATAAATTCATCGATATGCTATTTTATAAATGGCCTTATTCTAACGTATGGAATGATTTTTTCGACTGTCATTATAGCTGCAGCACCAGTTGAAAATATCAAAAATAATTCAAATAAAAATAATCATATTACCAATAAATCTATGTCTCAATCTCTAAATATTGATGCTCATTATCAGACGCAACTACTCAAACAAGAGGTAAGATCTCTTAGAGGTATAGTTGAAGAACTTAAAAATGAAGTTGACCTTATATCTAAACAGCAGAAAGATAATTATCAAAATTTAGACCAAAGGTTATCCAGTCAATCTAAATATGCAAATAATTCTTCAAAGATAGATAATAATAAAATTATAGAGACTACAACCAGCATAATAGACGATAAAAATAAGCTTCCTTTGCCTCTATCAAAAGAAGAGAAGGAATACTATGATAATGCCTATGCGAATTTAAAGTCAGGTAACATAGACAAAGCTATTTCAGGTTTTAAATCCCACGATATTAAATACCCAAATGGAACTTATGCCGCCAATGCTCATTATTGGCTTGGTGAAATATATTTACTCCAAAGTCAGCTAAGTCTGGCTCATGAATCATTTTTAACGGTTCATCAGGACTATCCAAAACACCTTAAATATCTGGATGCGACGTTTAAATTAGGACAGGTTTATTTTATGCAAGGTGATAAAGTTAAAGCTAAGAAAATAATTAATAGTATTGCAGATGGAGATACCAATACTGCTATATTAGCTCGAAACTTTATAGCTGAAAATTTTTAGTTTCGGCAGACAATGAGTCCAACTAACGACCTTTTAGGTCGGAGACTAACAGTTCAATTAACACTTGATTTTTCATTGTCCATCAGTAAGATAACCTTCTCTTCAAGCGGGTCGTTAGCTCAGTTGGTAGAGCAGTTCCCTTTTAAGGAATTGGTCGTTGGTTCGAACCCAACACGACCCACCATATATAAAGCTTCTTAATTTCTATGGTCAGACTTATTTTTTGCGCATATTAGATATATGTTAAAATTACAAATGAGCTTCTATTGAAAATTGATTATGAATACACCTCTTAACCAGCATCAAAAAAATCTAAGCTTATCGACTACATCGAAGGCTGACCAGATTATTGAGTCTCATCTTAAATCTATATATGCACAACCAAGACGCTCCACTCAGGAAGAAGGTTTGTACAGGAATAGAATTAAGCAACTATTGAAAGATAGAAATGCAGTAATAGTTGCTCACTATTATACCGATCCATCGATTCAAGCTTTGGCAGAAGAAACGGGTGGAATTGTTTCTGACTCGCTAGAGATGGCAAGATTTGGCAGCACACATCAGGCCAATGTACTAGTAGTTGCAGGCGTAAAGTTTATGGGAGAAACAGCTAAAATTTTAACACCAGAAAAGAAAGTTTTGATGCCTACGCTTGAAGCAACATGTTCTTTAGATATTGGATGTCCTGTGGATGATTTTAGTGAATTTTGCGATCAAAATCCTGATAGAACTGTAGTTGTTTACGCAAATACATCAGCTGCTGTGAAGGCAAAAGCGCACTGGGTAGTTACTTCTAGTATAGCTGTAAATGTTATTGAGTATCTTGATAGCTGCGGAAAGAAAATACTTTGGGCGCCAGATAAGTATCTAGGTAGTTATATTCAGAAAAAAACTGGTGCTGATATGCTTATGTGGAATGGAAGTTGTATTGTACATGAGGAGTTTAAGTCAAAAGGAATTATTGAGTTAAAAAATTTATACCCCGATGCTGCATTGCTTGTTCATCCGGAGTCCCCTGAAGCCATGACTGATATGGCAGATTTTGTTGGTTCAACTTCACAACTAATTGAGGCCTCGAAAAATCTACCTAATCAACAAATGATCGTAGCAACTGATTCGGGTATATTCTATAAGATGCAGCAAGCATGCCCTAATAAAGAGCTTATAATTGCTCCTACTGCTGGAGAAGGGGCCACCTGTCGAAGTTGTGGAAATTGTCCCTGGATGGGGTTAAATGATCTTAAGAACTTGATGAATTCTTTAGAGCTAAATGAGAATGAGATATTTGTAGAAAAAAGTACTAGCATAAAGGCAATGAGTTCATTACAAAGAATGTTAGATTTTCGTGACGAGCAACTATAAGTTCTTCATATCTTCTTCAATCCCCTCTAAATTTTTAAGCCTTTGATCAACCAATAATTTTTTATTGTAGTCATTGACCAATAATTTTCTTGCGTACATTAATTGATCTCTTGCTTTGTCAAAGACACCAATCAGTATAAAATATTCTGCTCTAGCTCGGTGAACCCCTGGTATATCTCCAGATAGACCAAGAACTTCTGCAAGTTGAAACCATACCTCAGGATTGTTTGGATGACTATTTTTTAATGAGTTTAATATTTTTTCAGAATCAAAAAACCGATTAGCCTTAAGATATGTTTCTGCAAGAGACATACGTAAAGGGAAGCTTTTGGTATCATATTTTAGAAGTGAAAGAGTTTTTTCGATTGCAGTAGTATATTTTTCTTGATTTCTATAATTCTCAATCTGAGCCATTTTATAAAGAAGTTCATTTGGTGATATTTTCATTAGTTTATTAATTAATTTATCTGTTGTTGTGAAATCCTTCATAGCCATATTTGAGAGGGCCACACCATAGATAGCAGCATTTTTATTCTTTCCTGTGTCACTCAATTGATTTTTAAAGTAGTTAAGCGATAAATTAGGGTCTTTTTTGATTGCAATAATTGCTCTGGCTCGCATTAAATGAAATTCAAAATTGTCAGAATAATTTTTAACCTTAAGTTGATTGATTCTATTTTTAGCATCAACAACTCTATCTTGTGTAAGTGGGTGGCTCCTAAGAAATTCAGGGATCTTGCTACTTGCATGCCTGGTTAGTTTCAACATTCCTTCGAACATAGAAGACATAGCACTTGGGTTCATACCTGAAGCAATCATTGTTTGGAGACCTAATCTATCAGCTTCCCGTTCATTCTGTCTGCTGTATCTTAAAGCTGTATTCATTCCCATAGTTTGCGTTGCACTTAAGCCAGCCATGCCTGCATCACTACCAGCTGTTGCTGCCAAAATAAGGCTCGCAAGCAAACCTGCCATACTTACAATTCTATTTTTCTTTTGTTGATTTAAGCGACGTGCAAAATGTCTCTGGCTTAGATGAGCAATCTCATGCGCAATAACCGATGCCAATTCATCCTCCGTTTTTGCATACAGAAATAATCCTGTATGAACTCCAATGATTCCTCCAGGCACTGCAAAAGCGTTTAATGTTGAATTATTAATAATAATAAGCTCAATACGTCGATCTTCCAGACGGCTTTTAGAGGCTAATCTGTTGATAAGTTTTTCTAAGTAGTCCCTTAAAAGCGGATCATGATTTTCATTAACTCTACTTCGATAAGCTTTAAGCCAAACTCGGCCTAATTCAAACTCTTTTTGTGGCGAAATATTGCTAGATGATTCGTCCCCTAGTAGGGGAAGTTTGATTTCAGCACTTAAAGCTGGCCTAACTACAACTAGTAAGACTAAAAAAATTAGTATCAAATACCGGAAATGGTTTAAAAGCATTATTAACTTGTTCATTTTGATTAATATGCGGCAACTAAACTATTTGATTAATTTTTATTATAAAATTAAATCTGTAACAATAGATACATTTTAACGACTAGGGCACGAAGATTTAGAAAATTTAAGCAATATTATTGTAGCTTGCTTAGTGATCTCGTGCCTTATTGCATGTATTATCTAATCACAAGATTGGAGAGCTTAATGTTGAAAGTATTGGGTAGCTGGATTAACCGTTATTTTGGTGAGGAAGAGACTGTTTTATTAGCGGTATTGTTAATTTCTGCTTTGGTGGTACTAATAACACTTGGTCAAATAATAGCGCCTTTCATTGCAGCACTTATTTTTGCTTTCCTATTGCAAGGGGGGGTAAACCGCTTGACCCTTTTAGGAATTCCCAGAATAGTTGCGGTAATTAGTGTATTTTTATTTTTTATTGGAACTTTTTCAGCAATTTTAATTATTTTTTTACCACTGATAGGCCGACAATCATTAAATTTAGTGGAAAAGATTCCTGCTATGTTCGATCAGTCTCAGGGGTTGCTTTTTTTACTGTCTGAAAAATTTCCTAAAATTTTTTCTGAAAATCAAACAAGTGATATATTGGCACAAGCATCAAAAGAGCTTGGTGGTATTGCGCAAAATTTAGTAAGTTTTTCATTTGATACATTTTCAAGTATTTTAGCGCTAATTCTGTATGTCGTATTAGTACCTTTACTAGTTTTTTTTATGCTGAAAGATAAAGAAAAGCTATTAGGCTTTTTATCTAATCTTCTTCCTCTTAAACGTCCTATGATGAGGAAAATATGGAAAGAAATGAACTTACAAATAGCTAACTATGTCCGCGGAAAAGCAATTGAGATAGTAATTGTTGGTTTTGTTAGTTTTATGACATTTTTATTTTTTGGGTTAAATTATGCCGCACTTCTTGCTTTATTAGTTGGATTATCAGTTATAGTTCCGTATATAGGTGCTCTTCTTGTTTCTATCCCAGTAGTTATGGTGGCCTATCTCCAGTGGGGCTGGGAGGGAGACCTATTTTTTTTACTAGGAGCTTACGCAATAATTCAAGCTCTAGATGGTAATGTTTTAGTACCTTTATTATTTTCAGAGGCAGTGAATCTGCATCCAGTATCAATTATACTTGCTGTAATTATATTTGGAGGAATATGGGGGTTTTGGGGTGTATTTTTTTCAATCCCTTTAGCAACATTAGTTAAATCTTTTTATGGCGCATGGCCAAATTCAAGTACGTCTCGTAACAACCAAAATTGATTATTTTTTAATGTGCTTCTATATGAATAAAATATATATAGTATTAATTTGTAGTCTAATTTTGAGCCCAGCTCAAAATCTTGCTTCAGAAACGGTAAATGTTTTTAGTAACTCTCAAGAGCTTACAGAAACTAACCAAGTTATAGTAGAAAAAAGTAAGCCAGATTCTTCTGAGTACCGTTATATAGAACTCCCAAATAAAATGAAGGTACTGCTTATTTCGGATATGAAAGCCGACAAGGCAGCAGTATCCCTTGATGTTTTTGTAGGTAGCTCTCATGATCCTATAAATCGACAAGGTTTAGCTCACTTTCTTGAACATATGTTGTTTTTAGGAACAGACAGATACCCTGCGCCAGACGAATATCAGTCCTTTATAAGTCAGCACGGAGGTTCTCACAATGCATACACATCTTTTGAGCATACAAATTATTTTTTTGATATTGATCCTAAAAGTATTGAGTCAGCACTAGATCGCTTCTCAAGATTTTTTATCGCCCCCTTATTTAACTCTGAGTATGTTGATAGAGAGATGAATGCAGTTCACTCCGAGTACATGGCGAGAATAAAAAATGACTATCGTCGACAAAGAGATGTTTTATCTGAGATTGTTAATCCAAGCCACCCTGCAGCAAAATTTAGTGTTGGAAATCTAGATATTTTATCCAATAAGAAGACCAGTAATGTTCGAGATGATCTTCTAAGTTTCCATAATGAACATTATTCTGCAAACAAGATGGCTCTAGTTGTTCTTGCTCCTAAAAGTCTTGATGAATTGGAGTCTGTTGTTACTGCAAAATTTAATGAAGTAAAAAATACAGATAAAGTACAATTTAGACACAAACAACCGTTATTTAAAGTTGGTGTGTTGCCTTACCTTCTCAATATTGAGCCTATTCAGGAGCGACGTCAATTAACAGTAACTTTTCCTTTGCCTTCTATGCGAGATTATTATCGAGAAAAACCCCTTAGTTATATTGCTAGCTTAATTGGAGATGAGGGTCATGGTAGTCTTTTATCTTTATTGAAAGAGAAGGGTTGGGCTGAGGCACTTATGGCTGGCGAAGGTCTATCTGATCTAAATGGAAGCTCTTTTGATATAAGTATGAGTCTAACGCCTGACGGAGCAGAAAACT
>ERZ802830.5295-NODE-5295-length-9999-cov-5.26056_pt1 | contig 9999 bp, 8 predicted proteins | sample MGYA00345654_ERZ802830 | MGnify/ENA primary metagenome ERZ802830 (study PRJEB30503, sample SAMEA104212375) | marine metagenome | biome: Westerlies Biome; feature: [SRF] surface water layer (ENVO:00010504) within the epipelagic zone...; material: water...
CAAAACCCATTGATCGGTCGCATCCAGAAGATTCTGATCAAATTTATTTGAAAGACTCGATAATTCGCTGTTGATCTCACGAAATCGATCTTGGGCATCACCATGAAGTTCTGCGCCAGAAAGACGAAAATCACGTATTGCATTCTTAATCACTTTTTTTCGAGCGTCTGACAGAAACTCAAACTCAACAGACTGCGCTAGTTTTTTATAACTGTTACAAAGCGTTAGGTGTTGCCCTAATTCCGGGCTGAAGTCACTTAACTTGGGCAAACGAACCTGTACCGCCGCGCGAAAAGACTCGCTATCTGTTACCGCATTTAGATGGGAAACCGGTGCCCAGACCCTCTCCAAATGTTCCTCGATGTCCTGAATCTCGGCCGCAACCGAATGCCATGTCGGATGGTCACACGCCGACTCAATTTCGGTAATTTTTTGTCGGCATCTGGCCAGGGTTTGGTCCAGTGCCGGTTCTATTTGGGCCGCATCAATCTCCGCAAATCGCGGCAGTCCTGAAAGATCCAAAAGCGGGTTGGATAAAGTTGAATGTCCGATCATGAGTTGTCCTTTTTAATAGCCGAAATTTTACTCAATGGAACCTCTAATCGGAGTGAATCGACTGAGAAAAATTAACAGAGCGTGATTGAATTTGTCCTCACAACTTTTACACACAGGAATGCTTTACTACAGTTTGTTGGTTTTCCTCCAACGTAAGTTGATAACTTCTCTTCTTGCCCCGGTCCTAACGCCGGGGCTTTTTTTTGCGGGACTTCTGACTAGATTCTCAATTCTGAGGCTAAAATCCGGTTATGGGCAAACATTATGACTTCCTTGTCATCGGCGGCGGAAGCGGCGGGATCGCCGGTGCCCGACGTGCCGCTGAATATGGTGCTCGGGTCGCCCTCATTGAAAACCAGCGTATGGGTGGCACCTGCGTCAACGTCGGATGTGTGCCAAAAAAGATGATGTGGAACGCCGCACACTTTGCTGATGAGCTCACAATTGCCGGAGATTACGGCTTTCCATTGACGCCGCCCGTATTCGACTGGGCGTGCTTTAAAACGGCTAGAGATACTTTTATTGAACGCCTTAATGGGATCTATCTTCGTAACCTCGAGTCATCAAATGTTGACACCTATCGTGGATGGGCAGTTTTTGAGTCTGTGAACAACGTACGCGTTGGCGATCAGGTGCTGACAGCTGATCATGTGCTGATTGCTACTGGTGGACGGCCAGCCACGCTAAACTTACCGGGTGCCGATCTTGCAATCACCAGTGATGGCTTTTTTGAGCTCAAGTCCCAACCTAAAAACCCGCTAATAATTGGCGCTGGCTACATTGCAACCGAGTTGGCAGGCGTTTTACAGTCGTTGGGCTCAAACGTCACGATGCTTCTTCGAAAAGACATTTTACTGCGCGGTTTTGACCATACCCTTCGTGAAGCCGTGACCCATGAGATGCAATCAGACGGCGTCAAAATCCTGACCCGGGTGCAGCTGCAAGGACTCAAGCAAGAAGCGACTGGAGAGTTATCTTTTTATGATAAAAGCGGCACCCGTCACGGCGGTTTCGATTGCGTCATTCTTGCTACCGGACGAACGCCTGCTACAGATGCGATCGGCCTTGAATCCACAGGCCTTACCACTGATCCATCAGGATTTATTCTTACTGACGAATGGCAGCAGACCGCTATTTCCCATATTTATGCGGTCGGCGATGTCACCGGACGAGCTGCCCTGACGCCAGTTGCCATTGCCGCAGCCCGACGCCTGTCCGATCGACTTTTTGGCGATCAACCGAATGCCAAACTCGACTATGAATCGATCCCAACGGTTGTGTTTTCGCATCCCCCCATCGGCACGGTTGGACTTAGCGAAGAAGAGGCTAGAACTAAATTCGGAGACAAAAATATTAAGGTCTATCAAAGTCGATTTACTGATATGTATTATTCCGTCACCAAAAAACGAGTGCCTACGACGGTAAAACTTATTGTCGCGGGTCAAGATGAAAAAGTGATTGGTTGTCACGTTGTTGGTCGCGCAGCAGATGAAATGATTCAGGGCTTCGCGGTCGCTGTCAAAATGGGCGCGACCAAAGCTGACTTTGATAATACGGTCGCGATTCACCCGACCGCCGCAGAAGAACTCGTTACCCTGCGCTAGCAACTTTGACTCATACATTTGAACGACAAATTGCGCGCATTATCAGCGCTTTGACATTCACGATATTGCTTTCAGGAGATCTTTAACATGGCATGGTGGGGGAAAGTAATCGGCGGTACCCTGGGCTTCATGATGGGCGGCCCACTTGGCGCGCTATTGGGCAGCACGATTGGCCATCAGTTTGATAGCGGATTGAAGAGGGGTGGATTTGGCTCCGTTAGCGCCAAACTTGAGCAGACCCAAGCCGCATTTTTTACAGCAACCTTTTCTGTAATGGGGCATATCGCCAAAGCCGACGGAAGAGTATCTGCCCATGAAATTCAGGCCGCTCAAAGCCTGATGGACCAAATGCGTCTCAGTGACGATCAGAAAAAAGTTGCAATTGAACTCTTTGAGAAAGGAAAGGCGTCTGACTTTCCCCTTGATTCCGTCTTGGCGCAGTTCAAAACAGAATGTCATAGACAAACTACCCTCATGCGAATGTTTTTGGAAATCCAAATCCAGGCCGCAATGGCTGACGGCCGAATCGATCCCGCCGAGAATCAAGTACTGCGACACGTCGGAACCTCGCTTGGATTTGAATTGGGCGAAATTGAGCAACTGATTCATTTTGTAAGCGGAGCGTCGACTGCAGGCGGGCGGGCTCAAAAAGCGCAACCCCTTTCTGAGGCGTATAAAATTCTAGGCGTTCCAGAAAGCGCGAGTGACGATGAAATCAAAAAGGCTTATCGACGCCTCACAAATCAACATCATCCCGACAAACTGGTTGCCAAAGGTATGCCTGAAGAAATGATCAAACTTGCGAATGAGAAAACGCAGGAGATTCGAAAAGCATGGGAGCGCATTAGAGATCATCGCGCCTCTCAACAATAAGTCGTTGTCACAGCCCATCAGGAAAACCGGTCTGGACGCTCTTGATATTCGACTTGTCATTTTTATCAAGCCTTAATTTTAACTATTGAAGAAAAAATAATGACAAAAAATGTTTTCATTACTGGCGCGAATCGGGGCATCGGTCTTGAACTGACTCGTCAATACCTCGTAGCAGGACACAAAGTCTTTGCATCAGCACGTGATCCCTCGACTGAAGGTCTCTCCCAACTGATCAAACGCTTCCCCAATAACCTGAAAACAGTCGTGCTTGATGTTACAGATGAGAGCAACATTCAGACTGTCGCTGGTTCACTCGAAGGCGCGTCAATTGATCTACTGATTAATAACGCGGGCTTATTTCATTCAAAACATGAAGACTTCGGCTCACTAAATACAGACACCTGGATTGAAGAATTTCGAGTGAATTCGATTTCGCCTTTTTTGGTCACTCGCGCTCTCAAGTCGAACCTTGCAAAGGCCAACTCTGGCGTTGTCGGAATGATTTCGAGCAAGATGGGCAGCATGGGCGACAACCAGTCCGGAGGGAGCTACAGTTATCGCTCAAGCAAGGCAGCGCTTAACGCTGTGAGTGTCAGCCTCGCTAATGACTTGTCAGATCTAGATATCTCGGTCGTTGCCCTTCATCCCGGCTGGGTGCAAACCGACATGGGCGGACCCAATGGCCTAATTGATGTCGAAACAAGTGCCTTGGGTTTGAAAGCGATTCTGGACAACGCAGGAAAGGCGGAAAGCGGAAAATTTTACGATTACTCGGGAAAACAACTGCCGTGGTAATTTCTAAACGTCGGTATACTTGTCTTTTTAGCGCGGGGATTGGTTTAGCGACAGCCTTCGCTGTTTCGATTTCGTATGGCGTCACACCGACAGTCACTCCAGCTATCGAACCGGATGATGATGTTCTGATCTGCGACGATCTTGATGACGATGGCATCTTGGATGCATTAGACAATTGTTTTGGTTTTTTTAATCCTTCGCAAATCGATGCCAACGATAATGGCGTCGGTGACGCCTGCGAAAACATATCTTCAGGTTCTTAATTTATTTCCCAACGAATATGACGACTCATAAAATTGCTCTACTGGCCGGAGACGGTATAGGTTCAGAAATCATGGCTGAAGCTGTGAAAGTGTTAAAACTTATTGAGGAACGGAACGAAGCCTCCTTTGACCTGCAGCCTGCGCTTTTTGGCGCTTGCGCCTGGTTTGAGACAGGTAAGTCTTTTCCCGATGAAACAATCGCAATTTGCGATTCGGCCGACGCAATTCTAAAAGGCACAATCGGTCTCAGTCATGAAGAGTCAAAGCAAATTCCAATTGACGAGCAACCCGAACGTGGCGGTCTATTACCGATGCGGCGAAGATATCAGACTTATGCAAACTTTCGCCCGGTAACGTTGCCGCCGAGTCTCGCCCATTTTTCGCCGCTTCGGCCCGAAATCATTGGAGACGGTATTGATCTTGTGATTATCCGTGAACTCGTTGGTGGACTCTATTTTGGCCAGAAGACAGCTGGCGTAAACGATCGCGGCCGACGTTACGTGCATGAAATGCTTGAATACGACGAAGATCAAATCCGTCAAGTTCTTGAGGTTGCCTTTAAGCTGGCCATGCGGCGTAAGAAGTCTTTAACGAACGTACACAAAAGCAATGTTCTTAAATCCAGCGTGTTATGGAACGAAGTCCTCGACGAAGTGCATAAGGACTTTCCTGAAGTCAGCGTTGAACACGTGCTTGTCGATGCGGCGGCGACCTATCTTGTTCTGAATCCAACCCGTTTTGACGTGATGGTCATGGAAAACATGTTCGGGGATATCCTCAGTGACCAGTGCGGTGGGATTCTTGGCTCCCTAGGTTTGATGCCCTCAGCTTGTGTTGGACCTGATAAGTCATATTACGAGCCCTCACATGGTTCAGCCCCGGATATTGCCGGTAAAGGCATCGCTAATCCCTATTCGATGCTGGGTTCTGTTGCGATGATGCTTGAAATGAGCTTCAACATGGAGAGCGAATCAGCAAACCTATGGTCTGCAATGCAGGGGGTGTTCAGCGATGGCTATACGACTCCAGATCTGGCGCGTCGGGGTGATGCAGAAAAACAGATCAGCACAAGTGAGTTCGGTGATCGGGTCGTAGAAGCTCTCGCAAAGATGCCTGTCGATGGGTAAGCACTATTCAGGCTGCTGAAGCGGTTGAGATTCGCTCGCCGCTCCATCCTGATCACGCATCTTTACATTCAGCATGCGCATCGCGGCATTAACGCCCGCAAACACTTGGTTCGCATGAACACCACGAGTTTTAAATCGCCGACCGTTATCGTCCCAGGAGATAAAACATTCGGTTAACGCACTGGTATGCCCACCCTTGGGAATCCGAATTTCAAAATCAGTTAACTCCGGAAACTCAAATCCATCTGGCTCAAGAATCCTTCCTATTGCTTTGATAAACGCATCAAAACCCCCGTTGCCTGAATCTGAGGCTTTATGAATCATCTCGCCCACGCGAACGCGCACGCTTGCTGTTGATTCAATCTCATAACCACTGGTGATGGAACAGTTTAGTAGTTCCACATGCTGATAATCACCACTCTCCAGTGTGTCTGCGATAATAAATGGAAGATCCTCTCTCGTAATTGTGGCTTTTGTATCAGCGATTTCAATGATTCTCTTGAGTACCTTCGCCTGATTCTCCTCCGAGAGTTCAATTCCAAGCTCTTCCAGGTTTCTCATGAGAGAAGCCTTTCCACTCATTTTCCCTAGCGCATAACTATGCTGACGATCAAATCGATCTGGACTTAAATCTGTTTGATAGAGGCGACCCTTCTGATCGCCATCCGCATGAATACCACTTGTTTGTGTAAACACGTCCGTCCCAATAATCGGTGCATTTGCCGCCACGCGCTTACCGGAGAAATTTTCCACCATCTCGCTTAAGTCATGGATTTTGGTTTCATCAACCGAAACTTTGACATTAAGTTTGTCCCGCAGAACAACCGAAACTTCTGCCAATGAGACGTTACCCGCACGTTCTCCCAAACAATTCAGGGTCGCATGGATTGCGGCCGCTCCCGACTCGACAGCTGCCATTGCATTTGCAGTCGCCAGCCCATAGTCGTTGTGAGGGTGAAAATCAAAATCACTTTCATCAAAACGTGAGCACATATCACTGAGCGCGACCGAAACTTCAGACGGACTCATCACGCCTAAGGTATCCGGCAACATGATATGCCGAACACTCATTTTCGAGAGAGCCTCAACCATTTTGTAGACATAGTCTCGACTATCACGATAGCCGTTCGACCAATCCTCTAGATAGACATTAAGAAGCAGTCCTTGATCCAAAGCATAATTCACAGTTCGATCGATATCTTCGAGATGTTGATCAAGCGTTTTTCGCAGTTGTTCGGTACAGTGTTTTTCGCTACCTTTCGTCAGTAAGTTCAGTACCTTTCCGCCGGTACTTACCAGCCAATCCACACTGCGTGTGTGATCTGTAAACCCCAGAACCTCGACTCGCTCGAGAAAGTCGTTTGACGACGCCCAGTCGTGAATGCGGGTGACCGCCTCTTTTTCGCCGTGAGATACCCCAGCCGAGGCGACCTCAATCCGGTCCACTTTTAAGGTCTGCAACAGTGCTCGCGCAATGCTTACTTTTTCATCCGGCGCAAAGGAAACGCCCTGAGTCTGCTCGCCGTCCCTCAAGGTGGTGTCCATCAAAATGATATGGTCGCGCATCATATGTTCAGCTAACTGCCGTCGCTATCTTCTAAAGTGGGCGATATTGTATAGATAAATGATTGTTTAATCGAACATGTTTCTTTTAAGTGATCGATTTTTTTAACTTCATATCGACAATCTATCTAACCAACACCTGCCCGATTGCCGGCTAGAACGCCCAATGAACCGGTTAAAATTTATCCCCATCGGACGCGTCTGAAAGTATCAGGACATGAAAATCAGTAAAAACCGCTCTCGCGACGAGTCAAGGTAGGAACTAATGCGTGACAAGACTACCTAAATACCTAACCATTGAATGTGTTATTCGAAATTAAAAAACACCGTCAACCGCAGCTGCAGATCATCTTCTGGTCGGACACCCTGACTATTTTGATCATAAACCGTCCAGGCAACATTTGGCGTAATCAGCAAATGATGGCCTAAAGAAAACTCAATGCCTGCGACAATATTAGACGCGCGCGCTGTGGGATCGAAGGGTAAATAAGTAATACTGTTTCCTTTCGGACTCGGTTCAAACAGATAATGAAACTGGGAAACAAGCGAAGCATTTGACGTAAGCTTTAAGGTTCCAAGAAGCGCGACGACCTCAAGTGGTGGATCACTCTGGCGATCCTGATGGGTATAGAGCGCGCCCATAAAATATTGCTCTGTTTTTTGACCCGCAAAAGCCTGCGCCGTTGAGCGATCGTGATTTCCAGGCCGGGGCTCTTGATCAACATACAGCTCAACAAGTGATCCCTCGGTCGGCTGGAAAACCACGGCGCCCATAAACTTATCATAAGGATTGTGATCGGCCTCCCAAGTTGCGCTTGAGCCATACATTAATCGATAGGACACGCCAGCATTGGTTGAGATCTTACCCTTCAATGAAATTCCCAAATCTCTTGAAGGAATGCCATGCAAATCTGGTGCAAGGCGGACCAGATATCGCTTGTTCCAATAATGCTCGATCACATCGTAACTAATTGTGGGAATCAAGCCTCCCGTGATAGCGTGCTGTCCTAATTTGCGACCGATATAAAGATCTCTTCCCTGACCCGTGAGATCGTAATCTCCCGCGCTTCCTGTATCGAACGCTTCAACCCGAGCTCTCCCAAACCAGCTCTGCCCCGCCTTGCCGTTGGCGGTCAGCACCCCCCGACGAGTAACCCATCCTGCTGATTCAGTTGCATCAGGCAGATGAGATTTGGATACATAGTAAAGATCGCCAAAAAGCATGCCACCGGCGCTAACTGAAAATCCTTCATCAGCAATCGAAAGCTGGCTGAAAGCCGATAGTGTGAGAAAAAAGAGGTAGTAAAAACGAGACATCTAAAATTAGATCCTTCAGGAAAAATTGTTGGTATTAATTGGATTGCATGATAAAAAAACTATTCTTAACCTTCTTTAACTGGCATTTAAAACGTAAAACAGATGCGTATCGCCCAACACAAAAGATCGATTGCAATTTTACACTGCGATATTGTTGAGTTCTCCAGATTAACAGCGCAGAACGAAGACTCAACCTTTTATGCCGTGCGTAATGCATTTTCGCAGGCTAATGATCTTGTTTCTAATTATCATGGAGAAGTTATCAACACCGCTGGTGATAGTTTTCTGGCCATATTCCCAACCGCTCAGGGTGCGATCCTTGCGAGTCAAAATATCCAACGCTATCTCTCATCAATCGCGAGAACGTTACCTGAGGGTCAGCGTGTTCGTGTTCGTATAGGAATCCACGTTGGAGATGCTTTAGTTGAAGGTGAGCAAGCTTTTGGCAACGACGTCAACATAGCAGCCAGACTTCAAGAAATTGCGCCGCCGGGCGGGATCTTTATCTCGGAAACCGCTTACGCCCAGATCAATAACGAAAATAAACAGCGCTGCAAGGCGATGGGCAGCAAGCTACTACGACACATCAAAAGTCCGGTAAACGCATATCTACTCCAAACCGGAAGTGAGGCCCTAGAGGTCGCGGACCGCTTAATAAAACATGAAAAACCCTCAATTCTGGTTCTGCCATTCACGACTCTCAAGGGACATCCCGAACTCGACGGATTAGGGGAAAGTCTTGCTATTGAATTAATTGATGCGCTGTCAAGATTTCGACAGGTCATTATTTTAGGTCCACAAACTGCGTTATCAACTCAAATAGCGAACACAGATACTGGCAGTCTTGCTGAAAAAATTGGCGTTCGGTTTGTGGTCAAAGGCGTATTTCACAATAATCCGCACGGTATCAAGATTTCAATTCAACTCCTTGAGATGCCAACCGGCCAATATGTCTGGTCAGAGTCGATTAACCTGAATGAAAAAAATCTCGAAAACTTGTCCGGGAGTATTTCAAGAAAAATCGTTACCACTTTAGTGAACAACATTGAAGTCACTGTTCGGCAGAATAGTGCTTCTGAAAGTGATTCCGCGGTCTATGAGCAGCTGCTTCGAGCGAGGCGCTTGATTTACCGAATGCAAAACAGTAACGACTCTCAATCAGCAAGAACGGTGCTTGAAAAAATCCTGAAAAAACATGGGCAGGTTGCTGCTGCTCGTTCTGGACTTGCCCTATCTCTACTTGTTGAATTTTTAATGGGTTGGTCACCTGACCCCGAGATTTCACTCAAGCTTGCCTTCGAAAACGCGGCCTGCGCACTTGAACTTGATCCGATGGATAGCGAGGCTCATGCGGTATTCGGCATAACGGCACTTTGGCATCGAAAACATATCCTGGCAATTGATCATCTGGATCGGGCAATTTTGCTAAATCCAAACCACGCCGATGCACTCGCTGGCCGTGGTTTGGCTCTGGTTTTTCGAGGTCAGGCCCTTAATGCATTCGATCAATTGCAGGAAGCATTAATGCACAATCCCTTTTCACCAACTTGGTATCTCTGGGGTCTCAGCATCAGCTGCTATAACATTGGTCACTATCAAGATGTAATAGATATCATTCAAGCGATTCCGGTTCTCAACCGCTTCCATCGAAGAATATTAGCAGCAAGTTATGCTCAACTGGGATTCCGGTCCTTAGCCGAAAAAGAGCGAGAACTTGTGATGGAAGAAGCGCCCCTCTATCACGTTGAAGATTCTCGCCGCGCCTATCCTTTCGAAAAACCAGAGTACATTGAACCCCTTATTGAGGGATTGTTAGCTGCTGGATTTCCAAGCCGCGCGACCCATCAACTGAGCCGTTAATCCATCAGAGCCTTCACGAGCGCGCCTGCCCCATCACGTACC
>ERZ802830.5297-NODE-5297-length-9996-cov-8.83573_pt1 | contig 9996 bp, 10 predicted proteins | sample MGYA00345654_ERZ802830 | MGnify/ENA primary metagenome ERZ802830 (study PRJEB30503, sample SAMEA104212375) | marine metagenome | biome: Westerlies Biome; feature: [SRF] surface water layer (ENVO:00010504) within the epipelagic zone...; material: water...
GGACTTGCAACGGGTTTTTTGGGGCCGGTTTAACGGTCGGTCGCTTGACCTTGACGCGCATCCCAGTGGCTTCAAATCAGATGCTGAAGTGGGCGAGTGGCTCAATCGTTGTGGTCCTTTTGCTGCTCTTGTGGATTCCCTCTGAATTCAAGATCGTCATGTATGCAGGCTTAGGCATTGCGATGGCTCCGATGTCTGCTTTTATTTTGGTGGCTGGTGCACGATTGGTGCCGAGGGCGCGGCGTGATTTGATGATGGCGTTGCAAGTGCTTGCGTTTTCTGTCGGTGCTGCGGTGATTCCGGCGACTTTGGGAGGAATTGCGTCTGTGGCTTCAATGACAATATTGCCCTGGGTTTTCTTGGCTATTGCTACCTTGCTTATCGTTAGCATCTGGATCACAGTCAGGGATTAGGAGAAGGAGAGCTGGATGCTGATTGCGTTAACTCAGTTATTGTTTTGTCAGCTGATGGGTGAAGTCATCGCTCGAGCATTTGATTTGGCAGTTCCCGGTCCAGTGATTGGCATGAGCCTATTATTGGTCGCACTCTTATATCGGCAATCGATACCGGAGCACTTGGAGACCACGGCCGAAGGAATTTTGTCACATTTATCGTTGCTATTTGTTCCAGCCGGCGTTGGTGTGGTGGCCCACCTGACGGTGCTTGGTAATGAGTGGCAATCGATTATTGGTTCGTTGATTGGGTCGACCGTCATTACCGTTTTGGTCACAGGCTGGGTTCTGCAATGGCTGCATCGTGGAGCGTCACATGAATCCTGATTTTGGCGAGGTTTGGGTTTATCTCTCGGCGAGTCCGCTGACGGCCTTGACCACCACATTAGTGGCTTATTTGATGGGAGATTGGATCTATCAAAAATCGGGAAAGGTGCCGATTTTGAACCCCGTTCTCATTGCAGTGATCGTGATTACCATCGGATTGACAGTCACAGGCATCGATTACTGGACCTATTTTGAAGGGGCTCAGTTTGTGCACTTTTTGCTTGGGCCGGCCACTGTTGCCTTGGCGATTCCGGTAGCGCGCCTTTTGAGAACGATGCGCAGCGGATTTGGTGCCTTGGCGGTCGCTCTAGTGTTGGGTTCTGCGACCGCGGCTATTTCGGCTGTGTTCATCGCTGAACTCTTGGATGCATCTGAGCAAACCGTGTTGTCCTTAGCTCCAAAAAGTGTCACAACGCCGATAGCCATGGGAATCGCTGAGCGCATCGGTGGTCTTCCATCCTTGACCGCTGTCTGCGTGATTATGACGGGGATCATCGGCGCAATGCTTGGGCCTTATGTGCTCAATCTGGCGCGTATTACTTCCTGGGATGCTCGTGGATTTGCGATGGGTGTGGCTGCTCATGGCATTGGGACAGCGCGAGCGATTCAGATTAATCAAGAAGCAGGCGCTTTTGCCTCACTTGCTATTGGCCTCAATGGGTTAGCCACAGCGACGTTAATTCCGATTTTGTATTCGTTGTGGCAATGGTGGGGTGGATCTTAATCGTAAAACTTAACAACAGCGTGAGACGTGTTAGAATCGCGCCCCTCTGGAGACGTGGCCGAGTGGCTGAAGGCGCTCCCCTGCTAAGGGAGTATAGGGTTTGTAGCCCTATCGAGGGTTCGAATCCCTCCGTCTCCGCCAAGTATACCTCTGCATACCCAGCCAGATCTGGTATTGCTTCAAACCATACTGATTGTTTGTACCAACGATAATTTCTGGTATCGATTTATGCTCTAACTGCATCACGCTCGTACCAAGCAGAGTTTCGATCCAGCGTACTCAAACGGTATGGGCGCAGGTGCGCTGTCTGCAATATGAAGGTGACGGAAGTGCTTGTGGCGGTTTACATCGGAGATAAGCGACGTAGCAGGCCGGTTGTTCCTCGGAATGGAATTGTGTTGTGCCAGACGCACTATACGACTTTTGATAAGCACTTATTTAACCTAAATATTAAATCTAATTTCGATAATATGCGAATCATAGTTGCTTTTCAGAGGGCTTGATAAACAAGTGAATAGATATAAGGAGACTGTGATCTCAACTCTTAGTGAATTATGACCAATACTGCATTTAACCTTAGGCAGGAGCGTTGCTGAAACATAAAGGTGACATTCTTAATTCAAGATCAATGTCCGGGCGGTATCCGTGTCGCATTGACCCTCCACTGACTGGAAGGCAAAATAATATTTTAAGATTTTAGATGTCATCAATCATGAATAGAAATCTGTAATTTGAGGTGAATCCGGTGTTCATTGGTGCGGTTGCAAAGCGGGTGGGGTTAAGCCCAAAAACAGTCAGGTTTTACTCTGACCTCGGTCTCATTCAACCAGGAAGAGATCAATTTACCGGCTATCGATCTTACACAGAAGACGATATAGCAAAGCTAAAGTTTCTTAAAAACGCAAGGCGATTTGATTTCAGTATAAGTGAATGTAAAAGTTTATTGTTGTTAAACGAACGGCATGATCGGGCTAGTTTTGAAGTCAAGGCGATAGCTACCAGAAAATTGAAAGAACTGGACCAAGCGCTGGACGATCTCAACAGCATAAGGGCTAAGCTATTGTCGTTGGCTTCGAGCTGTCCTGGAAACGAGGATCCAAACTGCCCCATCTTAGACGCAATTGCCAGAGATTAATTTCTTCCACGAGTCGTATTGACATTCCCCTTACTGGAAATAATACGTTTGCCCACTCACGGGAGTTTTTATGAACGTATTGAAAAAATTAGCAGGGTTAACATCACTAGGCTTAGTTTGTTTCGCCCTGGTTGTAGGACAGGTATCTGCAGGTGGACACGCAAAGATTAAGGCAGCGATCAAAGGGGTCGATGGCCAAGATCATGGGGTCGTAGAGTTCTATACGGTGCCAGGGGGCGTCTTGATGGATGTTCAGCTTAGAGGATTACCTCCAGGCGAACACGCGTTCCATGTTCATTCCAAAGGTTCCTGTACTCCTGACTTCAAAGCCGCTGGTGGTCATTTTAACCCGGAGGGTGTCGAGCATGGGCTCGGTGTCGGGAGACACGCAGGCACGAACCCGAATATTCATGTACCCGACAATGGTTCCCTTCGTATTGAAATTTTAAATACAAAGGTCTCGTTGGATAGTGGTAGTAAAAACGATATTTCAAATGTTGCGATCATCATCCATGCCAAAGGAGATGACTACCAAAGCCAGCCCTCAGGAGCTGCCGGTCCGAGGATCGCTTGTGGTGTGATAGGTGGTTGACTTTGGCAGAGTAGCATCGGGCACTTGAATTTTTGGCAATTCGAAGGCAGCTACACGGCGTAAGTGGTTGAAAAAAAAAAGACCTAGAGCGTAGCCTAGGTTTTTTTACATAGGGAGACGTTTATGTGTCGTTACTTTTTGTTGATGATAGTGAGCTTAAGTTTGACGAACGGAGTCTTGGCTCATTCGCCGATTGCGTATGTAATTCCAAAAGATGGCGCGTTAATTCGGGAGGCTCCGGCCACAATCGAGATAGTCTTTACCGGCACTTCAAAATTGGTTGGTGTATCGCTTAAAAAGCTCGAAGAAGGACAAAAACAATCGCTGCTCGGGGATATTTTGGGCAGTGCCGAAGGACAAGATATACCTTTAGGCAACGATCACTTGATGACTGACGACAAAAGGCATCTTGTTGCAATACCAGCCCTCACTGACGGGACCTACAAGACAACCTGGCGGGCAATTAGTGAGGACGGACACACAATCAAAGGGGACTTTTCTTTCCAAGTTTCACCCGATGGAACCGAAACTATTGCTGGCACACAAATGCAGTTTGTGGGTGAGGGGGAGATTAAGCGAATACGCGGTCAGAAAGTAACGATCAAGCACGGACCCATTGGAGACGTGATGCCAGCAATGACGATGGAATACGAAATCCCAGAAAAATCGGGTGTAGAGGGTCTGAAGAGAGGCGACACAGTTTCCTTTGAACTCAGCGAAAGCTTGGAAATCATACAAATCTCTAAAAAATGAATGAGGGGGAATAAGCTTTGAAACCTTTAGAGATATACATTTCACATCCTAAACCTGACAGTGCTATGGGCAACACAGGAATATCGGTGAAAACTAGTACGTTTCTAATGATAGGGTTGGGTTTCTTGGTCTTGGTAGATGTCCTGATACAGACGGCCGCCGCCTCAGAACCTGAACAAATTCAAATAGAGACAAATTACACATCAGTTTTTGACATTTACACCAATTGGGAATGGGAAGACCTCGAGGATTGGGTAGGCGCGAATCAGAATGTTGCTGAGATTGGTGGCTGGCAAGTTTATTCGCGAGAATCAGAAGATCGGTCAACTGAAGGGCAAGATGGACAGTAGAAACATCACACGTGCAGTAATGTTCGCCGTGTCAGTCTCGATAGTCGGGTGTAGCTCGTATAAATTCGATCAGAATGTTGAGACGATTAATCAGGACAGCAACATTGTCTATGCAGGGGAGGTTATCGCTGCACGAGATAACGCTCAGCAGAGGGTTCTCAATGAACGAGCTAGACTTCTGTTAGCTAACGAACTGAGCGAATCAAACGCCGTTGAACTGATGCTCGCAAAAAGCCCAGCTTTCCAGAGTCTCCTCTTCGAAAATTTGGTGGAAGGTTCGCTTGCCGCTCAATCTGCGAGGATAATAAACCCTACATTGTCCCTCGAGCGGACGGTTCATGGTACCGAAACCGAATTCGGACGTTTCCTAACGTTTGGGCTAATCGACCTTGCTACGTTACCGTCACGACAAGCTTATGCTGACCTTGCCCTAAACCGCGCCTCAGTGAATCTTGAATCAAATATCTATACGGCAGTCACTGACGTGAGGTTGGCATGGCTGAACGCCGTAGCCGCTGAAAATCGTTTTTCATTGGTGGAAAATATGACCATTGGTCTTTCTGCCTCCGCAGACCTCGCGAAACGCATGAAGCAGGCAGGCAGCATGACAACAGTCGACCGAATCCAACAGCAATTATTGTTTTCAGACGCGACTATTATGTTGGCTGAAGCTAAACAGAAAAAATTGTCAACGCGTGAAGATTTAATCCAGCTTTTAGGGCTGAGTGGTGACGAGATCGAGCGACTTCGTGTGCCGAAAGAACTTACCGACATTCCAGACGAGCCTCTCGATTTGGCCAGTCTTGTAAAGAATTTCGAGGAGCGGCTCGATGTTAAGGCAGCGCGACTCGATTACGAACAATCGCTTCAATCGCTCGGAATCAAAAACATAAGCACTTATACCGATATTGAACTCGGTCTAAGAAGTGATCGTATAGATGACGACGGCTCTATCTCCACGAAAAGAGGTTTCGAGTTGGAGGTGACGATTCCAGTCTTTGATTGGGGGGACCTCCAGAGAGAAGCACTTCATTCAAATGTCATGGCTAAGCGGAGTAACTTCGAACAGACGGCTGTTGACGCCGCATCTCAGCTCCGAGTCGCTTACAGCGCCTACAGAACAGCTTTTGACATCGCTAAACATTATCAAAACGAAATCGTACCACTGCAGGAGACCCTCCTAGACGAGGCTAATTACAATTACAATGGAATGATCATAGGTGTCTTTGATCTACTGCAAGCAGGCGTAGACAAAAGCTCAGCAGAACTTCGCGCGTTAGACAGTAAGCATAATTTGTTGATGTCGTCTCTAAGTTTGCATAGCGTTGCTATCGGCAAACCAGTAGGGGTAACGCCAAACGGACTTTCGGCCAGCGTGGCTAAACAAGACGAAGAGCACTAAATCACGACTAAGTATTAACCAAAAATTGTCTGCTATTTTATCGGAGGAGTATCATGGCAACCCGACGTGACTTTATGAAAATGACGGCCTTAGCAGGGGGTTTTGCAGCCGGGAGTGCTGTCTCCAAATCAGCGCTCGCAGGTCTGCCTGAGCCCGTTTTTCAATTTACTCCAGAAACTGTTGTGCCTCAAAGCCCCGAGGACGGCTCTAATTACAATCCAGTGGTGACACTGAACGGTTGGACGTTGCCGTGGAAGATGAACAAAGGAGTCAAAGAGTTTCACTTAGTTGCGGAACCAGTGGTACGAGAACTTGCCCCCGGCATGGAGGCGAACTTCTGGGGGTATAACGGCCAGAGTCCGGGTCCCACAATCGAGGTAGTCGAGGGCGACCGAGTAAGGATTTTTCTAACGAACAGGCTGCCGGAGCACACGAGTATCCATTGGCATGGGCAAAGGTTACCAAACGGAATGGATGGTGTGGCTGGGCTCAACCAGCCGGCAGTCAAGCCCGGTAAGACTTTTGTTTACGAGTTCGAAGCTAAACGACCCGGTACATTCATGTATCACCCGCATGCTGACGAAATGACACAAATGGCTATGGGCATGATGGGTTTTTGGGTGACTCACCCAAAAACCAAACATCCTTGGATTAGTGAAGTCGATCGAGACTACTGCATCCTCTTAAGTGCATTCGATATTGTCCCAGGGTCGGCGACCCCGCAGATAATGACCATGCTTGACTTCAATTTATGGGCATGGAACAGCCGAATCTTCCCCGGAATTGCACCACTTGTAGCCAGAAAAAACGACAGAGTCAGGGTTCGCGTTGGAAATCTGACAATGACGAACCATCCCATACATGTGCACGGGATTGAATTCGAGGTGACCGGAACAGATGGTGGTCCAACTCGTCCAGAAAGTCGTTGGTCCGAAGTATCGACGGATATCGCGGTCGGTCAGATGCGCCAAATCGAATTTATCGCTGATGAGGAAGGCGACTGGGCAATACATTGTCACAAGAGCCACCATTCAATGAACGCGATGGGGCACGACATCCCGACCTTGATAGGGGTTGACCATACTGGTATCACAAAAAGAATACAGAGATTGGTCCCAGATTACATGGTGATGGGTGAACGTGGCATGGCCGATATGACTGAAATGTCGATGCCGCTCCCAGATAATACAGTACCGATGATGACTGGCGATGGTCCGTACGGATCGGTCGAGATGGGGGGTATGTTCAGCATGCTAAAAGTTCGTCAGGATCTCGCGCCCGGTGATTATGGCGATCCGGGATGGTTCAAACATCAGGATGGGCAACAGGCTTACGAGTTCAAAGGAGATTTACCAGACATAAGTAAAGCACCCTTGGCAGACAATGATGACGGGCAAGCAGCAGATAGGTCGACTGTGCCTCAGTTTAGGGCTATAAGACCGAGAGACAGAAAAGGGTAGGCGTTCAACGGCGCTTAGAGCCAAGGGCTAGGAACTTGGCTTCTTACCTTGGCCCAAGGGTGGACCATCGCGAACGGGAGAAGTAATGGATATTTGGGTAATTCTAAACCCTGCCATACGTGTTGTTACATATGCGATGGTCCTTTCTGTCGTCGGTACATTTTTATTCAGTTTCCATTTTTCTAAATACCAGGCAACCCAAGATAGAGACTGGTGTTCACGATTGCTGACCAAAATGGCCGCGATCGGGTTGATGGGGTCAGCAGCCTCATTTTTTTCTATAAGTGGAAATATGGGTGGGAATTTTTCAAGCGCGTTTTCTCTCCCTTTGCTAGAACTGGCACTCAGCACCAAAGCGGGCGTGGCTAGCCTGTGCGGTTTGTTGGGCTTTCTTTTAGTGCTGTGCAAAGAACGAATAGCTGCCTCGTTGTCATTTCGTGTTGTGTTTCCCTTAGCATCGGTATTGCTTCTACTAACTTTTTTGGTCTCAGGTCACGCGTCAAAATTGGGGATCGTCGCCCAAACATTTCTTTTTGTACACCTGTTGGGAGTCTCATTTTGGCTCGGGGCACTCTTACCTATTAAGAGTATGTGTCTAACGGGTGATAGCGTTAGTTTGTACCGTTTGACCGATTACTTTGGGAAGGTCGCGGTTTTCTACGTAACAGGTTTAATATTGAGTGGAACAGCATTCGCGTATCTATTGATCGGTGATCTATCTCTTCTAGTAGAGACGACATATGGCAACGTTCTTTTGGGAAAACTTTTGGCGGTTAGTGGTTTATTGACTTTGGGTGCTTTAAACAAGTGGTGGTGTGTTCCCAAGCTAATGAGTGATCCCTCGGAAGGCATTTTGCACCTTAAGGCATCGATCAATTATGAGCTCGCTTTGGCCTTTTGTATACTAGTCGCCACTAGCGTATTAACCACGTCGCTGTCGTTGCCCATGGGAGGTTAGGAAGCTTCGGTTCCACACTAGCCATTGCATCCATGATGATCGGCAGACCTGAAAGCAGAGGATCTGATGATGTTTTGGCGTCGTCCTAATTGTGTATCGATAACTGCCTGCCATGGGTTATAAAACAGAGTACTGAACGAGTCATCTTCGTTGTGTGCCGGCGATTGATCGTATTGGGTGTGTGTTAGTCGGAGATTCGCTGAATCGCCAGTAATTGCGAGCAAAAAAATCTCAATCGGATCCTTCGAGTCGGCTCGTTCCCCCTTTGATGGATTGGAGAGAGATTGTCGCGTGAGTATGACAGTGGTGATCCTAGGCAGTGGGCCTTCGGCAACTGAGGCGCGTCAATGGGATTCTGAGTACTGGACCCATTTGGTTGCCATTAATAATGCTTGGCGGGTGCGTTCGGATTGGGATATGTGCATCTTCCCCGAAGACTTGCCCGTTGGGAGACGTCCAAGCACGCTGTCACCGGCTCAGCAGCTTGTTGAGGCTGATGACTTTGTGCCGGTGCAAAACCAATTTGGGGGAGTGGTCTATGCCGGCGGTACCATGGCCTTTACCGCTGCTTACTGGGCTTTGGGCGCTTTACAGCCGGATGTCATGGCATTTTTTGGATGCGATTTGGTGTATCCCGCCTCCGGTCCGACCCATTTTTATGGTCAAGGGACGCCTGATCCGTTACGTGACGATGTGACCTTGCAGTCGCTGGAGGCGAAATCGGCACGCTTACAACTGGTGGCGGCAGCACAGGGGTGTGCATGCGTCAACATCTCTGAAGACGAGAGTCGTTTGGTGTTTCCTCGAGCACGCCTTGAGGCGTTAACAGAGATGAATCCAGTTGAGTTTGATCAAGACACATTTGAGGCGATCAAGGCCCGAGAGAACGCCCTCGGCTACTACGTCGATTCTGGGCGATATTGGGAATGTGTGGATCGGTTTGATGCGGAAGCCTTGGCTGAGATTGACGCGCTGTGGCTGGACGCTCCGGTTCGATGAGTGGCAGCTAAGCCTTATCCGTTTGATTCCAACCATCGAAAACTCTCGTATAGTCTCGGTTGGACAGATAATGAAAATATTCGGAGAAAAAGATGTCTAAGACGCAAGCTAAGGCTGAAAAAATATCATTATATCAACCAGACCAAAGTGGTCTGGTGTTTCCAGAGATTCCTAACTTTGAGAGTTTTGTGGAAGAGCGTGAGTATCGAAAAAAGCGCTTGGTTGCGGCCTGTCGAGCGTTTGATTTGCATGGCTTTGACTATGGCTTTGCAGGACATCTCACGATTCGTGATCCTGAGTTTCCAGAACTCTATTGGACCAATCCAATGTGCGTCCATTTTTCACAGGTACGATTGTCAAATTTGATCTTGGCTGATCATCACGGTCGGGTCGTTGAGGGTGATTACGCCATTAATCGAGCTGGATTTGTTCTCCACGCAGCGGTGCATGAAGAATACCCTGAAGTGTTGGCGATGTGTCATGCACACACGGTGTATGGAACTGCGTGGTGCTCAACTGGACGACCGCTCGATATGATCAGTCAGGATGCTGCTGCGTTTTATCAAAGTCACGTCGTTGTGGGAGCATCGAGTGGTGCCGTGGCTGTTGAACAAGAAAGTGGATTGAGCGTCGCAAAAGCAATGGGTCAGCACCGCGGCATCTTGCATCAAAATCACGGGTTGTTGACCACGAGTCAGCACAGTATTGACGACGCGGCGTTTTGGTTTATCGCCTTGGAGCGCTGTTGTAAGCAGCAAATCCTCATCGAATCCACTGGAGTGAAGCCGCAGCTTTTAGATGATCAAACGGCGGCTTACAGTCGTGAGCACGTTGGCAGTGATTA
>ERZ802830.5298-NODE-5298-length-9995-cov-11.9071_pt1 | contig 9995 bp, 8 predicted proteins | sample MGYA00345654_ERZ802830 | MGnify/ENA primary metagenome ERZ802830 (study PRJEB30503, sample SAMEA104212375) | marine metagenome | biome: Westerlies Biome; feature: [SRF] surface water layer (ENVO:00010504) within the epipelagic zone...; material: water...
AAAGACAGTGATGTGCCGAAACAATGGTACAATCTGGTAGCGGATTTAAAAGAGCCAATGAGCCCACCCTTAAATCCTGGAACAAAACAACCTTTAGGTCCTGATGATTTAGCACCTTTATTTCCGATGGATTTAATTATGCAAGAGGTTTCACAAGAGAGATATATCGATATCCCTGGTCCTGTTTTAGAGGCCTATAGTCGATGGAGATGTACTCCTTTAGTAAGAGCAAGAGCTTTAGAGAAAGCTTTAGATACGCCTGCTAGGATTTATTACAAATATGAAGGTGCCAGTCCTTCAGGTAGTCACAAACCTAATACTGCATTAGCACAAGCATTTTATAACAAAGAGGCTGGTGTAAAGAAAATAGCAACTGAAACAGGTGCAGGTCAATGGGGTACGGCTCTTAGTTATGCAGGAGCTGTATTTGGAATTGAAATTAAAGTATTTATGGTAAGAGTAAGCTATGATCAAAAACCATATAGAAGAGCAATAATTGAAAGTTATGGTGGTAGTGTAGTTGCAAGTCCCTCGAATGAAACAAACTCTGGTAGGGCTATATTAGAAAAAGATCCTAATAGTGCTGGTTCTCTTGGTATTGCCATATCTGAAGCAGCAGAAGTAGCCGCTACCAATGAAGATACTAAATATGCACTTGGAAGTGTTTTAAATCATGTATTAATGCATCAATCTATTATTGGGCAGGAAGCGCTTCTTCAAATGGAAATGGCTGACGACTATCCAGATATAGTTATAGGGTGCACTGGCGGTGGAAGTAATTTTTCAGGCTTGTGTAATCCTTTCTTAGGTAAAAAATTTAGAGGAGAACAAGACGTGCATGCTATTGCGGTTGAACCATCTTCTTGTCCTTCATTGACCAAAGGTAAATACTCTTATGACTTTGGAGATACTCTAAAATCTGCACCTTTGTTAAAGATGCACACATTGGGTTCTGATTTTATGCCATCACCTACTCATGTTGGTGGTTTAAGATATCATGGAATGGCTCCAATGTTATCTCACCTAGTTCATAATGGGCACATGGAACCTAGAGCTTATGGCCAAAAGGAATGTTTAGAGGCTGGTATACAGTTTGCTAGAACTGAGGGTATTATGCCAGCTCCTGAGGCTACACATGCTATTAAAGGTGCTGTAGATGAGGCTCTTAAATGTAAAGCTGAAGGTAAATCAAAATCTATTTTATTTAATCTTTGTGGTCATGGTCATTTTGATATGCAAGCTTATATGGATTATTTTTCGGGTAATCTTGCTGAAGATAAATTTGACTCAAAGGCTTTTGAAGAGTCTATGGGCTCAATACCTGCTGTGAACTAATTTACATTAGGTAGTTCATCAAAATTTGATGTGTATGCGGGGCTCAGGTTTTGCCGTCTAGTTATATAGAACTTTTCATAGTTCTCTTTAGCAACGCAAATAGTCCCGCTACCATATCTGTTATTTAGATTGTCAAATACTTTGTTTACTCTAACTTTTTTCAAAAGACTCTCTTCTGACTGGTGGATAAATAAATCCCTATTGTACTCTCCTTCTATTGTTAAGTCTGAGAGTAAAACACCTGCTTTTTTATATTTAATTTCTGGCCGATAAATAGATTTTAGTGCTTTTACGGCTAATCTTATCGTTTCAAATAAATCATTTGAAGGAGATATAAAATCATAAGTCCTAGCTGCATGGTATTGTTTATTATTATTGTTAAATTTATTTGAACGAATAAATGTAGTAATCCTTTTTGCTTGTAAGCCATCAGATCTAATCTTTTCTGAAGCCCTAGTTGCATAAGATATTACTCTTTTCTCTAATTCTTCGAAACTAGTTACATAATTTTCAAAGGATCTTGATACTCGACATTGTTTTTTTGGCTCAGATCTTTCAACTATAGGTATACATATTTCACCGTGTAGTTCTCTATAGGTCCTCTCTCCCACCACTCCTAGGTGTTGTCTAACCCATCTTGGATCTGCTCTATATAAATCGTAAGCAGTGTAAATATTATTTTTTTGAAGGAATTTTTCTATCCTAGCACCTATGCCCCAAATATCACCTACTCCTAGTACTTTCAAAGATATTTCTATTTGTTTTTGGTTTATGATTTCTACTATTTGGGATCCTAATTCATCTTTTTTGGCTAAATGGTTCGCTACCTTAGATAAAGTTTTATTGTTAGCTATACCTATGCTAACAGGTATGCCTATCCATTTCTTTATCATTTTTTTAATTCCCTCTGCTCTTAAAAAAAAACTTCTCTCAGAGTATTTATTTAGTACTAAAAATGCTTCATCTATGGAATAGACTTCTAGTCTATCACAGTACTCTTTTAATACTCCCATTACCCTAGATGAGATATTTCCATATAAACTATAATTTGATGAGAACACGTGTACTGGATATTTTTTTATTATTTGTTTTATCTCAAAAAAAGGTACTCCCATTTTAATTCCTAATTTTTTAGCTTTTGAACTTCTGGCTATGACACATCCATCATTATTTGATAAGACAACTATGGGTTTTTTATTCAAATGAGGTTTAAAAATAGTCTCACACGAGGCATAAAAAGAATTACAATCTACTAGGGCTACAATATTCATCGTTACTTAATAAATTGATGGATGGCACTAGTGACGACTCCCCATATCTCTAGTTCTGTGTACTCTGATATTAGTATATTTTTGTATAATGGGTTCTCAGATTTTAGGATGGCAGAACCATCTGCTTTGATGATTAGTCTTTTTACAGTTAAGTTTCCCTCAAATATAGCTATCACTATGTCTCTACTTCTGGCTTCCAAACTTCTATCTACTACTAATACATCACCATCATTAATTCCTGCTTCTATCATGGACTCGCCGCTAGCTTTCATTAAAAAAGTTGATAATTGATTTTTAATTAATAGTTCAGATATGCTTAAATTATTTTCTATATAATCATCGGCTGGAGATGGAAATCCAGCTGAAATTCTAGATAAAATATAAGGTACTGTCTCAAGACTGTTGTCTTTATGTTTTTTTACTAAAGTATTTTTGTTCATATTTTGTTCTTTTATAGACTATCATGAGCACGAAAGAAATAACAAAATTTGTAAAGTAAAATTAATTATTCGTCACCGTGTGAGTTAATTTTTTGATTAACGACAGCAAGCTGCTCACAAAGTGACTTAGTGTGAGAAATAAAAACATATAAAATTAAATAAAGAGATATAAAGATCAAAATGAAATCTAAATTAATTAAATTAGGGGCTTTCAAAAAAATCTTGTTAATAAGCACAGAACTAATAAAACTAGTTATAAAAGGTGCTAACCTTGAAAAAATAAGGAAATTACGAATTAATATATTCCTTTGACTATATAAATTTGTGTTATCTTCCATATATATAAACTAAAGTAAATATATTCAAATATGCCCAAAATTAAAGCAATCAATATTACAAATCTAAGTGGAGAGAGCACTATTTATGTAAATCAAGCAATCTTAGAAAGAAATAAAGGCATTATTAATGATAGATATTATGAAAATTTTAAAAAAAAGTATGAACAAGTAACACTTATAGAGTCTGAAAAGATTAGTAATTTTAATAATAACATCAAAAGTAAGTTTAATTATAAGGATTTTAGAAGAAATATTATAACAACAGGCATCGATCTAAATAAAATGATAAATAAAAAAATACAGATTAATAATGTAGTTTTAAAAATTCATCAATTATGTCAACCATGTAGATACCTTCAAAATAAATTAAGTGTTGATAATTTAGTTAAATTACTGACAAATAAAGGTGGTGTACGTGCAGAAATAGTTCAGTCTGGTATAATTTCAACTTTTGATGAAATAAAAATAATTAAATAGTTATTCCCAAATATCGAAAAAGTTTCTTGTTTTACCAGGTGTTAAGATTGATAAGGGATTAAATATAAAATCAGTTTTATTTCCGTTCTTGTTAACCTTAAAATCTGCAGCAAGTAAACTTTCTTCAACATTTTTACCAAATAACTCACTTAGAAAAGGGATATTTTTAAAATTCTGTTCAAATAAATATAAAGGGCCATAAGTACCATTCACAGAGGCTATTTTTTCAGAGGGATTAGCTTCTCCTTTAAAAGAAAAAGCAACTGTACCGCCTAACATTAAAGCATGATCAAAATTAAAAACTTTACCTTTTCTTTGAACGGGAACTTCTAAGTAATTAAATTCATCTTGGCTATTTTGCAAGACTGAAAAAATATCTAACATTCTTGAAGTAAAGAGTAAATTGTAGAATTTTGAATTTTTATCAATACTAAAATCTTTAACTTTAATATTCAGATCATAATCATTAAATTTCCTAAATGAACCTTTACCAATTAAAGCACCACCTTTCATATGTTTAGATATCTTTTGAGCGTAAAAAAATTGACCAGCATTTTTTGAGAACAAATAGATTTGTTTATTTCCATCTAATTGTGGAAGTATCGATAATTCAAATTCTTTTTTAGAGTCATAAAACATCATAGATTCAAACCCCTCATCATAAATAAAATTTAATTTATTAGAAAAAAGAGAATATTTTTCTGAAATTACCATTTCAGATATTTCCCAATTAAAATTAATTTTTTTATTTAATTTTTTATTTTTTTGCGGCTTAGGAAATACTTTTTTAAAATTATCAAAAGAAATTTGATCTGTATTTAAGAGTATATATATTTCGTTGTTATGATAATTTATTATTCCAAAGTTTCTTTGACCATTAATTTTGATGTCAAATTTAATTTCTTTAATTTCATTATTATCAAAATCAAGTTTTAATGAAATATCCTCTTTTTGATAGCTAAAATCGTATGCTATTACTTGAATTGGTATAAAAAGTACAATCAGTATTTTTAAAAGGATTTTATTATACATCTATTAATGTTGACTCCAAAAAATCAAATATTTCTCCATCTAAGACACCGTCAGCATTTGATGTTTGATGATTAGTTCTGAGGTCTTTAACCATTTTATATGGGTGAAGAACATATGATCTTATTTGGTTTCCCCATCCTATCTGTTTTTTATTACTTTCTTCTTTCTTTTTCTCTTCATTTTTTTTATCAAGCTCAATCTCATATATTCTAGATTTTAACATCTTCATTGCAGTATCCCTATTACGATGTTGTGATCTTTCACTTTGGCTTTGAACTACAATGTTATAAGTTAAATGGGTTATTCTTACGGCACTATCTGTTGTATTAATATGTTGACCCCCTGCTCCTGAAGCTCTAAATGTATCAATCCTAAGATCTTTATTATTAATTTCAATTTCAATGTCTTTATCTATCTCAGGGTAAACCCATACACTTGAAAAACTTGTGTGCCTTCTCTTGTTGGAGTCAAATGGTGAAATTCTAACCAATCTATGAATTCCTGATTCATTCTTTAAATAACCAAAGCTTTTAAAACCAGATATCATCATTGTTACACTCTTAACACCTGCCTCATCTCCTCTTTGATAGTCTATTATCTTACTTTTATAGTCATTTTGTTCTGCAAATCTTAGGTACATTCTAGACAACATTTCAGCCCAATCTTGACTCTCTGTACCTCCAGCACCAGCATGAATTTCCAAAAAAGCATTACAATCATCTGTTTCTTTATTTAAAAGAGATTTTATTTTTAATTTTTCACAGTTTCTTTTTAATTCATTAATTTTATGAACTAATTCATTAATTTCATTTTCATTTAAAGACTCATATATTTGAATAAATTCTTTGAAGTCTCTAAATTGATTTGAGACAAAATCAAAGTCATTAATTACGTCTTTACTTTGTTTAAGTTTTTCTTGTGATTTATTTATTAAATTAATGTCGTTCCAATTATCAGGATTGGTAATTATTTTGTTTAATTCATCAATATCTTTGCTAGTTTTATCATAGTCAAAGACTCCTCCTAGTCAGATTTATTAGGGATTCTATTTCTTTAATTAGATTTAATAGTTCAAATTTATCCATTAATTTATACCACCAATACTCTCAATTTTATTAATGTTATCCATAATTTCCAACTGATCTTTTGTAAAATAGTCAATAATTGTATTTTGTCCATTAGAAATTTCACCACTATTCTGATCAACTTTTTTGATAATTAGATCACTGGGTACTATAAATTTATCATTATTATTTTCATTGAGTAAAAGATAATTCTCAATAATTGTTTTAAATATAGGTAAAGCAACTGAAGATCCAGTTTCTCTATATCCAATTGACCTTGGAGTATCGTAGCCAACATAAACCCCTATTACATATCTTGGAGTAAGTCCAAAAAACCATAGATCTTTACTTTCATTTGTTGTTCCTGTTTTTCCTGCTATAGGATAATTAATTTTATTCAAATTCTTACCAGTTCCTCTTTTCACAGCACCTTCAAGTATGTTTAAGATTTGAAAAGAGGTTTGTGGAGATATTACTTTTCCCTTTTGAGATTCTATAATTGGTTTTCTGTATGACCTGTCTTCATTAGAAAATGAACAATAGTTACATTTAAAGTAGTCATTATTAATAATTAATTCGCCCTCATTTGAAACAACTTTTTTGATTATTGATGGTTCAACTATATAACCTCCATTTAAAAAAATTGAATATGATTTTGTTAAATTTAAAAGATTATTTTCTACTGCTCCAAGAAGTGTCGAGTAAACATCAGTATTTATATTGTTCTCATAAAAATTAATTTCATCTAAAAATTTATTTACATTATTTAATCCTAAATCTAGACCAATTTTTAGTGTTACTAAATTATTTGAGGTCTCTAATGCCCTTCTAAATGTTAATTCTCCATATGATTTATTAGAATAATTTTTAGGTACCCATACAGGGAGATTGTTTCCTTGGTCTAAAAGAATATTAGAGTCTAATATAAGGGTATTCGGTAAATATTTTCCTGTTTCTAAAGCTTCTGCATAAATAAAAGGTTTTATTGATGACCCTGGTTGTCTATAAGCTTGTGAGACTCTATTAAAATTACTAGCATCATAATTTACACCACCAACCATAGAAACTATATCCCCGTTAAAAGGGTCCATAATAATCACAGATCCATTAATTTTATGTAACTGAACTGCATAAAAAAAGTTATCAATATGGGTAACAAAAATGTATTCATTTAAATTTAAATAATTATTTGGTGAAACTTTTTTGGGACCATATAAATTATTATCTTTATTTAGAGTTATAGTTTCTCCTGTATCAATAATTGATATCTTTATTAAATTAGATTTTTTATCAACTACTTTAGCTATCTGCCAATGTTCATTATTAATCTTTGAAATATCTTCATAATTTTTATAACTTCCCTCCCAATCTCTATATTTTCTCTCAAATAATGCTAAATTATCTATCAAAGATTTTTCTGATATTTTTTGAAGACTTTGATCAATTGTAGATTGAATATAAAATGCATTTTCATTGAATGAATTTGAATTCAGATAATTCAATATAAAATCAGTCTTGTAATCAGACTTATATTTTTTATTATTTCTCTGAGATAGCTCTATCTTTAAATTTGAATAATAATTAAATTCATCTGTAGTTATAAATTTATTTATTTCCATTTGTTTTAAAACATAATTTCTTCTATCAAGGGCTCTTTTATAATTTTTATTAGGATCATAATTGTTTGGACCTTTAGGCAATGCTGCTAAATATGCATATTCATGTATTTCTAGGTCAAAAATTGATTTATTGAAATAATTGAATGACGCTGAAGCTACACCATATGAGCGTCTCCCAAAATAAATTTCATTTAAATATAATTCTATTATAAATTCTTTTGAATATTCCTGTTCTATTCGAAGAGACAATATTAACTCTTTTATTTTTCTTGAAATAGTTTGATCTCTATTAAGTAAAATATTTTTAACTAACTGTTGTGTTATAGTGGAAGCTCCAACGTAATTATTATTATTTTTTGAGTAAATATTTTTTAAATTTATAATAAAAGCATTGATTATTCCTTTGATATCAAATCCCTGATGTTGAAAATATGTTTTATCTTCTGCAGAAATAATAGCGTTAATCATACCTTTAGGTATATCTTTGTAGTCTAAATAAAATCTATCTCTGTTACCTACATGATACATAAGCTCATATTTTTCATCATAAATTTTTGTTATTTCATTTGGGAAATATTGAGATATATTATGGTCAGGTAGATCCTGTTGAATATTCCATAAATACAGAATCACTATGGATATGCCTAATACAGAGAGCAAGAAAATGTACTGTAAATATTTAAAAAGTTTCATTTTACTAAATAACCAAATTATTAATAACTTATTATATCAAAAGGATTTAAAAACATGTCTAAAAGAATTTTTATTGATGGTAGCATCAATAGCGAATTATGTATCATTGCAGCAGACGGGCAAGAAATCAATTATTTTGACTACTCAGATGATTTAGCCACAAGCAAAAAAAATAATATCTACCTTGGAACTGTATCCAGAGTAGAACCCTCACTTCAGGCAGCATTTATTGAATTTGGGTCAGAAAAAAAGGCTTTTCTTCCATTTGATGAAATACATCCAAGTTATTTCAAAATACCTCACAATGAGAAGATACTTGAAAATGGCAGTCAAAAAAATAATGAAATAGATGACGAAAAAGAAAATAAAAAGCACTTCCTGTCTTTTTATCGTAAATATAAAATACAGGACGTAATTAAAAAAGATCAAGTTCTCTTAATTCAAATAGTTAAAGAGGAAAGAGGCACAAAAGGTGCGGCCGTAACAACTTTTATATCCTTACCTGGAAGATATAGTGTTTTATTACCAAATAACTCTTCTACTGGCGGGGTATCAAAGAAGATTTCAAATCCTCTAGATAGAAAAAGATTAAAGAGATTACACGACAATTTTAATCTACCAGATGGAATGTCATTAATAATTAGAACTAATGCAATATCTGCAGAAGACGAGGATATAATTGCCGACTTTAGCTATTTAAGAAAATTATGGACTAAGATAAGAGAGGATACATTAAAATCAAAGGCACCCATATTAATTGCTGAACTGGATACGCCTATTATTAAGGTTGCACGAGATTTTAATCAAAGAACGATAGAAGAAATTGTTTTTTCAGACTTAAAAACAATGAAACTATACAAAAAACTAGAAAAAGATTTTAGTGTAAAATCAAATAAAAAAATAACACACTATAAAGACAAACTACCTCTTTTCGAAAGTTATGGTATTAAAAATCCAATAAATAGCCTCACAGAAGAAAATATCTACTTAAAATCTGGAGGGTATTTAGTAATAAATCCGACTGAAGCTCTCACAAGTATTGATATAAACTCTGGTCGAGCTACTTCAGAAAAAAATATTGAAATTACAGCTTTAAATACAAATTTAGAAGCAAGTGATGAAATATTTAAACAAATTCAATTAAGAAATATTGCAGGATTAATTGTGATTGACTTTATTGATATGAATATAAATGCAAATAATTTAAAAGTAGAAAGAAAGATAAAAGAATTATTTTATAAAGATAGATCTAGAGTTCAATTAACAAAGATTTCTCAATTTGGATTAATGGAAATATCAAGACAAAGAATTGGGCAAAGTATCTATGAAACATTCTATAATAAATGTAATTGCTGTGGTGGTGGAGGTTTTAAAAAAACAAACTCGATAATAATGCATAATATTATATCTAATATTAAGAGTATTAATGCTATTGGAAATAAAGATGTAGTTGAAATTCAAATTGATGAAAAGTTTTTTAGTGAAAATAACAACGAAATTAATAAAAAAATTAATATTATAAAACCTTCATTTGAAATTAAATTTATTAATGCATCTTTACCCAAGGATATTTATGAATTTAATCAAGATTTAATTAATAAAATAAAAAATAATACTAAAGAAATTATACAACAAAATAAGACTGAAGATTTAAATACTGAAAAATCTTATAGACGAAAAATTAAAAAAAAAATAGTTGATAAACAAGTATAAATTTATTTGCCTT
>ERZ802830.5301-NODE-5301-length-9991-cov-9.9374_pt1 | contig 9991 bp, 6 predicted proteins | sample MGYA00345654_ERZ802830 | MGnify/ENA primary metagenome ERZ802830 (study PRJEB30503, sample SAMEA104212375) | marine metagenome | biome: Westerlies Biome; feature: [SRF] surface water layer (ENVO:00010504) within the epipelagic zone...; material: water (ENVO:00002006)...
CAATCATTGCAATTGCCATTGGAATAAAATCTAAAAATGTATTTCTTTTTAATGCAGCTAAGACGCCAGAGAAAACTCCCATCAATAATGCAATTAAAATTGCGTAGAATGCTAGTTCAAAAGTAACTGGTAACCCTGTAGTTATCATTTCTGTTACAGATCTTCCTGGAAATCTAAAGGATGGGCCTAGGTCACCTCTAAGTAACCCTGACATATAATCCAAATATTGCTCCCAATTAGAAGCATCTAAGTTATATGCTTCATTTAAATTTTTAAGAACTTGAGGTGATACTGCTCTGTCTGCATCAAATGGCCCACCAGGAGCTAGTTTAATTAAAAAAAAAGTGATACTAGCAACAGCAAATAATACTGGAATCGCTAAGATAATTCTTTTAAAGAAAATAGCTATCATTAAGTTTTAATCTCTTTCTAAAGAAATAAATTTTGGATGATGGTGATCAAGAATATGAGGATTGTAGCCTTTAACATCAGCAGATAGCTGATATGCCCTAACGTATGTATAAAGAGGAATGATTGGCATATTATCAATAAGAATTGATTCAGCTTCCATTAATAGTTTATATCTTTCTTCTTGATTATTTGTAGAGTTAGCTTTTTGAACTATTGCATCAAACTCTGGATCTTCCCATCCAGTTTTGTTATTTCCTCTATTGGGACGCATTAAGTCAAGAAAGGTATTTGGATCTTCATAATCCCCTATCCATCCAGCTCTTGAAACTTGAAAGTCACCAACCATTTCTCTACTTAAATAAACTTTCCAATCTTGGTTAACAAGCTCAACTTCTATTCCAAGATTTTGCTGCCACATCTGTTGAATTGCCAATGCTATCTTACGATGATCTTCATTGGTATTGAACAAAATCTCCAGCTTAGGAAAAGGATTTGAATCTGAATACCCAGCTTCAAGCATAAGTTGTTTTGCAAGCTTTGGATCAAAAGGAATTTCCGTATCAGGATAATATCCATTTGATCCCGGAGGTGTAAATGAATATGCAGGCAATTGTCCACATTTCGTTACCTTTTCAACTATAGCTTTTCTATCAATTGTATAAGCCAACGCCTTTCTCACTTTTACATCATTTAAGTAAGGGTTGTTTGTGTTTAGTCTGTAAAAATATTGGCCCATATATGGATCAATTCTAAGATCAGGATTTTTTTCTTCAATATATATTGGGCATTTTTGTGAAGGTAAGGTTGAAGTTAAATGAAGTTGACCTGCTCTGAACATTCTGTCTTCTGTCATGACATTTGAAACTGGATAAAAATGCATTTCATTTAATTCGACTATAGAGGCATCCCAATAATGCGGATTTTTTTCAACAACAATTTTATTATTTAGTTCCCATGTCTTTAGCTGAAATGGTCCATTGCATACGAAATTTCCTGGTCTTGTCCACTGACCATTTCTATCATCAATCGTTCCATGTTTTAAAACAGTTTCCTTATGAACTGGCCAAGTACTGTAGTGACTTAGCAGACCTAGAAAAAAAGGTGTCGGAGTTTTTAGATTTACTTTTAAAGTATGATCGTCAATAGCTTTTACACCAACTTCATCAAAATTATTAGTTTGGCCAGTATGGTATTCTTCGGCACCTTCCAAATAGTAGAGCATATCAGGATATTGTGAACCTAGACTTGCAGTAAGAATTCTCATCCAAGACCAGACAAAATCGTCAGCAGTCATAACTTCACCATTTGACCACCTAGCATTTTTGTTTAAATTAAAAATATATTCTTTACCATCATCACTTATTGTCCATGACTCAGCAACACCTGGTAAGTTTCCTTCGCCATAAGGATTAGCTATGGTTAACCCTTCACATAAAGCAATTAAAATATGATGTTCTGGGACACCTGTAACGACATGAGGGTCAATCCCCTGTGGTTCGGACCCATTTCCAAAATGAAAGACACCCGATTCAATAGCAGAATCTACTGGTGATACACTTTTTGAACAACCATAAAACAAAATAAATATTAGCGGAAATATAATTAATTTTTTAAACATAGGTTTCCTTTTTAAAATATAAGATTATTTAAATTAACTCTCGCCGATTCAAAAACATCATCATTGATTATTTCTGACATTTTTGATGCCAATCTATCTTGACCAAAAGAATTGTATTCCTCTATTACTGAATTAATTTCATCTTCAGTCAGTTGATTGAAGCTGTTTATTTCAACAATATACTTATCACCATTATTAGCATTCATATTAATCGTATCGCCGGACATGCTGTTAAATATTTCAACCAATATCTCCTGAGGCAGAAGAGATGAATATCTTTTTACATCTACAAAAGTATCCTCTGTAATATAGCTGTAAGCTCCTATGAAGGCATTCTGATCATCGCTGCTTTCTATTGAAGATAGCTCATTATCCATTAGTGCAAGTTTTTCGATTGCTTTGGTTTCAGAAAGTAAATCGGCAACATCTTCTGCAACTTTTTCAAATGGTTGTATTGAAGGCTCGATAATTGATGTTACAGCCAGAACTATTACTTTATCTTCTAACTCAATTGCATAAGGCTCATTAACTGATGAATCCATTGAAAATATATAATCTTTAATTTCAATGTTGGGTATAAAGAAGTCAAAATTAGACTCTGTGAATGAACCGCCTTCAGAAATATCTTTTGTTATATTTTCAGCAATTTCCTCAATAGAGCTATTATCTAAAATCATATCCTCCAAAGAATTGAAATCATCGTTCATCAAAGCCAAAGATTCTGTTTCAATTAATTCATTTTTTACATCGGTTTTAATTTGTTCTTCAGATACTGGTTCTAGTATGTTTATTTCTGTAACTTTTAATATATGAAAAGTGTCTTCTAATTCAATAATGTTACTGAATTCATTTAAATCAAGATTTTGTATGCCTGCTTCAAATTCTTCAGGAAAAATATCACTTTCAAAATAATCAAGATCACCACCATTATCTTTAGTAATAAAATCTTCACTATACAAACCAGCAACTTCTACAAAGTCATTCCCATCAATGAGAAGCTTTTCGACTTCACTTATTTTATCAAAGGCGAGTTCGGAAGAATCATAATTATTTTTATCTATCATGATGTGAGAGATTCTTGTTTGAGCACTGCTATCAAATCTTGATAAATAATCCTGATACGAACTGTCTAAAAATCCTTCTGGAATTTTTACATTTTCTTTGTATTCAGACTGATCTAATAGAATATATTTAAATCCTCTTTCTTCTTCAGAAAAAAATAAAATTTGGTTATTATCATAATAATCAATAAGTTCTGATGATGTATTAACAATTTGACCTTTTAGGCCCTCATAACTTATTTTTATAAAATTAATATCTGACGTTTTCTCTAACAAAGAAGCAAGTTCAAAGATTTCATTTTGAGTTGCAAAATTAATTCCACTTAAAGAGCTTCTGTATAATTCTGAAGCTAATAGACTTGTCATAAGCTCAATATAACTTTCTTTGGTGTAACCATTGGAGTTCACTTGAGCTTCATAAACATTTTCATCGAACATACCATCAATTTGAAATTGGGGATTTTGAACGATTCCTTTTTTCGCGTCGGTAACAGTATTGTCATTAAAAAATCCTAGCGACCTTGCGCCAGCTTGAAGAACTTTTTGTACTATTAATTCTTGTTTAATAGATTCAGACCTAACATCCTCATCAAGCATATCAAAATCAAACTCTTCTCCATAAACGCTTTGAAATCTTTGAACAGCAGTATTAGATGCTAGTTGTAAATCGGCTTCGGTAACATCTTCACCATTGATACTCCCAAAAGATCCACCAAATGCACCTGTCAACGAACCTGTACCTAAAAAAACAAAAGGAAGTGCGCACACCAATACTATAAAAATAAGTCTGGGGCCGGTAAGAAAATTTCTGAGTGATTCCATCATAGTGGCGATATTATAGAATAAAAAAAAGGGTGCGTAAGCACCCTTTTTAAAGTTATGAATTCTTAACTGTTTTTAACAGTATCTTTAAGACCTTTACCAGCTTTGAAACCTGGAACTTTTGAAGCTGGAATGTGCATAGCAGCACCAGTTTGAGGGTTTCTACCTTCTCTAGCAGCTCTATGTCTTACTGAGAATGTTCCAAAACCAACTAAAGCAACTGGATCACCTTTACCCAAGGCACCTGAAATTCCATCTAAAACTGCATCAACAGCTCGGCCTGCTTCAGCTTTTGACATATCAGCGCTTCCTGCAACTGCATCAACTAAATCTGATTTATTCATATTTAAATACTCCTCTGTGATAATTTATTTAATAAATACCCCTCTATCAAAAGCTTTTTAGTGTTAAAAGTCAAGTAAATAAAGGGTTTTTAGTGAGTTTGCTTATTTTCAGATTTTGGAGAATTTTTACTTTTCTGAGTCTTGATTTTTTTGGATGCTGGTGCTGGTTCCTCAACAAGAGCTGAAGAAATTACTTCATCAATCCACTCAACTGGAATGATATTTAAAGATTTAGTAATTTGATCTGGAATTTCTTGAAGGTCTGGTTCATTCTCTTTAGGTATGATTACATTTTTTATGCCGCCTCTTTTCGCAGCAAGCAGTTTTTCTTTTAGTCCACCAATTTTTAATATTTGTCCTCTAAGAGTAATTTCTCCAGTCATAGCAGTATCTGCTCTAACAGGAATACCTGTAAAGACAGATATTAACGAGATAGCCATTGCTCCGCCGGCGCTAGGGCCATCTTTTGGAGTTGCACCCTCTGGAACATGAATATGTACGTCATATTTTTCGTAGAAATTGGGGTTTATGCCTAAAGTTTCTGCTCTTGATCTAACTACAGTCAATGCAGCTTGAATTGATTCTTGCATTACATCACCCAAGGAACCAGTTTTTATTACTCTTCCTTTTCCATCAATATGAGAGGCTTCAATAGTTAATAACTCGCCACCGACCTCTGTCCAGGCGAGTCCTGTTACTTGACCAATTGAATTGTCTTTTTCTGCAATGCCATACTTAAATTTCTTAACACCAGAATATTTTTCAATATTTTTAGTATTAATAGTTGTTGGTGAAGAATCTGCCTTATCTGAAATTAATCTTTCTTTAACAACTTTTCTTAAGATTTTTGCAATTTGTCTTTCAAGGCCTCTTACGCCGGCCTCTCTTGTGTAATATCTTATTAATGAAAGAATTACATTTTTATTAAATTTAATTTCTTTTTCTTTAAGGCCGTTTCTTTTCATCTGTTTTGGCAGCAAATATTTATCTGCAATATTAACTTTTTCATCTTCGATATAACCTGGAATCCTAATAATCTCCATTCTGTCTAGCAACGGTGTTGGAATATTTAAGCTATTTGCTGTACAAACAAACATAACTTCAGATAAGTCATAATCTACTTCAAGATAATGATCACTAAATGTATTATTTTGTTCTGGGTCAAGGACCTCTAATAAAGCAGAAGCAGGATCTCCTCTATGATCCATTCCAATTTTATCAATCTCATCAAGTAAAAATAACGGATTTTTAACACCTACTTTTGTAAGCTTTTGAATAATCTTTCCTGGCATAGATCCTATGTATGTTCTTCTGTGTCCCCTAATTTCTGATTCATCCCTTACACCACCAAGCGACATTCTTGCAAATTTTCTGTTTGTAGCTCGTGCAATTGATTCTCCAAGTGAAGTTTTTCCTACTCCAGGAGGACCAACTAAACATAGCACTGGAGCCTTCATAGTCTTAACTCTCTTTTGAACGGCTAAATACTCAACAATTCTTTCTTTTACTTCTTCAAGACCATAATGATCTTCTTCAAGAATATCCATTGATGCTTTGATATCTGATTTAACTTTTGATTTCTTTTTCCAAGGAACATCAACTAAACAATCTAAATATGTTCTAACCACCGATGCTTCCGCAGATGATGGAGCCATATGTTTAAATTTAGCTAGTTCACTTTTAGCTTTCTTTAGAGCCTCTTTGGTCATTCCAACATCATGAATCTTTTTTTCAAGGTTTTCTAATTCGTCACCCTCTTCACCAATCTCACCAAGCTCCTTTTGAGCAGCTTTGATTTGCTCGTTAAGATAATACTCTCTTTGAGATTTTTCCATTTGCTTCTTAACTCTATCTCTAATCTTTTTTTCAACATCTACAACATCAAGCTGAGATTCAATAAAAGTTAAAACCTTTTCTGCTCTACTCTTTAAATCAACTATTTCGAGAATTTCTTGTTTCTTTAATGTCTCTATAGGAAGGTGCCCAGTTATCGTGTCAATTAATCTTGATAAATCATCTAATGAATCAACTGTGGATACGATTTCGGGAGGAATTCGCTTTGTAATGCCAATGTAATCTTCAAATTTAGCTTTAATTAATCGAACAAGATTTTTTGATTCATTGCTTTTTATTGGAAGGTCAACAGCTTCTATTACTCTTGCTACAGTATATGTATCTTTTTCTACGATCTTTTCAATCGCGCATCTTTTATCACCCTCAACAAGAACCTTCATGGTTCCATCTGGAAGCTTAATTAGCTGGAGAAGGTTGCTAATTGAAGCAAATTTATGAAGATCATCTATTGATGGATCTTCCAAAGCTGCATCTTTTTGACTAACTAATACAAGTTTTTTGTTAGAAGACATTGCAACATTTAATGCTTCTACAGATTTAGGACGTCCAACAAATAAGGTAGTTACGATTCCAGGGAAAACAACAACATCTCTTAAGGGTATTAGTGGTAGATCAGATTTTATTTCGCTCATTGAATTTATATTGGGACAACTAAATAAATATCAATTACCAGATGAGGTTTTTTTAGGATTTGTTTTTAGCAGCTTTATTGGCTCAGTTTTTGACACTACAGTCTTTTCGTCAATTATGACTTTTTCAAGCTGATCATTTGGCAAGCCAAACATTGTTTCCATCAAAAGCTCTTCCATGATTGATCTGAGGCCTCTAGCTCCAGTTTTTCTTTTTATTGCCTGTTTTGCAATCTCCTGTAATGCTTCATCTCTAAAAGACAATTCAACATCATCAATCTCAAATAAATGTTTATATTGATTAACTAAAGCATTTTTAGGTTCTTTTAAAATACGAACTAAGGCATCCTCATCTAGCTCATGAAGATTAGATATAACTGGAAGACGGCCAACAAATTCTGGTATTAATCCATATTTAACAAGATCTTCTGGTTCAAGGTTATCTATATTAGTATTTATTTTTTCTAAATTAGAATTTTTATCTACATTAGCACTAAAGCCTATACCTACTTTGTTAGTTCTTTGCTCTATAACTTTGTTAAGACCTGAGAAGGCTCCTCCACAAATAAATAAAATATTTGATGTATCGATTTGAATAAATTCTTGTTGAGGATGTTTTCTTCCCCCTTGAGGTGGAATAGAGGCAACAGTTCCTTCAATTAGTTTTAATAAAGCTTGTTGCACTCCCTCTCCAGATACATCTCTTGTTATAGATGGGTTATCAGACTTACGAGCAATTTTGTCAATTTCATCTATGTATACTATTCCTAGCTCAGCTTTTTCTGGATCATAGTCTGCTTTTTGTAAAAGTTTTTGAATGATATTTTCGACATCCTCTCCAACATATCCTGCCTCTGTTAAAGTTGTTGCATCAGCAATTGTAAAGGGAACATTGAGCACCTTTGCAAGAGTTTGAGCTAGGAGCGTTTTGCCACTTCCAGTTGGTCCTAGCAATAAAACATTACTCTTTTGTAATTCTACATCCTCATTTGATTTAGCTTTTTTGAGTCTTTTATAATGGTTATAGACTGCAACAGATAAAACTTTTTTTGCTTTCTCTTGACCAATCACATAATCATCGAGCTGATTAAAAATTTCTAAAGGTGATAATAAATGATCATATGTAACATCTTCATCACTTTTTATTTCTTCTTCAATAATATCGTTACATAGATCTACGCATTCATTGCAGATGTATACACTTGGGCCTGCTATTAATTTTTTTACGTCGTCTTGAACTTTTCCACAAAAAGAACAATTTAATTTATCTGATGAGCTATCCTTTGCCACTTTTATCCTCTTTGTTCCAAAATGCTATCTACTATTCCATATGACATTGCAGACTCTGCATCTAAAAAGTTATCTCTGTCTGTGTCTTTCTCAATTTTCTTTATAGAGTGTCCTGTATGTTTAGCTAATATCTCATTAACAATTTTTTTCATATGCAGAATTTCTTTTGCATGAATCTCAAAGTCAGATGCTTGGCCTTGGAACCCTCCTAATGGTTGATGAATCATTATTCTTGAATTAGGTAAAGCAAATCTTTTTTTCTTATCTCCACCAGCAAGCAAAAGAGCTCCCATACTAGCTGCTTGGCCTATACATAATGTTGAAATGGATGGTTTAACAAATTGCATGGTGTCATAGATGGCTAAACCTGCAGAAATACTTCCACCTGGTGAATTGATATAAATTGAAATATCCTTTTCTGGATTTTCTGATTCAAGGAAAAGTAACTGAGCAACCACTAGATTTGAAATATAATCGTCAATCGGACCAGATAGAAAAATAACTCTTTCTTTTAAAAGTCTAGAATAAATATCAAATGACCTTTCACCTCTTGGCGTTTGTTCAATAACCATTGGGATTAAGGCTGATTGGATATCTGTCATAATTTATACCTGTTTATTTGCAAGTTCCGAAAATTTTATCACTTTCTTCTTAGATTTAAGTACATTTTCTAATTTTTCAACCAATTGTTGCTCCAAAACTACCATTTTAAATTGTTCAAGTTGTTGGGGTTGACCGCTTATCCATTTCTTATATTGTTCTGCATCTTTGTATCTTTTGGACTCCTCTTCAATAAAACTGTCAATATCCTCTTTGCTAACAGTTATTTCAAAATGTTTAATCATTTCTGCAAATAAAAGGTCTAACCTGACTCTTTTTTCTGCTTTTTCGGTAAATGTATCTATTGGAAATAAATCATCACCTGCATTTTCTTCTGTATGTCCTATTCTCATTAAGGCATCTTTTCTCATTAAATCAGCCTGTTCATTTATAGTTGATATTGGAGCTTTAAAAGTATTGGTTTTTAATAAAGTTTCATACATCGATTCTTTGGTTAGTTCTTTTTCTTGAACACTTACTTCGTTGTTCATTCTTTTAATAATTTCTTCTTTAAATTCAGACTCATCCTTTACATCCATCTGAAGTTTTTCAAATAAATCTTTATCTATTTTCGCCTCAGTAATTTCTTGAACATTTTTTAAATCAATTTCAAACTCTGCATCAACATTAGCTAAGTCTTTCTTAAAATAGTCTTCAGGAAATTTACAATTAATTGTAAATTTTGAAGGTTTTTTACCTAATATTGAGTCTTCAAATCCTGGAATCATTGATTTGCTTCCTAAAATTAATTTAAAATCTTTTGAAGAATTTCCTTCAAATTCTTCGCCATCAATTTTTCCAAGAAAGTCTATTACAACCTGATCATCAAGCTGTGCTTCTCTTTTGACATCTTTCCAGTCGCCATATCTTTTTAAAATATCTTCTACAGCTTTATCAATGTCACTGTTTTCAATATCAATGGCAAACTCCTCATAGTTAGTCCATCTTGAAAATTTTGGTTTAATTTCCGGAAAAATTTCTATAATTGCAGAATATGTAAGCGGTTTTTTAGGATCTTCTGAATCAATAGTAACTTTTGGCGACGATGCTGGCCTTATTTCATTTTCGGTAATAGCTTTTGGATATGATTCTTGTATAAGCTCATTTACAACCTCAGCATGAATGGATTGACCATATCTTTGTTCTAACACATCATCAGGTACATTGCCTTTTCTAAATCCATCAATCTTTGCTTTAGTCTTTATGTTTTTTATTTTTGCATCAAATTTTGCATCATAATTTTCAACATCTACTGATATGGTTATTTTTCTTTCTAAGTCTTTTAATTTTTTTATTTTAACTTTCATTTTTTTTTCCTTAATGGGGCGAGCGATGGGGTTCGAACCCACGGCCTCCGGAGCC
>ERZ802830.5303-NODE-5303-length-9989-cov-5.6822_pt1 | contig 9989 bp, 6 predicted proteins | sample MGYA00345654_ERZ802830 | MGnify/ENA primary metagenome ERZ802830 (study PRJEB30503, sample SAMEA104212375) | marine metagenome | biome: Westerlies Biome; feature: [SRF] surface water layer (ENVO:00010504) within the epipelagic zone...; material: water (ENVO:00002006)...
CGATCTCTGATATGTCTGAGCGACGGCGAGAGACCTGCGCTGACTCTGAACAACAGCCACATCATGAGGGTATAAATCGCTACGGCCACGCCAAGATGAGCAGTCAATCGATACTGGGATACTGAAGGTCGATCTACCAGACCGCTCTTGACCATGTACCAGCCCAGCAAGCCCTGCGCAGCACCGAGCATCAGCAAAAAGATAAGGGTTGGCAGAAGCTGCGGCGTAATCATGCGGCGCATGGCAAAGATGACCAGAGGAATGAAATACATGAGGCCAATCAACCGACCGAGAATACGATGCAGGTATTCGAACCAGAAAATTTGTTTGAACCCCGACAGGCTCATACCTTGATTGATTTTTTGATACTCAGGGTACTGCTGGTAAGCGGCGAAGGTGTCAAGCCACTGCGTTTCAGTCAGTGGCGGTATGATGCCCATGATGGGTCGCCAATCAACCATCGACAATCCCGACTCGGTGAGCCGCGTAACGCCTCCAAGCAAAATCATTCCCAGAATGGTCATGGCACAAATGCCGAGCCAGCCCGCTATCCAGCGCGCATTGTGCTGCGCGTCCATTGTCAGTGTTGTCATGCTGTTGTCCCCCCCAACGCCCCATATTCTAACCAAAAGCGCGCATAGGATCTGTTCTGTCCTACACTGTGCGCATTCAGGAGATCCTACATGCCCTATGTCCGTCTCGATCAGATCGATTTCAGCATCGGCAACCGAATATTGCTGGACAAAACGAGTCTGACGCTGGGTAAAGGGGACAGACTGGGGTTATTGGGCAGAAATGGCGCGGGCAAGTCGACCTTACTGCGTATTCTTTCTGGTGAATTGCTCCCCGAAGCCGGTGAAAGATGGCTGCAACCAAATGCCAAAATCGCCTTTCTCGAGCAATCGCTGCCCGAAGATCTCGACTTCACCGTGTTCGACTACGTCGCAACAGGACTCGCTGAGACCGGGGAATTGCTGTCTCGGTACCACTTACTCACTCAGGACGGCTCGGATAAGGCTTTGAGAGAGCTCAGCGTGATTCACTCCGAGCTGGAGCACCGGGACGGCTGGACCATGGGCCAACGTATTGAAAAAGTGCTGGATCAACTACATCTTGCCGGCGATACCCCCCTTGCTACTCTCTCTGGCGGATGGCGCAGGCGCGCGGCATTAGCTCGAGCGCTGGTAACAGATCCTGACGTATTGCTGCTGGATGAGCCTACCAACCATCTCGACATCCCGGCCATTGATTGGCTTGAACAGGAAATCACGCAGTTCCCAGGAGCAGTGGTCATCATTACCCACGACCGTCGTTTTCTGCAGCGCGTGTGCAACCAGATTGGTGAGCTCGACAGGGGGAATCTCTCTGTGTGGCAATCTGATTACCGACAGTTCCTCATTCAACGCGAAAACCGAGCTGCCGCTGAAGCCCGGGCCGAAGCGCTATTCGACAAGAAACTCGCAGAGGAAGAAGCGTGGATTCGACAAGGAATAAAAGCTCGTCGGACCCGCAATGAGGGCCGGGTAACTGCACTGAAGGCCATGCGCGAGGAGCGCTCTCAGCGTCGAACTGCGGCAGGTACGGGGCGCATGACGCTGGAGAATGCAGGGCGCTCGGGTCGACGGGTTACCGAAGCCAAAGACGTCAGTTTTGGGTACGAGAATCAGCCTGTCGTCAAAGGTTTCTCCACCATCATCCAACGGGGAGATCGGATTGGGATCGTCGGCCGCAATGGTGTGGGCAAGAGCACAATCATCAAGCTTCTGCTCGGCGAACTCACGCCCAACGAGGGGGAGGTCTTGCAAGGGAGCCAACTCCAAATTGCCTATTCCGATCAGCTTCGGGATACATTTCGACCGGAACAAGACCTGATTGATAACGTGTGCGGCGGGCAAGAATTCATAGAGATTAATGGTCAGCGACGACACGCCATCAGCTATCTTGGCGACTTTTTGTTCACCCCGGACCGTATCCGCACCCCCGTCAAGGCCTTATCCGGTGGCGAGATTAATCGCGCCATTCTTGCTCGGCTGTTTACCCGGCCAGCGAATCTTCTCGTGCTAGACGAGCCTACCAATGATCTGGATATAGAAACGCTGGAATTGCTCGAGGAAATACTGCTCGAGTTCAAGGGAACCGTTATTGTCGTGAGCCATGACCGGTATTTTCTAGACAAAGTGGTCACTAGCCTGCTCGTTATGAACGATAACGGGACCATTGAAGAACAAGCAGGCGGTTACGGCGACTGGGAGGCGCGCGGTGGGCTACTGAATCCATTGAGTGAATCATTGGAGTCGAAGAAAAGCAAAAACCGACCTCCGAATGAAATGGTCCTGCGGCAGGCATCTTTACCCTCGAGCGCACAAAATCTGTCACCGCGAAAAAAAACCAAACTCGGCTACCAGGAACAAAGAGAGCTTAATACGCTTCCCGAAAGGATCGAGCAGCTAGAAAGCGAACACGCAGCGCTGCTTACATCAATTTCGGAGCCCGGGTTTTACGATCAGGCACCTGATCACATTGCAGAAGTGATGTCAGCGATAACAGCTGCAGAGTGCTCACTGGATGAGGCGCTTGAGCGATTGATAGCCCTGGAGGGATAAACGCTCAGGATTACAATACAGAGACAACCGCCTCTACGACGCGGGATATATTCCGACCGTTCAAACCCGCAATGTTGATCCGGGAGGAATCAAGCATATATACCGATTGTTCCTGTCGCAGGCGCCCGGCCTGTTCTACCGACAACCCCAAAAACGAGAACATTCCGTTCTCTCTGACAATAAAGTCAAAGTCTCGTCCTGTGGCTGTCACCAGCGCATCGCGAAAATTCGCTCGCAGCCCATTGATCCTGCCGCAAACCTGTTCGAGCTCCAACGACCACACCTGCCGTAACTCGGGAGACGACAACACTCGCCCAGCCAATAACGCGCCATGCGCGGGTGGCATAGAGTAAACCCGGCGCGCCGCGGCCACGGCCTGACTCGCCATTGCCTCCGCTGCTCTATCATCGCCACCAATGAAAATAACCGCTCCAGCGCGCTCACGGTATAGCCCAATGTTCTTGGAGGACGATACCGCAATGATCATCTCGGGTACGGAAGCCAAAACACTTCGTAGCCCTCCTGCATCCTCATCAAGGCCCGAACCCATGCCCTGATATGCAAAATCAACCATGGGCAACAGCCGCCTCTCGGCCAACAATGACCCCAGCTGCTGCCATTGAACAGCAGACAGGTCTGCGCCGCTGGGGTTATGGCAACAACCGTGCAACAGAACAACATCACCGGGAGAGGCCTGCTCCAAATCTGCCAACATGGCATCAAAATCAAGTCCCTGCAGCTCCGGCGAATAATACCGATAAGTCCTGAACTGAAGTCCAACAGATCCCATTAAAGGGATATGGACTGGCCAGGTAGGATCGCTAACCCAAACGGTGGTTTCCGGTGCCGCCGCGTGCAGCACCTCCGCACCCAGTCGCACCGCCCCACAGCCCCCTGGTGTTTGTACTGCCGAGACCCGGTTACCCAGATGACCTTCCAACTCAGCTCCCAGCACCAATGTGCGAATTCCTGACAAATATGCCGCGTCGCCAGCGGGAGGCATGTAGACCTTGGTTTCCTCCTGACTTACCAGTTCGCGCTGCGCCTTTTGTACTGAATCAAAAACGGGACACAGGCCGGTCTCATCCATATAAACGCCCAGCGTAAGATCAACCTTGTCCGGATTAGGGTCTGCACGACACGCAGCAGCCAGACCAAGAATGGAATCGGGAGGTAGCACCGGCAACGAATCAAACATGTGAATCTCTGGCAAACTAGAGGAGTAAACAGCGCCAGAGTATGCGGGAGTATCCGACCACGCTACAAGCCCTGTTATGCTCTGGAGTATCGTAGCAACACCGATTTCACTATGAACCACAAGGACTCAGCTGGCCAAGCGCGCCCCAACGAAGCCCCATTGCAAGGAGAATGCGCAGAGGTAACTCGAGCCTCCCCCGAGCCGTTACGAGACCAATTGTTTGCGGAACAGCTATCTGAACGCGGGCTATTTTCCTTTAACGAAGCCGTCGCATCGGTATTTCCTGACATGATCAACCGCTCAGTGCCCGGTTACAAAACAGTGGTTTCCATGACGGGTGTGTTAGCGGCGCGGCACGCACGCCCGAACGCCAATATCTATGATCTCGGATGTTCGTGGGGCGCCTCTCTCCTCTCTGTAGCGAAGGAGCCTGCCTGCCAAAGCTGTCAGCTGATCGGGATCGACAACTCGGAAGCCATGCTCTCCGCAGCGCGTGCCCACGTAGCCCAGTTCTCCGAAGGGAAACAGATAACCCTGCAGGTCGGCGATATTGCAGACCTTCAGTTGGCGGACGCCAGTGTCGTCATCATGAACTATACATTGCAGTTCATTCCCATCGCCCAGCGCAACACCGTTTTAAGGCGGATCAGAGAGGCAATGTCACCCGGGGACGTCATGATCCTCTCCGAGAAAATCACTCTTCAGGATACTGAACTCAATCGTCACCTCGTCGATCTCCACCACGACTTTAAACGGCAGCAGGGGTACAGCGATCTGGAAATCTCTCAGAAGCGCGATGCGCTTGAGAACGTGCTCATTCCGGAGACACGGGAAGCACATTTTGAGCGGCTCAGACAGGTTGGCTTTAGTCGCTGCGATGTTTGGTTTCAGTGTCTTAACTTCGCCTCCATCATCGCTATCGCATGATACTGCCTCCCGAGTTCATTAACGACTGGGAAGCACTCAGGGAACGATGGACAGAGGGCCCGCTGGCGCAATGGGTCGAGGCGTTACCGGTCCTCCTTCAATCCGGGCTATCAACCGAACGTTATGGCGACCTGCCGCGGTGGCGCGCAGCGCTCGATAATCTGCCCGCTGTGTCAGCCGGAGAACCGAAGCTAAACACCGCTCGTGTCGGTCTTACAGGAACTGCCTGTAAGGATGATCTTGAGGCACTTGAGCGAGCACTAAAGGGCCTTCATCCGTGGCGTAAGGGCCCCTTTGAGTTATTTGGCTTACATATCGATACTGAGTGGCGCTCCGACTGGAAGTGGGATCGTCTAGCCGATTCCATAGCCACTTTGGCCGGAAAACGAGTGCTGGATGTCGGATGTGGTAATGGATACCACTGCTGGAGGATGCTGGGGGCTGGCGCATCGGAAGTTATCGGGATTGATCCAACACCGCTTTTTATTCTGCAATTCAAGGCGCTTTGCCATTATCTCCGTGTAACTGGCATTCACGTTTTACCGATGACGCTAGAGGCGATGCCTCAACATCTACCCGTATTCGACACCGTCTTTTCGATGGGCGTGATTTATCACCGGCGCGACCCAATGGACCATCTTTTCAACCTGAAAAATAAGCTCCTTCCCGGCGGTCAGGTGGTGCTTGAGACGCTAGTGGTCGATGGCCACAGTGAGACGCTGCTTGAGCCCAATGGGCGCTATGCGCGCATGCGGAATATTTGGAAGTTGCCCAGTCCTGGTCTGGCTCAGCGCTGGTTGGGCGATGCGGGGTTCCAGCGTACCGAAGTTGTGGACATCACGACCACGACGACCGAGGAACAACGGAGTACGCCCTGGATGACCTTCCACTCACTCAATGAGTTTTTAGATCCCGCGGATGCCTCGCTAACGGTCGAAGGTTTTCCCGCACCTCGCCGTGCAATACTCATCGCGAATAAACCCGCATAAGCGCCCAATCTAATGCAGTTGGCGCCGTTCCTTAGCCGCATCGAACACAATATCGAAAACCTCTCGATATCCGCGAACAAAATGGGCCTCAACTCCCTCTCTCAAATACTCTGGCAAAGCCTCATAATCACCGCGATTCGCAAAGGGTAGTATGACCTCATCGATTTTGGCTCGGCGAGCAGCGATCACCTTTTCACGAATACCGCCAACCGCAAGCACATGTCCCGTCAGAGTGAGTTCACCTGTCATCGCCATTGGGCGGCGTAAACGATCGCCGCGCGCCAACGACAATAATGCGGTAGCCATAGTGATGCCGGCGCTGGGACCGTCTTTAGGAGTAGCGCCCTCGGGCACATGGAGGTGCACCATCGACATATCGAAAAAGTCAGCTTCACAGCCAAACTCGCGCAGATGAGAAACCACAAAGCTATAGGCGATTTCTGCGCTCTCCTTCATGACATCGCCGAGCTGGCCGGTCAACTTGAATCCGCGATTTAATGTATGGATTTTTGACGACTCAATACTGAGCGTGACGCCCCCCATGGCGGTCCATGCCAGTCCAGTGACTACCCCTTTACCCCGCAGTGCACGCTCGACTTTGAACTTCGGAAGACCAAGCATGGCTTCAACTTCTCGCTTGCCAATACGGACTCGCTCTGAATTCTCCTCCACGATCTCCAAAATGGATGCCCGAACCAGTGCGCTCAACTTTTTTTCCAGGCCTCGGACACCTGCCTCTCGGCTGTAGCCATCAATCACCAGACGCAGCGCCGCATCGTTAATGCGGATATCTTTGGGTTGCGCACCGTGGCGTTCCAGCAGTTTGGGCCATAGGTGATTTTTGGCTATCGCCAGCTTTTCCTCGGCGATGTAGCCTGACAACCGCAACTCCTCCATTCGGTCGAGAAGCGGGGCCGGGATAGTATCAAGCTGATTTGCGGTGCAGATAAATAAAACCTTAGAGAGGTCCATGCGCAGGTCCAGATAATGATCAAGAAACTCGCTATTTTGCTCAGGATCCAGTACCTCGAGCAAAGCCGAGGCCGGATCGCCCTGAAAAGACCTACCAACCTTATCGATCTCGTCAAGCATGATGACCGGGTTAGTGACTTCGACCTCTTTTAGAGCCTGAACGAGTTTACCGGGCATGGCACCGATGTAAGTTCGCCGATGGCCCTTGATCTCTGCCTCATCGCGCATGCCCCCTAAGCTGAATCGATAAAATCGTCTGTCCAGTGCCGCTGCAATAGATTTGCCAATACTGGTTTTACCGACCCCCGGGGGCCCTACCAGAAGGAGAATCGACCCGTCGATGCTCCCTTTAAATGCGCCGACTGCGAGAAACTCAATAATCCGCGCCTTCACGTCATCTAAACCATCATGATGCACATCAAGTGCAATCCGCGCATGATCAAGATCGAGATTATCCTGAGACTGAATACCCCAAGGCACCGAAGTTGCCCAATCCAGATAATTACGGGTTACCCCATATTCGGGCGACCCCGACTCGAGCACCTTCAACTTGCTGAACTCTTCATTAAGCCGATCCACTACTTTCTGCGGGGGGTTCAGTTTTTCAAGTCGTTGCTTAAACCGGTCGAGGTCAGACGTGTTGTCGTCTTTGGAAAGGCCCAGCTCTTTCTCGATCACCTTCATCTGCTCTCGCAGAAAAAACTCTCGTTGGTTTGCCGAAACCTTTTCATTCACCTGAGTGGTGATCTGACCCTGCAGCTCTGCCACCTCCCGTTCACGTTTCAAGAGCTCCAATACAATATTCATCCGAGGCGTAAGGGGCAGCGTTTCCAACACTGTCTGCAAACGATCACCGCTGGCGGTGGTAAGGGCGGCGGCAAAGTCGGCAAGGAGCCCGGGCTGATTCGGGTTAAATTGACCAATGTGCTGCTTGAGCTCCTCGCTATATAGCGGATTCAGCGGCAGTAACTCCTTGATCGCTGCGATGACAGCCATAGCATAGGCTTTGATTTCGTCGCTGTCTCGATCTCCCTGCGACCGAGGATATTCGACTTGTGCGACGAGGGGGCTGGTTTCACTCAACCACCTCACAATACGAAATCGCCGCAAACCCTGCGCCAAGAACTGCCCCGCATGTTCAGAAAGCCCCGGCGGCCGGTGTAACCTGACCACACAACCCACATCGGGAAATTCGTCGGGCCTGACCGAACCGGGGTCTGGCTTGTCGACAAACGCAAGGCCCAACAAGCCAGAACCTTGCTGCGCTATAGCATCGAGCGTTGCCTGCCAGTTGTCTGGGTTGAATGCAACCGGCTGCACCTGACCGGGAAAGAAAGGACGGCCGGGTAACGGCAGCAACACCAGCGTGTCCGGCAGAACATCATCCGCCAAAGCGGGCGCAGCGACGGAGTAGTCGCCGTCCTGCCCTTCTTCGGCGGGAAGCACTTCAGCATCTCGCTGATCCTGCTCATCCTGATCCACTGTAATTCCTCCGTGACACCCGTCACCGGCTTACTAGAACTTATCTATTTGGGGGATGGCAGTCCGTTTTTCAAGGCGCCAGAATACGTTCTTTACGCTCGTATCAAAGCGGGAGACGACGACGCAGATTGACGGCTCACCGCAGTTTTGGAGGTAACCGCGTACTGCCCGTGAAAGGCATTGCGGCACAAAAAAATGGTGCTTTATTCGTCGCGAGTCGAGGGCATGTTAGGTTGTGGTGTCACCGGGGAAGGCGAGATTGTAGCGCTGCTGGCATCAGAAATGCGTGCGGCGCCCTCTTTTTCCACCTCATCAATACGGATGATGGCCTGCAGCGGAATGTAGCTTCTTTTGACGCCCGAAAACTCGTTTTTCAGCTTCTCTTCGCCGGGGTCAACCAAGATCTGGGAACGCTCCCCAAAAACCAGCTCCTCCACTTCAACAAAGCCCCACATATCACTCTGGTAGATTTGTCTTGCAAAGACCTCGTAGACTTGGCCTCCATTATGGAAAATCACTTTATAGATGGGTTGAGAAGGCATTTTGGCTCCCGGCAAACCGAGGTGGCGCTTCGAAAAGGGGCGAAATGGTAACACTTTCCTGACAAAGCTCCAGCACAACACAGGATTTTTAAAGCCGAGGCGCTATACTCCGCGGCCACAATGACCAATCAGGTGCGCAATAGAACGCATGACTGACGCCTCCAGCAAAAAACTGTTTGTCGAAACCCATGGATGCCAGATGAATGAATATGATTCTGCGCGCATGGCTGATCTGCTTGGCGAGAGCCACGGCTTGGTCGTGACACAGTCACCCGATGACGCCGACGTGCTACTGCTAAATACCTGCTCCATTCGCGAGAAAGCACAAGAAAAAGTGTTCCATCAACTGGGGCGTTGGAAACGACTGAAGCAGAAGAATCCCGATGTCATTATTGGCGTTGGAGGTTGCGTCGCCAGTCAAGAAGGGGCGGAAATAGGGAAACGAGCGCCCTTCGTCGACCTGATCTTTGGCCCACAGACACTTCATCGGCTGCCTGAGATGATTGAGCATCGTCGCCGGGGTGAACCTGCGGTCGTCGATATCAGCTTCCCGGAAATTGAAAAATTCGATCGTCTTCCCGAGCCGAGTGTAGACGGTCCTGCAGCGTTTGTGTCCATCATGGAGGGCTGCAGTAAATACTGTACCTTCTGCGTTGTACCCTATACACGGGGCGAGGAGGTTTCCCGGCCAGTTGACGATGTCATCGCCGAAATTGCCGGCCTCGCCGATCGAGGCGTTAAAGAGGTCAATTTGCTAGGGCAGAATGTCAACGCCTACCGGGGACGCAATCACCTCAACGAAACAGTGGACTTTGCGGAGTTGCTCCATCTGGTGAACCTAGTGCCAGGGATTGAACGGATTCGATATACCACCTCACATCCGGTGGAATTCTCGGAGGCAATTGTTGCCTGCTATGGTGAGATTCCCGCTCTGGTTGATCACCTGCATCTCCCCGTTCAAAGTGGCTCTGATCGTATTTTGATGGCGATGAAACGCGGCCATACTACGCTGGAATACAAAGCAACAATTCGAGCTCTGAGAAGACTCAGGCCTAATATCTCTCTGTCATCAGATTTCATCATAGGTTTCCCTGGGGAAACAGAGGACGATTTTGCCGCCACCATGGGGCTGATCGAGGAAATCGGTTTTGATACGTCTTTTAGCTTTATCTACAGCGCAGCAGCGGCACATACGGTGGATCTCGGTTTTGAGATTGATGGGAAATTGCAAACGTTGCCGGTGCGCGAAGGTGAAGTCGTCGCCACCGGGCAAATC
>ERZ802830.5306-NODE-5306-length-9985-cov-7.73343_pt1 | contig 9985 bp, 8 predicted proteins | sample MGYA00345654_ERZ802830 | MGnify/ENA primary metagenome ERZ802830 (study PRJEB30503, sample SAMEA104212375) | marine metagenome | biome: Westerlies Biome; feature: [SRF] surface water layer (ENVO:00010504) within the epipelagic zone...; material: water...
TACTCTTTTCTTCAAATTATATTTTTCAATAAGTTCTTCATAAAATTCCTTCAACGAACCTTGACCTACTAAAATTAAAGAATAATTAGGTAAAAAAGATAGTGATTTTATTAACACATCAAATCCTTTATTTTCATGAAAACGCCCCATTGCTATCAAAGTTTTATTCTTACTAAACTCAAGATCTAACGTAGTATTTTTATTTGAGTTGACAAAATTAGGTATGAAGGAGACCTTATTAGAATCCCACCCAGAATCAATAATATAATCTTTAATATCTTGTGTATTTGCAATTAAGTAATCGCATTTTGAATAGTTTTTCATTTTATAATAACCACCAAGTCTCCCAACAACGATTTCATTTCCAAACTTCTCATTAGGTAAAACTCTTGAAGCTCGGTTCATCCAGGTAAGAATTATATTAGGTTTGAACTCTTTGATACTTTTTTCAATTACAGATTGGCAAAAAGGATTGAAATTATTAAAAAATTTTATGTATTTTAGATTGCTCAACTTAGTGTTTAAATAATTGAATCTCTCTTTATGATATCTTATGATAACTTTCTGTTCCAAACTTTCCTTTTCAAATGCAATTGCTAATCTCTCAAAAAAATTCTCTGCACCACCACTGTTGGCACCAGACATAATATTAAGAATTTTCAATTTAGAATTTTTTTCCATTTATCCACCACTTCATTCCACGTTAAGTAATTTTTTTTTTTTAGAGCATTTTTATGCATATTCTTCCACAAAGGATCATCATTAAGTAATTTGATTGTTTGATTACAAAAAAAATTATCGTCATCACATATATAACCTGTTTTATTATTTATAACTCTTTCATTCATACAACCATAATTCATTACAACCGAGGGAAGTCCAACCATTTGAGCTTCAGCTAGAGCCATACAATATGTTTCATCTGATGTGCCTCTGTAAAGAAACAATCTCGATTTTTTAAGCTCTTTTAAAAGTTTTTCTCTAGGCAAAGGTTTTTTTACTATAACATTTAGACCCTTAAGTGACTTCGCTTTTTTTAAAATATCGGATATTTCATTAAAATGTTTGTCACCAAATTTTCCATATGTCTCGAAACCAGAAAAAATTTCTAATATTGCTCCATTTGATCTTTTATAAATATTCTTTTCCCACATTTCTAATAACCAAGATAAACCTCTCATAGGATTTGAAGTAAAAATTACTTTTTTTTTTGGAGGAACTCTTATTTTTTTATAATTATATAATTTATTGTCAATTCCATAAGGTATTATAACCCTTTCCTTTGCTGGTGCCCAGAAAGGATACGTACTGGCGTGATATTCTCCTGAAAATACTATTTTAAAATTATTTAAAAACAGTTTGGATAAATATCTATATTTTATTAGATAATTTGCAGGATTATGAATCCAGAAAATCCTATTTTTACATTCTTTTTTTATATTTAGAAATTTATCTCCTCTATTAATAATTAAAGTATCACATACCTCTTCATTAATTGACCCGCTAAGCTTTTTCCATTCAACACCATTTATTATGCCTTCATACTCACAGTTATTATAAACAACAACTTTAAATCCATTTTTTGATAAACATTCCACCAAAGATACGAAAGCTACTTCGGCGCCACCATATGGCTTTTTTCTAATAGAGTGTGAATCAAAGGATATGCCATCATCAACGAATAACAACTTAGTCATTTTTATTTTCCTTATATTTAAGGTATGACAAAAGTGGGTATAATCCTGCAACAATTCCTATCATTAATCCAATTCTACCTTCTTTAAACCCTTTTCTAACAATAAAACATTTCCAAAACCTTGAAAAAACTCTTCTAATATTTGTAAATATATTTTCTTTTATATTTTCTTTTTCTAAATCTAATGCTCTAGCAGAGGAATAGCCATCAAGTTTTTTAATTAGATCTGCTATACTGTAGCAATAGTAATGAATTAAATGGTTCTTTAAATTTCCTCCTCTATTTCCTAATAGAGTTATTTTAGGGTGAACTCTTTGCGAGCCCCAAGATTTACATTTTTTTCTAAATAATCCAGCATATGCCGATTTTCCAAAATATGCACCCCAACCATGGCTAACTAATTTTCTGTTAATATAATTATCAACATTTATTTGATGCCAATCATATTGACTATTTTTTATTGTATATAAAATTTCCTTACTTAAATTCAAATTTATTCTTTCATCAGCATCTATTTCTAGAATCCAATCATTTTTACACTTCTGAATTCCGTAATTTCTTCTATCTCCTTCAATATCCCAACTTCCTGAATAAAATTGATTTGTGAACTTTTTAACTATATTCAAAGTATTATCAGTACACTTATCTAAAATGACTACAATCTCATCAGAAAAACTAAGTCTTTCAAGACAATCTGAAATTTGTTTTTCCTCATTATGGACAACTAATAAAACTGAAATCTTTTTCATTATCTATAAAATTGAATTATTTTTTTTAAAACATAATCTACTTTTAGATCCTCCATTAGACAGTCTTCTTGCTTGAAGTCAAAGTTTTTGTGACCCATTAAATCATCCGGACTCTTATCTCCAGAAATATGAAGTGTTTTTTTCCCCCAAGGATGGTATTTTTCTATACTACTTGGACCAAATAAACCAACTGTCCTTACATTAGCAAGAGCTGCCAAATGCATTAAACCAGAATCATTTCCAATGAAAAGTTTACATTCTTTCAAAAATAAAAAAATTTCAACTAACGAAAATTTTCCGAACATATTAAATATTTTTTTATCCTTAAGTGATAAAAGTCCCTTGATTTTATACTCCTCAGATTTTGGTCCTATGAGAACAAAAATATGATTTTTAAATTTACTCTTTATTGAAATTTTTTTGATCAACTCATGAAAATTTTCCTCAGGCCAAATTTTAGGAGCCCAGTTTGCTGTTGGACAAATACAAACCACTTTTTTTCCTCGGAATTTATTTTTAAAATTAATTTTCAAAATATTAATTTTAGGTTCAACTAATTTTCCTGTAATATTGGTGGTAATTTCCTCTACTTTATGAATAGATCTTTGTTTATTTTTTCTAAATATTTTCCTTTTTTTAGTGAACAAGAAAAAACTTATTATTGATCCTCTAAGATCAATAACTTCCTCCCAACTCTTAAAAAAAATTTTTATGAATAAAATTAACCAATGAAAGGAATATCTTCTCTTTTTGAAAGGAACTATAGTATCGATATTTTTGCAATATCTAAAAAGATCATAGGGAATCTCACCGCAAACAAAAGTAATCTGACTATCTTTATACTTTTCTTTAAAATAATTGTTTAAGCCTGATGATAAAATTGCATCACCAAGTCTATTAGAAGAAATTATTAATACTCGTTTCATATCTGTGGTATTATATAATTTAAATAAAAAAAATTTAATATGTTCCAAGATAATTGTTTTTTTGAAGAAAAATATAGTTCAATCATTAAAGTTACAGGGCCTGATAAGTTTAGTTTCCTTCAGGGGATTATATCAAATGATATTGAAATTCTCAAAACTAAATTAAGTTTATATGCTGCAATACTAACGCCGCAAGGAAAATATTTATCTGATTTTTTTCTTAGTATTTATCAAGATAACATTCTAATAGAAATTAAAAGTGAAAATCTTGACTTGGTTATAAAAAAATTATCAATGTTTAAGTTAAGATCAAATGTATCTTTTGAGGTAATAACTAACTTTAAGATATATTTATTAAATGAAAGTAGTGTAAAAATTTTTGAAAAAGAAAAGAATAAAAAGATATTCAATGATCCCAGATTTAAAAATTTATTTCATAGAGTATATATATTTGGAAAGCACAAAATATCTAATTTAGAAAATAACGGTTTTTCTCTACTAAAACAGGATGAATATCACTCTCTTCGCCTTCTTAATGCAATACCAGATTTCACTCTAGATGCTATTTCAAATAAATCACTTTTGATGGAAATGAGGTTTGATCGCCTTAATGGAATTTCATGGAATAAAGGATGTTATTTGGGACAAGAAATTACCGCAAGAATGTATTATAGAAAAATTACCAAAAGACAATTGTATCAAGTGAAAATTAAATTCGATACTTTTATTGATGATAAAATTCTGTTAGATGGAGTTGAAATTGGCTTTATAACTAGCTATGATAAAGAAAATGGGTTAGCTTATATCTCTAATAATGTTTTAGAGGATTGTAGAAAAAAGTGTCTTAAATCAGGCGACTCTAAATTAAAAATATCTGATCCCTGGTGGTCAAATGATTCTAATTCTTAGCCAAATGATTTCTAAGTTTATTTAGAGTCTTAAATGGATTTGAATTATACTTTATTAAATCTTTAATCTGCTCTTTTCCTTTTTGACCAAATTCATCGATAATACTCCTTTCAATCCAGCCTATATCTTGAGATCTTCTCTGATTAAAAATTCTTTTTTGCATCTTTAACATTTTCCATCTTTTCGAAATCACTTCGAAAAGATTTTTGAAGCCAAAACTTTTGTGAGAGGATATTTTCAAAATATCAATATTATCCTCGTCATATTCAAATAAATTTTCATTACCTTTCAAATCAGAATAGGTTAAATTTGATAAGTCTCTTAAATCACTCTTAGTGACAAGAATAATATTAGGAATTTCAAAAATACCTGATTTCATAAACTGAATATTATCACCACTTCCTGGTTGAATACATAGAACTACGGTATCTGTTATATCTTTTATAAATATCTCAGACTGGCCTACTCCCACTGTCTCAACAAGGATATAATCAAATAGTGATCTCATAGTTATCATTGTTGGATACGTTAACTCAGAAATTCCGCCAAGATAATTTTTTGATGCCATAGATCTTACAAATACATTATTATCAGTTGGATCAAGCAAAAATCTAGTTCTATCTCCCAGTAAAGCACCTCCAGTCTCTCTTGAAGATGGATCCACGGCTATAACACCAACTGACTTATTATTTTTCCTTATATATTGTATTAATTTATCAATTAATGAAGACTTACCAACACCTGGTGATCCAGTAACTCCAATAACATGTGCTTTTGGCTTTGAATGCATCAAGTCAAGCTTATCAATTACTTTTTCTGAATTTCTATTAGTTTCGATCTGTTCCAAAAAATTTGATAGCTCAATTTTTTTTTTTAATGTTATCTTCATTTGATGAGTGATTCGAATTTATAAATATCATTTACTTTTTCATATAAAAAACTAATTAAAGCTTTTCTATTTTCTTTTAACTTTTCATCATCACTATTAACTTTTACTTTATCAAAAAATTGATTTAAGGACTTAGTGAATAATTTTATGAAGTTTTTATCTTCTAAAAAATCGTGCCCTTGCTCATATTTAATAAGATGCTGCGAACATTTATATAAATTCACTTCTTCCTTTGATTGAAAAATATTTACATTAATATCGAGTTGTACTTTTGAATTTTCATTGATAGAAATTAGCCTTTTTATTGCTTTTAGAAAATCCTTCCCATTGTCACTAAGTATAAACTTTTTCAGAACCTTTAGATCATTAAATAATTGTAATGGATTAAATTTATTTTTAGATAGAACTGATTGAACTTCTTCATTCTTATAGCCCATGTCAGTAAATAAAATCAGGATCCTTTTTCTAAAGTAATCAATTACGTCATCTAGGTTCACTTTAAGAGAAATATTTTGCTCTACAAATTTTTTCTTCAAAAATTCAAATATTTCAATCAAATCTAAATTTAAACTATTATCTATACAAATTTTTATAATAGATAAAGCTGATCTCCTAACACCAAAAGGATCACCTGCACCTGATAGTTTTTCATTGGAAATAAAAAAACCTAGAATACCATCAACTTTTTGAGAAATTGACATCAACAATGACAGGTAATTATCACTTTTAGGAAAATCTAAATTATATTGACTAAAGAAAGCCTCATACACTTCCTCAGGTAAATTTTCTTGCGATGCATAATACCCGCCAACTTTTCCTTGTAAGCTTGGAAATTCTTTTACTAACTCGCATGTAAGATCAGCGTTTGAAAGGTTTAAATATTCATAAAACTTTTCAAGATCTAAATTCATCTTATTTGAAATAAAAAGAATGGTTTTCTTGATTCTTTCCGCCCTTTGGTACAAATTTCCTGCACCTCTAAAAAATATTATTTCTTTTAGGTCAATAATACGTTCTTCTAGTTTTTTCTTCCTATCCTCTCTAATAAAAAATTTCGCATCACTAAACCTAGCTTTCAATACATTCTCATTACCCTTAATAATATTCTTTTTCTTGGCAATATCTTTACTCGAGATGAATGCAAAAAAATTCAAGAGTGATTTATTTTTTAAAAAACAAAAATAATCTTGTTTTTCAAACATCACGCTCTTTAGAAGAAAATCCGGAAGATCAAAATACTTTTTAGAGAAGGTGCCAAATAAAACGTTCGGATACTCCACAGAGTCAACAACCCGTTCAAATAAATCTTTATTTTCTATCAATTCAGAACCATTCAATTTACAAAAACTTTGTAGTTTTTTACTTATCATATTTTCGCGCTTTACTCTAGATAGGATTACACGATTTTTCTCAAGATCCTTTTCATAATTTTTTGTATTTTTAATTATAATTTTTTTTTCACCATAGTGATAATTCCCGAAGGAAAAGTTACTAGAAGTTACTCCTCCGTATTTGAAAACAATCTTTTTATTGTGGAAAATACATAATATACTTTTAATTGGTCTTATCCATTTTTCATCAAAGTTATTCCACCTCATAGACTTTTTCCACTTTACCTTACTTAAAATTATTGGGAGGTTTTGTTGAAGTGTTTTTTCAACCTTCAACTTTGGTGATTTGATTGCTAGAAATAAATATTCTTTATTCTTTACTTTCTTTTTTATAAGATCTTCAAATTTTGAATTATTTTTATTAAGGAACCCCTTTAAAGCATTTTCATTTGCGTCAACTCTCGGACCTCTAATATGAACAACACTTTCAAGCGTTTCTTTTTTAATTTGACTTATTGATAGTGAGACTCTTCTAGAGGAAGAATTTACCTCAATTTTTGAATATATGATTTTATTAACAACTAAAAACTCTTCAATTAAAACTTTAAGTTCCTTTTCTGCATTTCTTTGCGCCCAGGACGGAATTTCCTCACCATATATTTCTAGTAAAAAATCAGTCATCATTTAATAAACTACAACAATTATACACCAATGTTCTGATTCTCAAGATAAATGCTTGTCTTTCTTTTGCAGATATTACCCCCCTAGAGTCTAGAAGGTTAAAGCAGTGACTTGCTTTTATACATTGTTCGTATGCAGGAATTACTAATTTCTTTTCAATCAACTTTTTTGTAGTTTTTTCATAATCGTTAAATGAACTAAATAAATGATCGGGTGAAGCATAATTAAAATTATAATCTGATTGTTCTTTTTCATTACGAAGAAAAATATCACCGTAAGTTGTACCATTTTTATCCCATTTAATATCATAAATATTATCAATTTTCTGAACATAGGTTGCTAGTCGCTCCAATCCGTATGTGATCTCTAAACTAACTGGTTTACATTCAATTCCTCCAACTTGTTGGAAATAGGTAAACTGGCTAATTTCCATACCGTTACACTGCACTTCCCACCCTAAACCTGAAGCACCAAGTGTTGGACTTTCCCAGTCATCTTCAATAAATTTAATGTCATTTTCATCGGGATTAATTTTAATTTCTTTAAGACTTTCTAAATATAAATCTTGTGAATTAGTTGGGCTGGGTTTCATAATTACCTGAAGTTGATAATAATGCTGAAGCCTATTAGGGTTTTCACCATACCTGCCATCTGAAGGTCTTCTACATGGCTGAGTAAATACAGCATTCCAAGGACTTTTACCCAAAGCTTTTAGTGAAGTAAATGGATTAAATGTCGCGGCACCCATTTCCATATCATAGGATTGAATAACTAAGCACCCTTTTTTACTCCAATAGTTTTGGAGATTAGAAATTATTTGTTGAAAAGTAAGCATTATTAATTTTAAAATACTATATTATCATTTATAGAGATTAAATAATAATTACTAAAATAAATTTCATATACTTAATCTTACAAAGGCACTAATGAATATAGTTAATCTAACAAATAAAAATGAAAATGACTTCGAAAACTTTCTTCATTGGCTTGAAGAAGACCTGAATGATGTTAACAAATTTATTCTGGATAATTTGGCTGGAAGTATCTCACTGGTAACGAAATTATCCAACTATATTGTAAATTCCGGTGGTAAAAGAATTAGACCATTATTAACAATTGCCTGCGCTAAATTATGCGGTTATTCAGGTTCAAGACATATACTCCATGCATCCGTAATTGAGTTTATTCACACTGCTACTCTACTACATGATGATGTGGTTGATAATAGTAAAAAACGAAGAGGACGAAAAACTGCAAATTATGTTTGGGATAATAAATCTAGTATTTTAGTTGGAGATTATCTTTTAAGTAAAGCTTTCAGACTTCTGACCAACGACGGATCTATGAAATGCATCAAAATCATATCAGATGTTTCAGTAAATATATCGCATGGTGAAGTAAAACAATTAATTTTTACCAATAATCTAAAAACTACAGAGAGTCAGTATTTGGATATAATTTCTGATAAAACAGCACAGCTATTTTCAGCGGCTTGCAAAATAAGTGCGGAGATATGTGAAATTGAAGAAGAAAAAAAAGATTTTTTATCAGATTTTGGTAAGTTTATTGGAATTGCATACCAAATAGTTGACGATACACTAGATTATTTTTATAAATCTGATGAATCAGGAAAAGAACCAGGAAATGATTTAAAAGAAAAAAAAATGACATTACCTCTTATTCTTTGTTACCAAAGAGGAAATATTAAGGAAAAAAGAATAATTGAATCTATTTTGTCAAAAAATGATATTACTAAGCTAGATTTCGAAAAAGTTGTGAATATTATGGGAAAATATAACATAAAATCTGATTGTTTAGCTAAGGCCAAGCACTTTTCTATAATGGCAAAAGATAGTCTGGGTATTTTTAAGGAATCTCCTGCTAAGGAAAAAATTCTTAAACTAGTTGACTTTTTAATTAATAGAAAAAACTAAATTGGAATAATTTTTGCTAATCATACCTAATGATAAGTTTAAAACATTCCTATAACCTAAGGTATGCAAAGATTAAATTTCTGGAGTTTTTTTCTAAAAATTATTTTATCTTATTAATTATTTGTATTGCTTTGACATTTTTTATTTAAATTTACGTATTTATTTATTAACTTAACATAATGGAAGATGTAAATAAGTTTTCTAAAAGATTCAAAAGGTATACTGATTTGGGAACATCAGCTGGCAGTCTAGCTGTAAAATTCTTGGGTACTAAAATACTTGGTAAAGATAAATCTACGAATGCTGAGAATCTGGGATATGTTCTGGGAAACTTAAAAGGGCCTATAATGAAAATAGCTCAGTTAGCGTCAACGGTTCCAGATTTACTCCCCCCCGAATATTCACAAGAATTAACAAAATTACAATCTAACGCTCCCCCTATGGGATGGAACTTTGTTAAAAGAAGAATGAATAATGAGCTTGGAGCTGGGTGGCAAGCAAAATTTAATTCATTTGAGAGATTACCCTTTGCTGCAGCATCACTTGGACAAGTTCATAGAGCAAATTTTGGTGGGAAAAAGGTTGTTTGTAAACTTCAATATCCAGATATGTTATCAATAGTTGAAGCAGATATAAATCAACTAAAACTTATTTTCTCTGTCTATAAAAAGTTTGATAGTACTATTAATACCTCAGAGATAGAAAAAGAAATTACTTCAAGAGTAAGAGAAGAACTTGATTATCATCTAGAACAAAAACATATGTCAATATTTAGTGAAATATTTAAAAAAATTCATTCTGTAAATGTTCCCAAAGTAATTGAAACGGTTTCGACAAAGAGATTACTAACAATGAACTTTTTAAATGGAG
>ERZ802830.5308-NODE-5308-length-9981-cov-8.96857_pt1 | contig 9981 bp, 10 predicted proteins | sample MGYA00345654_ERZ802830 | MGnify/ENA primary metagenome ERZ802830 (study PRJEB30503, sample SAMEA104212375) | marine metagenome | biome: Westerlies Biome; feature: [SRF] surface water layer (ENVO:00010504) within the epipelagic zone...; material: water...
TGTAAGCACCGTTATACTCGGCAACTTCCTCTCCTAAAAGATATATACTTTCGTCGCGGCGCATTTCTTCGCTCATCGCCTCACAAACAGCTTCTCTGAATTGAATAGTTTTCATTAATTTTTTTATTTAAGAGTTGCAAAAATAAGAATATTTAAAAAATATCTAATTATAGAATTATTGAAAATTTATTATGCGTGCATAGTAAATAATTGGATTATTCTTTTTATTTTCGTTTCACTCAAATTTTAGAAAAAAATTACTATGAAAATACTTGTATGTATTAGTCATGTCCCTGACACGACCTCAAAGATTAATTTTACTGAAAATAATACCAAATTTGACTCTAACGGTGTGCAATTTATAATAAATCCTAATGATGAATTTGGACTTACAAGAGCCATGTGGTTCAAGGAAAAGCAAGGTGCTAGTGTTGATGTTATTAATGTAGGTCTTCAAGACACTGAACCTACACTTAGAAAAGCATTAGCTATTGGTGCTGACGCGGCTATAAGAGTTAATTCTACACCAACTGATAGCTGGAATGTGGCTCGTGAAATTGCTAAAGTGGCCACTGAAAATAATTATGATTTAATTATTTGCGGAAGAGAGTCAATAGATTATAATGGTGGTATGGTTCCTGGAATTATTGCTGCACTAAATAATTATAATTTTATTACAAACTGCATTGCTCTAGATATTGAAGGTAATACGGTAAATGCATCTAGGGAAATTGATGGAGGTAGAGAAAACTTAAAGACTACATTGCCATTGGTTGTTGGTTCCCAAAAAGGAATTGTTGAAGAAAGTGATCTTAGAATTCCTAATATGAGAGGTATCATGATGGCCAGAAAAAAACCTTTAAATGTGATTGAACCCAGCTTCAGTGAAATTACAGCTCAAGTAATAAATTTTGAAAAGCCAGCACCTAAAGGTGATGTTAAATTAGTTGACGCTGAAAATATTGATGAGTTAATTAATTTGCTTCATTCTGAAGCCAAAGTAATATAATAACCTTTAAAATTCTGACACATGTCCATATTAATATACACTGAAAATGAAAACGGCAATTTAAAGAAATCTGCATTTGAACTCGCTTCATATGGTAAAGCCCTTGCAGATAATGCCAACACTGCTTTAAATGCAATAACCATAAATTCTAATAATGAAAGTGATTTAGCTGCATATGGAGTAGAAAAAACATTTAAACTAGTTAATAATGCTTTTGATGAATTTAATGCTAATAAATATGCCCATGCCATAGCAGAAGCAGCAAAAAAATGTAACGCGAATATTATAATTTTAAGTTCAAGTGCTAACAGTAAATACCTTGCACCTCTACTTGCAGTAAAGATGGAAGCTGCATATGCATCAAATGTTGTTGAACTTCCAAGTGAAATAGAACCATTAAAAGTAAAACGCTCTGCGTTTTCTAACAAAGCGTTTAGCATACAGGAATTATCTTCACCTACTAAAATTATTAGCCTTGCTAAAAACGCTTATGGCATTCACGAAAACAAATCATCAAATACTATCCTTGATTTTGAAATAGCTGATTTAAGCGATAAAATAGTAGTAACTTCCGTAGATAAATCCTCTGATAAAGTTTCTATAGCAGATGCTGAAATAGTAATTTCGGGAGGGCGAGGACTCAAGGGTCCTGAAAATTGGAATCTGATCGAAGATTTGGCAGATGTACTAGGTGCTGCTACAGCATGTTCTAAACCAGTTTCTGATTTAGGTTGGCGTCCGCATAGTGAGCATGTTGGTCAAACTGGAAAACCAGTAGCTTCCAATTTATATATTGCTATTGGAATTTCAGGTGCTATACAGCATTTAGCAGGGGTAAATTCTTCAAAAGTCAAGGTGGTCATTAATACTGATCCTGAAGCACCTTTTTTTAAAGCTGCAGATTATGGAATTGTTGGGGATGCTTTTGAAGTTGTTCCAGAACTTATTGAGAAACTCAAAGTATTTAAAACTGAGAACGCATAAATAATTAATTTTAAAAAACTATTTAATATATTGAATTTTATTACCCTATATTGCGCGGTAATAAATTCTTATTTAAATAGTTTTTTTTATAGATAATGAGTTTAATTCGACTTAATATTAAAGGGATTTCATATAGCCAGACCCAAAATGGTGCATATGCTCTTATTTTAAATGAAGTAGATGGTGAAAGAAAATTACCAATTGTAATAGGTGCTTTTGAAGCGCAATCAATAGCTATTGCACTTGAGAAAGAAATCCGTCCTCCTAGGCCATTAACCCATGATTTATTTAAAACATTTTCTGATAAATTTAATATCGTTGTAAAACAAGTTATAATTCACAAACTCGTTGACGGTGTCTTTTACTCAAGTCTAGTTTGTGAAAAGGATGATCATGAAGAAATTATTGATGCTAGAACTAGTGACGCCATAGCTTTGGCTTTAAGATTTCAAGCTCCTATTTTCACTTATCAAAATATTTTAGATAAAGCAGGAATTTATTTACAAATAAATCCTGAAGAAGAAGATAAAAAAATAGAAGGCAAAGAAAACGAGCCTTTAGAAATCGAAATTGAAAAAGATAACACTAACGCCCTTCAATCTAAAACTTTATCTGAATTAAAATCCCTCCTTCAAGAGGCTGTCAATAATGAAGATTATGAAATGGCAGCTAAGGTTAGGGATGAAATATCTAAGCGCTAAAAAATGAAAAAAAATATTTCAAATATATGTTTCTAGGTGTTCTGCTTTTAAATAAAACATCTTTCGCTACAAGTATATTTACAGGTGTTATTTCAAATATAAATCTTCAAACTGAAGACATCATTCCAAGTAGTGGATTTACCTTAAACGGTCTTTTAAGAGGGCTCTTAGGCATGGCTGTTCTTATTTTAATTAGTTATGTTTTTAGTGCTAATCGTAAAGCAATAAATTGGAAAACAGTATGTTTTGGTTTAATAGGCCAACTTATACTAGCTGTAGGTGTTTTAAAAGTGCCTTTTATTCAAAGTATTTTTGAAGTAATCAGTAAGATTTTTGTTAAAATACTTGAGTTTACACAAGCAGGAAGTCAATTTCTGTTAGGTGACATGATGAATGTTGAGAGTTTCGGATATATATTCCTTTTTCAAGTACTCCCAACAATTATATTCTTTTCAGCATTAACTTCAGTATTATTTTATTTAGGTATTATCCAAAAAGTAGTCAAGTTTTTGGCTTGGATTTTAACAAAACTATTGGGTATATCCGGCGCAGAAAGTTTAAGTGTAGCTGGTAATATTTTTCTTGGTCAAACCGAAGCACCTTTGATGATTAAAGCTTATTTGGAAAGAATGTCTAAATCTGAAATACTGCTTGTTATGGTAGGAGGCATGGCAACTGTAGCTGGAGGTGTACTAGCAGCGTATATTGGATTTTTAGGAGGAGATGACCCTGAGTTAAGAATTTTTTATGCTAAACATTTATTAACAGCATCTGTAATGGCAGCTCCGGGAGCTATAGTGATATCAAAAATATTATATCCACAACAAGAAGCCATTAATACTGAAATTAATGTCAGTGAGGAGACCATAGGAGCAAATATACTTGACGCTATTGCTAATGGTACAGGCGAAGGTTTAAAACTTGCTGCTAATGTAGGAGCTATGCTTTTAGTATTTATTGCCTTTATTGCCATGATTAACTACGGATTTGATAAGGTTGGAGCAGTAACTGGAATAAACAATTGGATTGCTGTTAACACGCCTTACACTAATTTTTCTTTAGAATTTATTTTGGGGTATACTTTTGCTCCTGTTATGTGGCTCATAGGTGTAGCTAAAGAAGATGTAGCCCTTATGGGGCAACTTCTGGGAATTAAATTAGCTGCTAGTGAATTTGTAGGATACATTCAACTTGCCGAATTAAAAAATACACTGAGCGTTACGCATTTAAAATTTGAAAAATCTATAATAATGGCCACATATATGTTGTGTGGATTTGCAAACTTTGCATCTATAGGTATTCAAATTGGTGGTATTGGTTCTTTAGCTCCTAAACAACGTAAAACACTTTCTGAATTTGGTATTAAAGCATTAATTGGGGGTACGGTAGCATCACTTTTATCAGCTACAATTGCTGGAATGATTATTGGATAATTTATCTTACCATTTAATTGTCAAAAAAAATATTCGTAAGTATATTTAGTTGGTAGATATAAAGTATTAAAATATGAAACAATATATTGACTTAGTTAATCATGTATTAGACAACGGTTTCAAAAAAAATGACCGAACTGGCACGGGAACTATAAGTGTATTTGGATACCAAATGCGCTTCGATTTAAATGAGGGTTTCCCAATGGTTACTACAAAAAAATTACATCTTAAGTCAATAATTTACGAACTATTATGGTTTTTAAAAGGAGACACTAACATCAACTACCTTACTGAAAACGGTGTGAGAATTTGGAATGAATGGGCCAATGAAAATGGTGATTTAGGTCCAGTTTATGGACACCAATGGCGGAATTGGAATGATGATGAAATTGATCAAATTAAAGACATCATAAAAACATTAAAAACAAATCCAGACAGTAGAAGAATGCTGGTTAGTGCTTGGAACCCAAGTGTATTACCAGACACTTCAAAATCGTTTAGTGAAAATGTTGCTAACGGCAAAGCTGCTTTACCACCTTGTCACGCATTTTTTCAATTTTATGTTGCTGATGGAAAACTATCATGTCAACTCTATCAAAGAAGTGCTGATGTATTTCTTGGAGTGCCCTTCAATATTGCTTCCTATGCGTTATTTACAATGATGATGGCCCAAGTATGCGATCTAGGTTATGGTGAATTTGTTCATACTTTCGGAGACGCCCATATATATTCAAATCATTTAGAGCAATTAAAATTACAGACATCTAGAACTCCAAAGCCTTTACCTAAAATGATTATAAATCCGGAAGTTAAAGATATTTTTAACTTTAAATATGAAGACTTTACATTGGTGGATTACGACCCACATCCACATATTAAAGGTAAAGTAGCCATTTAATAAACACGTTATGTTTGGTTTTAAACGTCGAGAAAAAGTAGACAAAGATCAACTTGAGCTGATTAAAAATGCTCAAAGCCGAATTAAGCAGAAAAAAAATCTTTATTATCATTTTATAATTTTAATCCTTGGATGTAGTTGTCTATTTGTTGCAAACAAATTCATGGGTTTAGGGAAGCAATACACTTTATTGGATAAAGAATGGTATGTATTTGCTATCACATTTTGGATTGTCGTTTTTATTTATCATGTAATTAACGTTTATATACTCAACCCCTTTTTAGGTAAATCTTGGGAGGAAAAACAATTACAAAAACTTATGGCTTTGCAACAAAAACGCATTGAAAAAATAAAAACTAACCTTATTGAAAAAGAAACTTTGATGGCAAAAAATGACCTTGAAAAAGACATTATTAAAAAGAGAAACCTAACGCTTATTGTGGCTGCTGATAACAATGATGCTATTGGAAAAAATAACACCTTAATTTGGCATTTAAGTAATGATTTAAAACGCTTCAAAGCATTAACTAGTGGCCACCATATTATTATGGGTCGAAAAACTTTTGAGAGCTTTCCAAAACCGCTTCCTAACAGAACGCATATTGTTATTACTAGACAAAACAACTACCAAGTTCCTGATGGTGTAATAACAGTAGATTCTATGGATGAAGCCCTAAAGTATATTACTAATGATGATCAGCCATTTATAATTGGAGGAGGAGAAATTTATAAATTAGCCATGCCTTATGCTTATAAAATAGAGTTAACAAGAGTTAATCATTCATTTGATGGAGCTGATACTTTTTTTATCCCAATTGATGGAAAAACTTGGAAAGAAGTTTCAAAATCATCTCACTCTAAAGATGACCTTCACGATTACGACTATGATTTCATTTCCTATGTAAGGATTTAATGTTTTAAATTAATATGAATCTGAATTTCTTAATGTTCAAAAAAAAAAATTAAATCAAGTTTGACTGTAAAATTTCCCATTAATTAAAAACATGTATTGCATTAGGTATTAATTACTATTTTTGCCCTTTTAAAACTAAAATAATGAAAGCATACGTATTTCCAGGTCAAGGTGCACAGTTCTCTGGTATGGGTTTAGATCTTTACGAAAAATCTGAACTAGCACAGGAATTATTTAACAAAGCAAACGATATATTAGGATTCAGTATTACAGATGTTATGTTTGAGGGAACTGCAGAGGACCTTAAGCAAACTAAAGTAACACAACCCGCAATTTTCCTTCATTCTGTAATTTTATCAAAGTTAATGGGTGATCTATTTTCACCCGACATGGTAGCAGGGCATTCACTTGGAGAATTATCTGCACTTGTTGCTAACAATACGTTAGCTTTTGAGGATGGTTTAAAACTTGTTTCAAAAAGAGCTATTGCTATGCAGAAAGCATGTGAGATAAAACCTAGTACAATGGCTGCAGTGTTAGGTCTAGAAGATTTTATTGTTGAAGAAACATTTACTAAAATAGAAGGTATTGTTGTAGCAGCCAATTACAATTGTCCTGGACAACTTGTTATCTCAGGAGAAATTGAGGCTATCAATAGTGCTTGTGAACAATTAAAAGTATTAGGGGCTAGACGCGCTTTAGTGCTTCCTGTTGGTGGTGCATTTCATTCACCATTAATGGAACCAGCTAGAGAAGAACTTGCTGCAGCAATTGAGGACACCAAATTTAATAAACCAAGTTGCCCAGTCTATCAAAACGTAACAGCATCTGCTGTTACTAATGAGAATGAAATAAAATCTAATTTAATACAGCAACTCACTGCACCTGTAAAATGGACACAATCTGTAAAACAAATGATAGCTGATGGCGCGACATCATTTACTGAAATTGGTCCAGGTAAGGTATTGCAAGGACTTGTTAAAAAAATTGATAGAGCAATGGAGATTAATTCTGCAGAATTCTAATAAGTATGTTCACGTCTAAGCGAAGTATTTCAGTTTATTTATTTATTCTATTTAACATAGTCCTTGATCAAATTTCTAAATTTTTGGTCAGAAAATATGTTAATCCTAATAATCAAATTGAATTGATTGGAGATTATTTTCTAATGCTAAATGTTGAAAATACTGGCGCATTTCTTGGAATGGGAAGTGACTTTAACCCCATTTTAAAACAAATTTTACTTATTGCAATGCCTATTTTGGTTTTAGGTTACTTAATATTCTATATTTTAAAAACTACTAACCTCGACACACTCAGTACTTTTGCCCTAGCAGCAATTGCTGGAGGTGGAATTGCCAATATCTGTGATCGTATTCGTTTTGGATCGGTAACAGATTTTTTATTCATTGATTTGGGAGGTGTATTTAAAACCGGAATCTTTAACATTGCCGATGTATCTGTAAGCACTGGCATGATTATTTTGTTAGTAATGACATTTAAACCTAATAAAAAAGCCTCACTTTAAAAGAGAGGCTTTTTTATTAATCTAGATTTCTAACTTTCCTTTCCCAATCCCACGCAGATTGCATTGCCTCATCTAAACTAGATTCAGCTTTCCAACCTAAATCTTCATTTGATCGGGATGTTTCAGCATAAGCCATTGTTATATCACCTGTTCTTCTTGGAGCAAATTTATAATTTAATTTTTCACCTGAAACCCTTTCAAAAGACTTAATAACTTCTAATACGGAGCTCCCTTTACCAGTACCAATATTAAAAACTTCATAATTCTCTTTATTCTTATTTTCTAAAAGGCGTTCCATAGCTACAACATGAGCTTTAGCCAAATCAACAACATGAATATAATCACGAATACAGGTGCCATCAGGAGTGGGATAATCATCGCCAAACACTGAAAGTTCATCTCTAAGCCCAGCAGCAGTTTGGGTTATGAAAGGCACCAAATTTTGAGGAACACCAAGTGGTAGTTCACCAATATGAGCAGATGGATGTGCCCCAATAGGATTAAAATAACGAAGCGCAATGGCACTAAAATTTGAATTCACTTTACAAACATCACTAATAATTTCCTCACCTATTTGCTTGGTATTACCGTATGGTGATTCTGCTTTTTTTACCGGAGCACTCTCTAAAATTGGCATCTCATCTGCTTGACCATAAACTGTACAAGAAGAACTAAAAATAAAATTAGATGATGATAATTTTAAAATATTCTTAAGCATGTAAACCAAAGTATTCAAATTGTTTTCGTAATACAAAAGAGGTTTTTCTACACTTTCTCCAACAGCTTTACTTGCAGCAAAATGAATAACTCCTGCTATATCATTATGAGTCTGAAAAAAAGAATTTAAGTGCGCTTCATTTTTAATGTCTAACTCTTCAAAAATTGGCATTTTACCTGTTATTGCAAAAATCCCATCCAAAACATCCTTAGATGAATTTGAAAGGTCATCAATAATAACAACTTCAAAGTTTTTGTTTTGTAATTCAACTACTGTGTGAGATCCAATAAATCCAAGACCTCCGGTTACTAATATTTTCATAGGTTTAGTTTAAGTATTCTAATATTTTTGAGGCAATAAAATCGATTTGTTCTTCATCGAGTTCAGAATGCATAGGCAAAGAAATAACCTGATCAGAAAGCATATTTGTTATCTTAAAATCAACTTCATTGTAACGTATATCTGTATAAGCTTTTTGTTTATGTAAAGGTATCGGATAATAAACACCACAAGGTATTCCATTTGCATTTAAATAAGCAACAAGGCCATCACGATCTGCATCAATGACGCGTAAAGTGTACTGATGAAAAACATGACAATCACAACTGGAACAAATACCATCACATGAAGAGCTTCCTGAAGGAGTTATCAAATTAGGGTGATTTAAAAACTTAGAAGTATAAGCTTTAGCAGCTGCTCTTCGTTTAGAGTTATAGTTATCTAAATGCTTTAGTTTAATATCTAATACAGCAGCTTGCATGGCATCCAATCTGGAATTAACACCAACTACATCATGATGATAGCGCTTATACATACCGTGATTGACAATTCCTCTAATTTTATGAGCTAATTCGTCATCATTGGTGAAAATAGCACCACCATCTCCATAACATCCTAAATTTTTGGACGGGAAAAAAGATGTTGAAGCTACATGACCCATTGTTCCTGACTTTACTTTAATACCATTAGAAAACGTATAATTAGCTCCAATAGCTTGCGCATTGTCTTCAATAACAAAAAGATTATGTTTTTTAGCTATTTCATGTATGGTTTCCATATTAGCACACATCCCAAAAAGATGAACCGGAACAATTGCTTTTGTATTTGGAGTGATGGCATTTTCTATTGCTTTTGTATCAATATTAAAATTGATAGGATCTACATCAACTAAAACTGGTGTGAGTCCCAATAAAGCAATTACCTCAACAGTAGCTGCAAATGTAAAATCCGCAGTAATTACTTCATCTCCCGGTTTTAAACCAAGTGCCATCATGGCAATTTGTAAAGCATCAGTTCCGTTAGCACAAGGAATTACATGCTTAACTCCAAGATAATTTTCAAGATTTTTTTGAAATTCATGAACTTTAGGACCATTAATGAAAGCTGTAGACTCCAACACTTCATTCATAGACTCTTTAACCTCTTCTTTTATAGACTGGTATTGACTTTTTAAGTCAACCATTTGAATTTTTCTCATCAAGTATTCTAATTTGAAATTTAATCTTATCCTTTGTAATATTAGAATAAGTCGCATGCGAAAATACAAAAAATGATTCAGAGCATAGAGAAAGTTAGGGGTAAGAAATGTATTTTTGTTAATGAATTCTATGCCATTATGTATCAAATTTTAATAAACATAGCACTACCTCTAGTTAAGGCTATAGGATTATTTTCGCCAAAAATTAGAAAAGGCGTTGAAGGGAGAAACCACACTTTTGACATATTAAAGACTGCTAACATTACAGACCAAAAAAACTTATGGTTTCATTGTGCCTCACTGGGTGAATATGAGCAAGG
>ERZ802830.5309-NODE-5309-length-9981-cov-7.03405_pt1 | contig 9981 bp, 7 predicted proteins | sample MGYA00345654_ERZ802830 | MGnify/ENA primary metagenome ERZ802830 (study PRJEB30503, sample SAMEA104212375) | marine metagenome | biome: Westerlies Biome; feature: [SRF] surface water layer (ENVO:00010504) within the epipelagic zone...; material: water...
CCAAACGCCGTTCGGGAGAGCTCTCGGGTGGCCGAGACCACCTCTACCGCTTTTGCGGACGCATCGATAACCGTCTCGATAAATTTGAATAAAGACTTTTCAAGGTTTTGTGGGAATGCCAGGTTGCGCCCCAACGATAACCCGGCGATGTCTTTCGTTTCGTTCGCCATTTTATCTTGGACCCGCACTAGCTCGAGTAAATCCGCACGCGACACGGACATCCATAACCCTCGCGGCAAATTTTTTCTCACGTCCATCTTGATCTCGTCGGCAATGCCCTCCAACCGAGCAATCTCTAAATGCAACTGCTCAGCCTTGTTCCAATCACCCGCCTGCACGGCTTCATAATAAGGCATCAACTTTCTGACGCAGTCGAGACACGTCTCAGCGTGGCGCTCCATTACCGCTAATGGGGAGCTGCTTAATACTTCCGATAAGGCAGGTTGAATAGCCACCTTGAGGCACTCCTTTTGATCTCAGATACGCTCATGCACATAATTGGGGACATCCCAGTGCACGTCGCACACTTTGAACACCATCTGAATTAGTTATATCAACCGAATAGGGCTGATAACACATAGAAAAATACAACCGCAAGCCCTGCCCCCGCGGGCAGGGTCACCACCCAGGAGGTGATGATGGCGCCTATCGTTGGCAAGTGCAGCGCCTCGACGCCTCTGGCGAGACCAACACCGAGTACTGCACCGACCAAAGTATGGGTGGTCGAAATAGGCAGGCCTGTCGCCGAGGCTAACACAACCGTAGAGGCTGCTGCGAGCTCGGCTGCAAAACCACGACTCGGCGTCAGCTCAGTGATTTTTCGACCAATGGTTTGGATCACTCGCCAACCGTAAGTGGCAAGACCCGCCAAAATACCGACAGCGCCAATACCCAGCACCCACCAAGGCATCACCGTTTTTACACCAATAATCCCACCGGACTGCACCGTACTGACCACAGCAGCCAGTGGCCCCACCGCATTGGCTACATCGTTGGAGCCATGTGCAAACGCCATTGCGCAGGCGGTAAAAATCATCAAGATGCCAAACACCTTTTCGACGTTGTCACCGGTGTTCATATCTCCTGACACTTTAATGCGACGCAGAAATAACGCCCCAATCAGAGCCACCACCAAACCAATCACGGCAGAAATCGCCATCGCATCAATAAATTTGGAACCCAAACCCAACTCTAAATCGATGCCAATATGCTTCAGTCCCTTCACCAGCGTAACCATGCTGATCATGAACCCCACAATCCACATATAAATCGGGACGTACGTGCGCGCGCGATCGAAGGAGTCGTCATGATCTAAGATCAGATTTTTTACCGAAATAAACAAGGCAAATGACATCGAACCGGCGAGCAGCGGAGAGACAATCCAACTCGCTGCGATCGTGCCGACCTTACCCCAAGCGACTGCATCGACCGAGATGCCTACCGCGGCAAAACCCACGATAGCGCCAACAATCGAGTGAGTGGTCGATACAGGCCAACCGCGGATGCTGGCGATAAACAACCACGTTGCCGCCGCCAACAACGCCGATAACATCCCGAACACCAGCAGTTCGGGGGTATCTGAGAGCAACGTAGGGTCAATAATGCCCTTGCGTATGGTGGAGGTCACCTCGCCGCCAGCGAGGTAAGCGCCCGCAAATTCAAAAATCGCTGCGACCAGAATCGCTTGTTTCAGTGTCAGCGCACCGGATCCTACCGAAGTCCCCATAGCATTAGCGACGTCGTTGGCACCAATCCCCCACGCCATGAAAAGGCCAAAGACACAAGCCAGTGCCAATAAAGTGAACCCATGTGAAGCGATAATATCCATGCCAACGATTCCTGTTAAACAGCTTTTCTAGCGTTACCCTACTTCAGGTAGATGACAAAATCATGAATGTCATCTACCGGTTAACCATCGCCACACTAGCGATGTTGATATCAGTCAATCTTTGCCTTGCTTCATACAGAGTCGGCAATCATCGAACTAGCGACTGCAGTATCGATGGCGTCCTGAACATTCTGATCGAGCGCCATAGCGGCCGCCAACTCGCTGTCTTGAGATTCGGCAGCGCTGGATTCAATCGTACTCGGCGCCATCTGCTGGCTTGCAACACCCGCGAGGACCGCTTCTGTGGTCAGCACATCTTTTTCGGCCAGCTGCTCGTATTGCGCCTCCGAAATGAGCCCATTGCTGAGCAAAATATCCGACAACGCTTTATCGGTAGCGGATGCCGCCTGTGATAGGCAGAGCACGCTGACACTCAAAAGCCATAAAAAACCCGTTGCTTTGAGCCGCAAGATCATAACTGCACTCTGTTCGTTTTCTATGAAGAACACCTAAGTGGTGGTCATCACGACATGCCATGGGCCGATGGTGCAGACTTTTCATTGCAGTTCAGTGAACGAAATATCCCCTTTTTATGGCAATGCGGCTGAAGCTGAAGTGACAGCGGCATTGCCGGCACGGCACACAGCAGCGAATCACTCGCAAGCGGGTCGCTTGGCAGCCCTCAATTTGTCACTATTTGCAAGGTAACTTCAGCTGAATTCTGTAAAATTTTGGTAACTGTGATCCTCAGGAGCCGCCCTTTCATGACCACGAATAAACGAACTCCCCGACTGCTGCGCTGCCTCTGTGGGGCCTTAATTTTGACCTTGGCACAGGCCGCGGCAGCGACCGAAGAGGCGCCAAAATGGTCGAATCAAGGGCTCTTGTATCTCTTGGCGCCAACACTGTCGGGAACGCAGGGTGTGGGCGAGCTGGAGCTCGACGTCGATATTGGTTCGAGTGACGTGTTCGATGCGATCGATAGCGGGTTCCTAGGCATGTACCGCGGTGAAGGTGAGCGATGGGGGGTCCTCCTCGACGTCGTGTATATGGATCTAAAAGGCGGCACCGAGGATACGTTCGAGGCCTTTTCCGGTGATATGGAGTTAGAGCAAACGATTGCCATTGCTTCTGTCACTTGGCGCGTCAACGACTCACTCCAATTAACCGGCGGCGCGCTATACAGTGATATTGCCGCAACGTTATCGCTCTCTGGGCCCAACAACGACCGTCAACTAACCGTCGGAGATGACTGGATTGATCCCTTAGTAGGGGTGCTTTTTGAAACGCCGATCAGCTCGGCTTGGGAGTTCACTGGCGCAGCCCAGGTTGGCGGTTTCGGGGTAGGATCTGACTTGGTGGTTGCACTCAGCGGTTCGTTCTCTTATCGCTTCAATCACTGGTCGAGTCTGTCACTCGGCTATCGCTATCTCGACTTTGACTACGACGACGGTAACGGATCCGACCGATTTAAATTCGACCTGAAAGAGCATGGCCCCTCCATTGGCTTTCGATTTGATTTTTGATCGTATGACAGCAGGACAGCTCGCCTCAGCGTAACGCGTTTAAACAAACGCCTCCGATTGCGCCCGCGAGACATTGGCCTAATAAACCCGGCAACGTCCGGGCGGGCGCGAAGACATCCATCCCAAAGATCTGGCTCAGCGCAATATGCAGTATCGCGATAGCGAATGCTGCGGTGAGCCCATAGAGTAGGGGGCTTCGCAGGTGAGGGTGCCGTCGGGTCATAAAATCGCAGGCCAACCAAGGAACGACAAGGCTCACTGCCATCATCGGCAATAAACTGGCGCTCAGACCAACGAGATCATTCACAGTGCTCCCAAGGCGAGCGTTCAACGTGACCTCTAGCGCCATTGTTGAGACCGAGTACAAAATCATCTGGGTCCCGATCACAGACCCCACAATATAAGCCACCAATACGCCCAAGGTGTATGCTGTCACGCCACGCATTTCTGGTCCTGCCCACTACGAGTGAGAGAGCATCATAATCCACCGACCGCACAAACGCGTAATCTAGTCCATTCACCCGCTGAGGTAATTATCATGCCCTTTTGCTGCACAGTCGCTCGCGCGACGCTTATTCTCGCGACACTCTTTGCCGGGCCATTCGTTACCGGGCCCGCAACGGCAGCGCCGTATCAGGTGGAAACGCTCACGTCGGGCCTTGATCGGCCTTGGTCAGTGGCTGAACTGAGCGACGGCCACTTATTAATCACCGAAAAAGGCGGCCGTCTATTGATACTCGATAGCGCCGGCGCAGTGACACCGATAATGGGTATGCCCACGATTTTTGATGCCAATCAAGGCGGATTACTGGAAGTGGTGCTGCACCCGCACTTTGACACCAACGACCTGATTTATGTGAGCTACGCCGGTGGAGATGACAAGGGGAACCGGACAACAGTGGCTCGGGGATTCCTGCGAAACAATCGCATCGAGGATTTTGAAGTGATCCTTGAGGTGTCGCCCAACAAGGAGGGATCCTTCCATTACGGCGGGAAAATGGTCTTCCTACCTGATGAGACCTTAATCGTGAGCGTGGGCGAGGGATTTTCTTATCGGGAACACGCACAAGACCTCTCTTGGGAGCTGGGTAAACTGCTCAGAGTCAATGCAGACGGGTCGATACCAGCAGATAACCCGTTCCCCGATGAAGCACCCAGAGTCTACAGCTATGGACATCGAAACCCTCAGGGGCTCATCTTCGATGCGCAATCACAACGCATTTTGATGCATGAGCATGGCCCAAAAGGGGGCGATGAACTGAACGTGATCGAAGCAGGGAAAAATTATGGCTGGCCCGCGATCACCTATGGCGTGGATTACAGTGGTGCGGTGATCTCACCGTTTACTGAGGCAGACGGCATGGAGCAACCGATGACCTACTGGGTCCCTAGTATTGGCCCATCGGGTTTGGCTATCTATCGAGGCGATGATTTCCCAGACTGGGACGGCGACTTATTACTGGGCTCGTTGATTAATGGAGAAATCCGACGGCTGCAACTCGACGATAATGCGGTCATCGACGAGTCGCCGGTATTCCCTGAGGTAACCGGTCGTGTCCGTGACGTGCGCGTACTGAACGACGGCAGCATTGTTGCCCTCACAGACGAGGGCAATGTCTTCCACATTGCTCAGTAACCTCTCAGCAATAGATCCGTCACCTCACGCCGAGCACAACACAGTGGTCCGCGGCCACGTAGTCTCATCATTGACGACGAGGCAGGGTGATCGCCTACCTGTGCTCACACCAAACGGCATGAGCGGACAGTGCACCCTTTTTGCGTGTCGATGCTTACTAGACAAGGTTTGCCGGCCACTGCTCGCGTGAGCATCCTCCCTTCGGCGTCATCGCGAGGTGAACACTAGCGGCGTGACTTCCCATTAACGGGGAAGCAGTCCATCATCGGTGCGGTGGCGTGAAACGACCTGCAGCATGACGTCATTGAAAAACATCACTATCGCCTAGCGCTCGAGGGGAGAACGATCACGTGACAACACAGCAAACGATGCTCGCCAGTGATCTCCGGGTCGTCGAGCGATGGCTGTCTGGTCAAGGCGCCAGTGTTGAGGACGCATTGCAAGCGGCAGGAATACCCATGACCGCGCTGACCAAACCCCGTTCACGAATCCCTACGGCACACGTTGGCGCACTACTAACACAACTATCGTCCCAATACCCTGGCGAGGATATCGGGCTTGCGCTCGCTCAGCATCATCACATCATGGACACCCATGTGCTGGGTATTACGGCGATATCCTCGGAGACGGGACTAGCCGCCTTACAACGACTCTGCCGCTATCAAGCGCTCGTTTCCACTCACAGCCCGCTACAGATTATCGAAGAAACAGACACCGTCACGATCGCTAAAAATGTGGTCTACGAGGGCATTGCAGAACACATCACTCAGGTTTTTCTATTCGCAGTTCTGCTCCACAGCATTCGCAACTTCACTGATTTTCCTGGCGACCCGATTAAGGTCTCCTTATATGGAGCTGACGAGGACCGCCTGTCGACCTATCGCAGCGTCTTTGGACCCCGGGTCAGCTTTTCTGCTCAACGCGGAGAACTGGTCCTACCTCGAAAATTACTGGTACAGCCCATTTCAACGAGCAACATTGATGTCCTCACCGCCAATGAGCCGATGCTCGAGTCCCTAGTCCGAGCTGTCAGAGAAGGGAGCCTGTTAGCCACTCTCAAGATTGCCATTCTCGATCAGCTCCCCGGCCATACGCTGACTGAGGAAGAGGCCGCTGCTTCTCAAAATATGAGCTTACGAACGCTACAACGGCGGCTTCAGGATGAAGGCACTCGTTTTCGGGTACTACTGGACCAAACGCGCGCCGAACTCGCCGAAAATCGGCTGGGAGACCCTATGGTAGGGCTATCGGAAGTGAGTTACCTGTGCGGGTTTAGTGAGCAGGCTTCCTTCTCCCGAGCATTTAAACGCTGGACCGGCGAAAGCCCCTCGACCTACCGACAAAAGCGGTTGTCTTAACCCCTCTCTGAAAGACGGCTCATACCGCGAACTCGGTTTTTGTTAGGGCCCCAAGCCAATGGTGCGGAACCGATTTAGGTGGTGAGAGGCCGATCCAAGTTAGGCCACCCGTTACGATTAGAGCGATTTTGATCGTGTTGCGATCAACTCGATCAACTCATCTACCTCCTCGGGTGTTGTCCCGAAGTGCGTGACAAAACGTGCCATGTCGGGCATCACCGGCCAATCATAAAACGCAACGCCCTCCTGCCTTAGGTCGTTGCGGAGCGGTTCTGGTATCACGGGAAACACTTCGTTTGCCTCAACGGGCCAAGGCATGTCGATCGTGGAGTGTGACGCGAGCCCCTGTGCCAGTCGATGCGCCATCGCGTTGGCATGGCGTGCATTCTGCCGCCACAACTCATCTGTTAGGAGTGCGAGCCACTGAGCAGCGATAAAGCGCTGCTTGGACCACAAATGGCCGGCGCGTTTACGGCGGTACGCCAACTGCGCCGCAAGCGTTGGGTCAAACACCACCACCGCTTCAGTGGCTATGCCACCGTTTTTGGTGAGGCCAAAACTGAGGCCATCAACACCTGCCCGCCACGAGAGGTCAGCGGGGCTGGCACCTGAGGCAACCACTGCGTTGGCAAACCGAGCGCCGTCAACATGTAACTTCATGTCATAGCGATCCGCAATCCGTCGATAAACCTGCAGCTCCTCTGGAGTGTAGACGGTGCCCGCCTCCGTGACATTGGACAGGCTGATCACCGCGGGTTGCGCGCTGTGAACACCGTGACTGATTGCCGACTCGATGGCCTCTTGTAGACTCACCGGGTCTGGCTTACCGGCGTGACCCGCAATACCGACCAATCGTGCACCACCCGAAAACAGCTCCACCGCCGTATTCTCGTCGTTCAAAATGTGGGCATCAACGTGGCAATAAACAGCACCCCATGGCGGGCAAATGGCGCTCAGCACCAGGGCGTTGGCGGCGGTTCCTGTGGTCACAAAAAAAACAGCACACTCGGTTTCAAATAGGTTTTGCAGGGCCGTCTCGGCTTCAGCGCTCAGGGCATCATCACCGTATGCGGGGACACTATTCCTACTGGCCTCTACGACTGCCCTTAAAACCGATTCATGTGCACCCGCCACATTGTCTGAACTGAAGTTCATCGCTCTTCTCTGCTCGCTTTTTAGGCCGAAGGCCGGACTATAGGCCCGAGTCCCGCCACAGGCCAGTCCGTGTTATAAAAGCGGCTCATTATTGGGGGAATAATGCGCGCTTTTCGCAACATTTTACTCAGCGCTACCGCTTTTATCGCAGTCCTCGCCGTCGTGGCGTTGACGGCAGACTAAGGGGTGCTGAGACCCCTCTATGAGCAAATCGGCAGCCACCTGCTCAAACGCGAAGTCCGTATTCTTGGGCCCCTAGAGGTTCGACTGGGACGCCATTTGGCAGTATCTGCCCAGGACCTCACTATTTCAGGGGCCGACCCTAATGGCGATCCGTTCCTTAGCGTGGGGGCTGCCTCACTGGCACTGCAACTCAGTACCTTGTTAAACAACGAGATAACGATTAGCTCCGCCGCGTTGCGCGATGTCACACTCAACCTTGATACCCGTCATGATAGCGACGACAACCCAAACACTGCGGCCAGCGGGACGCTGACACCGCCACCGGAGCTGGATGGTTCAAGACCGCCTGCTGAGCGCGCATTCGCTTATCGAATTCGCGCCAACAACGTGTCGATCAATAACGCCGACATCGTCTGGCGTAATGACATCAACCCTGAACCGTCTGTCCTGCATGTCACAAGCCTGACTGAAGAACTCAAGGATACGACGCTGGCGCTTACTGGCGAGGGCCTCGTCAATGGCAGGCCCTTCAAAACCGACCTCACCGCTCGAGATGTTGAATCACTGTTGGCTGTCGATGACTGGTTGATTGATTGGGCCGGAACAGTTGGCAACGCGAGCTTTGACGCGACGGCCCGCCTCGATTCACTGGAGTCAATCGGCACGTCTGAGCTCTCGCTCTCAGTCCATGCCGACAGCGCCAATCAACTATTGACCACACTGGCATTACCCACCATAGAAGAGGGACCCATTGATATTGACATCGAGTTGAGTCAACAAGGTAAACGCTTAGCCCTCACTCTAGACGCGCTTTTTGGCGAGTTTCATTTTATTGGCGACGGCAGTATCGACGACGTCCAAACCTTTGAGTCGAGTCACCTTAACTTGATTGCTGAGGGCCCCAGCCTTAGCCATCTTGGGTCTGTCATGGGGCAACCAAACTGGCCTGAAACGCCATTTGAAATCGACATCGAAGCAGTGCAGAACGGCGTAAAAATTGACGTCCCCCTCGTCATGTTGCAAAGCGATGCGGTCAGCCTCTCGCTAGCAGGGGGCTTCGCCGATTACCGCCAGCCAAGCACGGGGGCACTAGACGGCACGATCGATATCCCTGCCATGGGACGATGGGGCGCCGCGTTGGCATTACCCCCAGAGCTGATTGGCCCGGTGAATGGCAGTGTCTCGCTCAAGAGAACGCAAGGCGGCGCTGATATTGAGGTTCTCACCGAAAGTCCCTTCGGATCGCTCGCCATCGCAGGGCGGCTCGAGCCGGGTGAAGCCATGCTGGGGTCAACGCTCTCGATTCGGGGGGAAATGGACAATCCAGATCGGCTACTGAGCCTCATTACTGGAACCTCCACCCCGCTCCCCGCAGCAACTTTTGAGGGCAATCTCTCAATCGTGTCCCCCGAGCTGGCTCGTGTGAGCGAGCTCCGTGTTAGCGTAGGTCAGAATGAGCTCGTGGCAAACGGATTACTGGGCTGGTTTTCCCAGCGATATGCCACTCGTATTCAAGTGTCCCTCGAGTCCGACAGTCTTCAATCGAGCATAGACCCCTTTGTGCGCAATGCAGACGCGGTCCCCCCGCTGCCGGTTCTTGCTCGCGCTATGGTCAGCTATCGAGCCTCGCAACAGTTCTCTATCGAAGAGGGTGAATTACAACTCGCAGAGGGTGAGGGACGCTTCTCTGGCCTGTTGTCATTGACCGAAATGAAACCCGTTCTAAGGGGTGACTGGGACCTGACCTTTCCTCAGCTACAACCGCTACTGACTCAATTCACGTTGCCCGCTTATTTAGAGCAGCCGGTCGCTTTCTCTGGTCGTGTCGGTTGGCGAGAGGGCCAGCTTGCCATCTCAGCAGGGCAACTCCAGTTCGGCACGGCGTCCGTGACCGGTAATTTATTATTAAACCAGCGCTCAAAGCTGATTGAATTTGATCTTGATGCGGAGGCGCCGGATTTAGCCCTCTACCTGCCTAAAACACTGCAACTGCAGAACGAGGCCGCCATACCCATTTCATTGCGCTCAACAGGCACCGTGACTCCCGATGCGTGGCATCTCGAAACACTGCAGCTCGATTCTATTCAGGCGGTCATCTCAGGGAATGGCTTACTCGAACGAGATGGTGACGAATTCATCGATAGCCATTTAAATGCAGAGGTAAAGATCGCGAACCTGTCCCCCTTTTCCTCCTGGGTGGCTAGGCCGCTTCCCAATCAGGATCTGCAGCTCTCAGTTGATTTAGACTCCAAATCAGGTGTTCTGCTTATTGAGCAACTCGAGATGCGTTCAGGC
>ERZ802830.5310-NODE-5310-length-9980-cov-9.96494_pt1 | contig 9980 bp, 7 predicted proteins | sample MGYA00345654_ERZ802830 | MGnify/ENA primary metagenome ERZ802830 (study PRJEB30503, sample SAMEA104212375) | marine metagenome | biome: Westerlies Biome; feature: [SRF] surface water layer (ENVO:00010504) within the epipelagic zone...; material: water...
GACGCTGGACCGGTTCGCCTTATCGAAACTTGCCTTAAACACATAGGGAATCTCAAGCTTCTTGCAGACCGCGACATACTGTTCTGCTATCTCAAATGCAAGCTCTCGGGATTCAAGCACATTCATGCCACCAAACAGCATCATCGGATGACTGTTGGAACAGGGCATTCCCTGAATCTCGATCACCGACTTCATGAAAATAAGCTCTCTTTCTCGCCCGCCTTGGAGTAGGTGACGGCGGCCTCCACAAAACTCGTAAACAGTGGATGTCCATCACGCGGGGTGGAGGTAAATTCTGGGTGGAACTGACAGCCCACAAACCAGGGGTGATCATCCACTTCAACCACTTCAACCAATGAGTGATCGGTTGAGCGCCCTGCAATTTTCAGCCCAGCCGCCTGCAAGCGATCAAGGTAATCATTATTGAACTCCCAGCGATGCCGATGCCGTTCACTGACCACATCAGTCCCGTAGACTTCAGCCACTTTCGAACCCGGAGTCAGACGGCACTCTTCAGCACCCAAGCGCATGGTGCCACCCAGATCACTGTCTTCGGTTCGAATCTCACGTGTTCCGTCTGCTTTCGTCCACTCGGTAATGAGTGCAATCACCGGATGCTCAGCAGTGGGCTCAAACTCGCTCGATGTTGCTCCATCAAGATCTGCCACATGGCGCGCAAATTCGATGACAGCGGCTTGCATGCCAAGGCAAATGCCCAAATATGGAATTTTATTTTCCCGCGCATGGCAAACCGCAGCAATTTTGCCTTCCATTCCACGTTCGCCAAATCCACCTGGAACCAAAATCGCATCGACTCCGTCGAGTAATTGCAGCCCGCGTTTCTCGATGTCTTCCGAATCGATGTATTGGAAATTCACCCGAGTCCGCGTCTGAATTCCCGCATGGATGACTGCTTCAATCAGTGATTTGTATGCATCAAGCAGATCCATATATTTTCCAACCATGGCAATTTCCACCGATTTCAGTGGATTCAAATGCGCATCAACTACCCGCACCCATTCGCTCAGATCAGCATCTGCACACTCAAGACTCAACTTATCAACGATTAACTGATCCAATCCTTGCTCATGCAGCATGATTGGGATGCGATAAATCGAATCCGCATCTTTCAATGGAATGACGGCACGCTCTTCAACGTTGGTGAATAGTGCGATTTTTTTCCGGCTTGAGATGTCCACTTCATGATCTGAGCGACAAATTAATACATCCGGTTGCAGACCAATCGAGCGCAACTCTTTGACTGAGTGCTGGGTCGGTTTGGTTTTGGTTTCACCGGCTGTTGCAATATAGGGGACGAGCGTCAGATGCATCAATAACGCACGTGAAGACCCCAATTCCTGGCGCAACTGACGGACGGCCTCCAAAAATGGCAGTGATTCAATGTCACCGACAGTTCCACCGATCTCAACGATGGCGACATCCGCGTCCTGAGCCCCATCAATGATCTTGTGCTTGATTTCATCGGTGATGTGAGGAATGACTTGGACCGTTCCACCCAAGTAGTCGCCACGGCGCTCTTTACGCAACACGTCTTCATACACACGACCAGCGGTGAAGTTATTGCGTTGAGTCATGCGTGTTCGAATGAACCGTTCGTAATGACCCAGATCCAAATCTGTTTCAGCGCCATCATCGGTGACAAAGACTTCACCGTGCTGAAAAGGACTCATGGTGCCTGGATCAACATTGATATAAGGGTCCAGTTTCAACATGGTGACCTTGAGGCCCCGGGCCTCTAAAATCGCACCAAGCGAAGCGGCAGCTATTCCTTTACCGAGCGAAGACACCACCCCGCCGGTCACGAACACGAATCGATTCATGTTGACCTACAATCCTTTTGGTAAGCCCGCCAACAGAGTGACAGAAACATCAGTTTGGGATGGGTGATTAGGATACAGGGGAACACGCTGTATTCCTAGGGACAAAGCGCCACTGCCATTGCAATGAATGCGGAATCAAACTCTGCTCACGACAATCGATGTGACCCCAACCAATGATTTGATCAGCAATGGCAATCAACGGCGTCCGTTGCCGCAACCAGGGTGGAATACTATGCGCTTGCGCCAATTGCTTTAAACTCTGCATTGGTCGCTTTCTACCGAGCCGAAAACTGCGTCCTTGGACACCCCAATACACCGCGATATCTTCAGATGCTGCACCTGTCGATAAGCTCAGTACCCCATTGGGAAAACGAATCTCCTTGGTTTGGTTGGGCTCCATTTTTCCGACCCATTCGACTTCCTCAGACGCCTCATCACCAAGCTCCTGCCAATCAACCCAATACAATTGATTGGCCCACTTCCGAATCGTCACATCAGGTCCGATCGGTATCTCAGGCAAGCGATCGTCAGCGGCTTCCACACATTGACGTGCAAATTCGGCAATTTGCAACGCCGATGGTGCGAAGCGCCCGTGAGCTTGTGCAAAAAAACGCACTTGCCAAGCAATCAAGGTCGCTGTCGCGGCCACCTCAACCGATTCGATGCCTAAGACGGGAAGTCGATCACCGAGAGTTTCTCCGGCTTGAAAAACACGGTCTGTGGCACGCTTTGATAACAACAGCAGTTGCTCTCGCACTTGAGGCGCAACACGGCATAACGCAGGCAAAAATTGAAGGCGGATGTAATTGCGTAAAAACGCGGAATCTTGATTGGAGGGATCGGTGATATGGTGAAGGGTTCTAGACACCAAGACTTGCTTCAATTGCTTTCGCGATAACGACAACAGAGGACGAATCAAGAGTCCCTGGCCAAATGGACGAATGACTGGAATTCCAGCTAGGCCGATCAAACCCGAACCCTGCGACAGCCGAATCAACAGCGTTTCGACTTGATCATCGCGATGATGGGCGGTCATCACCACATCACCGGATTGCACGTCACTCATCACCGAGTCATAGCGTGCCTTCCGTGCTCTTGCCTCAAAGTCTGGACCCATTTCAAGCGCCAGCCGATGAGCTTTGAACCCAAAATCGCGGCGCCGAGCTTCAATCGCGACAAAGCTTAACCAGTCATCCGCGGCAGCGATCACGCCATGATCGCAATGATGCACAATCACTACTCGCGGAACGATCTTAGCGAAATCAGACACCAAGGCCAGAAGTGCCATCGAGTCTGAACCACCGCTGATCATCAGATGGACCCGATGATCAGGCCCCGGCCAGTGCGGCCTGATTAGCCCCTCAGCTGCGACCGACACCGAATTGCATCAATCGTTGATATCGAGACTCTAACAACTGCTCAGCCGATAAACTGCTTAAGATATCCAACTGCGCTTCGATGGCGTCGCCAAGTGCTAACGCTGCCTGCTCTGGCGCACGATGCGCCCCACCAAGCGGTTCTCGGATCAGTTGATCCACTAATATCCAACTGCGCTTCGATGGCGTCGCCAAGTGCAGACGCTGCTTGCTCTGGCGCACGATGCGCTCCACCTAGCGGTTCTCGGATCAGTTGATCCACTAACCCGAGGGAAAATAGACGATCCGCTGTGATCCCCATCGCTTCTGCAGCTTCTGGTGCATGCGCTGCACTCTTCCATAAAATCGACGCGCAACCTTCAGGTGAAATCACCGAATAAGTCGAAAACTCGAGCATCAAGAGCTTATCGCAGACTCCGATCGCCAATGCACCACCTGATCCACCTTCACCAATCACTGAGGTAACAATCGATGTTTTCAGCCGCGACATGACCGCGAGACTTTTCGCAATGGCTTCGCTTTGCCCACGTTCTTCAGCATCGATTCCTGGATAAGCACCCGGTGTATCGATCAAGGTCAATACCGGCATCCGAAAGCGTTCTGCCATCTGCATCAGGCGCTGGCCCTTGCGATAACCTTCCGGACGTGGCATCCCAAAATTCCGAGCAACTTTTTCTTTGACGGTCCGTCCTTTTTCATGACCAATCACCATCACGGGACGACCACGAAATTCACCGATACCGCCAACCAGGGCTTGGTCATCACCGAACAAACGGTCGCCATGTAACTCGTCGAAACCATCAATCAGGTGTTTGACATAATCAAAGGTGTAGGGGCGCTTCGGATGACGTGCAAGCTGTGCTTTTTGCCAAATCGTGAGATCTGAAAAAATCTTTTCCGTTAGCGATTTGGATTTCGTCTGCAAACGCGCGACTTCTTCTGCGATATTGATTCCAGATTCTGTCGACAGATGTTTCAACTCATCGATCTTCGAATCAAGATCAGCAATGGGTTGTTCAAAATCGAGATAGTTTGGATTCATGCGCGTTTTTGGATCCTTGCAGCAAACTCAAGTTGCACTCGATCTTGACCGAGCAACTCCTGTAAATCCAGTAGCAATGAATCATTCGGGTGCACCTGATACTGCTCACCCAAGACCACTTCGCCACTGACATCGACAGCAGTGTACGCGATTACCATCGGACACTCACCGCCCAAACGCACTAGCATCGATGGCATTGTACGCGATTACAATCGGACACTCACCGCCCAAATGCGGTTGAATCTTGGAAAGCAAGGTCTCGGCAAACGCGGGCGGGCGCGTCTCCAAATGAATCTTCAGTCCTGATGCTGACTCTGTCCGCGCATTCTCTAGGGTCTCCACCTTGTTCGCACGCATCTTCAAGCCGTTGGTGAACTCATCAAAACTCACATCACCCTCAATCACAACTAAGGAGTCGTCAGCGAGTTTGTCACGGCAATCAGCAAACAAATCAGCAAACACCGTGACATCCATTCGAGCAGTTCGATCATCTAGCGTGACGATACCGAAAGACTCTCCTCGTTTATTGCGAATCACACGAAGACCGACAATCAGACCAGCAACCCGCACACTGTCCTTCGTTCTCTCGAGATTCTCGAGCGCTTTCGCCCCCAATCCCTTGAGATCATCTGCGTACCAATCAATGGGATGGCCAGTCAGATACAGACCGAGCGTTTCTTTTTCACCACGCAAGACGTCGCGCTCGTTCCAACGCACGCTCTGTCGATGATGCTGATAGGGGTCGGCGCTTGACGCAGTCCCTGGCTCTGCACCTAAGCCAAACAAATCGTCCATACCGACAGCTTCATTCCGGGCTTCCTGATCTGCCTGACCAATGGCATCCTCAAGCGACGCCATCAGCACCCAACGTGGCTCGTCAAGTGAGTCAAAGGCGCCAGCACGGATCAGCGCCTCAAGCGCTCGGCGATTCACTTTACTGGTGCCCACCCGACGACAGAAATCAAACACATCACTAAATGGACCATCGTCTGTACGCGCCTCAACCAACTGGCCAATCGGACCTTCACCGAGACCTTTGATCGCACCTAAGCCATAAATGATTTCGCCATCTTTGACCGAAAACTTAAACGCTCCAGCATTTACATCCGGCGGACGAACGACCAAGCCCATCCGTCGGCACTCTTCGATCAACGGCACCACTTTATCCGTGTTATCCATATCCGATGACAACACTGCCGCCATGAATTCCGCTGGATAGTGGGTTTTTAAATACGCAGTCTGATAAGACACCAACGCATAGGCTGCTGAGTGGGACTTGTTAAATCCGTACCCTGCGAACTTTTCCATCAGATCAAAAATCGAACCCGCAAGCTTTGCATCAATGTTTCGCTCCGTGGTCCCTTTGAGGAAAATCTCGCGCTGCTTCTCCATCTCTTCGGGTTTTTTCTTACCCATGGCTCGACGCAGGAGATCCGCGCCACCGAGTGAATAGTTAGCAAGCACCTGTGCGATCTGCATCACTTGTTCCTGATACAGAATGACGCCATAGGTGTTATTCAGGATTGGCTCAAGATCCGGATGTGGATATTCGACCCGGGCACGGCCATGTTTCCGATTGATAAAGTCGTCCACCATCCCCGACTGCAAAGGACCCGGTCGAAATAGCGCCACTAAGGCCACAATATCTTCAAAGGAGTTGGGCTTCAGGCGACGGATCAACTCCTTCATGCCTCTCGATTCCAACTGAAAGACCGCCGTCGTATCACCCCGACACAGAAGCTCAAACACTTTGGCCTCATCCATCGGAATCCGTTCGATGACAGGTGCCTCACCGCGAGTCTCTCGAATCAATCCGAGTGCCCAATCGATGATGGTCAGGGTCCGCAAGCCCAAGAAATCAAACTTGACCAAGCCGGCGGCTTCGACATCGTCCTTATCCAGTTGCGTGACCAAACTGGATCCATCTTCAGCCGAGAGTAGCGCTGTAAAATCCGTCAACTTCCCAGGTGCGATCACGACACCACCGGCATGTTTTCCGGTATTTCGCGATAATCCTTCAAGCTTCAACGCCATATCCCAGACTTCGCGAACTTCCTCGTCTGTCTCAACCCATTCTTTGAGCTGCGGTTCCGCGTCGAAGGCTTTATCCAGTGTCATCCCCACTTCAAAGGGGATGAGTTTGGCCAATCGATCACCCAGACCATAAGGCTTCCCTTGCACACGGGTCACATCACGAACCACCGCTTTTGCGGCCATTGAACCGAAGGTCACAATCTGACTGACCGCGTTACGCCCATAGCGTTCAGCCACATAATCGATGACCCGATCACGACCTTCCATGCAGAAGTCGACATCAAAGTCAGGCATGGATACCCGTTCTGGGTTCAGAAATCGCTCAAACAGCAAATCATGCGCAATCGGGTCCAAATCAGTGATGTTTAACGCCCAAGCAACAATTGATCCAGCACCAGAGCCTCGCCCTGGGCCGACCGGGATAGACTGGTCCTTGGCCCACTGAATAAAGTCCGCAACGATCAAGAAGTATCCTGGGAACCCCATTTGCAGGATGACATCAACCTCAAAATCCAGTCGCGCGCGATAGGCCGTCTCGTCAAGGCTCTGCCCATAAGATGCGGCAGCCGCTAAGCGGGCTGTCAGGCCTTCGTGAGAAAATTGACGGAAAAAGTCATCAAGTGTCAGCCCATCTGGGACGGGATATTCCGGGAGAAAATAGGTTCCCAGCGTCAATTCGACACCACATCGCTTGGCAATTTGAACGGTGTTGGCAACAGCATCTGGCAAATCTGAAAAGAGTTCAGCCATCGCCTCTTGCGGTTTCAGCCATTGCTCCGGCGTATGACGGTGTACTCGGCGTTGATCATCTAAGGTCACGCTGTCATGGATACAAACCCGTGTCTCATGCGCCTCAAAATCGTCCGCCGCTTTGAAACAGGCCACATTCGTGGCGACTAACGGAATCTGGCGACGATCTGCGGCCTCGACACCGTACTGCATCAATACGGTCTCACCTGGCAGTCCGACGCGCGTCAGCTCAAAGTAAAGCCGATCACCGAAGAGATGGTGGTATTTATCCAGCACCGCATCGGCTTTATCGGTTTGTCCAGCCGCCACTAAACGACCGATTTCACCCTCAGTCGCCCCCGTTAAACAAATCAAGCCACTGGCGTGCTCAGTGACCCAAGTCCAATCCAGTAATGCATAGTCACCGTCTTGTCCTTTCAGCCAACCCAGTGACAAGAGTTCAAGCAGGTTGTGATATCCCGTTTGATTCATGGCGATTAAAGTCAGTCGCCCGAAGCCTTCATCCCCCTGCACCCAACAATCTGCACCAATGATCGGCTGAATACCCTGTGCGACACAGGCCCGATAAAATTTCACCAAGGCAAAGAGATTGGATTCATCCGTCAACGCCACCGCCGGCATCCCAAATTCGGCGACTCGACTCACCAGTTCTTTGACCCGAAAGAGGCCATCGACCATTGAGTACTCGGAATGCGTCCTGAGGTGGACAAACTGCGTCATGCGTTCTCCAAAATGCGTTTGACAGGTCCAAACGAGCGTCGGTGGATCGGACTCACGCCCAAGGTTTCAAGGGCTTGGATGTGCGCTTTGGTCGGATATCCCGCATGACCTTCAAATCCATAGCCAGGATACATCTCCGCCAATGCCACCATTTCCTCATCTCGTGCCACTTTAGCAAGAATTGAAGCAGCTGAGATCGCAGCGATCAGACCATCGCCACCCACGACTGCTAACGCACGTCCCTTTAAGCCATCAGGCACTCGATTTCCATCAATGCGTATCGGCGCATCCACTGCTCCCAACCCCTCGACAGCGCGCTCCATAGCAAGCATGGTGGCATGAAGAATATTCAGGCGATCAATCTCGTCCACCTCTGCACGCCCAAAACTGATCTTAACCGCTTTGTCGCGAATCAAAGGAACTAGCGCTTCGCGTTTTTTCGCTGATAATTTCTTCGAATCATCCAGTGCGACGACCCCGTGATCCTCTGGCCAGAGGATCGCACAGGTCACGACAGGTCCCGCCAAGGGCCCGCGGCCAACTTCATCAACGCCAATCGTGAGACTCACAATAACTCATCCAGAATCGCGTTTGATGCCCGATCAGTCACATCTCCTGTCAAGGTCTCGTGAATTGACTGTGCTTGAGCTAAAAACAGATCCGAAACACCCTCTTTAAGTTGGGGTTGAATCGCGTTCACAATCGCTTGTGTTGTGGCTTGATCCTGGATGAGCTCAGGGATCAGCGCTTGATTTGCCAAATAATTCGGCAGCGTCACGAATTCCGTCTCGAGCTTTCCTTTGACCAATCGGTAGGTCCAGGGATTCATCCGATATGCAGCGACCGTGGGTCGACCCGTTAGGACAGACTCTAATGCAGCCGTACCCGAGGCCAACAAGACCGCCGTTGATGCAGCCATCACCTGCCGTGATTGGCCAGACACCACCCGACAGGGTCGTCCAGCAACCTTGGATTGAATCTCTGCATACAGCGCATCGCTGGCTGCTGGAATCACACCAACCAAATCCGGATCCTCATCCAGTAAACGATCAAAGACCTGAAGAAACAATGGAAGCAATCGCTTCACTTCGGCACTCCGACTGCCTGGAAGAATTCCAAGAATCGGTCCATTCATTGGCAAATCCAGTGCACGGCGAGCATCTTCAGGATCGGGATTGAACGCAATGTCTGCGGCTAATGGATGACCAATAAAATCGCAGCGCAAACCAGTGGACGCATAGAGCTCGGGCTCAAAGGGAAAGACGCACAACAATCGGTCTAGTTGTTTCGCAATGGTTGGAATCCGATGACGACGCCAAGCCCACACCGATGGACTGACGACATGAATCGCCGGAATTCCCAAAGACTTTGCATAGGCGCAGAGTGGTAAGTTGAAATCTGGTGCGTCACAGGTGATTAAGGCCGAAGGCCTTGAAGCTTTCAGGTAATGCTTCATTTGTCGGCGAATCGAAAGTAGCTCCGGAATGCGTGGCAAGACTTCCATGATGCCCATGACCGACAATCGGTCCATTGGAAAGAGTGGATAAGTGCCGGCTGTTATCATCTGGGGTCCAGCGATCCCACTGAAGATCACAGACGCAGACTCTGAAACGCGAGAAAGAATGGGAGCGAGAATCTGGTCGCCGGAGACTTCTCCAGCTGCCACACAGATTTGCATCAGCGAACGATGCCTCGTTGCGATGACTTGAGACTGTCAAGAAAGGTATCCACTTCAGGACATCCAACATGATTTTGCCCGAGTTCTGCGATCGCCTGATCCAGTGTCAAACCCCGACGATAAACGGTCTTATAGGCCTCTCTCAAACGGTTGATCGCATCACTGTCGACTCCTCGACGGCGCATCCCTTCAACGTTCATTCCGTGGGCTTCGGCACGATTCCCAGAACAGGTCACAAAGGCCGGAATATCCTGGAGGACCACCGTCCCTGCTGCAGTCATGGCAAACTGTCCGATCCGACAAAATTGGTGCACCAAAGTACCGCCACCAAGAATGGCACCGTCACCAACATGGACATGTCCCGCAACTGCCGTGTTATTGGCCATGATAATGTTGTCGCCGATCACACAGTCATGAGCCACGTGCACATAGCACATCAGTAAGTTATTCGAACCGATCTTAGTGATCCCCCGATCTTGAGCGGTTCCACGATGCAAGGTCGCACCCTCACGAATGACATTATTGTCACCGATGACAAG
>ERZ802830.5311-NODE-5311-length-9978-cov-12.6323_pt1 | contig 9978 bp, 7 predicted proteins | sample MGYA00345654_ERZ802830 | MGnify/ENA primary metagenome ERZ802830 (study PRJEB30503, sample SAMEA104212375) | marine metagenome | biome: Westerlies Biome; feature: [SRF] surface water layer (ENVO:00010504) within the epipelagic zone...; material: water...
ATCCAAAATAAAACCTTTTCCCTTTAGATTGAAAACAAAATTGATTTGAGTTGTAGTGATCCATCTCTACTTCAAGAACAACAAAGCTTCTGTATTCTTCCCAGCTCTTTTCTTTGATTAGCCTTCCTTTCTCTAACTTAATCTTGTCATTAGAAATATAAATAATTTCTTTTTGTTGACTCCAGCGGAAACTTATATAAAAACAAATAAAAACGATGATGACCTCTAGACCAGCAAATGGAAGAATTAATGCGGCGCCCATAATAAGAAAAAAAACTCCGATAGCTAAACAAATAAAAGCTAAGCTACCTAAAAAAATTACTCGGCTCCATCCTCTTAAAGAATAATTGGGAGAAATCTCTATTAAAAAATTATTTTCTGTAGTTTCTTCAATCCTAATCATATTACAATGGTTTATATGGTCACTAGAACAGATTTTAACCGATATATGATGCCGACATACAAGCCGGCTGAGTTTGTTCCCTCAAAAGCTAGAGGGTCTTGGGTCTGGGACAAAAAAAATAAAAAATATATCGACTTTGCATCTGGAATAGCAGTTTCCAGCTTGGGTCATTGTCACCCAATTCTAAATAAAGCTTTATCAGATCAATCCAAGAAAATTTGGCACCTTTCAAATTTACTAACTAATGAGCCTGCTCTCAGATTGGCAAAAATTTTCTGCAAACATACGTTTGCTGAAAAAGTATTCTTGTCTAACTCAGGAGCTGAAGCTGTCGAAGGAGCAATAAAGACAGCCCGAAAGTATGCATACACCAATATAAATAAAAAGAAGAATGAGATAGTGTCATTCTCTGAGGCTTTTCATGGACGAACGATGATGACCATCGCTCTGAATGGATCAGATAGGTTTATTGAAGGTTTTGGGCCTATGCCAGAAGGAATAAAGCATCATCCATTTAATGAAACAAAGAATCTAGAAAAAGTTATTACCAAAAAAACAGCAGCTGTTATCGTTGAGCTTGTTCAAGGGGAAGCTGGAATTATAAAAGCAAAAAGAGACTTTATTCAGAAAATTAAAAGGCTGTGCAAGCAAAATAAAGCACTAATTATTATTGATGAAGTTCAATCAGGAGCCGGAAGAACAGGAACTTTATTTGCCTATGAACAATTTGGTGTTAAACCAGACATCATGTGTTGCGCTAAGGGTATAGGTGGAGGGATTCCAATCGGTGCAATACTTACATCTTCAAAAATTGCTGAATGTATGCAACTTGGCTCACATGGATCTACCTTCGGAGGCAATCCATTAGCCTGTGCCGTTGCTGAGCAAGTAATGACCATGCTATCTAAAAAATCATTGCTTAATGGAGTCAAGAAAAAAGAAAAATTATTTATAAATGAGCTGAAAAAAATTAATACAGAATTTAAATGCTTTGATGCGATTAGAAGCTCAGGATTGTGGATTGGATGTAAATTAAATGTAACTGAAAACTTTAATTTAGATACTATGATGAAAGCATGCTATGCAAAAGGGCTGATGATTCTAAAAGCTAATAATAATACTATTCGCATAGCACCTAGCCTCATTATTGAGGATGAGATTATTTTGAAAGGCCTGAAAATATTAAGGGAGGCTATTCAGGAACAACTTCACTAGATTTTGGAATCTCTTCAAGCTTAATCCTACCATTGTATCCAGTAGGCAATACCCTGCCTCGCTTTGCCCGTGAAGAAATATACTCTTCCAATTCTTTTAAGGTCCATGTTTTCCCACCGGTTTTTCCCTCATGGTGGATATGAAGTTTGCTATCTTCTGCCAAGCAACAAACATCCATCATAAACTCTGATTTCTCCTTAAAAGCTTTTGTTGAAATACTAATGAGTTTATTTCCCTTGCCTTTGGGTAGAACGGGAAGTTCATCGATAGGAAAAATTAACATTTTGTTACTTACCTTGCCTTTGTTATCCTGCGAGGAAAAAGTTGCTGCAACAAATTTATGGTCTTCAGTGATTGCAATTGGAGAAATGACGCTGGCTCCGTCTGGGGTTTTCATAAATTGCTTACCCTTTTTTTGGTTTGAGATTGCATTAGATAATGCGCTAATAAAACCAAACCCTGCAGAATTTGAAATTAAGATCTTTGATTCCTCAGCACCAATTGCCACACCTTCAAATGTAACTCCTGACTCAGCAACCACTCTTCCAGTTAATGGCTCTCCCATGCCTCTGGCAGATGGCAAAGAATGAGCGGGTAATGAAAATGCTTTGCCACCTGAATCAAAAAAAACAGCAGTCTGATTATTCCTTCCTTTCGCGAAATGCTGCAACTTATCATCACCCCTGTAGGTAAGACTGGTTGGATTAATATCGTGGCCTTTGGCTGATCTAATCCAGCCAGCTTTAGATAGTATTACTGTAACCGATTCAGCTGTAACTACCTCTTCTTCAGAAAATGCCTTGGCATCCGACGCTGATTCAATTGGAGAATTTCTTTCATCCCCAAAATTATCTTTAATCTCTTTGAGCTCATTTTTAATATAAGTTTTTAACCTAGCTTTTGATTTGATAATCTTCTCAAGATCAGATCGCTCGGTTTCAAGTGAACTTTTTTCTTCTTCAAGCTTAATTTGCTCTAGCTTAGCAAGTTGTCTTAAGCGAATTTCTAAAATTGCATTTGTTTGTATCTCAGAAATTTTAAAAACTTTCATTAGTTCTTTCTTAGGATCATCGTTATTTCTTATAATATGGATCACTTTGTCTAAGTCTAGATAAACAATTAATAGACCTTCTAAAATATGAATTCTGTCGTGAACCTGATCTAATCTATGCTCTAATTTACGCATTACAGTTTGCTGTCTAAACTTGAGCCACTCTGCAATTAAATCTTTCAGCGCGAATACTCTTGGCGATCCTTTTAGACTAATTAAATTCATATTAGATCGATAATTCTTTTGCAAATCTGTGGTTGCAAAAAGATGATTCATTACCTCAGATGCATCTATGCGATTTGATTTTAAAGATATTACTAATCTAACTGGCTCTTTGTGATCTCCCTCATCTCTTAAATCAACTACCATGGGAAGTTTTTTCTTTTGCATTTGATCTGCGATTTGTTCAAGAATTTTTGATCCAGAGGCCTGATGAGGCAAAGCTCTCACGACAATGTCATTGCCTTCAGTATCCCAGTGAGCTCTTATCTTGAATCCACCTCTTCCAGTTTCATACATCTCAGCAAGCTCTTCGGGTGAGACTATGATAGGTGATGGATTGCTAAAATCAGGACCTTTAATAAATTTTAATAACTCTTTTGTTGTTGCTTTTGGATGATCCAAAACATGCATACATGCATCTAGAATTTCATTTATGTTATGAGATGGAATATCGGTTGCCATACCAACAGCTATCCCCGTGGTTCCATTAAGTAGAATGCTTGGTATCTTAGCAGGCAAAATTGTTGGCTCAAGAAGCGAGCCATCAAAATTAGGCTGCCAATCAACAGTTCCTAGTTTTAGCTCAGAAAGAAGCAAATCAGCAAATCCAGTTAGTTTAGATTCGGTATAGCGCATTGCAGCAAATGATTTAGGATCATCTTGGGTGCCCCAATTTCCTTGCCCATCTACAAGGGGGTATCTAAATGAAAAATTTTGGGCCATAAGGACCATAGCTTCATATGCAGCACTGTCACCATGAGGATGGAATTTACCAATTACATCTCCCACAGTCCTAGCAGATTTTTTGTATTTTGAGCCAGCATTTAAACCCAGCTCACTCATTGCATAGAGAATCCTTCTTTGCACTGGCTTCATGCCGTCTCCAATATGCGGAAGTGCACGGTCCAAAATGACATACATTGAATAGTTAAGGTAGGACTCCTCTGCGTATTCCTTCAGGCTGATAGAAGTAGGATTTTTATTCATAATTAAACTGTTACTATTTTTCCTCGTTTTTCAAGCCACTCTTTTCTTGCTCCAGCATTTTTCTTTGAAAGCAATAAATCCATCATGCTATTTACATTATCAGTTGAGGTAATGGTAAGTTGAACCAATCTTCTTGTTTTAGGATCCATGACTGTTTCACGAAGCTGTGAGGGATTCATTTCTCCCAAACCTTTAAATCTTTGAATGTCAATTTTTGGTTTTCCAGGCTTTGTCTTTAATTTTCTAACTATTGAATCCTTTTCATCTTCATCAAGAGCATAAAAAACTTCCTTAGCACAATCTATTCTAAATAATGGCGGCATGGCTACAAAAATATGTCCAGCTTGAATTAATGGCTTGTAGTGTCGCAGAAAGAGCGCACATAATAATGTAGCGATATGAAGACCATCAGAATCAGCATCAGCTAGAATACAAATTTTTCCATATCTCAGAGATTCAATATCTGGGCTTCCAGGATTAACTCCAATTGCAGTAGAGATATCTTTTATTTCTGCAGATTTCATAATTTCAGAGCTTTCTAAATCCCAGGTGTTCAAGATTTTTCCTCTCAATGGCATAATAGCTTGAAATTTTCTTTCTCTAGACTGTTTAGCAGAGCCTCCTGCAGAATCCCCTTCCACAAAAAATAACTCTGTCTCATTTAGATCCGTACTATTACAATCTGAAAGTTTTCCAGGAAGTGCAGGACCTTGAAATGTTTTCTTTCTATCAACTACTTTAGTCTCTTTAGCCCTAGCCTGAGCCGATGCAATAGCCAATTCAGCTAATTTTTCTCCCTCCTCTGTGTGTTGGTTGAACCATATACTTAGAATGTCTTTAGTTGTTGAGTTTACAAAAGCTTGATGATCTTTTGAATCCAATCTCTCCTTTGTTTGACCCGCAAACTGTGGATTTGTTAACTTTGAGGAAATGATAAAAGTACTATGCTGTACAACATCATCAGCTGTGATTTTTAAGCCTTTTGGAATTAAATTTCTGAACTCGCAAAACTCTTTAACCGACTCTAACAAACCGGCTTTGAAGCCATTCATGTGAGATCCACCCTGAGCAGTTGGAATAAGATTCACATAAGATTCATTCATAAGATTTTTTGCTGGCTTAGTCGACCAATTTAAAACAAAATCAAGCGCATTATCATCTGCTAGTTTGCTGCAAGAAATTGATTCCTCTAGAAGCAATTCGATGTTGCCTGAAGATTCAGACAAATATGAAATTAGTCCATTTTCATAATTCCAAGGAATCTTCTCGTTCTTCTTCTCATCATAATATTCAATGGTTAAGCCTGGGCATAATACAGCTTTGGCTTTAAGCAGATGCTTCAAATTACTTTTATCAATCTTGATGTTCTCAAAGTATTGCGGATCAGGTACAAAGCTAATTGAGGTTCCTGTATTTCTAGGGCCTATATCTCCCACCTTTTTTAAATCTGTAGTTTTTTCACCCCCCTCAAAATTCATTTCAAACTTGTGGCTGTCTCGTTTAATTTCTACAGACAAATTTTTTGATAAGGCATTAACCACAGACACCCCTACTCCATGCAGGCCTCCAGAAAAGTTATAATCCTCACCAGAGAATTTTGCTCCAGCATGAAGTTTGCACATTATCAGCTCTACGCCAGAAACCTTGTGTTCAGGATGAATATCTACTGGCATTCCTCGTCCATCATCAATGACAGAGACTGTTCCATCTTTGTGGAGAGTGACTTTAATTTTAGAACAATGGCCAGCCAAAGCCTCATCAATTGAGTTATCTAAGACTTCTTGAATAAGATGATTTGGGCAAGAGGTATCAGTGTACATGCCAGGTCTTTTTCGGACCGGATCTAAGCCTGATAGAACTTCTATCGACTCTGAATCATAATTTTTAGCCAATTAATATTTCCTAATGCTAATGAACTTTTACCTAGTATTCTACTCTAACTAAATTGAAAGAAAGCTATTAATTTAAGAGATTTTAGGAGATTTTTTCACAATAGACTAAAATATTCTAAATAGCATTTAAGTGTAAAGTGAACTTGACATACCGACCCTAAAAGAGTTCTAATGTGTGCACTGTAAACATTAAATTTTAATATGAATAAAAAAATTCTAGCCACATCTTTGCTTGCCTTTAGTCTTCACTCAGCTGCAGACAGCTTACTAGATATTTATAACGACGCGTTGGAGAACGATCCTCAATATAAATCAGCAGAGTTTTCATATTTATCAGGCAAAGAAATTAAAGTACAAGGGCGTGCCGGCCTTCTCCCCAATATTTCTATTAATGCACAAACCAATTGGAATGAATATTATCAAAATGGCAATCTGCAAAATGAATATAATAACTTCAGTTCATCTGCTAGATTAACTCAACCGTTAATTAGAATTGATTCGTGGTTTAAATACAGACAATCTAAATTTTTGACTGACGCTGCAGAGGCTGATTTTGCATATTCGCAGCAGGCATTAATCGTAAGAACTGCAGAGCTTTATTTTAATGTCTTGCGTGCTATAGATAACTTAAGTGCAGCTCGATCAGAAGAAAAAGCTATTAAAAAACAATTAGACCAGATTAGACAAAGATATGAAGTTGGGCTTTCAGCCGTAACTGAAGTACAGGAAGCACAATTGGCTTTTGATCTGAGTGTTGCATCAAGGACCAGGGTAGAGGGAGAGGTATATACAGCAAAAGAATCTTTGAATGCTTTAATCGGCAGAGAGATTTTTTCTCTTGACGGCTTAGTGAATGACCTCAATGTTACAAATCCTGTCCCGGCCTCTAAGGAGGAATGGGCAAGAAAGGCTGTAGCAAATAATTTCAGGCTGAAGGCTGCAAATCTTAGAAAGTTTGCATCTAAAAACAACGCTCGAAGCGTAGCATCTAATCATTTGCCTAAGGTTGATATTGTAGGAACTCAAAGTGAATCAGAGACAAATCAATATTCTTTTGATGGTTTGAATACTGGAGGAGCCTTTAATATTACTGTTCCTGATGAAACTCAGCGAGATACTTATAGCTTGCAACTTTCCATGCCAATTTTTCAAGGCGGGGCTGTGATTTCAAGAACAAAACAAGCATATGCTGAATCTAACAAATCATCAGAAGATGCATTATTTACAGAAAGAAGTGTTATACAAGATGTACGCAGTCAATATTCAAATGTAGTTACATTGGTGGCAAATCTTCGAGCCCAAAAACAAGCCGTTGTATCAGCATCAAGTGCGCTGGAAGCGACACAAGTAGGATATGAGGTTGGCACTAGGAATATAGTAGATTTACTGCAAGCAGAAAAAAATCTATACAGCGCGGAGAGAAATCTTTCAAATGCAAAATATGACTACTTAATTACAACACTACGTTTGCATTTGGCAGCTGGCACTCTTACTCCCGAAAATCTTATTGAAATAAATAATTTACTCGGATAAATCATGCCCGAATTGCCGGAGGTTGAAACCTCAGTCCAAGCAATTCAAGAGTTTGCAAACCAAAGCTTAGAGTCTATAGAAATACATAATCCAAATCTTCGCTGGAAAGTCGATACTGCTGCTTTTAAAAAACTACATGGATTTAAAGTTAACAAAATTGATAGAAGAGCAAAATATATCCTTCTTCATATTGAGCAATCGCAAATACTTATTCATCTAGGAATGACTGGAACGCTTAGAATTGCTCAGAAAAAATCTAACTTATATAAGAAGCATGATCATATTGAGTTTATTTTTAAAAAAGGAAAATTAATTTTTAATGATCCTCGTAGATTTGGATCCATGCATCTCGTTACAGAGCCGAGTACTCACTTTTTATTAGAAAAACTTGGTCCAGAACCTCTTTCAAAAGAGTTCAATGGAGAATACCTATTTCATAAAATTAAAAAATCTTTATCGCCAATAAAAAATTCTCTTATGAATCAACAAAATGTAGTTGGTATAGGGAATATTTATGCAAATGAAATATTATTTGATGCCAACATTCGCCCAACAAGAAAGAGCAAAACACTTAAGAAGAAAGAATATAATGCGATTGCTAAATCTGCTAAAAAAATCTTAAAGCATGCCATCAAAGCAGGAGGGACTACCCTGCAAGACTTCTACAAACCTGATGGAAATAAAGGCTATTTTAAAATAGATCTAGCTGTTTATGACCGTGCTGATAAAAAATGCAAAAAATGCAAAAAAGAGTCAATTAAGAGGATTGTTCAATCACAAAGAGCAACTTTTTATTGCCGCACATGTCAGGTTTAACCAGAGATTTTTTTTTGCAAAGCTGCCTTAACATTAGGCGAAACAAAGCGAGAGACGTCTCCACCAAAAGTTGCAATTTCTTTTACAAGACTCGATGAAACATAAATTAAAGTATCTTTTGGAGTAAAGAAAATACTTTCAATATCAGGTGCAAGGCTTCTATTCATAGTGGCTAGCTGGAACTCATATTCGAAATCAGCAACCGCTCTAAGACCTCTGATAATTGCAATGGCATCATTATCTCTAGCAAGATCTACTGTTAATTGCTTTGAATACCCCAACACTTCAATCTTTGCATTGTCTTTAAAAATTTCTGAGATTAGTTCAATTCTTTCATCCACGCTAAATAGAGGATTTTTAGACTGGCTTTCAGCAACTCCGAGAATCACTTTATCAAATAAAGCAGCAGCTCTTTCAACAATATCGATATGCCCAAAGGTAATTGGATCGAAGGAGCCTGGATAGATAGCTATTTTCATTACCGAATGATACTAAAGATTCTTAATTCAGCAAAATAATCATCAGATTATGTAAAATATTATTTAATGAAAAGTAAAAAAAATAAAATTAGTAATATTAAAAAAATTCAAAAGTCTGAGAGGCCATCTGCTGTAGACGATGCTGCAAATGTAATGTCAAAATATTCAAAAAAAAAGAATAAGGCACAACTAGAAGATAAAAAATTTTCTTTTCCACCAATTGATTATGAAAAGCCACCTCACTTTTAAATCTCAAAAAAAAGGGGGCTTTCGCCCCCATTTTTTCAGAATAAATAATGTGAATTAGATCAGATCATTGTTCATAACCTTATTCCATGCTGCTACAAAATCGTGTGCAAACTTTTCTTTAGCATCATCACTTGCGTAAACTTCAGCTAATGCTCGAAGTTGAGAATTAGATCCAAAAGCTAGATCAACTCTAGTGGCTGTTCTAACCTTCTCACCTGATACTCTATTAGCACCTTCATAAGTATTTCCAGTTCCATTTGGTTTCCATGAAACTGACATATCTAGTAGCGTTGTAAAGTAATCATTTGTAAGTTGATCAGGATTTTCAGTAAATATTCCATAATCGTTATTACTAATTCCCAATGATCTCATTCCACCCAACAAGACTGTCATCTCGGGAGCGGTCAAGCCTAATAATTGTGATTTATCAAGCATCATTTCCTCTGAAGGTATATCAGACTGAGAGCCTAAGTAATTTCTAAAGCCATCAGCAATTGGCTCTAAAACAGAAAATGACTCTACATCAGTTTGCTCCTGTGTTGAATCGCCACGACCTGGGGTGAATGGAACTTCAATCCCTGAGGCTTTCTCTATACCAACATTTCCACCCATAACAATTACATCTGCAATAGAAGCTCCTGTATCTGAAGAAATGTTTTCATAAATAGATAAGACTTTAGAAAGTTGCTCAGGTTTATTTACTTCCCAGTCCTTTTGAGGAGCTAAGCGAATTCTTGCACCATTAGCGCCACCTCTAAGATCTGAATTTCTAAATGTTGAAGCGCTAGCCCAAGCTGTTTCTACCATTTCTTGAATTGAGAGCCCTGATTCAGAAAGAGCTTTTTTAAGAGCAGTTAAATCATAGTCGATATTTCCTTCTGGAACTGGGTCCTGCCATATCAATTCCTCATCAGGAACCTCTGGCCCTAAATACCTTCCCTTAGGTCCCATATCTCTGTGCAATAACTTAAACCAAGCACGGGCAAAAGCATCGGCAAACTCTTCTGGATTTTCATGAAAACGCTTTGAAATTTCTCGATATGCCGGGTCTTCTCGCATTGACATATCTGCAGTAGTCATCATAGTTGGTACCTTTTTCGAAGGGTCTGCTGCATCCGGCGCCATATCTTC